>Ga0302324_100027335_pt1 | contig 10872 bp, 8 predicted proteins | sample Palsa_T0_1_FD_201949 | JGI IMG/M metagenome (GOLD analysis project Ga0302324, IMG submission 201949) | Peat permafrost microbial communities from Stordalen Mire near Abisko, Sweden - Palsa_T0_1 | ecosystem: Environmental > Terrestrial > Soil > Palsa > Peat permafrost | place: Sweden: Abisko...
GCCAAGGCTCGCTCGAGCGATTGTCCACCGCGTACTGCAAATCGATGCGGTAGTCGCCGCGGTGGAAGGTGAAGGTTTTGGTGACGCTGACCCCACGCCCATCGGTCCAGGTGAGCGGCACGAGGAGCTGCGCGGCGCTGCCGAGGTCGTACTGTGAAGCGGGCGCGGTGAACTCCGCAGCCTGCGTCGGGTGGGCAGTGCCCGGCCCGGCAATTCCGCTGTTCAAGACATACCAACTCAACGCGGAGTCCTGGTTCATGAGCCGCACGGGCTCCGCTGACCCCTTAACCCGCGGATAGTGCAGCAGATCGGCGCGCGTGATCGTGCCGCCCTGCAGGCTGATATCCATATCGAGCACATCGGTGCGCACATGCACATGCGGCGCATTCCCCGTCCCGTGCTCAACGATTGCGGACGCGGAAGAGGTGGCCGCGGGTGCGGGTGCCCCGGCTACCGGTGTGCCGGTTTCGGTTGCAAACGTCTGCGGCACGGCCGCATCCGCGCTTGCCGATGGATTATGCGAGGCGGTGCTCGTTGCCGCAGGCGAGGCTGCAGGCGTCGCGCCGTAATCCTTCATCCACGCCTGATAGTTCAGGAGCAGGATCGCCGCGAGCGCAAGCCACAGCAGGACGCGTGGATTATTCATCGCGCCACCCGCTGCGGCACGGGGTCGAGGCCGCCGGGATGCCAGGGGTGGCAGCGCAGGATGCGTTTCGCGGCAAGGAAGCTGCCGCCGAATAGACCAAAGCGCCCGAGGGCCTCATGCGCGTAGTGCGAGCAGCTCGGGTAAAAGCGGCAGCGTGGCCCAAGATACGGGCTCACCGTCCACTGGTAGAGGCGAATCAGGAGCTGTGCGATGCGGCGCATTTGTTTCTCACTTCCCGCCAGAGCGGCTCAAGCTGCGCTCGCAGCTGCGCGCTGCTTGCACCGCGTACACGCGCGCGCGCATTCACCACCAGATCGAGCGCCGGCAGCTCGTGCTGATGCAGCCGGAAGGACTCGCGGATCACCCGCCGGATGCGATTGCGCTCGACGCCATTGCCGGCCGTCTTCACCGCCACCGCAAGCCCGAGTCGGGCGGCGCTCTTCTCGGTAGGATGTGCTGTCACGCCGAAGAAGCCGTTACCGAATCGCTGCCCGTGTGCATAAACCGCGTCGAACTCGCGCTTACTGCGCAGACGCCGCTCCGCGGGGAGAGTCAGCCTCTGCCGAGCGGCAGAAATGCCAATCAAATCCGTGAGCTTAGGGGACGAGCTTCCTGCGGCCTTTCGCACGGCGACGGCTCAGGACCCGACGGCCACCCTTGGTGGCCATGCGCGCGCGAAACCCATGGGTGCGCTTGCGGCGTACTTTGCTCGGCTGGTAGGTGCGCTTCATGGTCCACAGGCTCTTCAAAAAAAGGCCGGCAAGGCTAAGCCTGCGGGCGCGAGAGTGTCAACACGGCACTTAAGCCTTCAGCCCTTGCGCCTCAAGGTATAGACTCCGCAACCCCTTCCCCCGTCCTCCTACCACGAGAGCGCCATGGAACAAGAGCACGTGGACCCCTCGGTTTGGATTCGCTGCGTACGAGCGCTCGAAGCGGAGCTTCCCGAGCAGCAATTCAATACGTGGGTGCGACCGCTGCAGGTGCTCGAAGGTGCGGGTGCGTTGAAGCTGCTGGCGCCGAATCGTTTTGTGGTCGAATGGGTGAACGCCAATCTGCTGCCGCGTATCGGCGAGCTGCTGCAGGATCAAAGCGCCGGCGATGCACCGATCATCACCGTGGAAGTGGGCTCGCGCACGCCGCCGCCGAAGGCGCCTGCGCCAAGCACGGTGCCCGCGCGTGCACGGCGCGCCGAAGGCCTCGTCATCGGCGGGCGTCTCGATCCGCATTTCAGCTTCAGCAGCTTTGTGCAAGGCAAGAGCAATCAGCTCGCCAAGGCTGCTGCGGTGCAGGTCGCGGAAAATCTCGGGCGTGCCTATAACCCGTTATTCCTCTATGGCGGCGTCGGTCTTGGCAAGACACATCTGATGCATGCCATCGCCAATCACGCGCAGGCCCGCGATGGCGAGGCGCGCGTCGCCTACGTGCACTCCGAGCGCTTCGTGAGCGACATGGTGCGCGGCCTGCAGCACAACAAAATGAATGAGTTCAAGACCGCGTACCGCTCGCTCGATGCGCTACTGATCGATGACATCCAGTTCTTTGCCGGCAAAGATCGCTCGCAGGAGGAGTTCTTTCACACCTTCAATGAACTCCTCGAGGGCCAGCACCAGGTGATCCTCACCTGCGACCGCTACCCCAAGGAGGTCGAGGGCCTGGAGGAGCGCCTAAAATCGCGCTTTGGCTGGGGTTTAACCGTCGCAATCGAGCCGCCGGAGCTGGAAACCTGCGTCGCCATATTGATGACCAAGGCGCAGAGCGTCGGCGTGAAGCTCCCGGAGGAAGTGGCGTTCTTCATCGCCAAGCGCATCCGTTCGAACGTGCGCGAGCTCGAAGGTGCGCTGCGCCGGGTGATTGCCAACTCGTGCTTCACCGGCCGTGCCATCACCGTAGAATTCACCAAGGAAGCGCTGAAGGATCTGCTCTCCCTGCAGGCGAAGCTCGTGACGATCGACAACATTCAGAAGACCGTCGCGGACTACTACAAGCTGCGCGTGGCGGATCTGCTCTCCAAGCGCCGCAGCCGCTCGGTCGCGCGGCCGCGGCAGGTGGCGATGGCCCTTGCCAAGGAGCTCACCACGCACAGTCTGCCGGAAATCGGCGATGCATTTGGCGGCCGTGATCACACGACGGTGATGCATGCATGTCGCCGCATCGAGGGGCTGCGCGGCGACGAACGGCGCATCGCTGAGGACTATTCAAACCTGTTGAGAACTTTGGCGGGGTGATTGTATTTTCTGTGGATTTCCTGGGGATGAAATCCGATGCGCAAAGCACTGACAGGATATGCACAGCTGCTACGCAGCTCGCCCCCGGCATATGCGGGCGCTCGTGCAGCATGCAAGCATCTGAGCAAGCGTGTGATTGAGGTGTTATCCCCTGAAAAGGGCCGGCTCTACTACTACAACTACTAAGATTTTATATTCTCAAAAAAGAGTTATTCATGAAGCTCACAGCCTCGCGGGATGATCTTCTCGCCCCCTTGCAAAGCGTTATTGGTGTCGTGGAACGCCGGCAGACAATGCCAATCCTCGCCAACGTTTTATTGTCGGCGCACGACAATCGCCTGAGTGTCACGGGCACGGACTTGGAAGTCGAACTTGTCGCCACGGCAAACATCACCGTGCAGCACAACGGTGCGATTACCGTGCCGGGCAGAAAGTTACTCGACATCTTTCGCGCTTTGCCGGAGAAGGCGAACGTCACGCTCTCAAGTGAAGGCGAGCGACTCTCTCTGCGCGCTGGTCGCAGTCGATTCACGCTCTCAAGTCTTGCGGCGGCTGAATTTCCCGTTGTCGATGAGATCAACGCGCAGCAAACGATCACGGTTGCGCAGGGGGAGTTTCGCCGCCTCATCGATAAGACGCATTTCGCGATGGCGCAGCAGGACGTGCGCTACTACTTAAACGGCATGCTGCTGGAAACCGAAGGCTCTGCGCTGCGTGCCATCGCAACAGACGGGCATCGTCTGGCGCTGTGCGAAACGCAGCTCGAAGGCCGGCATAAGGCCACGCATCAGGTCATCCTGCCGCGCAAGGCGGTGCTGGAATTGCAGCGGATCTTGGGGACCGAGGGCACCATCGAGCTCGGCATCGGGACTAATCACGTTCGCGCCCAGATCGGCGACATTCGCTTCACTTCGAAGCTGATCGATGGACGTTTTCCGGAGTATGGCCGTGTAATTCCCGCGGCTCCGACCAAGCTGATCGATGCCGAGCGCGAGACGCTGCGCCAGGCCCTGCAGCGAACCGCGATTCTCTCCAATGAGAAATATCGGGGCGTGCGGGTGGCGATGAAGCCCGATCTCATGATGCTGCAAGCACACAATCCCGAACAGGAGGAAGCCGAGGATGAGGTCGAGGTGAACTACAAGGGAGATGAGGTCGAGATCGGGTTCAATGTCAACTATTTGCTGGATGCTTTGAGCGCGATCGACACCGATCGCGTCGAGATCGGTCTCACGGACGCCAACAGCAGTTGCCTCATTCGTGCACCCGGCGTCACCAACATCAAGTACGTCGTCATGCCGATGCGGCTCTAGCCCCTCACGCGACCGCATGGGGCTGGCGGAACTCACGCTCGAGAATTTCCGCTGCATTGAACGGGCCGAGCTCGTTCTGCCGCCTGGAATTACGCTCGTCCGCGGCCCGAACGGCTCCGGCAAAACCTCTTTCCTGGAAGCCATTTATCTCTTGGGCCGCGGCCGCTCTTTTCGCACCAGCCGCTCCGAAAGTCTGATTCGCCACGGTGCCGAGGTCTTGAACGTTGCGGGCCGCGTGGGCGGCACAACACCGCTGCCGGTTCGCGTGCAGCTGGCCCGGCAGGAGCCGACAATGGCGAAGATCGCCGGGGTTTTGGTGCGCTCGCGCGCTGAACTCGCGCAGGCCTTTCCGGTGCAGGCTCTCGAACCCGGAATCCACAAGCTAATTGAGGAGGCAAGCCCGCGCCGACGCCGCTGGCTCGACTGGGCGGTGTTCCACGTGGAACCACCGTTCGTTGAGGCCTGGCAGCGCTACGGCCGGGCGCTGCGCCAGCGCAATGCCGCGCTGCGCACCGCTCCAGACACCGCACAGGCTTGGGATGTCGAGCTCGTTCGCCATGGCGAGGTGATCACCGCCGCACGGGCACGGCTCATTGAAACCCTGGCGCCGTACTGGCGGGACACCGTTCAGGCATTGGCGGACCTGCCCGCCGAGCTCAATTACCTGCGGGGCTGGAGCTCCGAGCGTTCGCTCGCGGTGGCGCTCGAGGAGAGCTTTGCGCAGGATCGGCGCCGAGGCGTCACCCTCGTCGGGCCGCACCGTGCCGATGTTGAGGTGCGGCTTGCAGGCCGCAATGTTCGACTGCTGCTCTCGCGCGGCCAGCAAAAGCTCGTGGCCGCCTCTTTGGTGCTCTCTCAGCTGCAGATGCTTCGGGAGCGATTGGGCTTGAGCCCCACGCTGCTTCTCGATGACCCCGCGGCGGAACTCGATGCCCAGCACCTGGGGCAGCTCCTCGGGCGGGTGAGGGCGCTCGAATGCCAGCTCATCGTGACGTCGCTCGACTCTGCGCCCGGCCCCCTCGGCCGCCCCCAGAGCGTGTTTCACGTGGAACAAGGACGCGTTCAGCCGGTATAATGTCGCATTCCGGCCAGGGCGCATGCATGTCAGCCTCAGACGTCTACGATTCTAGTAAAATCAAGGTCTTAAAGGGCCTTGATGCAGTGCGCAAACGGCCCGGAATGTACATCGGCGATACCGATGACGGCTCGGGGCTGCACCACATGGTTTTCGAGGTGGTGGACAACTCCATCGATGAGGCATTGGCCGATTTTTGCGACCTGATCATCGTCACGATTCACGCCGATGAGTCCGTCACCGTTTCTGATAACGGTCGCGGGATCCCGGTCGATATCCACCCGGAGGAGGGAGTTTCCGCCGCCGAAGTCATCATGACGGTGCTGCATGCCGGCGGCAAATTCGACGATAGCTCCTACAAGGTATCCGGGGGTCTGCACGGGGTAGGCGTCTCGGTCGTCAACGCCTTGTCGGCGTACCTGCAGCTGCAGATTGCCCGCGACGGCAAACTCTACCGCCAGGAGTACCAGCTGGGCGTGCCGGTGGCGCCGCTGGCGATTGTCGGGGAAACCTCCGAGCGCGGCACCGTCATCCGCTTTCGGCCGAGCGCCCAGATCTTCACGCACATCCAGTTCAACTATGACGTGCTCGCCAAGCGCCTGCGCGAGCTCTCGTTCCTCAATTCCGGTGTGCGCATCGAGCTCATCGACGAGCGCGAGAACAAGTCCGAGGTATTCGAGCACGTGGGCGGCCTGCAGGCATTCGTGAAATACCTGAACCGCACCCGCACGCCGGTCCACGATGCGATATGCGGCTTCAAGACGCAGGAGGGCACCGTCAACGTCGAGGTGGCGATGCAGTGGAACGACTCCTACCAGGAGAGCATGTTCTGCTACACGAACAACATTCCGCAGAAGGACGGCGGCACCCACCTCGCAGGGTTTCGCAGCGCGCTCACGCGCACCCTGAACGACTACATCGAGAAGGAGCTGTCCGGGCGTCGCGAGAAGATTCCGACGAGCGGCGATGATGCCCGCGAGGGCTTGACCGCCATCCTTTCCGTGAAGCTTCCAGACCCGAAGTTCTCCTCGCAGACCAAGGACAAGCTCGTCTCATCGGAGATCAAAGGCATCGTTGAGACGGCGGTGAGCGCGAAGCTTCAGGAGTTCCTGCTCGAGCATCCCAATGACGCGCGTGCCATCGTCGCCAAGATTATCGAGGCGGCGCGGGCGCGCGAGGCGGCGCGCAAGGCGCGCGAGATGACCCGCCGCAAAGGCGCGCTTGACATCGCCGGGCTCCCCGGAAAACTGGCCGACTGTCAGGAGAAGGATCCTGCGCTGTCGGAGATTTTCATCGTCGAGGGCGACTCGGCCGGCGGCTCCGCGAAGCAGGGCAGGGACCGGCGCACGCAGGCGATCCTGCCGTTGAAGGGCAAAATTCTGAACGTCGAAAAAGCGCGTTTCGACAAGATGCTCTCGTCGGCCGAGGTCGGCACGCTGATCACGGCGCTCGGCTGCGGCATCGGTCGCGATGAGTTCGATATCGAGAAACTGCGCTACCACCGCATCATCATCATGAGCGTGGATGGCGATGATCACGCCTTCGTGCGCGACGGCGCCGGGACGCGGATGGTTCGCATCGGTCCCTTCATTGATTCGATATTGAAGACGAAGACCCCGAATTTTACGCTGGATAAGCTTACTGGCGAATCAATGGGCGAGGTCCTGTGCTTTGGCCTCGACAGCCATGAAGTGCGTTTCCGACCGATACGCAGCGTGATCCGCCACCGGTTGGCCGAGAAACTCTTCCACGTGCGCACGAGCTTTGGCCGCGCCATTCGGGTGACCTCGAGCCACAGCGTGTTCGTTCATGAGCAGGGTGTGATGAGCTTGAAACGCGGCGATGAGCTGCGCGTTGGCGATCGCGTTGTGGCACCGCGGCGGGTGCGGCTTGCGGCAAGCGCAGCCGCAAGAATCGATCTGCTGCGCGTGCTTCACGAGGAGGCGTCGTCCGCAGAGGCCATGTGGGTACGCGGGCCGGCCGTGTCAGCGTGGCTCCAAGAGGACGCGCTTGAGGGGCGTGGCGAGGAGTCGTACGGATGGGCTGTGGGAGCTGAGGCCCCCGGCAATCCTGAGCGAGCGTGGCAGGGACAGCACGGCAGCTCAGGGCATCGCCGCGTTCGCGATTATGTTCGCCTGTCGTCTCTAGAGGACGAGGACCTGAATTGGTTCGCCGCGCGCGAGGACCTGGAGTTAACGCCCGAGCACGATGCGAAGCGTGGCATGCCGCGGTTCATGGCGGCCAACGAGGATCTCTTGACCCTCCTGGGTTTCTACCTTGCGCAAGAATCGGGCTCGACTCGCCCCGGGTTGCGCTTTTCGATCGCCAACGCCGACCAGCGCCTCCTTAAGGAGATGGCGCAGCGGCTCGCGCGCTTATTCAAGCTGCCGGTGACGTCCCATGAGTCCTCGGGAACGGGCTGCACGGAGCTTAAGCTCGTCAATCGAGTGGCCGAGCGCGTATGGCAGCATGTCTCAGGTTTCCACGAAGTCGCTTCAATGCCGAAGCGCGTTCCGGATCTCGTGTTCAATGTTTCGGAAACGCTGCGGCTTGCCTTCTTGCGCGGCTACTTCCTGGGTGATGGGACGATTACGGCATCCCAGATCGCCTTTGCGCCCGCCTCCTACGATGTCGCGAGCGCGATTCTCTATTGCCTAAGTTCGCTTGATGTCATCGGCTCGGTGTCGAAGTGCGGGCCCGAAGATGTCTCGGGGCCGATGCGCGCCCCTGCCCGTGAGAGCGAGCAGCCCTTGTGGATCGTCTCGGTCGGCGCCCGCGATGAGCTCAAGAAACTGCGGCCTCTTTGGCAGGATCACGCGGGCGCGGCCGGGCTCGAGGAATCTCTGCAGGCGAAGGTAGCGCCGCTGCAGGCGCATCTGCAGTTCGAATTCCTGGACGGGGACTTGATGGCGCTGCCGATCGAGTCCTTGGATGAGGTAGCCGCATCGGGGGGCTACGTTTACGACTTCTCCGTCGAGGGAGATGAAAATTTCATCGCCGGCATGGGCGGCCTGTGTGCGCACAACACCGACGCGGACGTTGATGGCAGCCACATCCGCACGCTCCTGTTGACGTTCTTCTACCGTCAGATGCGTGTGCTCATCGAGCGCGGGCATGTCTTCATCGCGCAGCCGCCGCTCTACAAGGTCAAGCGCGGCAAGCAGGAGTACTACGTCAAGGACGATGCCGAGCTTGATGCGCTGCTGCTCAACACGGCGCTCGAGAATGCGGCGGTGCATGTCAATGCGGGCGCGCCGCCGATCAGCGGCGCGGCACTGGAGCTGCTCGCGCGCAAGTACGTCGGGGTGCAAGCGATCATCAGACGCTGGTCCCGCCGCTATGACGACCGGCTGCTCGAGCAGCTCATCTACATGCCCGAAGTGACGCCGGGCAGCTTTGCGCAGCGCGACTGGCTGCGCGACTGGACGCAGGAACTCGACCGCCGCTTGAGTGCCGTGAACGACGGCACGCGCACGTTCCGTGTGGAGGTGCGCGGCGGAGCCGATTCGCAGAGCACCCGGATCATCGTTCACAAAACCGAGCATGGGACGCCCAGCGACAAGTTTCTGCCGCGCGAGTTCTTCGAGTCCGCCGAGTATCAGCACATCGCGGATCTGGGGCGCACCCTCACTGGGCTCATCGGCGAGGGCGCCTACGTGATGCGCGGCGATGAGCGGCACGAGATCGGCGGCTTCAAGGAGGGCATGACCTGGCTCTTCGATCAGGCGAAGAAAGGCCAGGCCATTCAGCGCTACAAGGGCCTCGGAGAGATGAACCCTGAGCAGCTCTGGGACACGACCATCAATCCGCAGACCCGCCGCCTGATGCAGGTGAGGATCGAAGATGTGCTCGCGGCAGATGACATGTTCACGACGCTCATGGGCGATCAGGTCGAGCCGCGCCGCGAATTCATCGAGAAGCATGCCCTGACCGTCACCAATCTCGATATCTGAAGAAAGGTGTCGATTGAATCAGTGATGAGTCAGTCTCGCCATTCCGAACCTCGACTCGGCACGTCACTGGGACAATGTCGATCAAACGCAAACCATTGAATGACCATTGCCGAAGGAGCGCTGGTTGCGGCGGGCGCGGCAGGCCCACGGCGGCGCAACGCCGCCCGCACCGAACGCGCACGAAAATTTCAGCCGATCGGCGCCAGTGCGGTACAACAATCGTACGGCATGCGCGTTAGAGGTGTGCGCTCAAGGCGCTGCAGCCGTGCCCGACGTTAAGTGCACGCGCGCCCTGGGCAACGAGGCCGAACGGGAGAGGCCCACATGAGTTTCAATGGTAGCCGCCGCCGGTTCGAGCTCATCGCCGCGGGTGCGACGCTTCTCATCTGGTGCGCCTTGCTGAGCGCGTGCGGGGGAGGCGGCAGCAGCGCGCCGATGTCGCAGGGGTCGGCAACTGCCACCCCGCCCGCCTCGAGCAGCAGTAGCGCGCCGCCGCCTGCAGTCACGCAGGCGCTGGAGCAAAAGACGGCCGTTCCCTCAAGCCTCATCGGCGCCGACAACTCCTTCGGCCTTGGGCTCTTCTCGATCCTTGAGAAGGGCAGTGGTGTCACGAATGTTGCGATCTCGCCCACGAGCATTGCGCTCGTGCTGCAGATCATTCAGAACGGCGCCGTGGGCGCAACCCAGCAGGCGATGCTGCAGACGCTGCAGCTCTCCGGAACGAGCATCACCAGTGTTAACGGTGCCAATGCCGCCTTGCAGGCCGCGCTCATCAATCCGGATCCGAACATCACGCTCAGCGTCGCCAATTCGCTGTGGATGCACCTCGCCCAGAACACCGTGCAGGCCTCGTTCATCCAGGCCAACGAGAACTATTACGGCGCCTTCATCGGAGATCTGGCGGGGGCACCCGATGATGTGAATGAGTGGATCTCGCAGCAAACCGACGGGCTCATTACCAACATCATGCCGCCGTTCGACGCGGCGAACGCGGTGGCCGTCATCGTCAACGCGCTCTATTTCAAGGGCGCGTGGACCGCGCCGTTTGATGCGGATCTGACGGCCGCGGCGACCTTCACCCGCTCCGACGGCTCCTCGGTGGCGTGCGAGATGATGCATCAGAGCTCGGCCTTTGGTTATTTGCGCGGCAACTCCTTGCAGGTGCTGCGCATCCCCTACGGCGCCGATGCGAGGATGAGCATGCTTATCGTGCTGCCCGATTCTGCGAGCAGCCTCGATGCCCTCATCGCCAGTCTCACGCCCGACATGATCAATGGCTGGGTCGCGCAGCTCGTCTTGGAGCAGGGCACGATCGCCCTCCCGCGCTTCACCTCAAGTTATGGCGCATCACTGCCGCTTGCCCTCTCGGCCATGGGTATGGGCATCGCGTTCAATCCCGTCGATGCGGACTTCTCCGGCCTCGCTCCGCACGTGTACCTGACTGACATCGAGCACAAGACGGTGGTCGAGGTGGACGAGAGTGGCACCGTCGCCGCCGGCGGCACTTCCGGGACGGTGGGCATTACCGCGGTCTCCCAATCGCAGTTCTCGATGACGATGGATCACCCGTTTTTCTACGCCATCCGTGATGACTCCACCGGAGCGCTGCTCTTCATCGGTGCTCTGCAGACACCGATCGCCTAGTCAGCGCGCTACGCTT
>Ga0302324_100027338_pt1 | contig 10870 bp, 15 predicted proteins | sample Palsa_T0_1_FD_201949 | JGI IMG/M metagenome (GOLD analysis project Ga0302324, IMG submission 201949) | Peat permafrost microbial communities from Stordalen Mire near Abisko, Sweden - Palsa_T0_1 | ecosystem: Environmental > Terrestrial > Soil > Palsa > Peat permafrost | place: Sweden: Abisko...
TAATCTCGAAGGTATCGGGCATGATTGTCATCCCAGCGTCGCTGCGCTCCGACTTTATCCACATGCCCGGAATGACCATCCACATCGCGCTGGAATCGACCATCCACATCGTCGGAATACGCAGCTGGAACGGCATCCGGCCCTGAAGTAGGTGGTGCTAGTTACTCTGCTCTAGCGGCATTTCTCAACATTCCCCAAGCGAACGAGCATGATCATTACTATTATGTAACATGGCCAAATCAGATGCCGGGCGACACGATTCCGACCGTTAGCCTGAATCTCGTCTACACGCCCGTAGCTCCAGCCTTACCGTGGACGCCAAACACATTTTATCCAGCTGGAAGAATTGTGATCCAGAACGACCCGGGAAACACGAACGGTCATTATTACATCGCGGTCAATGGAGGCATATCATCCAGCGACCCGCCTGTCTTCAGCCTCTACGCGACTAAGGTCGCTACACTGAGCGAGGGTTCCGGACTTTCGTGGAGAGATATGGGCCTGACACCTCCTACAAGCTTGCCTTCTAGGTGGGCGCCAGGTCACCCGTACGGAATAGGAGACCTGATCATCCCCCGTCAATGGGGCGACGGAGCGCGGGCGAGGTAGTCAGTTATGAAATGAATCGACCTCCGTAGCATTGAGCCATGAATCGGCAGAGATCAGCTGTGGATTCGGACTTACCGAACTGGAGAACGGCGAGGCAGTTCAGATTCCTCTCTGTGCTTGTGGTATCGAGCAGCATGTCGAGTGGATCGAGTCCGGGGGCCACCATGCGTATGACGCCGATGTATCGGGAAAGGCGCACCGAGGTGCAAAGTCGCTCGACGATGGCTGCTCCGCGGGCCTCACGGAGCAAGGACTCCATGTAAGATGTCGAACGAAAAATGCGTGACTTCCAGAGCGTGGTTACTTGTCTCCGGCTCGAAGACGACACACGAGCTTGGGCACTTGCAAAAGATTGGGCCTTTGAGACAATCCCCAGTCCGGCCGTGTACAACTGCGCGAATGAAAGCCGGATCTTAGAGTGGAGCGGGATGAGTAAATGCGAGAGAGTCCACGTCTCCTGTTTCCCGCCAGGCAGTTCGAAGTGAATTAATAATTCCTCCTTGTGTTTGCGGATTGTGGCCTTCAGATAAGGACCGTTGCGGTCATCATGGACGTAAATTGCCGTGAGGTCAGCAGACCGATGTCGGATTCCGGAGGTTTCAGTCGACCCTGCCGGTTCAGCCACAGCTCTCCCCGCTGCTGCTACTGCATGGCTTATCTCCGTACCCGGTTGCTCCAATATCAGCACAGGCGAAATTCCGGAAGAGACCGAACTGAAGAGGATGCCGCGAGTGAATTCGAACGAATCTGCTCGCTGGAGGCTGGGACTATAACCAAGGGATTGCACAGCCTGGCACATCTGGCCGAGGGATAGGCCCTCGGAGGGCATTGGGCGGCCGAAGGGAAGAGCGAATTGTGATGCTCGGATGGTGATTTGTGCGGGCGTCGCAGTAGTGTTGTGCTCCAATTGTTGTGCCCGTTGGAGCGAGGTCCAGAGCGCGGTTGTAGCACAGGCGCTGACGCCCAAGTCTTGTTGTTGAAATGCGAGGCCCGTCACAGTCAAGCGCAGACCTAGCAGATGGGGTTCGTAGTCGAACGCACAATGGAACTTGCGGATGTATCCTTTGCCTGATTGTTCCGGTAGGCATCGAAGCACCGTCCGGCCGACGGGACAGCCTGGAAGCGGCTTGATAACCGCGAATCCGACGTAGCATTGCTTTGAAAATTCCGCGCATTGGCGTCTGAATGTCTCCTCTCCCCCGGTCGCTCGAGAATTCCGCACACTCCGAATCCGTTTCCTTAGCTCTTGCTTCCCGAGAGAGAAAAAGTGGACGCGACAGCAGAAATTCGGATACGGGTACAAGCTCTTCGAGTAGAAGACACTATGGTCCTCCATGTGATCGCGATCAATATAATGTTCTTCCACGACCACGGTTTTGCAACCTAGGGCCGGGTTGCGAACATAACCGTCTATGTAGTTAAGCTGTCTGTGAGCCTCTTCAGCTGTGACGAACTTCGGATCGCGAAGGCGAAGGGTGTCGACAAGCGACACCCCAGCCAAGGAGTAGAACTCGACCTTCTGCGGAGGGTTGACTGTTCCGGCTCGACTAGCCACGAGCGTTGATGCGGATGGCGAGGTCCTGCCCGGTCAGCCGCTCCGACGAACGAGCAGCTTCCTGTAGGGGACGGACCTTTTTCTCCCAGTGACGCATCTCCTTCTCGAAGAGAGCACGAAATTTTGGATTGGCGAGGCTCGCCGGCTTCGCGCTCTTTGAGCGCGCACGGCCGACGCGGGGATTTTTCTTCTTCAGAACTGGCATATGCGCCTTCTTCTCATTTGATGTGAATCTCCGGCAGAGAGGCTCTACAGAATAGCACTAGTCAAGGTCCCATTTCCGTCGTAGCGCTGTGATCGAGGAGCCCAAGATCATCCACCGTTTCTTTGGCCCGACCTTCTTACCCTTGAGTTCATGCTTCTTGCAGTATTCCTTTACGGTAGCTTCGGTAACCTCTCCCAGAAGATCTGCCGTTCGTCTTGCAGTGTACCAACCCTCAGGATCTATACTCTTCCCCATATTCTCGAGGGTATCAAGAGTTGTACGTCTTCGTCCATCGGAACGTATAGGAACCGATGCGTGAGCTCCTCAGACTCGGCGAAGAACGCCACATATACTTCAAGGCTGGAAAAGAGAGAGGGATCATTATCCACAAAATCCGGAGAAAAACGAAGAGAATCTGAGCGCCGGTTACCCGCATTTACCCAACTCCTCAGCACATAAAGGTAGACCGGCTCCCGCCACCGTGAAATGGCCTGAACGTGACGTACCCGGCACGTTCGTGCGACTGTCCCGCTTGCTAGCACTTGCCATGCAGTGGCCTGTGAGCTAAGCAAAAATCTCGTTCGCCTTCAAACGCACATGCTGGCTGCGCGAAGGCTTCAGGTAGCGCATCGTACTCTCCATCTCGGAATGGCCGAAGGCAGTGTTCTGCACCTTCTCCTACTAGCTGCCCAAACTGACAAACCTCACTTTCCGCCCTGTCCTTCGTGAGTATCGTCTCCCCGAACGGGAATTTTCGGAGCGATGGAGGCGATCCTTGCGAGGCGGGAAGCCAGTCGCTGTCGTCCAGGGGGAGGGGAGTGCTGATTTCCGCCGTACGCGTGCCCCGCTTGCGCCAATTGGGCAAGTGTTTCTGAGCAATGACCACGGGCCGAGGCAGCAAAGACCGTACAGGCAACGAGCGAACCGAACAGCGCCGCTGGACTGGGATTGGAAAATTCCCTCGGATACCTTTTGAAAGGCTGAGAGCTTAGATGCCGCACCAAGCCCCGCTTTCAAAGCGGGTTTTCGCTTTCCAGCGGAAAGCGGGTGCTGGGCAGCCCATGGCCAACCCGATGTACGTTCGCGTTTGTCCTTGGTCGTCTCGTTCGCCCAGGGGCTCAGACTGTGGCGAAAACGGTGCCAACCAAAACACTCGTCTTCCGCCACCAGCCTAAATTGTAGCTTTGGGCCTGCACGCTAGTGCGGAAAAATCTTTACTGACTTGGCTCAGACGGTAGCGATAGACGTGCCGCGATCTTCTGGCTGCGTGCTGGGAGGCCAGCGTTAGTGCTTCGGAAACGAACAGGGCAAGTGGAAGAATTTGACCTATTTTTTACCCATTCTCTCAAACTCCACCTAATCAGACCAAAAACAGACAACAATAAAATCAATGACATATGGGCTTTCGGCTGCGCTGAAAACGATTGAGAATCTTCCGTCCTAACCAATATTCTGCTGAAAACAAAAGACTAAGCGACGACGGACTGTTGAAGTCTCACCAAAGCCTCACCAAATGTGGTAGCGCTGACGGGAATCGAACCCGTATACCCGCCTTGAGAGGGCGGTATCCTAACCGTTAGATGACAGCGCCACATGCTTCTTTGCTACCGACTGCACAGGTTTCCGAGTATCGTTCAACGCAGCGAGTTCGAGTTTTCTCATCGCATCCATGACGTCATCCGTGCTCACGATGTTGTAGCGGTCGAACACCGAACGGGTCTTGTGACCCGAGATCCTCATCGCTTCTTTCTCGCTCACGCCTGCCTTGCGGAGATTGCGGACTCCTGAACGGCGCAGATCGTGCAACGTCGTCCTGAGTATATCGGGTCGTATGGTCGCCCTTCAACCTCGGTCGTTGTCCCGAGTCCGCAGGCATCGCAGGCTTTCACCCATCCTTTAGCATGCACCCCATCCCGTCCTGCTTCTGCGCGAGACTTGTTCGTTCCCTCTCCACGGGCGAGCAGAGCCGTAAGAAGGCGTTCCCAGATTCGGAGGGAAACTCTTTGGCTTGTGCATACCCAAAGGAACCGCACAACAGCACCGTCAACCCGAAGGCTTTCATCCGTCTCATGATTTCCTCCACGGAGACCCACCGCAAAAGTACAGGAACGTGATGTAGGGTTTGAGATTCGGCGGGAACTGCGCAAGCAATACCTCGAACTTCGGCAATTCCAAGAACCCGCGTCGGGCGGGGGGGTCCTTCAGTAGTCGGATCACCGGCAAGGATTGAATCTTTTCTTTCCTCATAAGCCAGTTTGAACATCCGACGCAAGCAAGCAAGGGAGCGAATTTATCACAGCTCTGCCCGCACCCTCTGCCTGGCGCCGTCGCACGATTCCCGGCCGGTCTCGATGCTGATCTGCATGACGGACGGACCAGGATTCTCGGCACTATACTTAAAGAAGTCATCCACTTACTTGAGTCCTGGTACAGTTTCCTCACCATCCGCGCGAACGATCAGCGACTTGTTGCCCTTCTCGATGTAATTTGCGATCAATCCGGATCGAAGGTCCTTATACGTTAGTTTGCGAACGTCGGCGAGCGGCGCCAGCCCTTCATCGCGGTCACCCATCTGTTTACGCAATATAGCGAGCGCTTTTTGTTTGACTTCCGTTTGTGTGCTGATGCGGATCTTGCGACCGTTGCGGTCGTAATACTGGGCGTACCAGAACCGGCAGCCCTTCACTTTGCGAACCCTCCCCATTTGCACGTCTCATGCTGCTCCCCGCAACTTTACCGCGAGCGGAGTTGCCTTCGGTTTTGGCTGTGCAGGAAACGTTCATGCGGACAAGGGGCTGGGAATCTTCGGCGAAGGTTCCGGCGGAGGCTACGACCAGAATATTCCGCAGTTCGTCGCCGTAGCTGGCGCGAACCTCCTGAATGCGCGGATCGTAGACCCGCGCTGCTTTGTCGGCAAAGGACCCGCGTCGCGCGGGTCAAAAAGGTAAGGAACTGAGATTCCTGCATGGCTCGATAAAATGGGCGGTCCATGCGCGCCGCAAGTATCTCTCTTGAACATTTGGCAATTCCTGCCGCCTGGGGCCGCTGACGGGTCGGAGAGGTGCTTCGTTCGTAAAATCTGTCGCGGGCAGTCGTTACCATGTGATAGATGATGCGGGCTAGTTTGTGTGCCGTGGCCGTGATGGCAGCAGCAACAAGTTTCAGAAGAAACAGAGTGGTTGGGGCAGACGCCTTGACCTTGGGATCGGGTTTAGATAGTGTTTGGGGGCTCACTTTTTGCGATCGGGCGCTGCATCTTGTTTAGTATGCAGGCAATTGCGCGGCTCTTGGGAGTAGCTGACAGTCTGGCCTCCCCCACGGGACATCACTCCTTCAAGAAAGGATCGGCTCTAAAGTGACTCTATGAGAGCGCACATAGTCTTGGTGTTTATGCTTTTGAGCGCTGCGAGCCTTTCAGCACAGAGCTTCCGCGGCACGATTCTCGGCACCGCCACCGACGCTCAAGGTGCGGTGGTCGCTGGCGCCACGGTGACGGCAAAGAATGTAGGCACGGGACTGGAGCGCACCGCTCAGACCAGCGCGGACGGCAGCTACGCCTTGCCAGAACTTCCGATCGGCACCTACACGGTGACGATCACGCTGGTCGGATTTCGGACCTTCGTGGCCACTGGTGTGATCGTGGATGTAGCCACGGAGCGCCGGGTAGATGCCGCGATGAAGCCGGGCCAGGTGTCGACCAAGGTGGAAGTCGCGGGCGACCTTTTGCCCCAGGTGGAAACGACATCCACCGAGCTTGGCGGTACCCTGTCCGCGGAAACGATTGAGTCTCTTCCGGTCAACGGACGCGACTACCAGAAACTGATCTTCCTGAATCCGGGTGTGGCTGGATCGCCGGACCAGATAACGGACTCTCCCGGTTCTTACGGAACCTTTTCGATGAATGGCTCGCGGGGCCGGTCGAACAACTTCCTGCTCGACGGTACCGATATGAACGACGGCTACCGCAACGATCCGGCCATCAACGAGGCCGGGGTGTTTGGCGACCCGGCGACCATTCTGCCGCTCGATGCTGTGGCGGAGCTAAGAGTGATTTCCAACTATGAGGCGGAATACGGCCGGAACAGCGGCGCTGTGATCGACATTGTGACCAAGAGCGGCAGCAATAAACTGCACGGCTCGGCGCTGGAATACTTGCGTACGGGTCAGTTCGGCGCGCGCAACTTTTTCAATAGCGAAGGCGGCAAGAATCCCTTCCATAACAATCAATTTGGAGCCGCGCTGGGCGGGCCGATTGTGAAAGACCATACTTTCTTCTACTTCGACTACGAAGGACAGCGCGAAACCGGCGCACAGGGCGGGTTGAGCTGCGTGCCCGACCCAGCGCAGATCGTCGCGGATGAGAGCGCGATAACTGCGGGCGGAGGCACGGTTAACCCCGTCGCTCTGGCGCTGCTGGCCCGTAATCCCTACCCCGCGCCGAATGTGCCGGGAACCTACGGCGCAGCTCTGGTCGGCACCGAGGATTCACTCTGTCCCAATGGTCCCGATCTTTCTACCGCTACTCTCTTCAGCAATAAGATCGACAGCCTGATTGGAAAAGTTGACCAGAACTTCGTTTCAGGTTTGCTGACGGGCCGGTACTATTTCGGAAACAGCACCCAGAGCTTCCCGTTTGCGCAGCTCGCCGCCGGTCTGTTACCGGGGTTCAACACGGTCACGCCGACGCGGGTCCAGCTGGTTTCCATCTCCTACGTGAAGAATGTGAATTCATCCCAGGTCAACGAAGCCCGCTTGGGCTGGAACCGGTTTGCCGAGGGCTTCTTTCCGCAAGACAAGAGCTTCAACCCCACTTCCATCGGCCTGGATACGGGCGTCACCAATCCATACGATTTCGGCCTTCCGGGGATCGACGTGGGTAGCTTTTCGCCTATCGGAGCGACGGACTCCGTCCCGCGCTCGCGGGTAGACGCGAACTGGCACTTCATCGACAATTACTCCTGGAAGGTCGGCCGGCACGACGTAAAATTTGGTTATGAGTTTCGGCGTACGACAATCCAGTTGATCGAGGACAACAGCTTCCGCGGCAGCCTCAGCTTCAATGACCTCAGCGACTTGCTCAACGGCATAGTGGACGGCGGAGGGATCTCCGGGGGTGACGCACTGCGCCACACCGCCGAGAATAATCACAGCGTCTATATTCAAGATGAATTCCGCATGACAGCGCGGCTGACGGTCAACTACGGCATGAGATGGGATTACTTCGGTGTGGTACACGAGAAGAATAACCTCTTTTACCAGATGTCCCCGGCCAACGGTGGGACCGAACTGCAAGTCGGCAGCCCTGGCGGTCCCAGCAGCCTGTACAACCCCGACTACAACAATTTCGCGCCGCGCGTTGGCCTCGCCTACGACATCACCGGGAAGGGTGAGACGGTAATTCGGGCAGGATGGGGTTTGTTCTATGATGCCTTTTCTCAGGATATTTTCCTGGGACATATTCCCTACAACTGCGTCTTCTGTCCCGGCCCGGCTTTCGCAGGAGTCGGACCAGCCGCGATTTATTCCGAGGGCTTATCGGGCAACAACCTGGGCGCCGGCTCCCTCTTCTCAAGCCCGTCTCCATTGGGGGATTTCTTCGGCACCAATCCCGATATCCGCACGCCTTACGTACAGAACTTTAATCTGAACCTGCAACAGCAGTTGAATAGCAAGATAGTGCTGCAAGTAGGCTACGTCGGTTCCACCGGCACCAAGCTTTTCCGCTTCCGCGACATTAATCAGCCCACGCAAGCGCAGATTACGGCATACGATTCAAGTTGTCCTCTAGGGGGATCATTCCCGGACTGCCCGATCGCGGGCTACGACAACGACTCCAACGTACCGCGAACCAATCTCCCCAACTTCTTCTACGTTAACCAGGAAGAGTCGACGGCGAACTCCAGTTACAACGCCCTTCAGACCAGCCTGCGCGTGAACGGTTGGCATGGGTTGACTTCGCAGGCTAATTTTGTATGGTCGCATTCCATTGACAACGCCAGTGACAGCGACGATTTCATCCCGAATGCCGCCCAGCCGAACAACAGCTATAACACCGCTGCAGAACGTGGCAACTCAAATTTTGACATTCGCCGCCGCTTTAGCTGGAGCCTGGGCTACGAATTGCCCAAGCGTGGCGGAAACTTGGCGAAGTTGAAGGATGGGTGGGGCGTGGACAGCGCTGTAACTTTGCAGGAGGGCCAGCCCTTCACCCTCAATTACGACTTTGAAGGCGACTACTCCGGCAGCGGTGAAGGTTTCGACCGTCCTGATGTAGTCGGTCCGATCCAGTACGGAAGCGCGCCCTATAACTTTCTCAACCTTGCTTCTTTCCAAGTGCCGTGCACGTTTGGCAACACGAGTGCAGCTTCGGATTCGCCATCGGGTGACAGCAATTGCCTGGCTGGGACCCGTCATTTCGGGGACTTGGGAAGAAATCAGTTGGTTGCAACGAGCTTCAAGGAATGGAACTTCTCGGTATTCAAGAACACACTCGTTAGTGAGCACGTCATGCTGCAACTGCGGGCGGAGTTCTTCAATCTCCTGAACCATCCCAACTTTTCGAATCCGGAACTACCGGCCTACATCTCCGATCCTGCGACCAACGGGCTCGACGCGAATGGCCGCGGCATTGGCAATCTAGCTCTGACCGCGACTGGCGACGTGGGCATCGGCAACCCCTTTCTTGGTGGCGGCGGACCAAGGGGGGTACAGTTCGTGGCTAAGATTTCGTTCTAGCCTGCTTTTGTTGGCGCTAGCGATAGCCTGTCGTAAGAATTTGAGCGGAGCTTTCCTAGAGCAATTTCCTCAGCTTGATATCGAAATTCAATAACTGGTTGCCACGCTGCACTGTCAGGTGATGTTCAGCACCCACTCGCAGGAAAATGCTTTGCACCTGGTGAAGAGTGAATTGTTTCGATGACAGACCGTCAATCGATCGGATTAAATCACCTTCGCGCATCCCCGCATCACTGCCGGGTGATCCCTGCATAACACTGTGGACCACAAAATCTCCAGATTCCGGAACCAGTCGCAAAGTGACGCCACTTGCATCGAAAAGAAACGCGTCCTTGAGGCGCTCATTCGGTTCCAGGATCATTTGCGTGTGCGCAAAGTCAAAAATGACTGTGAACCTTCTTAGGATTTCCCCACCAACCAGCGCCACTCCTCCTGCTCCAGCATCGATATCTTCGAAGGAAACACCGCCTAGCTTCAACCGTGACACCCTGCCGGCGTTGAACTTAAATTCTTTTCCGAGCCCGACTCCGCCGACAATTTCGATCTTTGGCCCGGTGGACTGCGCAACGAAGCTGTCGTCGAGTGCATCGTTCGATCCGGTGTCAATCAGCAGTTTCCTCTTTTGCGGAGCGGCACCTTGCACCGTAACTTCAGCCGTAAGAAACGAGATTCTGGCTTCCTGGTCCACCATGATTGGGATGCTCTCCCCCACGCCCGAGTAGTGGTACGTCGCGGGGTCGAAAAGCCGTATCACCTTGCTGTCATAATCGATTTCGGCGACAAACTTCTCAAAGAAGTCGTAGCCCACGAGTCCTTCCACTTCGCGACCAATCTGCGACTTGTGAGCACTCAAATCGATGACCCCGATCAAGGGGACCGCAATATTGAAGCCCGACAAGGTAAAGCTGACGTCTTTTACATAGGAGACATCGTATGTACCGCTCCCCGCACCGGTGCCTTGTGCGGTCTCCTGTTCCAAATGCAGGCCCAGTCGGGTGGCGTGTGCGCGATCGACGATCCATCCACCGGCTCCGCTGTCTACAACGAACCACATTGGTTCAGAATTGTTCACCCGCACCTGAACAAAGATTTCGTTGAAATACATCTCGAAGGGTATGGTCGCGAGGGTTTGGCTGGGAGCAGCGGCATTTGCGTTGGCTGCGATTTGCGGGCTGCCTGCAGCTTGCGTTTGAGCTTCCACGCGGTTTGGCGAGGCGACAAACCCGCAGCACAGAATCAAAAGCATAGCGGCGTGGAGCCGAACCGCGCAGCCACATATTGGCATCATCCATGTTCTAGGCTGCTTCAATTCTTCCTCCTCATTGCCAAAGCACAGCTACGCCAATCGCCGGGATTTCCCACAGTGCTTTCCCGGCAACTAGCCCAGTGCATTCTATTTTTAAACTGTGGCTTGTCCGTGCGTCTTGAATCTATTTGCAGCCGCGCACAAACGCCCTCGGCGCCTTAACAAAGCCATCTTTGCCAATTTCTTCGAGAAAACAGGTTTCCACAGCCCTCCAAGGGTTATACTAGGCTTAACTCCGCCACTAAAATTTAAACAGTTCTCAAACGCAGTGGGGCGAGGTGTTTGTGGTTCGCTGACCACTCAGTTCATCCCTAAACCTAGGCATCTAAAAGGAGTATCCGAATATGGCAAGATCAAAATCTCCCTCAGGCGGCAAGACAAACAGAGAACAAACCAGCACCGGCAATCCGACCAGCGTGCCCGATGTTCAGGCAGTCGCGGCCGAAGCGGCGGCCCTCAA
>Ga0302324_100027340_pt1 | contig 10870 bp, 12 predicted proteins | sample Palsa_T0_1_FD_201949 | JGI IMG/M metagenome (GOLD analysis project Ga0302324, IMG submission 201949) | Peat permafrost microbial communities from Stordalen Mire near Abisko, Sweden - Palsa_T0_1 | ecosystem: Environmental > Terrestrial > Soil > Palsa > Peat permafrost | place: Sweden: Abisko...
CCTGAGTGCTGGCGTTCGGATCGAAGCTGAAAATGAATTGTTCCAGCGCATCGCGCGCATAGCACCTCTTCAGCGCAGGCGAGTTGTAACAAATCGAATTTTCGTCGTGAGTCCATTCCTGCGCCTGCGCGGCCAGCGCCATTCCGAAGATTACACATACAGCAATGGGCAACTTCCTTCGCACGTCATTCCTCCCTCAAATAATTGCTGATCTATATTTCGCCGAACCCCACAGGTCTTTGAAATCAATGAGTTATGCGAAACCGTTATACGTTTGTCGGCTATATTTTCAAGGATACGCCATCCTTCAACTTATTTGACCGTTTTTTGTCCGCTTTCTGTGTGCCCGCCACTCTGACTTGGCGGAAAGTGGTGCGGCATGTTGCGACGATCTTTGCGCGGCCGGGCATTTTCGCCCTTGACAGAGGGAACCCCAACAGGTGGAATGAATAAGCCAGTTGATACAAAGTTACAAATAATGATTCCCGGGAAAGCGGCGGCTTCCGATGCCAAGCAGAGGCGGGGTCACGCCGAGCTGATGATTGAGAAAACCCGGCGCGAACTTGCCGACCGGAGACAAGACGGAGACAAATGCACGACGGATTTATTACATGAAAAGTAGATGAAACTCGCCGGATGAGAGTATACTTTGTACAGCAGAGTCGCCAGTGAGGCAATCCCGGTTCGCGCGCGCCATCGCGTATGGGGCTTTGGGACGAGTCGAAATTCAGAGCATGATCCGGGATACATCCACATCGGGAGATTCCAAATGCGCAAAATTTCTCAGTCATTGATCGCCATTCTATTATGTGGTCTTGCGCTTGCCGGGAGCGCGCTGGCGCAAAATCCGTCAAAGCTTTGCCCGAAGCGCCCTCTGCCGGGTACCGTAGTCAGCAATCCGCCAAACCTCACCAGCCAGAATGGGGTCTTGGAGGCGACGCTCGTCTTGCGAAAGTTCCTGGACAGCAGAGGCTACGAAGAATACTGCTACGACTATGCCGGCACCCAGCTTCCGGGTTTTTTCGAGGCTCCCACGCTTAGCCTCAATCCGGGCGATCAGCTCATCCTGAACTTGAAGAACGACTTGCCGAAAGAGACGGAAAACGAAATGGGTAAGGAAATGGCAGGGGATATGGAAGTCATTCCTCCCCCCGGTGAAAGCCCTGATTGTCACGGCGGGAAGATAACGATTTCTTCCACGAATGTGCACTTCCATGGTCTGAACGTTCCCCCAACCTGCCATCAGGATGACGTGATCAATACGCTCATTCAGCCGGGGGACCCGCCATTCCAGTTCCGGATCACAATCCCGCCGAACGATCCGCCGGGCCTCTACTGGTATCATCCGCATCCGCATGGATACACGACCAACCAGGTGAACGGCGGAGCGGCGGGGGCGCTCATCATCGAAGGAATGGAGAAAGTGAGGCCGGAGCGGACTGAAGGAACGCGTGCTGGTGATTCGCGAGCAGGTGTTGAATCCGAACGCGTGGATACCAGGCCCTTATGAAATGAGCATCAATTTTCAACTGGCGGTAACGCCGGCCGCGAAACCCCCGGTCATCGAGATCAAGCCCCATGAAAAACAGTTTTGGCGTGTTGCGAATGCCTCAACACAGCTTTTCCTGGCGTTGCAACTGCAATACAGCACCGTGCCGCAAAAGATGCTATTGATTGCGGTGGATGGCGTGCCGCTGAAAACTCCGGAGTATGTGACCACGATCCCCATGGCGCCGGCAGCGCGCGCGGAATTCGTCATGGAAGGTCCGGACGCGGGTCAGGATGCGCAGTTCGATACGCTGGCGGTAAATACCGGTCCGGTGGGAAACCCCAATGTGGCGCAGGTGATCGCCGACATTACAACCACCGACAATCCCCAGGACAACCTGCCGACCATGCCCGCAGTGGCTGGAACCACGGGACCGCAACGGTTTGCGAATTTGCTGGAGCAGCCGGTAACAACGGAACGGAAGCTATATTTTTCCGAGACGGCCGGGGGAACCAACGGCCCGACAAAATACATGATCACAGTGGACGGGCAGAAACCGCACGTTTATGAAGGATCCGATCCTCCCGCCATCACCACGCAGATAGGAGCGGTGGAAGACTGGACGATCGAGAATCGTGCACAAGAGGAGCATGCCTTCCACATCCATCAGATTCACTTCCTGGTGATGGAGATCAACGGCAAACCGCTGGCTAATCCGTATTTGTCGGACACAGTTGAAGTTCCGTATTGGAGCGGGTCAGGACCGTTTCCGAGCGTGAAAGTGCGCATGGATTTTCGGGATCCGAACATTGCGGGGACCTTTGTGTATCACTGCCACGTGCTGGACCATGAAGACGGCGGCATGATGGCCAAAATCGAAGTCGATCCGGCGAATTGAGCAGGGGAAAGGAGAACCACAATGAAGAATTGCCCGAAGATATTTGTGGCACTGTTTTTCGCCGCGATAGCAGCCTCGTTTTGCGGGAGTAACGCATATGGAACGACAAAGCACTACGTGATAACCAATGACGACGTTGCGGCGGGCCCTAATACGGCCACTGTCGCCGAGCTGGATCCCTTGACCGGATCGCTGAAAAGCGTGACGGTGCTGAATACGGGAGGATTTGGAGCCGGTGGAGGCTATTTCGGCCTTTCGCGGGGAGCCGCCGGCAGCTCGACCTGCATTTTCATCTCCGACGCCGGTACGACCATCAATGGCCAGCAGGTTGGCGACATCGCGGCATTTATCGCTCCAGGGTTCAAACTGGTTGGAAACTTCAGCAACCCGTCGTTGAGCGGCTTGGCGAACGGCATTGGGCTGGCTGTGAATCCCAATAACCAGTATCTCTACGCTGCCTACAGCACAACGAAGAATATCGGAGTGTGGCAAATTGGCGCCGATTGTTCCTTGACTTTGTCGAGTACAACGGCTGCTCCTAACGCAATCGGGGGAATGGCTTTCGCACAGCAGGCGGCCGGCGGACAATACCTGGCCGTTTCGTATCCGAGATATCCATACAAGAGCTTTGTGGATCTGTTCATTATTACCGACGGCGGAGCCACCGTGACGGAGGAAGCACCCGGCCCTCAGTTAGCTTATAGCATGCCGATCGGAGTGGATATTCCGGAAGACGGGAACGTCGTAATCTTCGGGGACACGAGCAACCCCGAGGAAATCGAAACGTGGTGGATCAGCACAACGCCGGGGACTTGCACACCTTCAACGGCAGCTCCGCCATGCTTGAGCGCGCATCAGAATTTCTCAAGGCTTAGCATCGGTGACAATTCGAGCAATCTCTGGCTTAGTCCCGCAGCCTGGTCGAATCCCACAACGGGCGGATGCCTGTATATCAGCGCCAACACCACCATCCAGGTCTCCACGGCCACGTTCGTAGAGGGCACGACGCCGGGAACGGTGCGCATCACGCCCACGGCGCGAAGCCCCTACACAATCGCGCAGGGGACCGGCACGAACTACACGGTGTCTATTCAGACGGTGACGGACACCGGGACGGGCGGAGCGATCTACGTGGTGGAATGGCCGAATTATATCGCTACCGTGCCGGTGAATTCGGATTGCTCACTGGGTACGGGGAAAGCTACTCCGGATCCGGCTGCCGGTGCCGCACTGCTTTCGATTACGGCGTGGCCGCCCAGGTAGAACGGGATTATGCAAACATAGCAACAACGACGGGGCGTTCGCCAAAATGCGCGCGCTCTTTTTTTTTGCGTCGGTTTTTCCGTTCCGTCCGATTTGTTCCCGGTGGTGTGCTTGGTTATCATGGTTGTTCGCGCGAAGGAGCGTAGAGAATTCGACACCGTTCAGCCGGTTCGAGGAGGAAGTCAGGATGTCTATTTCGGTGGGCGCGGCGGCGCCGGATTTCACGCTAAAGGATCAGAGCCAGAAGGAAGTGCGCCTCAGCGATTTTAGGGGTAAGAAGAATGTGGTAATCGTGTTTTATCCGCTCGATTGGAGTCCGGTTTGCACGAACGAGCATATCTGCCTGGTAAACGATATGAAGAAATTCGCGCAGCTTGACGCGCAGGTGCTGGGCTTGAGCGTGGATTCGGCCTGGTCGCATAAAGCGTATGCGGAAAAAATGAAAATCGAGTATCCGCTGCTGGCGGATTTCCAGCCGCGGGGCGCGGTGGCGGCGCAGTTTGGCGTGTTCCTGGCGGACAAGGGGATCACGGGCCGGGCCATCGCTATTGTGGACAAAGCCGGAAACATTGCATGGTTCAAGAATTATGATATTCCGGTGGTGCCGGACTTAAAAGAAGTGGCGGAGGCGTTGGCACAGGTGAAATAGGGAACGCGCCCACGCGGAAAATTTGTTTGAGGAAAGGCCCTCCGCCGGACGATGCGGATGGGCCTTTTTTATGCGCACCTAGCACGCACGAAGACAGGCGCTTGGATTCCTTCCGTGGTGAAGATCAAGCACCGTGCAGGAAAATGGACCCCAGCAGCCAGAAGTTCATTCCCAGAATGATGGCGGCACAAGTCCACGCCAGGACATTGGTGAGGGGGCGGTTGGCGTGAGCACCCATTACGTCCCGCCGACGCGTGAGAATTAAGAGCGGAATTACCGCGAAGGGAAGACAGAAACTGAGGATGGCCTGGCTGAGGATCAGGGTTTTCATGGCGTCCAGGCCGCAGGCGATTACCAGAATTGCGGGAATCATGGTGACCAAACGGCGCAGGAAGATGCTGATGCGCACGTTCAGAAATCCCTGCAGGATCACCTGCCCGGCCAGCGTGCCGACGGTGGAGGAAGAAAGGCCCGAACAGAGCAACGCGACGCCGAAAGCCACGGCGGCGAAGCGTCCAAGCAGGGGCGTAAGCGTGTGAAAGGCGGCCTCGATGTAGTTGCCGGAAAGGCCACGGCCGAAAAAGGTGGCGGCGGCCATGATGAGCATGGCGGAATTGATCAGCCACGCGCCGTTCATGGCCAGCAGGACGTCGAGCAGCTCCATGCGGCGGTGATGGTGTTCGTGCCGGTCTTGCAATTCTCGGCGCGGAAGAACCAGCGCCGAATGCAGGTAAATCACGTGGGGCATCACCGTGGCGCCGAGCATGGCCACGGCTATATAAACGGAACTGGAATCGGCGCGGGGAACGAGAGTGCTGAAGAGGATGGGCTTCCACGCGGGGCGGCTGGCGAACATTTCCCACGCGTAGGCGATTCCAATGAGAGCCACAAAACCCATGATGATGCGTTCGAGCCACTGGAATCCCGCCTGCTCCGCCATTAGGATCAACATTACGACAACGCCCGTGAGCAGTGCAGCAGGCAGCATGGGAATGCCGAAGAGCAGATAGAATCCGAGCGCGGCGCCCAGAAACTCGGCCAGGTCCGTGGCGATGGCCGCGATCTCCGCCGAAAACCACAGGACCAGTGTCCAGCGCCGAGAAAAAAGAGCGCGGCAATTTTCCGGCAGAGTGCGGCCCGTGGCGATGCCCAGCTTGGCGGCCAGATACTGCACCAGGATGGCCATGGCGTTGGACCAGAGCAACACCCAGAGCAAACGGTACCCGAACCGCGCGCCGCCTTCGATGTTGGTGGCAAAATTTCCCGGATCCATGTAGGCGACGGAGGCGACGAATGCGGGCCCGACAAACCACCATGCTTCACGGGGACGCGAAGACGGCCGGGGAAAAGACGCCGGGAGGGCCACGGCTTCGGCGGATCCGCGGGAGAGAAAGCTCACAGGACCATCCGAAGGCGCAAGATCGCGCAGCGGTTAACGCCGATAAACATACTTTCTAAACTATACTTAACTTGTGCGAACGTCAATCCTCCGTCGCGAAAATGTGGTCGGACTGGCGCTCAAATCGCCGCCGCGCCTCTGCTACACTGGAAGGGGGAAGAAAACCAAAGGAGAAAGTGCATGGCGGAAGAGATACAGAAAGACGCGCCGAAACAAAACGTTCAAATCAAGGCCGACGAGAAGGAATTGCTGGGGCAATATACGAATCTGGTGATGGTTCACAATACGCCGGAAGAATTCATCCTCAACTTTATCTATCTTTTTCCGACCAGGCAGCAGGGAAAGCTGGTGTCCAGCCTGATTCTTAGTCCCGGCCACGCCAAGCGCCTGCTGGCGGCGCTGAGTGAAAATATCAGAGGATATGAAGCGCAGTATGGCCCCATACGAGAAAAGAAACCGGAGCCCACTCCCGAGGTGGGTTTTATTCAATAGAAAGAAATAGTCCGCGAGAGGGACTCCCGTGCCCAACAGGGATGCGATTAGCCTGACGCCGAGGTGTACGGCGACGCGGGCAACTTCTGACGAGTCGACGCACCTAACGGGATGGAGATGCAAACCGGTTTGAGCGGCGGGAAAAAGCGGCTCGGGATTGCCGTGGGAGCCTTGGCGCTGGCATGGATGACGGCCGCGCCAGGCATGTCGGCACAGAATGCAAACACGCCGCCGGACGTCGGATTGAAACCGGCTGCTCCTTCGAGTGTCAGCGCTCCGGCGTCAACGACCGCTCCGCCTGCTGCGGACGTTCAAGCGCCCACAACCACTGCCAAGAATTCCTCAACGCTGAGCAACAATTCGTCAGTGGCACAGGCGCCTCTCAGTTCGCCGACGTGCGCCCAAATCCACGCCGCCCCGGAGCCCGCGGGGCCGACGCAAATGCAGACGCTGCCCGCGGGCACGCGCATCACGATGGTGCTCGATACGCCGATAAGCACGCGCATCTCCGAGATTGGACAGGTCGTCGAGTTCAAAGTGGCTTCGCCATACCTAGTGGAGGGGCGCGAGGCAATTGCCGCCGGGACGGTATTCAACGGGCGCATTATTGGCGTGCAAAGGCCGGGAAGCTTTAGCCGCAATGGGGAGGTCCGCGTGGTTATGGAAAGCGTGGCGCTGCCGGGCGGTCCGCAAACTCTGAGTGCCGATTTGCAACCAACCGATCCGAAGGCCTCGTTTTCCGGGAAGTCCGATTCTCCAAAGACTTTGGGCACGGTGAAAAAGGTGGCAGTGGTGGCAGAAGGCGCGTTGATTGGAGCGCAGATCGGCGGAGGGCAAGGGGCGTTGATCGGAGCCGGTGCCGGCGGGACGGTACTGCTGATTATAGGGCTCAGCAAGCACGGACGGGATGTGTACCTGGAGCCGGGCACGCCGTTTGACGTGGTGCTCCGGTCGCCGCTGGCCGTCAGTTTGTCCCACGCGCCTTCCGCGGACTGCAAGCACGACGCTGCGTCGGCAAACGATGACGATGCAGCAGAGTCGGCTGAAACATCAGATGGGGCACCGGACAATAATGTGGACGGCACGTCGACCGGAACATCGAATGAAAGGGAAATAACACCACGATCTGTACCGCAGCCTCCACTTTAATTCTTACCTGCCGATTGCAAGTCAGTCGGGAATTTTCAGAATACTTCTAAGTCCCTCAGTCAGAGCCTTGTAAGTCAGTTTGCGGCAGCGCGTCTTCCCGGCGATGGATGTGCTGAATTTCCGGCTCTTTGCCGACGAGATGTTCCCTGCGCGAACGGCGGAATTTGGTCTGGTAGAGTCCCGCGTCCGCAAAACTGAAGAGTTCTTCGATGGAGTTTCCGTTTATAGGATAGACGGCCAGACCGATGCTGGCGGTGACCGGAGGATCGTGCGGTTCCTGAGCCAAGCCTTGACGAATGCGGAGAGTGACCGAGCGGGCGGGCTCCTCATCAGTCTCCGGAAGGACGAGGGCAAATTCGTCGCCACCGTAGCGGGCGGGCGTGTCGCCGGAGCGGCAAGTGGAGCGCATAATCTGCGCGAGGTGCTTCAACGCATCATTGCCTGCGGAATGGCCGAACTTGTCGTTAATGGGCTTCAGTCCGTCCATATCCAGAAGCAACAGGGCGAAAGTGCGATGGGTGCGACGGGAGCGCTGGATTTCGGTTTCCATGACGTCAATCAAGCGGCGATAGTTCGCCAATCCCGTAAGAGGATCGGAAGCCGCAAGGTGGCTGGCATCGCGGATGAGCCTGGCGTTATCGAGCAGTGAACCGCCCAGCAGGAGCGCGTAACTGGCACCCTGCAAAACGTGGGCGCATATTGAAGGGGCATCGAAGAACGACACCGACTGGCTCATGGCCAGTTCAGCGACAACGCTACAGCAGGCCGCGGCCCACAGCGCATGATCCAGGGGATAACTCGCACGCCGCAGGCGCCGCCAATAACTCAGCGCGGCAGCCAGGAACAGGAATGCCAAAATGAACTCCCAGGGCTGGGGAACCAGCGCGGGTGCTCTGGGACGCGCCGTGAACGGCAGCAGACAAACGACCGAAACGAAAAATATCAAACCGATGAGTAGCAGCGATGCCGGCAGCTCCCGGAAGGGAGTATGGAAAATATCCGAATGGCGCTCCCATTGCGAAGCTACGAGAAAAAGAAGCGCCAGCGCGAATCGCGGGACGAGCCAGGCCAGGGGAAGGAGTGCCAGGGAAATTCCTCTACACATCGCCAGGCCCGCCGCGCCCTGAAACAGGCCGTACATGAGGATGCCGAGCGCCAAAATGAAAGGGATGCGGCTGGGATTGCTCCGGAACCGCAAGAGGGCGTCTCCGGCGAAAACGATAGACACTATCCCAGTGATGATAGCCCCGTAGGTATATAGGACCGGAGTGCCGCTATAACCTGCCTGGCGCAGACGCCAGAAGAGGAAATACAAGCCTGCTAGCGAAGCCGCCAACAGGGTGGTAGTTGCAAGGTAGCGCAGGCTTGGGCGGGCGAGATGGATATCTTTCATGGCTAGATCGAAAAAAAGTATGCAAACAGCCTGCCGTTTCCGATTTTCGAGGTAATGGTCCCCAAGTTTGGTAATCGACACAAAAGATGTCGCTTACATGTGTACTACGTTCCGGCCGATGCAGCGCCAGGGTTACGCACGGTAACCGGAGATGGAATGACGCCGTTTGGGGAAATTTTCGCTCCATATTGGAGCAGTCAGGAAGAAAACAGCGACGCCGCGGAAAACCAAGACGTCCTGCAACCGCTGCGGACCGCCTAGGCCTTCCCGCAATGTTGCTCTGCGTAGGTGGGCGAGGGGCCGGGCATGTTGACATCGCTGGGAGCGCCGCTTACGCTGGTTTTGATGGTGATCTCATGTGGTATGTGAATGCGGCCTTTGACGCCTCGGTGATTGAGTCGCTGCCGAAACTGAATTTTCAGGTTCAAAGCTCGGGCGGAGTAATGCGCGTGGAGAAGTATGAATGCGGCGCGGAGCTGCGGCGCACGCCGGAGGGAAAATACCGCATGACGGAACTGCCCGCGCCGATGGCCGAGGGCCAGTTCGCGCGGCTGTGGGATGCGGGCTATCAGAAGTTCCTGTTGATGCGGGACGGAAGAAAACTTCCCGCCCGCACCCGGCAACTGGCGAATCTCCGCCGCTTCAATGAAGAATTGCGCACGGCGCTGGGTGTTCCCACGTATTACAACGAAGCGCTGGGGTCAACCTGTCAGGTGACTGTTTACGACCGCGTGAAGGGCCGGCCTGGAGACATACCGGACGAAAGTGTTGGCGCGGCAATGAAAAATGGGCATTAAGAGCTTGTTGAAAAAGCCTAATCGGGCATCATCCTGCGTGAATCGAGAAATCCGTTTTCCGCAAAACGTCAGCAAATATCGCCTTTTTTCCGAGCAGCATTTTCCCGCTGGATTGCCAGAGGGATTAAATCAACAAGCTCTTAAACCTCGGCGTTGAAGCTACGCAGCGTATTTCTGCCATAAACCGCGGTAGCCCACGTTTCCGGCGAAAAGTTTCCGGCATAACTCACAAGGACAAGACAATAGGAGATTTTTCGGCAACGGTTGCTGCTCGTGTGCCGTTCAGTGTTATCGCTCGCGGAGTTGGGTCAAGGATTGGCGCAATTGGTTCACATCTACTTGGTGGCGGGCGATTTCGCGAGTACCCAAAAACAGGACGGGAACATCGTCCGTGAACCGCCGAATCAGCGAGCCGTCCTCGTCAATATTCACTTCGCGGAGGGAGAGGCCGAACTCGCGCAGGAGGGGTGCAATGGCGCGCTGAGCTTCAGCGCAAAGATGGCAGCCGGGACGGGAAAGCAGCGTGAGATGGTCCGGCGCGGCAATGGCCAGGCGGCCGGACTCGGTGAGCGAATAGAAATCGCCTCCCCGTTCATGCAGCAGGCTGCGGCGCGCGAGATTGGTGACGGCGTCCAGCACGGCTTCGCGTTGGGTGGGAAGATTGCCGCCCGCAATTTCAAACAGCGAATGCAAATCCAAAAGCTCGCGCTGCAATTCGCCGAAGGTGCGCAGAATTTTGTCCGCCAATGCGTCCATGCATTCTCCAGTGGTTAGGAGGGTCATCATACGCCGGCAGCCACGAGTGTGCGCGGAAATTGCTAAGATAATGCTGGCGGCAAACGCGTAGGGTGGACGAAAAGATACGGCGCGAATCGGGAGGAACGATTGGCTTACATTGCGGTTCTGGTGGAGGACTTGCTGTTTCGGTCGCGAATTGCAGAAACCGCGCGGCTAACGAATGCATCGGTGCGCATGGTGGGAACGGCGGAGGCGTTGCGGGAAGAGATTTCGCGCGAAGAGCCGTCCATGATGATTGTGGATTTGAATGCCGGGAGCGCAACTCCCGCGGTGATTCGGGAAATCCGGGCGGCGCATCCGGCGCTGCGCATCATGGGGTATGTTTCACATGTTCAGATGGCGCTGGCGGCGGAAGGACGCGCGGCCGGCTGCGATGAAGTGATGCCGCGATCGAAGTTTATACAAGAACTTGCCAGCCTGCTGCCGAGTTTGAAATCTTAAGGTGTACTTATGCGATTTGTATTCTCATTTTTCGCCTTGTCGTTTTTGGCTACACCTTTCTCATGTGCTCAAGCGCCGGGCGTTCTTTTGTTCGGCGAACCT
>Ga0302324_100027347_pt1 | contig 10869 bp, 11 predicted proteins | sample Palsa_T0_1_FD_201949 | JGI IMG/M metagenome (GOLD analysis project Ga0302324, IMG submission 201949) | Peat permafrost microbial communities from Stordalen Mire near Abisko, Sweden - Palsa_T0_1 | ecosystem: Environmental > Terrestrial > Soil > Palsa > Peat permafrost | place: Sweden: Abisko...
TACGGTCGCTCGTAATCGCATAGCATAATTTTTTAATCAAGCCAGCAACAAAGATGCGGAATTTTTAAGACTCCCGCCTGAGTATCCGCCATTCTTTCGGGTAATAATTATTGATCCTGCCCGGCAACGCCTTGATCCAGCCCAGGTTGTGACCTCCATACTGCACCAGCATCCATCCCCGCTGTGTAATGGCCGGCCGCCACTCATCCTTCCGCAGATATCGCAGAGCCTCATCCCTTGACAAAGAAAGCGCCGGCAACGCCGGGCTGATCAGTGTACTCAACGCCAGGTCATGTTCAGGAATAAATTCCTTTACCGATAGTTTCCCCAATGGTACCCCTGCCCGTTTTAAGTACAGACTCGATTGCAACACAGGCAGCTCCGCATCCAGCCCCGCGGGCAGCCCATAGATCAGTTCCTGGTGATGGAAGTAAAACAAGGAAGCCTCCGGCCTTACCCATGCCCCGATCCTTTCTTCATCCTTCTTCGCCAGTCTTTCCAACATCCCCTTTTTACGGGGAGCTGTAAACGCTGCGCCGTCGTTCTTCCGCAGGCAAGCTATAAAGAGCCCTTCCCCCTTCACCCTGTCGGGGTAAAAGCGATACCCGTAGGCGCCGGATCGCCCGGTAGTCTCCACGATCCCCCAGTCCGGCGGCGTTTCCAGCCGGCAAGTCGTCGCCCCCAGGTCTTCCACGATCCAGTCGAGGATATCTTCATTCTCTTCCCGCGAGTACGAGCAGGTGGAATAGATCAGCAGGCCATCCTGGCGAAGCGCCGGCCAGCAGTCGGCCAGGATACGCTGTTGCCGTTGATGGCATAGTTGCACATTCCCGGAACTCCATTCCGTCACCAGGTCCGGTTCCCGGCGAAAAAGACCACTGCCGCTACAGGGGGCATCCACTACCATCACATCGAAATAGTTCTCCAGCCGGCTAAAATCAGCCGGATCATTGCTCGTAATGACCGTATTGGCGCCGCCCCATTTGACCATATTCTCTTCCAGTATATGTACCCGGTTCCGGATCACCTCATTGCTGACCAGCAGGCTACCGGGCAATAGCAGGGATTGCAGCAGCGTGGATTTCCCGCCCGGGGCCCCGCAAAGGTCCAGTACCCGCAAAGAGCGCGAAAGATCTGTGGTCTGTCGCAGCGCCTGTTCCAGGAACATGCTCGAAGCCTCCTGTACATAGTAAGTGCCCGCATGGAATGACGGGTCGAAAGTAAAGGACGGCCGCTCCGGAAGATAATACCCGAAAGACGACCACGGCACCTGCTCTGCACCCGCCACAGTCCAAACGCCGCCGCCGCCCACCCCCAACGGCAAGCCCGCACCCTCGGCGCGATCCCCCACCTTTCCCGGGTTCACCCGGATAGAAGTCACCTGCGGCCCCGCCGCATGCACGCTTTCAAACGCCTCGCGGTCAAACCCAGGAAGTCCTTCAAGAGAAGAGAGTAATGCTTTTGGTAAAATAAATTGTCGATTTAAGCCGCAAAATTACAGATTCTTAATTTCTCCGATCAAATCCTGCAGCACCTTCTTTGCATCCCCGAACAACATCGACGTCTTCGGCCGGAAGAAAAGATCGTTCTCGATCCCTGCATACCCGGGCTTCATCGATCGCTTATTAACGATACAGGCCTTCGCCAATTCCACATCCAATATAGGCATCCCATAGATCGGTGACGACGGATCGCTCTTCGCCGCCGGGTTGACCACATCATTCGCGCCAAGCACGACGACCACATCCGTAGTAGGAAATTCTTCATTGGCCTGCTCAAGCTCCAATAGGTTATCATAGCTGACGTCCGCCTCCGCCAGCAGCACGTTCATATGGCCGGGCATCCGTCCTGCCACAGGATGGATAGCATATTTCACCTCCACCCCTTTTTCTGTCAGCAGTTTTTCCAATTCGTGACAGGCATGCTGCGCCTGCGCCACGGCCAGCCCATAGCCGGGAACGATCATCACTTTGCGGGCATACGCCAGCACCATCGCCGCATCGCTCAGCGAGATCTCGCGATAAATCCCCTGCTCCTTTCCACCGCCGGCCGCCGGCACCGCCTTCACCCCGAACGAGCCGATCAGCACATTTCTCAGCGACCGGTTCATCGCCTTGCACATCAGGATCGTGAGCACCGTACCCGCCGCCCCGACGAGGATACCCCCCGTCAGCATAGCTTTATTATCGTACAGGAAACCCCCGCACGCCGCAGCCACCCCCGTAAAGGAGTTCAGCAGCGAGATCACCACCGGCATGTCCGCCCCACCGATCGGCAGCACGAACAATACGCCATATATCAATGCCATCACAACGATGGCGTAAAAAAGAATAGTTGCCATATCCTGCGGCCCAACCACCAGGTAGACCGCTGTCACAACGACCAGCAGGAGGATCAACAAATTCAGCGCATGTTGTCCCCTGAAGGCCACATCTTTTATTCTCCCATTCAATTTCCCCCATGCAATCATACTTCCCGCAAAAGACACCGATCCGATAATGACTCCTGCCAGGATGATCAGCAATTCACCCCTGTCCGCGGCAATCGCTCCCAATCTCCCAAATTCCGAAATCGAAATCAATGCCGCACATGCCCCACCCATGCCGTTGAAAAGGCTCACCATCTCCGGCATCGCCGTCATCTTTATTTTTTTGGCCGCCAGCAGGCCCGCCGTCCCGCCGATCAGCAGCGCCGCCGCGATCCACCCGAAATTATGCAGAGCCCTCCCATGATCGCGATAGAGAAAGATCGTCCCGAAAATCGCCACCGTCATCCCGCCGCCCGCGATAAGATTGCCCCTCCGGGCAGTGGCAGGGTCGGACAACATCTTCAGCCCTAGGATGAACGTCACGGACGCTATCAGGTAACAGATCGCAAGAAGATCAATTCCCATTTATCGTTTCTTTTTAAACATTTCCAGCATCCTGTCTGTCACGACAAATCCTCCCACTACATTCAACGTGCCCAGTATCACCGCCAGGAACCCAATAGCCAGAGCGATATAGTTGTCACTCGCCGCCCTGCCCAGCACAATGATGGCGCCGATCAGCACCACGCCATGGATAGCATTGGCCCCGCTCATCAGCGGCGTGTGCAGCACAGAAGGCACACGCCCGATCACTTCGATTCCCAAAAAAATCATCAGAATAACAATGTAGATCATCTGCTGATGATCCCCGATCCAGGTCAACAACTTATCCATAATGAATCATTTTAGCCGTTCGTTCACCACCTGCCCGTCATGCGTGATACAACACCCTTTCACCAGATCATCTGCAAAATTCAGGGCAAGGCCCCCGTCCTTATCAATGATCAACTGGAGAAAATTCAACACATTCCTACCATATAATTTACTCGCATCATAAGGCATGCACGCAGCCAGGGCCGAATTGCCCACGATCGTCACGCCACCATGCACCACCGTCTCCCTGTCTTTAGTCAATTCCGTATTTCCACCCGTCGCCGCAGCCAGATCGATAATGACAGATCCCGGCTTCATCGCCCCGATCATTGCGGCAGTCACCAACACCGGCGCCTTGCGGCCCGGTATCTGCGCCGTAGTGATAACGACATCCGCACGCGCGATGCTCGATGCGATCTTGTCCTTCTGCCGCTGCTGGAAATCTGCCGACTGCTGCACCGCATAGCCACCAGCCGCCGAGGCATCTGCAGCCCCCTCTACTTCGATGAACTTACCGCCCAGGCTCATCACTTCCTCTTTCACGGCCGGCCGCGTGTCGAATACCTCCACGACGGCGCCTAACCGCCGGGCCGTGGCGATAGCCTGCAGACCGGCGACACCCGCACCCAATATCAACACTTTCGCGGGAGGGATACTGCCAGCGGCAGTCATTAACATCGGAAAATACCGGGGAAATAGATCAGCAGCCACCAGCGCCGCCTTATACCCGGCGATATTGCCCTGGCTGCTGAGGACATCCATGCTCTGGGCCCTGGTCGTTCTGGGCAGCATATCCAGGCTGAAGCTTGTAATGTGCTGGCGGCCCCACGCAGCCATTAATTCCGGGTTGTATAACGGCTGATAAATACCTATGAGGATCTTATGTTGAAGTAAGGCAGGAATATCGTCGAAGTGCATTCCCAATAACAGATCGGCCGAGGCCAGTACATCACTCTTCTGTCGCACGACCGCACCGGCTTTCTCATACTCGCTATCCGGACAGAAGGCCTTTTCTCCCGCTCCGGATTCCACCCAAACCTCCACCTTTCTTTTCGTCAGCGTAGCAGCCCCTTCCGCTAATAAGGAGACTCTCGATTCAAATGATGGTTCCTTGAGCACGCCAACGATCATAGTGGTAGTAATATGGGTAGTAATACGCTAAAAGGTACGCATTTAAAACCTGATCGTAAAATCCTGCTTGACCTTGAACTCGTCCCGCAAAAAAATCAGCCCGATAAAGAACAGGTCTATCGTCATATATACCCGCGGATCAGCCCGGATCGCCGTCCAGGCCTTTTCCATCTCGGCGCTCCAATGAATATCGTCGAAGATTAGCACCGCAGGGCCCCGGACATGTGCCATCAGCAAATGAAAATATTGCAGGGTGGGCTCACAGCGGTGATTCCCATCCACAAAAGCCAGCTCTACCGGCCCGATCCTGCCCAGCAGCGGCTCCAGCAATACATCAAAATTTCCTTGTATAAGTTCGGGCGTCAATCCCAGTGAATTCAGGTTTTCCGCGGCCGTTTCGATGATCTCACCCGAGCCCTCAATAGAGATGACACGCGCCCCCGGCGCACCCGTCGCCAGGTAGGCAGTAGATAATCCCAGCGAAGTGCCGAGTTCCAGCACCGTCGCAGGCTGATAATGATGCGCAATGCGGAACAGCAATTGCCCCAACCGCCGTGGCTTCGCCGCACGCCGCGCGATGTCCGATATCTTCCGCACACTCCCCGTCCGCATCTTCGTCCCCACTCCCTCGATCCGCGCCGCCGTATCCGCAGGACTCCCCGCAACCGCGTCAGCCGCCCCCCTCGCATAAACCGAACCCGCCCCCATATCCTCGATCCGCAACACCCGCTCATCCCGCAGCAACCGCCCCCGCATCTCCTCAATAGCCGTCCACGCCGGATACGGCCCCCGGTCATTCAGCACCCGCGTCACAAAGTCAAAGACAAAAGGAGAATGTATCCCATGCCCCTTGCCGTTGGCAGCAGTAAAATAATAATGAAGATATTTCCAGGCGAGCCGGACAGGAGAATACATAGCCGGTTCTTTATTGATTCGGTTTCCTCCAGACAATCGTGTGCTTATCAGTGAGTACATTCCTGACAGTCCTTTCTAACACTCGTTCCATAGAATGTTGATCCCTGGCCGCCCCGCCTTTCGGCTCCCACACCTGGAAGCTATACGCGTATGCATGTTTCTCATCCGCCGGAAAATCCAGGTGAGAAACCATCTTCCACGTCTTCTCATCGATGACCGGGAAATAGGCGTCACCTTCTACGACCGCATGCACACGTGTCAGGTAGATCCTATCAGCCAACGGCATCGCTGCTGTATAGATTTCGCCTCCTCCTATCACAAAACATTCCTTGCAATCCGTCCCGTGCGCCAGCTTAAACGCCTGGCCCAGGTCCGCTGCCACAGTCACTTTCGCATTGTGCGCGTCCCACTCTTTATTACGCGTGACAACAAAATTGTACCTGCCCGGCAAAGGCTCTCCCGCCAGCGCCTCATAAGTCTTGCGGCCCATGATGACCGGCATGCCCCAGGTAGTGTTCTTGAAGAACTTCATATCGTTCGGCAGGTGCCAGACCAGCTGGTTATCCTTTCCGATCACGTTATTGGTACTGGCCGCGGCGATAAGGCTGATGATCATATCCATAAGTTTACACGGCTACAGGCGCTTTGATCGCCGGATGCGACTGGTAATTCTCCAGGGTGAAATCTTCGAAATGAAAACCGAAAATATCCTTGATGGCCGGGTTCAGCTTCATCACCGGCAGCGGATAAGGTTGACGGGTCAGCTGCAGCCGCGCCTGCTCCAGGTGATTATTGTACAAATGTACGTCCCCGAAAGTATGGATGAATTCCCCCGCCTCCAGCCCGCAGACCTGTGCAACCATCAGGGTCAGCAGGGCATAGCTCGCGATATTGAAAGGTACCCCCAGGAAAACATCCGCGCTCCGCTGATACAGCTGGCAGCTCAGCTTACCATCCACCACATAGAATTGAAAAAGGGCATGACAAGGCATCAGCGCCATCTCCGGAAGGTCCGCTACATTCCACGCGCTCACGATCAGCCGCCGGCTGTCCGGGGTTCGGCGGATCTGTTCGATCAGTTGGGTGATCTGGTCCGTCGTCTTTCCGTCAGCCCCTTCCCAACTCCGCCATTGTTTGCCATATACGGGGCCCAGGTCGCCATCCGCATCCGCCCATTCGTCCCAGATGCTCACCCCATGCTCTTTCAGGTACCGGGTATTCGTATCCCCGCGCAGGAACCACAACAGTTCGTAAATGATACTTTTCAGGTGCAATTTTTTGGTGGTCACCAGCGGAAAGCCTTTCGCCAGGTCGAACCGCATCTGGTAGCCGAAACAACTGCTCGTCCCGGTACCCGTCCTGTCCGTCTTGGCCGCCCCCCTGTCCAATATATGCTGAAGAAGATCCAGGTATTGCTGCATGGGTGCAATTTACTGAAAGTCCCTTTTCCCGGACGGCCCCAAAGTTCCGATTGTGCGGAAATAGTGCATAGTTTGAAGTCTTGAAGAACTTATGTATTTTGGGCAGGACCTCATACCCGTTTACCAAAACCGCAGTATTTGAAACTTTTTATCATCGTTTCTGCCGTATCCGGCCTCGTCATAGGGCTTTGGATCATAGGTAGGCTTACTTCCGCCTTCCGGCTTTTTCAGGTGACCCGTTCTGCCAGTGACCATTCATTTAAAACCGGTGCATTCTTTTTTATCTCCAACCTGAAAAAACCCCGGCGGTTCGATCTCATCAGTTATAAAGCCGTTGTTCCGCCAGCGGGGCTGACCATCCTCACCCATCGGTTATGCGGTATGCCTGGCGATACGCTGGAAATAAAGGCGGGCGTGTTATATGTCAATGGCCGGGAGGCCGACGGACCACTACCCCTTCGCCATATCTACAGGATACAGACAAAGGACAGTCGGGATATCGGGTACGACCAGCGGCAGTCTTACACTATTCCCCCTTATACGAACACCCTCTATGTAGTACTGGAGGACAAACGTGTGGAGCGTGAACAGTTGAAGGGCGAACGTTATCTGCTGCCGCCCGGTTTGCGGGACGAGGACATTTTCCTGATATACAAGAAGAATTGGAATAAAGATCATTTCGGACCACTCCGGGTGCCGGAAGGGAAATGGTTCGTATTGGGAGACAACCGCAGCAACGCCATAGACTCCCGTTACCGGGGATTTATCGATCCATCGACATTCGTAGGCTCCGTCCTGTGGAAATGACAGGCAGTCGCCGCCCCTCTCTCATCGCCCCCGCCTCACTCGGCCCCGTCGCCGTCCCCTCTCTCATCACCCCGCCCCTCCTTGCGCAAAAAGTTCGCAAAATGCGAACTTCCCCCGCCCCTTATCGCCGCCCCGCCGCAATTTCGCCGCGCCCGCGCGCGCCCTCTCCGCTCACTCGCCCGCCAGCAACCCATTCACCGTATCATAAAACTCCTTCTTCTGATCCTCATAATGCTCCCCCGTTCCCGGTCCGCTGAATCCTGTGTGGATCTTCACGATATGCCCGTCCTTGCCGACAAAGATCGTCGTAGGGAAATTGACGATGCTTTCCAGTTGCGGCAGCGTCTTTTGCGACCGCTGCGGATCACCTACCGCCACACCCGTGATCAGCATGGGATACTGCACATTGAACCGCTGCTGGAAAGTACGCAGGCTATTTTGTGACCGGGCGAAATCGGTGCTGCGCTCATACGCCAGCGACACGATCTCCACACCCTTACTCCGGTATTCATTATAGAAACCGCTCAGGAACCGCGTCTCATCCATGCAATTGGGACACCAGGACCCCATGATCTGCACCAGCACCACCTTGCCTTTGAACCGGTCATCCGACAGGGACACCGGGTTACCATCGATATCTTTGAAGCTAAAAGTAAAAGGGACGTCTTTATTCCAATGCGTCATCGCGAACTGGTCTTCAAGATGCGCATTCGCATCCTTTACCGCGCTCCAGACCGAATAGCCCGTAGGGCCCGAGAACAGCTGCCCGCCTGCTAATGAATCGCCGTCGACCTTCGCCGTGAAATAGTAGGCATGCGTTCCGTCGAATGCGGACAGCTTCAAACTGTCGCCGTTTACCACCCCTTCCAGGTAACGCAGATCTCCGCCGGCATCGAGAAAGGTGCCCGTGACACGAGGCCCGTCTTGTCGAAACTCCCCTACGCGGAAAGTAGAGTCACTGCCGTTGGGAGCACGAAAGACCGCTGCCCAGCGCCCGGAGACGTCATGCTGGCGGACAGGCTTGCCGGTAAGGAAGCGGTATCCCTGCCCATACATCGCCCTGAACGGTGTAGACCGCCACGCATCCGCCGTATGCACGATCCACACCCCATCCAGATCACCGTCCGGTGTCAGCACAGCCCTCAACTGGGATTCGTAAAAAGGCATCCGGATCAGCACCGAATCACCCGTCAGAGTTATATTGTCAACCAGCAGCCGCTCGCCGGCATTCCTGATATAGAGTATTTTCTTGCCGGCGCTATCCTTGACCTCGAAATTGAAGACAATCTGGTTGCCGTCCTTCCTGATAAGGTAAGCCCGCCATAGCCCGTTCCGAAACCCCGGCCCGTTGCGAAACCCCGGACCGCCGCTGAAGCCCGGACCGCCGCCCGCCTCAACCCCGAGGGGCGCCCCCATCGCCATCTGGCAGGAAAGTAGCATGCAGGCCGCTATAATTCTCATCATAAAATCGATCATTAATGGTGAAACTGCAATGTAAGATTTTCCAGCATCTCCGCCGTCATCCGTGAGAGGTCATACTCCGGCTTCCATCCCCATTCCGCCCTCGCCACCGAGTCGTCAATGCTCTGCGGCCAGCTGTCAGCAATATGCTGCCGGTAATCCGGATCGTACTGAATACTAAACGCAGGCAAATGCCGCCGGATTTCTGCCCCAATCTCCCTGGGGCTAAAGCTTACTCCTGCCACATTATACGACGTCCTCACCGTCAAATTTGCCGCCGGCGCCTCCATCAGCTCGATCGTCGCCCGGATCGCATCCGGCATATACATCATCGGAAGATACGTGTCCTCCTTCAAAAAACATTTGTAGCTCCCGCTTTCCAACGCCTCATGAAAGATCTCGATCGCATAATCCGTCGTCCCCCCACCAGGGGCCGATTTATAGCTGATCAATCCGGGGTACCGTATACTCCTCACGTCGACACCATACCGCTCGAAGAAATAGTTGCACCAGAATTCCCCCGCATACTTGCTGATCCCATAGACCGTGCTCGGCTCGATAATCGTACGCTGGGGACAATCCTTCCGCGGCGACGTCGGCCCGAATACCGCAATGCTGCTCGGCCAGTATACTTTGTGGAGTTTTTCTTCCCGGGCAATGTCCAGCACATTCAGCAAACCCTGCATATTCAAGTGCCACGCCAGGTTCGGGTTCTTCTCCCCCGTGGCCGACAGGATCGCCGCCAGCAGGTAGATCTGGGTGATATTCTGACGGATGACCTGCACATGCAGCATCTCCTTGTTCATGACGTCCAGCGAGACATAGGGGCCGCTGCCTTTCAGCAATTCGTTCTCTTCCCGCAGGTCAGAGGCGACGACATTCGCATTACCATAGATCTTACGAAGGGCAAGCGTCAACTCGACGCCGATCTGTCCGCTGGCCCCGATGACAAGCACTTTTTCTTTGGTCATTATCCGTGGGTTTTGGCCTGCGAAACTAAGATTTTTTGCGTTAGTTTTATCTCAGGACCATTTATGTCTTTTCAATGGTTTCGATGAACCTAACTTATCTAATGTTTGAAAATTTGTGTTAGGTTTGTCCCCATGGAATTCCTCGATAAACTATTCGCCCATCAATCGTACGATAAAAAGAACTTTTTCCTCATCGCCGGCCCCTGCGTCGTAGAAAGCGAAGAACTCGTCATGGAAGTCGCCGACAAGGTCTCCGCCATCTGCCGCAACCTCGGCATCCCCTATGTTTTCAAAGCCTCCTACCGTAAGGCCAACCGTACCAGCGCCGGGTCCTTCACCGGCATCGGCGACGACAGCGGGCTCGAACTCATCAAAAAAGTAGGCGACACCTACCGCCTGCCTACCACTTCCGATATTCACGCCCATGACGAGGCCGCCCCCGCAGCCCGTTATGTAGACATCCTGCAGATCCCCGCCTTCCTGTGCCGCCAGACAGACCTGCTCATCGCCGCCGCAGAAACCGGCAAAGTAGTCAATGTAAAAAAAGGCCAGTTCCTCAGCGGACCGGCCATGAAGTTTGCAGTAGAAAAAATAAAGAAGGCAGGAAACAACAGCATCATCCTCACAGAACGGGGCACAACCTTCGGCTACCAGGACCTGGTAGTAGATTACCGGAATATCCCCTGGATGCAGGAACATGGCGCCCCCGTCGTCATGGATTGCACGCATTCCCTGCAACAACCCAATCAGACCAGCGGGGTCACCGGCGGCAATCCTCAACTCATCGGAACGATCGCAAAGGCTGCACTCGCCGCCGGCGCCAATGGCCTTTTCATAGAAACACACCCCAACCCGGCTGTCGCCAAAAGTGATGGAGCCAATATGCTACGGTTGGATCTTCTACAGGGATTACTGGAACAGCTGGTAAAGATTCGGAAAGTAGTAGCCGAGTTCTAAACAGCCTCAGCCCGGCCGCATCGAA
>Ga0302324_100027351_pt1 | contig 10867 bp, 11 predicted proteins | sample Palsa_T0_1_FD_201949 | JGI IMG/M metagenome (GOLD analysis project Ga0302324, IMG submission 201949) | Peat permafrost microbial communities from Stordalen Mire near Abisko, Sweden - Palsa_T0_1 | ecosystem: Environmental > Terrestrial > Soil > Palsa > Peat permafrost | place: Sweden: Abisko...
CGGCGAGCTTCGCGTAGAGCTGCACGGTGATGGGATCGAAGAAACCTTGCGATCCCACGAAGCGGCCGCTGTAGCCGGTCGAACGCAGCGTGCCCATCAGCGGGCCCATGTCCTCCGCGTTCCCGGCCAGCACGACGCAGTCGGGAAGCCGCGCGACGACCGCGGCTGCGGCCGCGACGTAGTCCGGCCGCTCGAGTGAAAACGTCGAGCTGTTCGCGGTGACGTGCAGCGCGCTCGCGCGCCGGACGAATCCGGCCGCGACCGCCGGACCGTAGTCGCCGTCCTGGGTGACGACGTAGGGCGCCTTCGCCCCGGTCGCGAGCACGTAGTTCGCGAGCAGCGCACCCTCATCGCTGTCACGGATCGGGAGGCGGTACACGTTTTGATAGCTGCGGGCGGTGATCCGGTCGTCGGTGACGGTCGGGACGATCAGCGGCATCGTCGCTTGCGCATACACCGGTTCGGCCGTCAGCGTCGCGGCCGCGCTGAGGTGGCCGATCACGGCCAGCGTCGCCGGGTTGCCGCATGCGAACGAGCTCTTCACCGTGGCGTCCGAGGCACGGTTGCCGTCGTCGTACGCGTCGAGGATCAGGAAATCGTTGAACGACGCACGCTGATCGTTCAGGTACTCGACCGCCGCGCGAATGCCGCGCAGCAGTTCCATCCCGACCCCGCGGTCGTCGCCGCTCTGCGGACCGACGGCCGCGATGCGCAGCGTCGGCGTGAACGGCGAGGTGAGAAAGGGCTGCGCCGGCTGCACCGGTGTCGTGGCGAGGGCGGCAAAACCGCCGAGGAACTCTTCGCGCGTCATCGCGCCAGGTACGACGCGAGCGTCGTCCCGAGGAAGGCGACCGAAAAGACCATATTGGTCAAGAACACGCGATCGTTGAGCGCGAAGACATCCTTGGCGAGCACGATCAGCCGGTCTTCATACAGGGTCACGGCCGCGGCGAGCGCGACACCGGCATAGTAGAGCCAGCCGGCGGCGGCCAGGACCCCGGCGCCGAGCAGCGCCAGCGTCATGGTGAGGTGCAGCAGGATCGCCCACAGCCGCGCGCTGCGTTCGCCGAAGCGGGCCGGAAACGAACGCACGCCCAGGGTGACATCCCACGGCAAGTCCATCAAGGCGTAGAGGATGTCGAAGCCCGCGACCCAGACCGTCACCGCCACGAACAGCAGCAGCGCGGGCACGCTCACGGTTCCGGCGACCGCCACGTACGCCCCGAGCGGCGCGCACGCGTCGACCGCGCCGAGCACGAAATGCACCAGCCACGTGAAGCGCTTGCACAACGGGTAGACGACCACGCCGACCGCTGCGATCGGGAGCAGCTTCAGACACAGCGGGTTGAGCAGCGCCGCGCTCAGCACCAGCAGTGCCAGGCCGGCAGCGATCGCCCACAGCATCACCGCGGGCGGCAGCCGTCCGCTGGCGAGCGCGCGCTGCGCGGTGCGCGGCACCTTCGCGTCGAGCTCGCGATCGAAATAGCGATTGGCGGCCATGGCGGCCGTGCGCGCGCCGACGACGGCCAGCGTGATCCACAGCAGCTGCCACCAGGTCGGCAGACCGCGCGCGGCCATCACTGCGCCGACATAGGCGAACGGGAGTGCGAAGAAGGTGTGCTCGACGCAAATGTCGCGCAGGAAGATGCGGACGGCGTTCACTTGACGCGGTCGCTGCGCGGCGCAACGTCGTCCGGCGATGCCGGGGCCTGCGCCAACAGCTTTGCCAAGCGGTCCGGGCCTTGACCCGACCAGGCGTCGGGCGTTCCGATGCGGGCGAGGTCGCCGATCCCGTAGTCTTTCCAGCGTGCCGCAACGCGCGCGCGGGTCGCGGCGTCCATACGAATCTCGGGCGGCCAGTCGCGATGATAGCCTTCGTCGGCCCGCTTGCGCGTCGCGTCGACGCCCAGCTTCGTCCCCAGCGCCAGGTCGTACGAACCGGCGTGATCGAGGTCGTCGACCGGGCCGGGCATCAGCACGAAGTCGCGCGATGGGTCGACGTTGTTGAGGGCATTCCAAACCACGCCGCGCACGTCGTGCACGTCGATATCGTGATCGACCACGACGATACAACGCGTCAGCATCATCATGTGTCCCAGGCCCCACAGCGCATTCATCACCTTCTTGGCCTGGCCGGGATACGATTTGCGAACCGCGACGATCACGAGGTTGTGAAACCCGCCCTCGACCGGTAAGTTGTAGTCGACGATCTCGGGCACCACCATCTGCAAGAGCGGCAGAAAGAGCCGCTCCGTTGCCTTTCCGAGCCAGGCATCTTCCATGGGCGGCTTCCCAACTACCGTTGCGCCCCAGATCGCATCCGGGCGGTGCGTGATCGCGGTGACGTGCAGCGTCGGATAGAGATCGGCCGCGCTGTAGACCCCGGTGTGGTCGCCGAACGGCCCTTCCACCCGCAGGTCGTCGTTATCGACGTAGCCTTCGATCACGAAATCCGCGTCGGCCGGCACGTCGATGTCCTGCGAGACGGCTTTGGTCATGCGCAGCGGCTTGCCGCGCAGAAAGCCGGCGAACGCGAGCTCGTCGACGACCGGCGGCAGCGGCGCGGTCGCGGCGTAGGTCAGTGCCGGATCGCCGCCGACGGCGACCGCAACCGGGATGCGCCGTCCCCAGCGTTCGGCATGCGCGCGGCCTTGCTTGTGGCGCTGCCAGTGCATGCCGGCGGTGTTGGTGTCGTAGATCTGCACGCGGTACATGCCGACGTTGGGGCGTTTGGTCTGCGGATCGTAGGTGAACACGAGCGGCAGGGTGATGAACGGGCCGCCGTCGAGCGGCCAGGTCGTCAATGCGGGGAGCGCGCGCAGATCGGGCGGATCCATCACCAGCTGCTGCGCCGGGGCGTCGCTGATGCGGCGCGGCATCACCGATGCGCCGATGGCCGCCAGATCGGCCAGCCGCATCACTTTGCCGCCGAAGCTCTCGGGCAGCGCGAGGTCGATCGTCGCCCGCAGCCGCGCTTCCAGGTCGGCCAGCGATTTCGAGCCCAGCGCCAGCGCGGCGCGCCGCTCGGTTCCAAACGCGTTGGTGAGGACGGGAAATTGCGAACCGCGCACGCTGCGGAAGAACAGGGCCGGGCCGCCGGCCTTCACGACCCGGTCGGTGATCTCGGCGATTTCGAGATACGGGTCGACCTCGACCTCAATCGTCGCCAACTCTCCCGCCGCACGGAGCGCGCGGACGAACGCGGACAGCGATTCGAAGGCCATTCGAAGAATCTTGGACAGGCCATGGCACAGTTCATCGCGCTGCTCAAGCGCAATCTCGACCAGCACCCGCCCGACGCGTTCACGCCCGAACTGCTCGAGGCCGAAGCCGAGCGTGCTCGGCTGCACTATAGCGGAGGAACCAACCGCGCGATGTGGAGCCGCGGGGACGTCCCGGGGGCGGTCGTCCTGATCGAGGCCGACTCGGTCGACGCGGCCAAGGCCTCGATCGCCATGCTGCCGCTCTACGAGCGCGGGATGCTCGTGATCGAGAGCTTGGTTCCGCTGCTCCCGTATCGCGGCTTCGGCCCCCGCAGCGGCTGAGCCGGCAAGCCTTTAGAGCACGTACAGCGTCTCGTCGATGCGCGCGAGCGGCCAGCGGCCGGCCGCGTACGCATGCTCGAGCGCGATGAACGGGTGCGCCGGCTGCCCGAGCGCCGCCGCGAGCGCGCCGCGATAGACGGCCTCGGCGGCTGCGCCGGCGGCGACGCGGCTCAGTTCTTCGTCGTGCAGCCCGGCGCGCGCGATGGCCGTCCGCGCGCAGCGAAAGAAGACCGGCAGCCCGCGGTCGACGACGGCCGAGAGCGCGCGCAGGACCGCCGGCGTTCCGCCGGCCGCCTCGGCCCGCGCGCGCAGTGCGGCGGCCTCGCGCGCGGCAGCGTCGTAGGCGGCGTTGGCCCGCGTATCGTCGGCGATCGCACGCGCCTGCGCCCAGCCGCCGACGCGCGCGATGCGCGGCGCCAGAGCCGCCAGCGCGCCGCGCTCGTCATCGGAAAACGGAAGCCCGGTCGCTTCGAACCAGCGGGCCGTCTCGATCGCGCCGGCGTGCTGCGCCACGACGGCGGCGTCGAACGTCATCCGGCCGGAGCGGGCAGCTTCAATCCGAGTTTGTCCTCGACCAAAACGCGCGCCCGTTCCAGATAGTCGGCGCGCATCGCCTCGTTGGTGCGCTGCTTGAGCCCCCACTTGCGGTACAGCGCGTTGTTCTTTGAGTGGGGCTGGCCGAAGAAGGCCGGCATGCCGGGGAAGAGCGCGTCGATGGCCGCCTGCACCTCGCGGCGGCCCTCGCCCGTGCGGCAGAGTTCGGTGCACGAGCGCAGACCGAACCCGGCGTGGAATTTTTCCTCGGGCATCGTCTTGGCCGCCTCGTCGCGAAGCGGACGGAACGTGCATTCCATCAGGTCCTCGACCTGAATGATCTCGGCCATGTCGGCCAGCAGCTTGATGACGCAGAACTCGGTCCAGGAACGCATGGTGAACTCGAAGATCGTGAGCGGCCGCTTGTCGGTTTTTCCCGGGATCATCGCGTCGTCGGAGATGCCCATCTTCTGGCCGAGCCGGAAGAAGCGCTGATGATGTCCGTATTCCTCCATGGCGACGCGGCAGGTCAGCCATTTCCAATACGGCGTGGGCGCGAAGGCGACCGCCGGCTCGTCGAACACTTGCGCGCCGTAGAGTTCGTTGATCGCGTGCGAGCGGACGATCTTGCCGGCGGCCTGGCGGTACTCTTCGGGCGCGTCGGCGAGCTCGGCGACGGAATTGACTTCGATCGAGACGATTTCCACGGTGTACTCCTCGGGATCAGGTGACGGGTGCGGCGGAGAAGGCGTCGAGATCGGTCTCGAGCGCGGTGAATGAAGGCGCGAATCTTGACTGAACCACGGCGGCCAGTTCGTCGATCGACGCGTTCGGCGCGAGCGTTTCACGCGCGACCGGCCGCGGCTGCGAGAACACGAACACTTCGCGGCCGCGCACGCCGAAGAGCTGGCCGCTCACCTGCTGCGCGCGCGTCGAACACAAGTAGGCGACGAAGCGCGCGACCGGTGCGGCACCGACGCGCAGGGCGCCGGCCTTATAGGCGGCCTGGGCTTCGTTCTGCGGCACGATCGATTCCGTGACGCGGGTGGCCGCGAATGGTGCCAGGGCGTTCGCGGTGATGTTGGAGCGCGCGAGGTCGAGCGCGGCGACGCGAGTCAGGGCGACCAAGCCGCCTTTGGCGGCGGCGTACGCGGCCTGCGCGTAGTTGCCGTACAAACCGGCCGTCGAGACGATGTTCACGATGCGGCCCCAGCCGTACGGTGCGCCGCCGCGTTCCGACTTCGCGTTGTCGCGCAGCACCGGCGAGGCCGCGCGCAGCGCGGCGAACGCGCCGCCGAGGTTCACGCGCAGCACGGCTGCAACGTCGGCCGGGTCGGCCTTGAAGATGAAGCCGTCGCGCAGAATGGCCGCGCAGTTGACCACGATGTCGAGGCCGCCGAAACGCGTGCGTGCCAGCTCGACGGCGTGCTCCGCGACGCCGTCGTCGGCGATGCTCTGGGCGAGCGGAATCACCGCCTCGTCGAAGGCTGCCGCGAATGCGGGCGCGACCGACGGATCGCACGAGCGGCCGTCGATCGTCGCGCCGTCGTCGACCACGATGACGCGTGCGCCCTGCGCGACCAATTCGGCGACGATCGCCGCGCCGATGCCGCGCGCGCCGCCCGTGACCAGCGCGACCCGTCCCTCGAGCGCGCTCACGCGGACTCCGAACGTCGGGTGCCCGCGTCGCCGGCTGCGAGCCACTCGCACGCCAGCGCACGCACCGCGCCTTTGGCGATCTTATTGGTCACGGTCATCGGCATCGTCTCGACGATGATCAGATGTTCGGGCCACTTGTACTTCGCCACGCCGCGCGTCGCCAGGATAGCCGCCACGTCCGTCAGCGTCAGCGAACTGCCTGGATGCAGTTCGGCGACCAGAGCGGCCCGTTCGCCCAGGCGCGGATCGGGGACGGCGACGATCGCGCCGCGGCGCAGCGCCGGCAGACCGTCCAGGTACGCCTCCAGTTCGGCAGTGCCGATCTTGTAGCCGCCGCGGTTGACGACGTCTTTCTCGCGGCCATGATAGTGCACGACCCCGTCGTCATCGAGCGCGGCGCGGTCGCCGGTGCGCAGCCAGCCGTCGGGCGCGAAGGCGCGCGCGGTCGCGTCGGGGTCGTTGAAGTAGCCGCGAAAGAGGTCGGCGCGGCGGTAAAGCAGTTCGCCGATTTCGTTTGGCGCGGCATCGGTGCCGTCGGCGCGCGCGACGCGCACCTGCGCGCCGGCGATCGGCACGCCGATGCCGACCGGCGCAGCCCGGGCGTCGCTCCCGTAGGTCGTGATCCCGCCGCCCAGCTCGCTCATTCCCCAATGCACGGTCACCGGCGCGCCGAGGGTGATGCGCACGTCGGCGAGCAGCGCGGCGCCGGCAGGCGCGCCCGCCGTGCGCACTTCGCGCAGCGCGAGCGGGTAGCTGCCTTCGCGCGCGGCGGCGACGAGATCGACCAGCTGCGCGGGAACGGCCCACGCGCGCGTCGCGCGCTCGCGCGATGCCAGCGCAAGAAAACGATGCGCCTCGAACTTCGGCAGCGCGAGCAGCGCGGCGCCCGCGAGCAGGCTCACGTGCAGCCCGAGCAGACCGAACAGATGGGTGAATCCGCCGCCGACGATCAGCACGTCGTCCTCGCTGACGCGCGCTTCGTCGACGAAGGCGCGCGCATTCGAGAGCAGCCCGTCGTGCGCGTGCAGGCAGAGTTTGGGCCGCGGCGACTCGGTGCCGCTCGTCGGCACGATGCAGAAGGGTGCATCGGGTACGAGCTGCTGCGGGCGCATCCGCCGCGGTGTTGCCGAACCGTCGACCGCGAAGGTCATCGCGGCGGGGTCAGTATGCACCAACACGTCGAGCACGGGGAGCGTCCGTCGCACGCCGGCGCAGTCTTCGTCGCACGCCGCGTGGACGTACGCTCGCGCTGCGCTGACCCCGAGAAACTGCCGGACTTCGGCTGCACCGTACGGCACGTGCAGCGGCAGCGTCACCGCTCCGACTTCGGCGATCGCGAGATGCGCGATCGCGAAGGCGGCACCATTGGGCAGCCGCAAGCCGACCACGTCCCCCTCGCCGATCCCGGCGCGCTCGAGATCCTGCGCGAGGGCGGCCACGCGGGCGGCAACTTCCGACCAGGTCAGCCGGAGCGGACCCTCCACGTAAGCGAGGCCTGCCGGCAGGCGCCACGCCGTCGCCGCCAGGGCTTCACGTGCGCTCAGGCCGGCGAGCACCGAGGCGTCGCATGCGGCGGGCGGGGCGACCAGGTACTGGCTGCGATCCATCACTTCGGCTCTTCGCTCCCGGGGCTCCGGAAGGCGTCCGCTGAACGATAGCGCGAATTGGTTGGCATGTCAAATGATCGGCAAGATCAATGAATTCGGACGGAGACGGCCCTCTCGACGAGCTGCTGGGCTACCACCTGCGGCGCAGCCAGCTGCGCGCATTCGCGGCCTTTGCCGAACTGCTTGCGCCGACCGGTCTCACGCCGATGCTTTACGGCGTGCTGGCGACGGTCGGAGCGCGGCCCGGCGCTGGGCAGCGCGATATTGCCGCCGCGCTGGGCGCCGATCCCTCGACGATGGTGCGGCTGATCGATCAGCTTGAAGCGCGCAGTCTCCTGCGCCGCGTCACCCATGCCGCCGACCGCCGAACCAGCGTGCCGACACTGACCCCGGCCGGCCGTGCGTTGCTCGAAGCGGCGACGCCGCTCGTGCGGGCCAGCGAGGCTGCGTTCGCCGCGCCGCTCACCGGCGCCGAACGCGCGCAGCTGTTGCAGCTGCTGCGACGGCTCAACGGCGCCCCGCTTCCCCAGCCGGGCGCGCTTAGCTCGGGCTGAGCACGATCTGGGCGGCCGTTGCCGGACAGCCCGCGGCCGGCGAGATGACGTCGACTGCCGCGCCGCCGGCGACCGCTGCCGCATAGCCGTGCACCACGACCGAACCGTCGGCGGCGAAGTGCACCGTCGCGAGCGCGCGCGCTCCGTCGTAGAGGACGAAGGCGTGCGCGCCGGGACGGGCGCCGTCGGCACGTGTGCGCGCGCGCAGCGTCGGCCGCAGCGCGACGACGAAGGGCATCCCGTCGACGAGATGGATCCGCGCGATGCGCACCGGTGCCGGGCAATGCACGGGGCCGTGCACCGCGGCTGCAGGGACAGCAAGGGCGATCACTCGTTCGTCAGCGCGCGGCGCATGAGGATCACGTCGGCGACCGTGCCGTCGGCGCGGGCGATCGCGCCGGGCTGAAACGCGGCGTCGACGAAGCCGGTCGCGCGGTAGAGTTCGCGCGCCGGTTCGTTGTCGGGAAAGACGCGCAGCCGCAGCGCCGCCTTGCCGCGCGCGCGCGCCCAGGCGACGGCGGTGACGATCAGCGCGCGTCCGATCCCCCGGCGGCGATGCGAGCGCGCGACCGCCATGCCGAAGAGCGGCTCGGCCTCGGCCGGATTGAAGATGGTGAAATCGGCCACGACGTCCCCGGCGTCGTACACGACCCAGCCTTCGACGTTGCCGGCCAGCAGCGCGCCGCGCAGCATCCGCGCGCGCACCTTGAGATCGAAGGGCCAGTCGGTCGCGATGCGTCCGCCTTCTTCGGCGGCCTCGGCCAGCACCGCGACGGCGCCGTCGACGTTGCCGAGCGCCTTGGGTGCGATCGTCCAGGACGGGTCGGTCACTCGACGCCCAGTTTGGCGAGATAGTTCGGCAAGACGTCGAAGGCTTCGCCGCCGCGATCGACCGCGAGCCCATGCCAAGCGAAGCGTACCACGCCGTGCGCGTCGAGCAGAAAATCGGCGGGGATCTTGTACTTCGCGCCGGCAGCGAGTTGGGCTTCCGGCGAGATCAGCGCGTCGAGGCGTTCGATCGGAAAGAGCGCGACCGGGAACGGAAACGCGGCCCGCGCGATCGAGGCCTGTGCCGTTGCGGCATCCTCGAGCACGTCGACGCCGACGAAGGTGATGCGGTTGCCGTACTTCGCGTAATCGTCGCGTACGAACGGCAGTGCTTCCTGGCAGGGTTCGCACCAACTCGCAAACAGGAACACGTAGGTCGGCTTTCCCCGCACGCCGTCGATGACCAGCGGCGACCCGTCCGGCTGCGGCAGCGTCAACGCCGGTGCGGGGCGTCCCAGCGCGTCCGAGAGATCGAAGACCGTCGGCGCCGGATGGTTCGCACCAAGCAAAACGATGGAAGCCAACAGAGCGGCCGGACGGCGGAACATGACGCGGTGCCGTTGTGCGACACCTGGCCGGACGTTCCCCGTTTTGACGGTCGATCCGGCGCCGTGCCGGCTACTGGTACCACTCGATAACGTAGGTGCCGTTGACCGGTAAGACCGTCGCCGATCCGCTGACCGGAGCATCAGCATTGTAGGTGAATATCGCCTGACCGGCCGCGGCATTGTACATCACGTCGGTCACTTGAGTCGCCACCACCGTGCAGGCGCCCTCGATGTACATCGTTGCCGTCACGGGCGCGATGGTGGGATCGGGTTCGATGATGCCGAGCGACGTCTCGAGGAAACCATAGATCGGATACGTCGTGACGCTCCAGCCCGATGGAATCGGCGGCGCCGCCGCGTTGAACGCCACCTCGACCGAATCGAAGACGCGCGTCGAGCCGGCCGGAACGCAGCCGCTCGGGGCGAGCCCCGTCCAGACCGCGACCGGCACGTAATAGAAGCCGTTCCCTTGCGGTATCGTGTCGCCCAGGCCGAGCCCGATATACATTTGCGGCGTGTTGTTGGCGAAAGGATTGGTCGAGCCGGAGCTGATTGCCCAGGAGCCGCTGAAGAGGGGCGGCGTCCCGCTCGGGGAGGGAGAGGGTGAGGGTGTCGGTGTCGGAGTCGGCGACGGCGAGGGAGTGGGCGTCGCGTAGGTGAGCGTCGCCGGGGTCACGGTGACGCTCGCACCGCTGACCGTTGCGCTCACGACCGTTGACGTCAGCGCCGCGCCGCCATAGCTGAGCGTGATCGGCGAGGTTTGCGGCGCCGTCAAGGTCGTGCTTGAGAGCGACGTGCCGCCGCTTCCGACCGTCGGCGTGTCGTGGCTCGAAAGCGCGAGCGTCACCGGCCCGCCGGCAGCGTTCGAGAAAGTCCCCGGGCCGACGATCGTCTTGCCGTCGGCATCCAGCGCGGCGACGGTGACGCTCGAGGTTGCGCTGGGGCCCTGCAGCAACGTCGCCGGCAAGAGCGTCAGCGTGGCGGCAGCCAGGATCGGGTTGAGCGTCGCGTCGATGGTGTTGTTCGCGTTGGCGACGATGAATTGGGTGATCGCGTTGTTCGTCGAGAGCAGGTTGCCGGTGCCGTTGGCGCCGTCGTAGAGTGAGATCGCAAAGGTGTCCAACGTATTGGCCGGCGCCGGCAGCGTGCCGCTGCAGCCGTTCGTCGTGCAGGCAATCGTGACCACGGGAAGCGTTGTCCCACCGCCGCTGACGCCGATGGTCGCCGACTGCGTGGCAGTCGAAACGTAGAGCAGGCGCCGCTGGCCCTGTGCGGTCGCGCGCGGCACGGTCAGGCTGAAGGCGACGGAGGTCAGCGCGACCGGGGCGCTCGTCGACCCGGGTGCGGCGCTGCGGACGCTTCCGCCGCCGCAGCCATCGAGCGCGATGAGGACGACCCCAAGAGCAATGCCGACGCCGGCCATCCGCATGACCACAGGCCATACTCCCGTCCGCTCCGCCGAGCCGGACAAGTGAATACTAACAGACAATCGCTTGCCGCGGCACGCGAGCGCAAAGAAAAACGCCCCGTCCTGGTGGACGGGGCGTCGTGCCTGGATCGGCGGTCTTACTCGGGCCGGGGCCGCCGGCGCG
>Ga0302324_100027352_pt1 | contig 10867 bp, 8 predicted proteins | sample Palsa_T0_1_FD_201949 | JGI IMG/M metagenome (GOLD analysis project Ga0302324, IMG submission 201949) | Peat permafrost microbial communities from Stordalen Mire near Abisko, Sweden - Palsa_T0_1 | ecosystem: Environmental > Terrestrial > Soil > Palsa > Peat permafrost | place: Sweden: Abisko...
GGGCCAGCCCATCCGGATCGATGGGCCCGAGAACCATTTGCTGACCAAGAAGGGCACCCCGACCATGGGGGGCTTCCTGATTCTGCTCGCCCTGATCGGCTCGACCCTGCTGTGGGCCGATCTGACCTCGGGCTATGTCTGGGCCGTGCTGGTGGTCACCATCGGCTTCGGGCTGATCGGCTTCGCCGACGACTTCCTCAAGGTCACCAAGCGCAATTCGCGCGGCCTGCCGAGTCGGCTGAAGCTGCTGGCGCAAATCCTGATCGGCGTCGCCGCCGGCGCCTGGATCGTCTATCTGACCCGCGATCCGATCGCGACCGGGCTCGCCGTGCCGATGTTCAAGAGCGTGCTGATCGATCTCGACGGGTTCTTCATCCCGTTCGCGGTCCTCGTGATCGTCGGCTCGAGCAACGCGGTCAACCTGACAGACGGGCTCGACGGGCTCGCGATCGTGCCCGTCATGATCGTCGCCGCCTGCTTCGCGCTGATCGCCTACCTGGTGGGCAACGCGGTGTTCGCCAATTATCTGCAGATCAACCACGTGCCCGGCACCGGCGAGATTGCGGTGTTCTGCGGTGCGCTGTGCGGCGCCAGCCTGGGCTTCCTGTGGTTCAACGCGCCGCCCGCGCGCGTCTTCATGGGCGACACCGGATCGCTGTCGATCGGCGGCGCGCTCGGCGCCATCAGCGTGATCACCAAGCACGAGCTGGTGCTCGTGATTATCGGCGGGCTGTTCGTGCTCGAGACCGCGTCGGTGATCGTCCAGGTCGCCTCGTTCAAGCTGACCGGCCGCCGGGTATTCCGCATGGCGCCGTTGCACCACCATTTCGAGAAGAAGGGCTGGGCGGAGGCCACCATCGTGATCCGCTTCTGGATCATCGCCTCGGTGCTCGCGCTGATCGGCCTCTCCACCTTGAAGCTGCGGTGAGGCGATGATCGATCTCGGCTTCATGGCAGGATCGACGGTTGCGGTGCTCGGGCTCGGGCGCTCGGGCCGCGCCGCCGCCGAGGCGCTGCTGGCGGGCGGCGCGCGCGTGCTCGCCTGGGACGATTCGGCGGCCGCCCGCGCAGCCGCGCAGGCCGCCAACATCCCGCTCGTCGATCTCGCGACGATCGACTGGCGCGCGCCAGCCGCGCTGGTGCTCAGCCCCGGCATCCCACATACGTTCCCCAAGCCGCACGCGGCGGTCGCACAAGCGCGCGCCGCCGGTTGCGCGGTGATCGGCGACATCGAGCTTCTGGTGCGCGCCCGACCCGGCTGCCGCTTTGTCGGCATCACGGGCACCAACGGCAAATCGACCACGACCGCGCTGATCGGCCACATCCTGGCGGCGGCCGGCCGGCCGGCGCAGGTCGGCGGCAATCTCGGCACACCGGTGCTGACCTTCGCGCCGCTCGGCACCGACGGCGTCTACGTGCTCGAGATGTCGTCCTACCAGCTGGAGCTGACGCCGTCGGCCGTGTTCGACGTCGCGGTGCTGCTCAACATCTCGCCCGACCATCTCGACCGCCATGGCGGGATGGCAGGCTACAGTGCCGCCAAGCAGCGCGTCTTCGCGGGCCAGACCCGGCCGCGCGTCGCGGTGGTCGGGGTCGACGACGCGCCGACCCAGGCGATCGCCGACGCGCTCGCCGCGCAGGGTGAGCCGATCCTGCGGCCGATCTCGGGCGAGCGCGCGGTCGCGGGCGGCGTCTACGCGATCGACGGCACCCTGATCGACGATAGCGACGGGCAGCGCACGCCGGTGCTGGACCTGGCGCGGGTCGCCAGCCTACCCGGCCGTCACAACGCGCAGAACGCCGCCGCCGCCTTCGCGGCGGTACGCGCACTCGGCCTCGATGTCGCCGTGATCGTCGCCGCGATCGCGAGCTTCCCGGGCCTCGCCCATCGCCAGGAGCGCATCGGCGAGATCGCCGGCATCGCCTTCGTGAACGACTCCAAGGCGACCAATGAAGACGCGGCGGCGCGTGCGCTCGGCTGCTACCAGGCGATCTACTGGATCGCCGGCGGCGTCGCCAAGGCAGGCGGCATCACCGGGCTCACCGGATTCTTCGCGCGCATGCGCCACGCCTACCTGATCGGCGAGGCGGCCGAAGCGTTCGCCGAGACTTTGGGCGACGCGGTGCCCCACAGCATCGTCGGCGATCTCGCCAGCGCGGTCGCCGCGGCATTCCACGACGCCAAGCAAGACAGCATCGCCGGCGCGGTGGTGCTGCTGTCGCCGGCTTGCGCGTCGTTCGACCAATACGCCGATTTCGAAGCGCGCGGCGAGCATTTCCGCCGCCTCGTCGACGCGCTGCCGAGGGCCGCATGACGACCTTCGCCCGCACCGACACGAGCGTGATCGGCCGCTGGTGGTGGACGGTCGACCGGTGGACCCTGACCGCGATCGCCTGCATCATCGGCATCGGTGCGGTGCTCATCCTGGCGGCATCGCCCGCGGTCGCCACGCGCATCCATCTCGACAACTACCATTTCGTGAAGCGCCAGCTCGCCATGCTGCCGCCGGCCTTCGCGATCATGTTCGGCATGTCGCTGCTGTCGCCGGTCGCGATCCGCCGCTTCGCCACGATCGGCATGCTGGTCGGGCTCGGACTGCTTGCGCTGACGCTCGTCGCCGGCGCCGAGATCAAGGGCGCGCGGCGCTGGATCTCGTTCGGCGGCCTGTCGCTCCAGCCCTCGGAGTTCGTCAAGCCGTGCTTCGCCGTGTTCACCGCCTGGATGTTCTCCGAGCAGCGCAAGGCCCTGGGCTTCCCCGGCAATTTGATCGCGATCGGGCTCTACGGCGTCGTGCTGGCGCTGCTGCTGGCGCAGCCGGATCTCGGCATGGCGGTCGTGCTGTCGGCGATGTGGTTCGCTCAATTCTTTCTCGCCGGGCTGCCGATGTTCCTGGTGGTCGCGTTCGGTATGTTCGGCGCGTTCGGGCTGGTCGGCGCCTATTTCACCTTCCCGCACGTCGCCAGCCGCATCGATCGCTTCCTCGACCCGACCTCGGGCGACAGCTTCCAGGTCGAGCGCAGCATGGAAGCCTTCATGAATGGTGGCCTGTGGGGCCGCGGCCCGGGCGAAGGCACGATCAAGGCGGTGATCCCCGATGCCCATGCCGACTTCATCTTCGCGGTCGCGGGCGAGGAATTCGGGCTGTTCACCTGCCTCATCATCGTCTCGCTGTTCGCCTTCGTGGTGCTGCGCGGGTTCGGCCGGCTGCTCCACGAGACCAACCTGTTCGTGCTGCTCGCCGGCACCGGCCTGCTGGTCCAGTTCGGCCTGCAGGCGATCATCAACATGGCGTCGTCGCTGCACCTGATGCCGACCAAGGGCATGACCTTGCCGTTCATCAGCTATGGCGGCTCGTCGCTGCTCGCGCTCGCGATGGGCATGGGCATGCTGCTGGCGCTGACCCGCCGGCGCTATGGCGGGGCGGACCTATGACGATGCCGGGCTCCGCAACCGCATCGACGCGCCCGATCGCGCTGGCCGCCGGCGGCACCGGCGGCCACCTGTTCCCAGCCGAGGCGCTGGCGCACGAGTTGCTGGCGCGCGGCCACCAGGTCGTGCTGATGACCGATCGGCGCGGCGGCGCGTTCGGCGACCGCCTGGCGGCGGTCGCGGTGCACCGCGTTCATGCCGCCGGCGTGCTCGGCAAGACCACGGCCGAACGGCTGAAGGCGACGCTGCTGCTCGGCGTCGGCATCATCCAGGCGCTATGGCTGCTCGCCCGGCTGAAGCCGGCGGTGGTAGTCGGCTTCGGCGGCTACCCGTCGGTGCCGACCCTGCTGGCCGCCCACCGGATAAGGCTGCCGACCGTGCTGCACGAGCAGAACGCGGTGCTCGGCCGTGCCAACCGGCTGCTGGCGCCGCGCGCGCTCAAGCTCGCGGTTGCCTTTACCGACACCAAAGCGGTGCGCGACGCCGACCGCGCCAAGCTGGTCCATACCGGCAATCCGGTACGCGCCGCCGTGATCGCGCTGCACGGCCGCGCCTATCCGGAGCCGCAACCGGGCGGCGTGCTGCGCCTGCTGATCACCGGCGGCAGCCAGGGCGCGCGCGTGTTCGCCGACGTGGTGCCGCCGGCGGTCGCCAGCCTGCCGCTGGACATGCGCTCGCGCCTCGAGGTCGACCACCAATGCCGGCCCGAGGACATCGAGCGCACCGCGCTGAGCTACAGCGAGGCCGGCGTCCGCTATGAGGTCGCTGCGTTCTTCTCCGACATGCCGGCGCGCCTGGCGCGGGCCCATCTCGCGGTCTGCCGTGCCGGCGCCTCGACGATCGCCGAGCTCACCGTGGCGGGCCTGCCCGCCATCCTGGTCCCGCTGCCGAGCGCGGCCGACGACCACCAGACCGCCAATGCCAGGGAGTCCGAGGCGGCCGGCGCCGGCTGGCTGATCGCGCAGGGCGATTTCACGTCGTCGATGCTGGCTCGGCGCCTGTTCGAGCTGCTGCGCAGCCCCGACCGGCTGAGCGCGGCGGCGCGCGCGGCGCAGGCCGTTGCGGTGCCCGACGCGGCGCGGCGGCTCGCCGACGTCGTGCAGCTCGCGGGAGCGGCGGCATGAGGGCACTGCCGCTCACCATCGGCACCATCCATTTCGTCGGCATCGGCGGCATCGGCATGTCGGGCATCGCCGAGATTCTGCACAATCTCGGCTACAGCGTGCGCGGCAGCGACCTGTCCGAGAGCGCCAACGTCCAGCGGCTGCGCCAGCTCGGCATCCAGATCGAGATCGGCCACAAGGCGGAGAATCTGGGCGAGGCCCAGGTCGTCGTCGTCTCGAGCGCGGTCAAGCCCGACAATCCCGAGGTCGCCGCGGCGCGCGCGCGGCTGGTCCCGGTGGTGCGGCGCGCCGAGATGCTCGGCGAGCTGATGCGGCTCAAATGGTCGATCGCGATCGGCGGCACCCACGGCAAGACGACCACGACCTCGATGATCGCGGCGATGCTCGATGCCGCCGACCTCGACCCGACCGTGATCAACGGCGGCATCATCAACGCCTACGGCACCAACGCCCATCTGGGATCGGGCGACTGGATGGTGGTCGAGGCCGACGAGAGCGACGGCACCTTCGTCAAGTTGCCGGCGACCATCGCGGTGGTGACCAACATCGATCCCGAGCATCTCGACTTCTACGGCACCTTCGACAAGGTGCAGGACGCCTTCGCCTCCTTCGTCGAGAACATCCCGTTCTACGGCTTCGCGGCTTTGTGCATCGACCATCCGGTCGTCCAGGCGATGATCCCGCGCGTGTCGGACCGCCGCATCGTGACCTACGGCATGAGCCCGCAGGCCGACATCCGCGCCACCAACCTGCAGATGAGCCCGACTGGCGCGCGCTACGACGTCGTGATCGGCGACCGGCTGACCGGCGGCACCCGCGCGCTGCATTCGCTCGGCCTGCCGATGCTGGGCGCGCACAACGTGCAGAACTCGCTGGCCGCGGTCGCGGTCGCCCAGGAGATGGGCTTCGACGACGCCACCGTGCGCAAGGCGCTGGCCGGCTTCAAGGGCGTCAAGCGGCGCTTCACCCGGGTCGGCGAGACGCGCGGCGTCACCGTGATCGACGATTACGGCCACCACCCGGTCGAGATCGCCGCGGTCCTCAAGGCGGCGCGCACCGGCAGCCGCGGCCAGGTCGTCGCGGTCGTCCAGCCGCACCGCTACAGCCGGCTGTCCAACCTGTTCCAGGAATTCTGCACCTGCTTCAACGACGCCGACATCGTCGTGGTCGCCGACGTCTATGCCGCCGGCGAGACGCCGCTCGAGGGCATCGACCGCGACGCGCTGGTCGAGGGCCTGCGGCGCAGCGGCCACCGCAACGTGATCGCCCTGCCCTCGCCCGACCTCCTCGCCCGCATCGTGCGCGATCTGGCGCGGCCCGGCGACATGGTGGTGTGCCTGGGCGCCGGGAGCATCACGAGCTGGGCGCATGCGCTGCCCGGCGAGCTCGCGACATTGTACGGCGAGCCGGCGCCCAGCTCGCCCGGGGGAGCATCGGCATGATGGCCGCGACCCGCCGTCAACGCCCGCTGATCGAGCGCCTGCCGCCGGTGCGCGGCCGGCTGACCGCGGCGGCGCCGCTCGCCGGCATCACGTGGTTCGGCGTCGGCGGTCCTGCCGAAATCATGTTCCGGCCACTCGACGAGGCCGATCTCGCCGACTTCCTGGCCGCGCTGCCGGCCGACGTGCCGGTCACCGTGATCGGCGTCGGCTCCAACCTGCTGGTGCGCGACGGCGGCATCGCGGGCGTCGTGCTGCGGCTCGGCCGGGGCTTCGCCACCATCGAGCCGGACGGCATGCGGATCCGCGTCGGCGCCGCCGCGCTCGACGTCAATGTCGCGACCTTGGCGGCCGAGGCCGGCATCGGCGGCTGCGAGTTCCTGACCGGCGTGCCGGGCACGATCGGCGGTGCGCTGCGCATGAACGCCGGCGCCTATGGCGGCGACATGGCGCAGGTCACGACCGGCGCCCGCGCGCTCGATCGCCGTGGCCGGGCTCACGAGCCGAGCCGGATCGAGCTCGGCTTCAGCTACCGCAAGTCGGCGGTGGCCGACGACTGGATATTCACCGCGGCGCTGCTCGAAGGGGCCGCGGCCGAGCCCGCGACGATCAAGCGGCGGCTCGCCGAGATTCGCGCCGAGCGCGAGGCGACCCAGCCGCTGCGCACCAAGACCGGCGGCAGCACCTTCAAGAACCCGAAGAACAACAACCCGACGGGCGCCAAGGCCTGGGAGCTGATCGACCAGGCGGGCTGCCGCGGGTTGACGCGCGGCGGCGCCAAGGTTTCGGAGCTGCACTGCAATTTCCTGGTCAATGGCGGCGGCGCGACCGCCGCGGACATCGAGGAGCTCGGCGAAGAGGTGCGGCGGCGCGTGTTCGATCGCACCGGCATCACGCTCGAGTGGGAGATCCGGCGCGTGGGAGAAGCACTATGAGGAGCAGCAACGGCACGGATCGTTCGGCGCGCAAGCGCGTGCTCGTCCTGATGGGCGGCTGGTCGGCCGAGCGCGAGGTGTCGCTGTCGAGCGGCGCCGAGGTGGCGCGCGCGCTGCTCGAGCAGGGCTATCTGGTCGACACGCTGGACGTGTCGCGCGACGTCGCGCGCCTGATCGCGGCGCTCTCGCCCCCTACTGGCCCTAAGCCGGACGTCGTGTTCAACGCGCTGCACGGCAAGGGCGGCGAGGACGGCACGGTCCAGGGCCTGCTCGACCTGCTCGAGATCCCCTACACCCATTCGGGCGTGCTCGCTTCGGCGCTCGCGATGGATAAGCCGGCCGCCAAGCAGGCCTTCGTCGCGGCGGGCTTGCGCTGCCCCGAGGGCGTCGTCGTGCCGCGCGAGGTGCTGCTGCGCGGCGACGTGATGGCGCGGCCCTACGTCGTCAAGCCGCCGGCCGAGGGCTCCTCGGTCGGCGTCCGCATCGTGCGCGAGCAGGACAACGCCCAGGTGTTCGACGCGGAAACCTGGATGTTCGGCGAGGAGGTGCTGGTCGAGCGCTACATCCCAGGCCGCGAGATCACGGTCGCGGTGCTCGGCGAGCCGACCGGTCCGCGCGCGCTCGGCGCGCTCGAAATCCGGCCGCTCGGCGGGTTCTACGACTACACCGCGAAATACACCGACGGCCAAGCGGTCCACCTGATGCCGGCGCCGCTCGAGCCGGCGATCTACGACGAGGCGCTGCGTATCGCCGAGACCGCGCATCGCGAGCTCGGCTGCCGCGGCGTCAGCCGCGCCGACCTGCGCTATGACGACACGCAGGGCGCGCCGGGCGAGCTCTATCTGCTCGAGGTCAACACCCAGCCCGGCATGACGCCGCTGTCGCTGGTGCCCGAGATCGCGGCGTCTGCCGGCATCTTGTTCCCGCAGCTCGTGTCCTGGATGGTGGAGAACGCCGCATGGGGCGCCTGATGCTCCGTAGCGAGCCGGGCGACGATCCGGGCCGGGGCGGCCGCGCCAAGCTGCCGGCGCGCGTGCCGCGCGCGCGCCGCCGCGCATTGCCGCGCGGCTTGAAACGCGCCGCCCGGTGGGGCGGGATCGGCCTGCTCGTGATCGCGCTCGGCGGCGGCGGCTTCGCCCTGACGCGGCCCGGCGCCCTGCCTGGCCTGGAAAGCGCGCTCGGCGGCGGCGCGCTGTCGACTACCGGCATGATGGGGTTGACGGTGCGCCAGGTCCTGGTCGAGGGACGCAGCCGGGTGTCACCGCAGACCGTGATGGCGACCGTCGGCGTCGCGCGCGGCGCGCCGATCCTCGGCGTCGGCGTCGCCGAGATGCGCACGCGCCTCGAGGCGATCGCCTGGGTCGAGAGCGCGATCGTCGAGCGCCGCCTGCCCGACACGATCTACGTGCGCCTGGTCGAGCGCCAGCCACTGGCGCTCTGGCAGCATGGCGGCCGCTTCTCGGTGATCGACGCCAAAGGCGTCGTGATCCAGGACGAGGTCGGCGAGTTCGCCACCCTGCCGATCGTGGTCGGCGACGACGCGCCGCCACATGCCGAAGCGCTGCTGCTGCTGCTCGCAACCGAGCCCGATCTGCAGAAGCGGGTCACCGCGGCAATCCGCGTCGGCGGCCGGCGCTGGAACCTCAAGCTCGACAACGGCATCGACGTGCGCCTGCCCGAGGAGGACGCCGCCTCGGCCTGGTCGCGCCTGGCGACACTCGAGCGCGACAACAACCTGCTGTCGCGCGACGTGGTCGCGATCGACATGCGGCTGCCTGACCGGCTGATCGTACGCGTCGGCGCCGACAGCGCGCCGTCGCCCAACCCGTCCCGCGACCCTGCAACTCGGAGATCCGGCACGCGATGAGGAAACCATCCTTAACCCGCGGCGGGCTGGTCGCCGCGCTCGATGTCGGCACCTCGAAGACCTGCTGCTTCATCGCCCGGGTCGAGAACGGCAGCGCGCGCGTCGTCGGCGTCGGCCACCAGGCGTCGCGCGGCATCAAGACCGGCACCGTGACCGACCTGGACCAGGCCCAGCAGGCGGTGCTCAGCACCGTGCACGCCGCCGAGCAGATGGCCGGCGAGACGCTGCAGGGCCTCATCGTAAACATCTCGGGCGGCCACCCGTCGTCGCGCACCTCGATCCACGAGATCGCGGTCGGCGGCCACGAGATCGGCGACGCCGACATCCGCAAGGTCCACGACCAAGGCCGCCAGGTGCCCGACGTGGCGGACCGCACCAATCTGCACGCCATCCCGGTCGGCTACTCGATCGACGGCAGCCGCGGCATCCGCGATCCGCGCGGCATGTACGGCCAGCGGCTCGGCGTGCACGTGCACGTGATCTCGGCCTCGACCTCGGCGATCCGCAATCTGGTGAGCTGCGTCGCACGCTGCCATCTCGACGTGCAGTCGGTGGTCGTGTCGCCGTTCGCCGCAGGATTGGCAGCGCTGGTCGACGACGAGCGCGATCTCGGCGTGACCCTGATCGACATGGGCGGCGGCACCACCACGATCGCGGTCTTCTTCGACGGCCAGGTCGTCTATATCGACAGCGTTCCGATCGGCGGGCAGCACGTCACCAGCGACATCGCGCGCGGCCTGTCGACGCCGCTCGCCCATGCCGAGCGCATGAAGACGCTGTACGGCAGCGCGCTCGCCTCGGGATCCGACGAGCGCGAGATGATCGACGTGCCGCTGGTCGGCGAGGAGGACCAGGTCCACGCCAACCCCGTGCCGAAGTCGATCCTGACCGGGATCATCCAGCCGCGGGTCGAGGAGACGTTCGAGCTGGTGCGCTCGCGCCTCGAGGCCAGCGGGTTCGACAATCTGGCGGGTCGCCGCGTCGTGCTGAGCGGCGGCGCCAGCCAGCTCTCGGGCGTGCGCGACCTGGCGCAGCTGATTCTGGACAAGCAGGTGCGGATGGGACGGCCGATGCGGGTCCACGGCTTGGCCGAGGCGGTCGCCGGGCCGGCCTTCGCGACCTGCGCCGGTCTTCTCGTACATGCGTTGCTGCCCGCCGGCGAGCCGATCCGTCGACGGCGCAGCGAAACCACGGCGGCCACCGGCCTGTTCGGCCGCGTCGGACTATGGCTCAAGGAAAACTTCTAGCGACGAACCGACAACGAGCGGAGGTGTAACCATGGCTATCGCGTTAAGTGTTCCCAACCCGACCGAACCGGAACTTCGACCGCGCATCACGGTCGTGGGCGTCGGCGGCGCCGGCGGCAACGCCGTCAGCAACATGATTCGATCGAGCCTCGAGGGCGTCGAATTCGTGGTCACCAACACGGATGCCCAGTCGCTGGCGCAGAACCTCGCCGAGCGGCGCATCCAGCTCGGCACCTCGATCACGCGGGGTCTCGGCGCCGGCTCCCGGCCCGAGGTCGGCCGCGCCGCCGCCGAGGAGGTGATCGAGGATCTCATGGAGCAGCTCCAGGGCTCCAACATGGTGTTCATCACCGCCGGCATGGGCGGCGGCACCGGGACCGGCGCCGCCCCCGTGATCGCGCGGGCGGCGCGAGAGCACGGCATCCTGACGGTCGGCGTGGTCACCAAGCCGTTCCAGTTCGAGGGCGCGCATCGCATGCGCATCGCCGAGGCCGGGATCCAGGATCTCCAGCAATATGTCGACACGCTGATCGTGATCCCCAACCAGAACCTGTTCCGGGTCGCCAACGAGCGCACCACCTTCGCCGACGCCTTCAAGATGGCCGACGACGTGCTCGCCTCGGGCGTGCGCGGCGTGACCGACCTGATGGTGATGCCCGGCCTGATCAATCTGGACTTCGCGGACATCCGCGCGGTCATGGGCGAGATGGGCAAGGCGATGATGGGCACCGGCGAGGCGACCGGCGAGCGGCGCGCGCTTGACGCCGCCGAGGCGGCAATCTCGAACCCGCTGCTCGAGGACACCTCGATGAAGGGTGCCCGCGG
>Ga0302324_100027353_pt1 | contig 10867 bp, 9 predicted proteins | sample Palsa_T0_1_FD_201949 | JGI IMG/M metagenome (GOLD analysis project Ga0302324, IMG submission 201949) | Peat permafrost microbial communities from Stordalen Mire near Abisko, Sweden - Palsa_T0_1 | ecosystem: Environmental > Terrestrial > Soil > Palsa > Peat permafrost | place: Sweden: Abisko...
CCCCGCCAGAATCTTGCTGAAAACCCCCGCGCCGGTTCCGATTTCCAAGACCGCATCCTGAGGCTCGACCCGCTCCAGGGTGAAATCATAACGCTGTCCATGCAACAAGACTTGCAGCGCATCATGGGAACTCTCGCAATCCAGCCGCTCGACTGCAGTGGTACTTTCAGGAATGTTCATGCATGATGGGACATATGCAATTAGTTCCGTGTGTGGTCAATCCTTAATCTGTTGTCGTGCGGCAGCGGTATGGTAGTCCCGACTCAAGCACGCCTGACAGAGGGCATTCATAAACTGGAAAAAATAGCCGCCCGGCAAAACCGCCGCACGGATAAGGGCTGGCCTTGGAAACCGCGTCGCACGACGAACCAACTGCTGTACATCGTTTCCACCAGAAAGGGTGCGGCCAGCAAGCCCCAAAGGCCGAGAAGGTGCGTCAGAATCAGGCTGCCCACCACGGCGCCCAGCCCAGTGAACAGGCTGACTTTGAAAAATGGCACGACGTTTTCAGTCACAGCCAGCCCGCCGAATTGCACGTAAAAGAGTTGTTGGGCCAGGTAAATCAAGTAGAAAGCCAGATAGGGGGTCAACAGCAAACGCGTGTGCGTGCCTCTCCATGCCAATAAGGTGTTCCCCGCCACAAGAACCATCAAACCCATGCCAATAAATGACACCATAACCAAAGCCAGTCTCTTGGCGAACAGCGCCGCCATTTCGTCCAGCCGTCCCTGTGTGCGCAGAATGGAAATCTCCGGCCATTTGACTCCCAGCCAGAGGCCGGCAAAACCCATCAAGAAACTGCCAATCTGCGCCGTGAGCCCAAAGGACGCCGTAACCTCCTTGCCCAACAGTTGGCTGCAGATCAACACACTCGCATTGGTAAGGCAATAACCGCCGATGGAAAGAATCCCAAATTTATAAGCGTTGGGCCAAAGCTTTCGGACGATGTCCGGATCCGGCGTCGCGTGGCGTTCCGATTTCGGAACGATTTGGTGGTAAATCTGGCGGCATCGCCCATGCATGACAAATCCCTTCACAAAGGTGGCTATCACCATGGACATCAAACCCAGATGACACAGCAACAAGAGCGCAGCGCACGAAAAATAGCTCAATCCGCCCCAGACATAAGTCACCTGCAATTCCCGCATCTGGTTCAGTCCTTGCAGGGCCAGCAGCCAATGACTGGTGGCCAGATTGTAGCTGATGGCCACTATGAACATCGCCCAAAGCCACCACACCCTCTCTGGACTTCCGTTTTCCGCCGCGGGTTTCATCAAAAATAGTGTGCCGCCAATCGCCAGCAGCACCACCGCCAGCAGCGAGATTTTCAGATACAGAGATTGCACGGTGACATTAACCCGGCTGACGCCCGCCAAGTTGGGTTTCTCTCCGGATTTGGCCGCACGCAGCCCTTCGGCGTCAAAATCGTCCGCCCCAGCCCATAAATAATTGTAGATGCGCGGGATGGTCGCTCCAAATCCGAAATCCGCCAGATTGCCGAAATTTCCCAGGGCCACAAAGTCCCACCACAGGGCCAACTCCCCCGAAGAAAGCTTCAGGAGCACCAGCGGAACAAGCAGGAGATTTACCCCTACGCGGATTCCCGTTCCGAGGACACCCGCCAGCATGGCCGAGCGCCACGCTCTTTTCCAATTTGAACCCAAGGCGGAGAAGGTCATCGCTTTTATTTCGTATCGTGCTTCAACAAGACGGAGGACGCAAGCTCGTGACCCGCGCCTCTGTCTAATTCTGCCGTGTCTCCCGCCTGGTTGCATCGGCCATCCGGTTTCGGCCTGGCACGGTTGCTTCTAAAGTGACCCGTCCCACTTTCTCTGCCGGCACAATGATGGCATCGTAGCTGTTGTGCCGCATGGAAATATCGGTGTTGAGCGAGCCGTCGGTCTGAATAAAAAAGAGCAGATAGTCCCTCGGCACCAGTTTTTGGATTTGCTCGTCCGACAAGTGGGTGTGCTCAAAAGCAAGAATGGGATGATGCCGGGCGATGGTTTCCTTCAAGCCGGCGAACACGCTGGGCTCAAAGCCCTCGACGTCAATCTTGATGACCTGGGGAACCGGTAAGCGCAACTCGCCCAGTGCGGCGTCTCCACGGCGCACCTGGATTTGAATTTTTTTGCCCTCGTGGAAATCCTGCACGATCGAACCCACGACGCTGCCCGCGGACGAAAGGTTCATGGTGATCAGCTGGTCTTCATCCCCCAGGCCGAAAGGATGCACGACGCATCGCGCATTGTCTGAAAACAGAGATTGCAGGGTTTTCAATGGATCGGGGTTGGGTTCGAAGGCGTGCAAGCTGGAAAGTTGGAAGCGCGGATGAGCGAAGTGTCCTGACACCATGCCGACGTTGGCTCCCACGTCCCAAAACACGTCTCCTGGTTGGAGCGCCTTTTCCAGCCAACGAAAGAGGTTGTCATTCTGCCCAAACTCCCCCAGCGAGAAGAAATTGACCATGGAATAAGCTCCAATATCGCGAAAATCGAGCAACGCCACTCCCACTTCCGGCAAGGAAAACGGATACGCTTGCAGGCCCGGGAGGATGGAGGCGAACCTTCGGAGCAGCCATCCAGCTCCCCGCAGATGCAATCGTCCGTGAACCACGCGATAAAAGCCGACCAGCAAGTCAGAAACCATGACCAACCTATGCTCGCCAACGTCGGGAAAAAGGGCAAGCGGTTTCTCAGCAGCGGCCTTTGAGCGGAGTCGCGGTGCAAAACAGGAGCAATGAAACAGAAATAGGATTGCCGCAGGATGGATGCTCGACTTAAAGTGGGTTGGAGCAGGCAAAGATCTTGAAATGCAAAATGTTCCCAGGAAACCAGGGCGATGGCTTTGGGCCATCCCGATGGTTTACAGCCAGGATGGCGGTTTTTGGATTCGGGATGGGGGGTTGGCGTGCCTCGGATTCAGGATGTTGGGAGTGGATGCCAGGTTCGTGGCACTAGGCCAACCCGGCGAACGTAAAGACGTGCCGTTGATCACCTGCACTTTGGAGCAGATGCAGGAGGCCGCCTGGTGGCGGCAATGGGGCGTGGACGGCGTTTGGGTCAATTCCTGGGCCTTGCCCCGCTATGAACCGATCACCCGCGCGATTAAGGGCGCGGGACTTAAAGTCTTCCTGATGCTGGACAATGAGGGTTTCGTCAGCCCCCGCGTTTGGCCCTGGAGATATTTGCAACAAAAATACTTTATCGAAAAGGACACCGGTGGATGGTTTCCGGGCGCGCGGGCGCTTTTGAAAACGGCGGCGGCCAGCCTCGGGATGCGTCACGCCGGGACCATGCGGCACCTTGAGCACGCGGATCTGCTGGTGCTGCCTTCGCCGCTGGCCCAACAACGCTATGGCCGGCACCTCCTGGCGATGAATCGAGGCGATTTGATCCTCCGACTGCGATCTGCGCCTTATCCGGTGGTCAAAGAAATGACCTACCCATCAGCCACCCCCAAGAAACCCATGATCATCGCGGTGGGCCGATGGCGGAGCCTGCAAAAGAACACTCCTTTGCTGCTGCGAGTCTTGGAGCGCGTGTTGTCCGAGCAGCCAGAGTACTCGGCCCGGATTATCGGAAGCGGCGCCGAGGTCGTCCAAGAACTGGCGCAACATTTGAAGACGGATTGCAGATCGCGCATCGAAATCATTGGCCGCGTGGACCATGCCAAACTCCCGGCCTTGTACGCGGAGAGCCAGATTTTTCTATCCACTTCGCGCTACGAGAGCTTCCTGATTGCCGCGGGCGAGGCGCTCTGTTGTGGTTGTTCGGTCGTGGGCGATGTCCGGATATCCTCTCTGCCCTATTTCGCGGGTTTGAGTTCCGGCACCACCTCTTGCGATTCCTCCTTGGACAATCTCCGCGATGCCTTGATGGTCGAAATCAACGCCTGGCAATCCGGTCAGCGTGACCCGGTTCAAATCAGCCAAGCCTGGCAGGCGCGGCTTCATGCCGATCACGTGGCCGAGGCGCTTTTGAAACTCGTTTTTAAGGTTTAACAACCAAAAAGAAGTCGGTGGCAAAGCGTCTTTCCCAGCCGGCATAGGCCTCGGTCCTCCTCCGTTCCAGGCGGCCTCCGCCCTCGCGTATCGTCCGCTCCACCTCTGAAGACCGCACGCCGTACATGGGAATAAAAGCTTTGCCGCGATGCTTGACAAACCGGTAGGAATCGACAAACCAGTTCGGAAACCAGGCGCGCGCGCCGCGGGCATGGATGGTCTGGAAATAAGCGACGCCGCCGGTTTTAAGCAAGTCCATGAATTCAGCGATATAGAGAAGCTGATGCCGGGGTGGGATGTGTTGCAAAACGATATGGGAATAAATGAAATCGAATCGATTTCTTGGAAAGAGGCTCAGATCTGTTTTGATATTCAGATGATATTCAACCTTGTCCCCATGCCGGTTGTACTGCTGCGCCTGTCGAATCATGGACGCGGAAACGTCCACGCCATCGACTCGTTGGAAATGTTGCGCCAACGCCTGGGACAATCTTCCCAATCCGCATCCAAAATCCAACGCCGCTCCCTGATGCACCGTGACGCCGGCCTCCCGAATTTTTTGCAGGACGCGTGCGACTTCCTCTTGGCCTGTGGCAAAGAATTCTTCGGGATTCCATTTCCTGCCGCGTTTGTCGTCGCCCGTCAAAATGGCCCACATCGGATCGCTTTCGCCTAATGCGGTCCAGTTTTTGTTTGCTTGCCGTATGTTCATCATCGATGAGCGTGGCTGATATTAGAACAGAACCAAGGAGTGAATCAATGAATCAGTGAGTGAGTGAGTGGGTGAACTCAGAATTCACTAATTCATTGATTCCTTGCAGCCCTTGCGCCAGTCCTCCACGCGCCCGGCCAATCCCATGTCGTTGAGGTAGGAAGTATTGATCATCGAGGGCATGATGATGTTGGCGTCCGGATGGTTTTCGTGGTCCAGAATGTTGGCGACGTGAACCGCCGTGACCGCGCTGAAAGTGTGTCGGCCCAGCCGACACGGGCAATGATGCAGCGCCACGGCCTCGGTAATGGACTTGGGCAATCCCCATATCCCTAAAACCGTCGCGCCAAGTTCAGCGTGGCCCACGCCGGGCAAAACCTGCGCTTCGGCTTCCCACAAGTTGCATTGTTGTTCGCGCGCCAGCCGCAGGACCTTGCCGAACAGGCCTGAGTGGTTGGCCGCAAAGAGCAGCTTCCCGATGTCGTGCAGCAAGCCGGCGGCAGAGGCCTGCTCGGCCACGTCCTCTCCAGCCTTTTCCAACACGGCCACCTGCCGGGCCAGCCGGCCGACATCCACCGAGTGCCGCCAAAGGTCTTCGATGGAGAAACGGGCCAGCTTGAGGTTGTCGAACGAGGAGAAGGTGTGAGCCAGCAGGACGACCGCCTTGGTGGTTTCCAGGCCGATGTAGCCGATGGCTTCGGCCGGGTTGACCACGTTCAATTCGCGTCCAACAACAGTCGAGTTGGCCAGTTGCAGAATTTTGGCTGCGACAGCCGGGTCTTGCGCGACCAGGTTGCCGATTTTCTCCAGCGAGCAGGTCGGCGACTTCATTTCCTGGACAATTTGCTGGTAGGCCTTGAGCGGGCTGGGAACCTGGCGCATCTGGGCGATGAAGCCCTGCAGCGGTTCGCTCGGCAGCCACGCTTCCTGGGCGAAGGCCTGTTCGAGGGCCAGGAGCAAAGTCTGCGCGCTGCACGGCTTCAAGAGGTGGTGATGCGCGTGGCCGATGCACTTAACCGTGCTGGCCACGTCGGCCAGGTCAGAAATGACGATGCGCAAGGCCTTGGGCTGGCGGCGCATGAAAGCGTCCAGCAAATCGTTGCCGCTCTTGCCATTGAGATTGACGTCGGCCACGATGACAGCGATGGTCTGCTGCAGGCACAAGGCCAGCGCTTCCTCTTCGGTGCGAACATGCTGGACGGTCCAAACGCTCTCAGGCCCAGGGCACTGCGCCTGGAACTCCTGGCAAAGAGCCTGGTCCTCGCTGACAAACAAGATGCGCTTTTTCATGCTGATCGCGGAGCGACGGAATGCCCGCGCCGAAAACGCGCACAAATCCATGGACAAAAAGTATCGGCAGAATGGCCGGCGGTCAAATGATTCGGTAATGTCCTGATTTGAAGTTGGCCAAATTCTAGCCGAAATGCCGAAGAAGGCACAGCCGGAAAAACGCATTCCATACGTAAAAACAGTGGTTGACGAATGATTGACGATTGGTGTATGTTTTGGACATGAGCAACACAAAGACAACGCAGTCTGGGCCAACAAGTGGCGAATTAGCCTCGCTGCTGAATCAATTGACCGAACAGAAAGCGCAAATGGAGAGCCTGCTAGGCAGGGTGGAGGATGTTTTGCGCGGGGTGAACTTAACCGGCAAGGCAGATCCGGCCGCCTTGCCAGTCGCAGGCTTGGTCCAGGCGCGCAAGAGTCCCTTAGACCAGGTGAAGGCGGTTATCGAATCCACGGCGGATCTGCGGGAGGGGAATGGGAATTTGTCCGCCGCGCGAGTGGCGCGGGTGTTTGGGGTGAGCTTGAGCCAACTCGCTGAGTGGCTGGGGAGAACGAAACAGGCGTTAAGCAAGACACCGGACGCGGATTCTTTGCAGGAGTCGCTGGGATACTTCGAGCGCGTGGCGCGGCTGCGGATGATCACCCAAGGCGACGCCGAATTCCGAAAATGGCTGCGCGCGCCCCACGAATTGCTGGACAACGTTCCGCCACTGAAATTGCTGGCCCGGCGCGAGTGGCAGGCCCTGGCGAATTATGTGGAGGACATCCTCACAGGCAATCCGGGATGAGCAGAGCCCGCTCAATCGCGGTCGCGTTGGCATCGGCGCCAACGCGAAGTCTGCGGGCCACCTTGGTTGGCCGAGTGCCGCTGTCACCGTTGATTAAAACAGGGACGGTGGATTTCCTCTTTATGTCCGGGCGCGCGGCTCGTTTTAATACTGCCGGAGTGAACTGTGTTTATTTCGCGGAGGACGAGGCCACCGCCGCGGCTGAATACGAGCGTCACACCCGGGCATTGCACCAACCTTTCGCCACATTTTTCGCAGAAGTGGAACTGGCCGCAGTCCTCGATCTTTGCTCCGCGGCAACTCTGCGAGGCCTCGGCTTTACCGCGCCCGATCTTCAAGTCAACTGGCTTCGCGCCAAGCGTCCAACGGCGATGCGACTTCTGGGCGAAAAAGCGAGCCAACAAGCCCGGCTGGCTGCTATCCGCTTTCCGTCTGACGCAGCGAGGAGGAAAGGATTCGCCGGAGCCAACGTGGCAATTTTTTATGACACCATGCTCCGCTCTGACTACGTCCATATCCTTGGCCCAACCAGGAAGCCGCTTCAGAAATGGCCCTAAACGAACCGTTCTTAATCCAAATGGCGATCGGGCGTGCTCAACCGACGCCACAAGGGCCTTTGATTAGGGCGCGGTCAAATTATTCGTGGCGCCATTCGGCCCGGTGCCGAGCGCGCGGCGCACTTCCGGCGGAAGCTCCCACAGCAAGCGCGGCGTTTGGTCGATGTTAGATTTGATCAGGATGTGCAAGGAGGGGAAGCGCTTGACCAATGGCGAAATGAACGCCTCGAATTTCTGCCGCGCCGCGCCCGGTTGACACGCGCCCAGGCGCAAGCCCCAAGTCCACAGCTTGCCATCCTTGCCCAGCAACAGCGTGGATCCTATTCCGGGGGCGAAGGCCCAAGGATCGAAGTCGAAGGGCAGGCGCTGCAGTGAGGTCACTCTCATGAAATTTGTGCCCAAGCCAAGTTGTCCGAATCTGCTCAGCCCACAAACCCACCAACCGCCATCCTTCTTACGGGCATAAAACGAATTCAAGCCGGCATAAACTTCGGCCCAATCCGCGTCCGGTCCGATCTGGGTGAAATATCTACTGTGATCGGGAACGAAGGCCGAAGCAACAAGAGCAGTGTTGCTGCTGTTGATCCAGAGTGTTCCATCGGTTTTGAGCGCCAGCAAGCCAAAAGGGTCTGCCGAAATAGACTGCCAATTCGTATCCGGTGAGATTTGCCTTGGCGCCACATCGTTGCTGGCGGCGCCTTGCGTTCCCCATTCCCAGAGGGTCCCGTCTCTTTTGAGTGCGAAGCTGTCCCGAAAACCTGCCGCGATCATTCGCCAATCCCGATTTGTGCCGACCATGATCGGAACCGGCCTATTGGTAATCGTCCCATCGCCTAGTTTAATGCGCTCATTCTCGTCCCACGTCCACAGTGAGCCGTCTTTTTTCAACGTCAGGTTGTGCCCCCCGCCGGCACAGATCTGGCTCCAATCGTTTTCCGTGCCGATCCGGGTCGGAATGGGTCCAGATTGGTTAAAACCCCAGGTCCACAGACTGCCGTCGTTCTTCAGAGCGACTTGGTAATCCTGACAACATGCCACCTGTGTCCAATTCGCATCCGACCCGATGCGGCGTGGAATCTGCAACATCGTATCTCGCGGGGAGAGGCTTGGGGGCAACGGGGATTGCTCCGATCCGCCCCAAGCCCAAAGCGAGCCGTCGGGAGCCAGGAGCATCGCGTACGGCCAAGTGCCGACCAACTGCGGCCTCACTTTGCCCGGCGGCAAAAGTTGGCCGGTCCAAATCCCAGGCGGATGGCGTCGATGCATACCCGCCAGCAGCACGATAAGGATCAACGCTGCCGCGACCGCGCATCGCGCGATCCATATTCTCAGGCCGGGCGATTTATTCATGGGAGGCGTCGGCTGGGTGGGAAGCGGTCAAATTATTGGTGACGCCATTTCGCCCGGTTCCAAGCGAACGCCGCACTTCGGGCGGGAGTTCCCACAGGAGGTGCGGCTCTCGGTCAATGTCCGACTTGATCAGGAAACGCAGGGACGGGAAGCGCTTCACCAGCGGAAACAGGAAAGAATCGATTTTCTGCCGTCGGGCGCCCGGTCTTTGCCAACCCACGCGTCTGCCCCATGTCCACAATTTCCCATCGCGGCCCAACAACAGGGTCGTGCCTACGCCCGGCGCGAAGGCCCAAGGATCGAATTCGAAGGACAGGCGCTGGAGTGAGAGCCGAGCGTCCATATTTGTGCCGACGCCAAGTTGTCCCGTGCGATTCTGACCGCAGACCCACCAACTGCCATCCCCCTTGCGGGCAAAGTAGGCGAACCCCGTGGCATAGGCCGCGATCCAATCGTTATCTTGTCCGATCTGAGTAAGGTGTTCAGGGGGATCGGAGACGATGAACGACGGCCCGATGGGAACGTCACGTACATGGAGCCAAAGTGTTCCATCAGTTTTGAGCGCCAGCAGGGCATAATCGGCCGCTGATATGGAGAGCCAATTCGTGTCAAATCCAATTTGAACAGGCGCCATGTTATTCCTGCCGCCTTGCCCCCAAGCCCAGAGGGTGCCATTGCTTTTGATCGCGTAACTGACCACCGCCGACGCCGCAACGGTCCGCCAATCCCGGTCTTGCCCGATCATCGTCGGGACGGAGAGATTATTGGTGGTGCCGTCGCCCAATTGCCCGAACCTATTCCAGCCCCAGGCCCAGAGTGAACCGTCCTTCTTCAAAGCAAGACTGTGAGAAATGCCGCAGCAGATTTGACACCAGTTGGTCTCCGTGCCGATACGGGCTGGAGCGCCGTATTGATGGGTGAGGTCCGGGCGACCCATTTGTCCTTCGCTGTTTGTGCCCCAAGCCCAGAGGCTGCCATCGGACTTCAGCGCCACGGTGTGCTTCGAGCCGCCCGCTACCTGCATCCAATCCGAATCCAACCCGACCCGGCGTGGAACTTCCGAGGCGGCCAGTTGCGTGATCAGCAATTTCAGGCTCGAGTAGATTCCGCCCCGAGCCCAAAGCGATCCGTCCGGCGCGAGCAGCACCGCTTCATCCCACACGTTGACCAACTGAGGCTGCACTTTGCCGGGCGGCAAGGGTTTGCCGACGGAAATAGGCGGCACACGGAGCTGATGCACCACCGCCAGCAGCACGAGAAGGATCAAGGCAGCCGCGACCACGAATCGTGCGAGCCATTTTCTTATGCCGGGCGATTTATTCATGGGAAGCATGCGCTGGACTCCCGGCGGTCAAATTATTCGTGGAGCTTTTCGGCCCGGTCCCAAGGGCGCGGCGCACTTCCGGTGGCAGCTCCCACAGCAGGTGTGGCGTTCGGTCGATGTCCGATTTGATCAGGAAGCCAAGCCACGGGAAGCGCTTCACGGCCGGCGCAACGAATGCCTCGAATTTCTGCCGAACCGCGCCCGGTTTGCCCGCGCCCATGCGAACACCCCAAGTCCACAATTTGCCATCTTTGCGCAGCAAAACTGCGGCTTGACCGCCCGGGCCGAACGCCCACGGATCGAAGTCGAAGGGGAGGCGTTGCGGTGAGGGTAATGCGTCGAGCAGTGCTAACGTTTCTGAGAGATACGTTACCGAGACGGAATGTGTGCCGAGGCCAAGTTGTCCCCGATCATTGTGCCCGCAGACCCACCAACCGCCATTCTTCTTACGCGCAAAAATCGAATTCGCCCCAGCATAAACTCCCGTCCAATCATTATCCGACCCAATCTGTGCGAGACTCCCTGGAGGAACAGAGTAAAAGCCAAAAGGCAACTCAAAGGCTCCCAACCAAAGTGTTCCATCGGTTCTTAGCGCCAGCATGCTGTTGCCAGTGGCCGAAATGGATAGCCATTTGGTACCAAGTGCAATTTGTTTCGGCGTCAGAACATTTGTTTGAAGGCCGCTACTGCTGTTGTAAAATCCCCATCCCCAGAGGGTCCCGTTGCTCTTGATCGCGAAACCGTTCCAATAGCAAGCCGCGATCGTTCGCCAGTCCCGGTCCTGGCCGATCATGGTCGGGGCGGACTCATTGTTGGTCGTGCCGTCACCTAGTTGGCCGAAGT
>Ga0302324_100027355_pt1 | contig 10867 bp, 9 predicted proteins | sample Palsa_T0_1_FD_201949 | JGI IMG/M metagenome (GOLD analysis project Ga0302324, IMG submission 201949) | Peat permafrost microbial communities from Stordalen Mire near Abisko, Sweden - Palsa_T0_1 | ecosystem: Environmental > Terrestrial > Soil > Palsa > Peat permafrost | place: Sweden: Abisko...
AAACCACCATCATCATTGATTACCGCGATTACCAAATCCAGGTTCGTCCCGCCAAATAATCCCGCTTAAGAATTAGTCGAAGCTTTGAAGGGTACGGGCTTCAGTCCGTACATCAAGCCAGAGAAACCAACTGGGCTTTAGCCTCCGAGGGATTGCGCCTTCTCGTCACTGTTGCTTCGATGTATAGCCCGCCAGCCTGAACGAGTACGCATACTCACCCTTTAACGGCGCACCGAGCACGATCCGCGTTCCGTTGGATTGCACCTTCGCCCCGAGTTCATTCTTCTCTTCACCGAGTTGAGTAATCGCCACTCCAACCTTCGCGGGAACATCCGCCATCGTAATCGTCTGAGCCTTAGGCTTGCCCAACACAGTCACAAACAAATCGTCGCCCTTGCGCGTAAACCGCAGATCGTCCCCCTCCACGCTCTTCCCCACAGCCTTCGTCCACGGAGTCGTATCGTAAATCGCCTCGCCATTCTGTTTCAGCCAAGTCCCGAGCGCCTTCAGTCGCTCCATCTGAACCGGCGGAATCGTCCCGTCCGCCTCCGGCCCCACATCCAGCAGCAGGTTCCCGTTTTTACTTACGATATCCACCAGCAGCGCAATCAACTCTCCAGGCGCAATTGTCTCCGCCTCACCCTCTGCGCGGTTATACCCAAAGCTCCGTCCAAGCCCGCGGCATTCCTCCCACTTCTTCGCGCTGATCGTGTCCATCTTCGCGTATTCCGGAGAAGTAAAATCCGAATGCTTCACGCCGAACCTGTCGTCGATCACTCCATCCGGAATCGCGTTGTAATAATCCGCCTCAACCTCCAGCGCTTTCCCCGTCTTCGGCCAGTCAATGTCGTTCCACAGCAGCATTGGATGATACTTCGCAATCAGCTCATGAATCTGCGCATTCGCATATCTTCCATATGCCTCGCTCTCCGGCTTCACCGCATCGTAGTCAGCGTTCACCTCAATCGGCCCACTGTTAAACGTCCAGTCATACCCGCCAGAGTAGTAAAGCCCCATGCGCAGTCCCTGCTTCGTCACCGCGGCCGTCAAATCGCCTACAATATCCCGCTCCGCATGGCGCGCGTTCATCGGCAACGTCGGGCTCGGATTCGGCGTCGAACTCGGCCACAGCGTAAACCCCTCGTGATGTTTGCTGGTCAGCACCACATACTTCGCGCCCGCCTCGCGAAACGTCGTCGCCCACTCATCCGGATTCCACCTCTTGCTCTCTTTGTTGAACGTCTCGGCAAACTGGTAGTAATCGTGATGCGCACCATAATGTTCGTGATCGTAAGCCTCCGTCGGCGAGCCGGGGATGCGCACGGTATTCAGATACCACTCCGCGTAAGGGTCGTATTTGATGTAATCGTTAGAAGAAAAATCATGATCCTCATGCTTCAGCGGCGCCCATCCCGGCACCGAATAAAGCCCCCAGTGAATAAAGATTCCGAGCTTAGCCCCCGCATACCAATCCGGCAGCGGATGCTTATCGAGCGACTCAATCGTTGGCTCATACTTCACCGGCGCCTGCGCCACGCTCATTCCGCACAACGCCAAGACTGCGCCCAAGACCAATCGAAGAAATGATTTCCTGCCTGTCATTCAAGCTCCCTTTTATCTGTCGGCCGTAATTCTCAACGAAACGAGGCTTCAACCCCTGAGGTTTAGCTCTTGAAAGCATACCTCAGGGCCAAATCAGCCTGGTTTCAAACCAAACCCTTCACCAGCGCCTCCCACTCATCCGCCAACTCTTCGCGATGGAACTGCCGCCCCGCGCGCTCGTACCAGTAGTCCGCATTCCAAGCCTCGCCCTCTTTGCGGTGCAGGTAAGCATGGACCGCCATGCCATCCGCCGTCTCAAGCTCATCCACCAGCCCATGAGCCTTGGCCCAGTCGCCTTTTGCATCCCACCACAGCGCAGCCACGGGCGCAGTCAGGCCCACCGGCGGTTCATCCCCAGTCAACGTTGCGCGAAACTCCTCGACGGTCATAACCCTCTTGTATCACCAGCATTTTCTCGCGCGCCAGCGATTTCTCGCTCAAGGCCTGTGATCTCAATCACTTTCTCCCGCCAATGCCTCTGATAGAAACGCAGGAATCACCTGTGACGGCCTAACCGCAACCCATCCCGGAGGTCAAACCCATGCACTTGTTTGAATCCAGCAAGCCTGAATTAGCCGATTGCAACCCGGACCGTAATGGTCGTATACTTAAGTCCGACCATTACGGTCGTAGTTTCGATTGGGGCCTACGCCTGAATGTATTGCTCTTCCGGCAGGTCAAAGGAGTTCGGACGGTGAGCTTGCTGAGCGAGTTGAAGGTCGGCGAAACGGGCGTGCTGGTTGCCCTCGATCTTCCTGAATCCGTCCAGAACCACCTCATGCACATGGGGTTCGTCCCCGACGCGCTTGTTAAAGCTCTACGCCGTGCCCCTGCCGGTGACCCCACCGTTTACAGCATTGACGACATGGAAATTGCCCTGCGCCATGAAACTGCGGGAGCCATCCGCGTCCGTTCCCAGCAAGCCGAAAGCAAAGCCGCTCCCAGCCTGCACCAGGCTCGCCCCATTGACGACGAGGAGCTCGTCGAGGCTTCCAGATGAGTAGTTGCTGCGAACCTCCTGCGTTTCAACCACCCCCAACACCGCCCCCTCCCGGAGCGTTCAAGACCGTCGTCCTCATCGGCCCGCCCAACTCCGGCAAATCCACCCTCTTCAACCGCCTCACAGGCCTGCGCCAAAAGGTCGCCAACTACCCCGGCGTTACCGTCGAGCAGCGCATGGGCCTCATGGCGGGCGTTGGCCGCGAAGACCTGACCCTCATCGACCTGCCCGGCATCTACTCCCTGACCCCCTACTCTGAGGATGCCCGCGTCGCCGTTGACGTCCTTCGCGGCAAAATGCCCGGCACCCCCAAGCCCGACGCCGTTCTGCTCGTCCTCGATTCCCTGCACCTCTCCCGTCAGCTCATGCTCGCCGCGCCCGTTCTGTCGCTCGGGCTGCCCACCATGATCCTGCTCAACATGAGCGACCTCATGAAGTCCCGCGGCGGCAAGGTGGACGCGCTCGAACTGGCCCGCGAGCTATGCGCGCCCGTCGCGCCCATCAGCGCCACGCACGGAACCGGCCTCGACGCCGTCTCCCTCTTCCTTAATCAGCCCGGCAACGGCACCGTCGCCAAACCGCTCACGCTTCCCGTCCTGGGCAACGCCGCCAGCGCCCACACCTGGGCAGCGCAGGTCAGCCGCCGCACCGGCTATCGCGCGCCGCTCTCTCTTGAAAGCACCCGCAAGATCGACAACATCCTGCTCCACCGCGTCTGGGGCCCATTGCTGTTTCTTGCCGTCGTCACCGGCGTCTTTGAAGTGGTCTTCTCCATCGGCCAACCGCTTTCTGACGGCTTTGGCAACATACTCGCCAGCATCGGCGAGTTCGCCCGCCCACTGCTGCCAGCTGGCTGGCTCCAATCTCTGCTGCTCGATGGCGCATGGAAAGGCGTCTCCTCGGTTCTCGTCTTCCTCCCCCAGATACTGCTGCTTTTTCTCTTTATCGGAATCCTCGAAGACACCGGTTACCTGGCCCGCGCCGCACTCATCGCAGACCGCGTCATGCGCACCATCGGACTCAACGGCAAAGCCTTCATCCCGCTGCTCTCCGCTTACGCCTGCGCCATTCCCGCCATCATGGCCACGCGTACCATCGAGAACCGGCGCGACCGCCTCGCCACCATCCTCGTCACGCCGTTCATGACGTGCTCCGCGCGTCTGCCCGTTTATTTACTGCTGATCGCCGCATTCATTCCCAACATGGTTTTTCTGCACGGATTCATCGGCCTGCGCACCATCGTCATGCTCAGCCTTTATGTGGCTGGCTTTGTCGGCGCAATGACGACTGCCTGGCTGCTCAAAAGCTCCATCCTCAAGTCCAGCGAGACTCCGTTCATCCTCGAGCTGCCGCAGTACCGCATGCCCACCGTCCACTCCCTTGGCCTGCGCCTCATTGACCGCGCCAAAGTCTTCCTTCGCCAGGCCGGAACCATCATTCTCTGCGTCACGCTGGCGCTATGGGTTCTCGCGCATCTTCCCGTCGTGCACGTAGCCGGCAACACCTACGCCGCGCCAGAACTCGCAGACAGCATCATCGGTCGCCTCGGCCACTTCATCGAGCCCGCCATTGCGCCGCTAGGCTTCAACTGGAAGATCGGCATCGGCCTGCTTTCGAGCGTCCTCGCCCGTGAAGTCATGGTTTCGACTATGGGCACGTTATACGGCGCCGACCCAGCCACTCAGTCCATGCATCTGCAAACCGCCCTGCACCACGACATGACCCTGGGCGGCGCGCTGGCGTTAATGATCTTCTTCACCTTTGCCATGCAATGTACATCTACCATGGCCGTAGTAAAGCGCGAGACCAACAGTTGGAAGTGGCCCGCCGTCCAATTCCTCTACATGCTCGTCCTCGCCTGGGGAGCAGCCTTCGTAGTCAACCACGTCGCAATGGCCATCTTCGGGTAATCAATCGAGCAACCCTGGAACACAACAAGATTCTTAGCTTTCACTTTGCATGTGGACTAGTATCCAAGTAGACGGAGGATCGCAATGGCAACTCAAACGGTTCCAGCAGGGTCGACCGAGAGCACCGCGGAAACTCCGCAGGCTGCTCCAGCAAAACGCGCCCTCACCCCTGAGTACCTGGCCGAGCAAAAAGCGATCATGGAGCGCGTAATGGCAGAAGGCGAAAAGCGCATCCACCGTTCGGTCGCAAGAGCAATCGCCATGGGCATCATCGATAAGGACGGCAACCTTCTCAAGAAGGAGCTTCCACCCGATATGCTTCGTGGCGCAGATCGCGACTTCGGGGGATAAACAATGCCATCCATGTACGTTGTGGCTGGCCCCGCCGGCAGCGGCAAGTCTACCGCGTTTCCCGGTGACAACTTTGGTTGCGATTACTTCAACGCAGACAACTACGCCGCGATGCTGAATGGCGGTTCCTACGTCACATTCCCAAGTCAATTCGCGCGGAAGTTGGCCCTATCTGCGAGCGGTTCATTCAAGATCACATCGCCTCTCGAACAGACTTCGCTACAGAAACGACGCTGCGGAGCCCAATCGTGTTCGACCAAATCAAGCAGGCCAGCGAAGCCGGCTTTATGGTTCGGTTTACGTATGTATGCGTCGACAACGTGGGTACGTCCGTCAAGCGCGTAACGCAACGCGCCTACCAGGGCGGTCACAGCGGCTCTGAGAATACCATCCTCGATATACGCTTAAAGAGCCTCGGCCATCTACTTCGCGCATTGAACGAGATGGGCAAGACAATCGACCTTCTAGATACCTTCGATAATTCCGCCCTGAATTCGCAACCCAGATGGGTCGCCTCCTTCCAGGCCCGCCAAATCACCCACCTCGACCCGCATCTCCCCACATGGCTGACTGACGCGCTGCAAAACACACCCTATTCAACTCCCGATCTTCTCTCCCACTTTCACCAAAAACAACCCCTGCCCGCGCCACCCAGTCCCCGCTAAAATCCTCCCATCCCCACACCAAATCTCCCCAAAGTTGACGACCAAACAAGCGAAAGTTATCATCGCTCCTTCCCATGTAGCAGCTTTTGGTCTTTGCTCTGCTGATCACCCTCAGGCTCATCCATGCCCATGAAGGAGTTTTTTCGATGATTACTCCGCGAACTCTCGCCTGTCTTGCCATTCTCGCCCTCGCCACGTTGCTCCCCGCGCAAACACCGCCCACCGCGTACACCATCACGCAAGCCATCGCCGGGGATGCCACCGCGAGCATGACCATCTATCGCAGCGGAGCGCAGGCCGTCATCGAATATATTCATTCGGACAAGCCAGACGGCACACCAGGCCACCGCTCCTTGAGTTTTTACGACCTCACGGCCGGCGTCTCCCACACCTGGGACCCCGCCATCACCCCGCCCTCCTGCAGCGTCGGCAAATTCTCCGGCGATTGGGGCGACCCCTTTGCATTCACCGCCGAGCTCGCCCCCGCCATCGCCAAGGGCGATCTGAAGGCCGCCGGCTCCGAGACCCTTCATGGCATCCCGGCCAAGGTGTATGCAGGCACAAGCCCGAGTGAGAATCTCAAAGTCTGGTTCGATGAGAAAGACGGCCTCATCCTAAGGGAGTCTTACGGCGCTCCGGGCGCTGCCATGCAGAACATGATCGACATCTCGAAGGTTTCCATCGCGCCGCCACCCGCTTCGCTGTTCACCATGCCCGCCTACTGCGCCGGGGTCAAGCCTCCGCCCACGCCGGCCGAACTTATCGCCGAAGAAACCGGTGACAGCGCCGGCAACTGGGTCAGCGCCAGCATCGGCCCTGGGTCCAAGAACACCTGCTCCATCCTGCTTCACGTGGTTGCCGCCAAAACCATGACGCCCATCAACCGCAAGTACCAAGTAGCCATCGACACCACCTTTGACCAGGACCATCCGCCCCCTTACACGTTTGGCGTGGGCGACGACGGCACCGCAACCTTTTCCGGCGGCGCAATTCACGAGATCACCAATCAGGTCCGCAACGGCATGCTCCGCGTAGACAATCCGCCCCCCTACTTCACCTTCACCGTGAACGTCCCCACGCCCCACGAGGGCGCTGCTGGCGGATACATCTATCGTCAGTGCTTTGCTCCCGTCACCAATCTCTACTACATCCTCAAAGACCCCAGCGACCCGGCCAAAGGCACCGATTTCCTCTACGCCAAATCCGGCAAATACGCTGCCGCACCGGCGCACTGAACAGCACCGCTCGCATGCCGGGATAAAACGGTGGCGCCGGTCTCCACAAGCTGCGAAAAAACTAATCGGTAGCGGCAAGAAGTGTCAGTGCATGACTTCAGTCGTGCCGATAAGGCCAGTAGAATGACTTGGGCTTCAGCCCCTGCGGAACGTGTTTTTCGAATTTCGCGCCGCCCCGCACCTTTTTCCGCAACCCGCCCAGACCGGCTGACGTGAGGGTCTCCCGGCCCTCAGCGACCTCGCCTGATCTTGAATTCGGAGTTGTCGCATTGCCTGTAGGAAATCCAGGCCAAAATCTATCTGACAGTCACGCAGCCTCACCTGCGGTATATTGACCGTATCCGTTCGAAAAATGGAGATCCCGGTCATAGCCCCTCCCACCTTCCCCGTCAGCCGCTTTTTTCTCTTCACCGCGCCGCTGCTCGCCATGGCAACGGCGCTCCCCGCCCAGCAGCCGCTTTCGCTGGCCGACGCGGCCACCCTCGGCCAAGCCATCTATGACCAATCCGCCCTCACCGGCATGGTGCTCGTCGTTGTCCGCAACAATGAGGTCATGATCAAAGGCTACGGTGAAACCGCTCCCGGCAGCGCGCACACTCCCGATGCAAACTCTGAAGTCCGCCTATGCTCCCTCTCCAAAGTCTTTGCCGGAGACCTCCTCGCCCGGCTCTCTGCCGCTGGTACCGTTTCTCTCACTGACCCGCTGCAACGCTTTGCTCCGCCGAAAATCAACGTGCCTCAAGGCCCCGGCAGAACGCCGATCACGCTTGAAGATCTGGCCACGCATACATCGGGCCTGCCGCGCGAAGTTCTTCCTTCTCCCGCAAAGGCGCCGCACTTCACCTTTCCTGGCCACGCCGCCCGCTGGGCGTGGCTGCCAAAGCAGAAACTCGCTAAGCCGCCCGGCTCAACAGCTTTGTACTCCAACGTCGGCTTTGATCTCCTTGGCGATTCCCTTGCAACGGCCTCCGGAAAATCCTATGCTCAGCTTCTGCATGAAACCATCTTGCAGCCGCTCGACATGTGGAACACCACCCTCGTCCCTAGCAAAGATCAATGCGCCCGCCTCTTGCAGGCCAGCGGAGATCAAGGCCCCTGCACCGACACACAAGCCTCCGGTGCCAGCAGCGGCATCTATTCCACTGCTACGGACATGACCAAACTGCTCAAGTATCTGTTGCACATTCCCGGCACTGCCGCGCAGCCCGATGCGGCTCTTTCGATCTACCTGAATCCAGCCCAGCTCAAATCGGTTCAGGGACTAAGCCATGCCGGCGATCCAACCGGCATCGGCCTTGCGTGGGTTCAACTCGGCGACCCCGCCACTCTCTCCGTCATCATGCAGAAAACGGGCGGCGGCGCAGGCTTCACCACCTACATCGCCCTCAGCCCCAGCCGCAAGACCGGCATCTTCCTCGCGGCCACATGGGGCAAAGGCGACGCCACCATCGACTTCTTCCACGAAGCCAATAATCTCCTCGCAGACCTCGCCAATGTTCCACCACTGCCACCCAAAATTCGCGCCGCGCCCGCGGTTAAGAAACATCCAAAGCGCCGCCCGGCACGCACAACAGCTCCATCGCGTAACTAACTACTTCTCACCGTTGCCCAGCCGAAACTCCAGCACCGCAGCCACGCCTAACGGATGCTCTCCGTACAGCGCAGTCAAGGTTCCGGGAACGCCATAGCCCGTGTACTGCGCGCCCAGCTCTGCTGATCCATCGTGCCAACCCAGCACGCGATGCGCATATCCACCTGTAAAAGCCTGCACCCTCCCAATCACACTCTCGATCGCAGGCGCAGCCGCGCCCAGCAGATCCGAAGTCCGATCGGCGTTCTCAATCCGCGTCCAAATGGTTTGCCGATCCCGCACACGCAGCGCCGTCTCGAACAAATACCCATTCGCGTTTTCTGCCGAATAGATCGTATGATTCCGTCCCCACACCGCAATCGAATTCAACTCCACCGTACCCACATCCCGGTGATACATCATCGACGCCGTCTGCCGCAGCACATCCTCGTCTGGATGCACCGCTTCCGGCGAGTGCAAATGCCCCAGCGAATACTGTGCCACCCAATCCTTGCTCAGTGCTGCTGTAAGCCGCGCCGACCATGAATCAACCGCACCCACCTCGATCGTCCAGCGATTCTCGTCCGGTTCGCGCCCATGAAAGCCACTGGCCTCCAAATGCACTCCACGCTGTCCACCACCAAACGCAACGCCTCCCGTCACCACGTCATAGGCGATATGCGTCGAGTCCTCCAGATGATGTCCCAACGGAGCCAGCGGATCGTCGCCGATCGACGGCCGATGCGGAAATGCCTCTGGCCCCAGCGCCGGATCACCCACCGGCCCTCCATACAAACTCACCACCGCGTGTGAACCTACCCGTCGGTCGTACAGGGCCGCCAACTCCATGAACAAGTTATGCGGATGCTGCCCATCCACAATCGGCTTTCCAAATGCCGTTTCTCCTTCTTGAAATAATTCCGGATAAAACCGTCCCGTAATAGTCGCCGGCTCCAGACTGAACATAGCGCGCAACGTCAGTTCACCGCGGCCAAAATCACGTTGCGCCATCGGCATCGCCCAGTTCACTGACAAGAACTTGTCGTGTCCGCGCGGTCCGGTCTCTTGCTGTTCGACTGCCGAAGCCTCGCCATGCACCATCAGCATCCAGCCGCTCGGCCGCATACTCATCAGCATCGGCGGAGCGCCAGAAGCAGGTTCCAAGCTCGTGCCCGACCCGGTATGCCGCAAGATGTCTTGCGTAAACGATTCGGCAGGCCCACCCATGTTCATCTGCGCCAACACACACGGCGCAGCAATCACCATAAAGGCAACAAGACCCCAACGAAGCACCGCTTCCTCCAGAAAAATTAGCGCGCACGAAAACATCGCAGCTCACATCGAGCCGCAGAAATTACGATGCAAATGGAGGAATCAGGTTCGAAGAATAATGGTGGGTTCGTGCACGCCCGGCGAAGGACTAACAAATCCCGCGCCACAATCTCGCCCCTCGGAGCTGTCAACTGTGACTTCAGTCCGCGTCAACGCCCGACTCGCGGCTAAGACATTACGCTCTGCAACAGGCACAGTCGCTTTCAGATCGGGCATTTGGCCGCTGCAACCAGCCTGCATCATGGCAGTTCGCGCGCAGCATTCGCGCGGGGCGTCCTGGTGGCGGCAGGCACACGGCTGCATCCACGGAATAACTCCGTTAGCCACCAGCGTCACCATCAGCAAACCCAGCCAACCACGCCACATAGGGGCATTATAGGCGCAACCGGCTGCATCTATGAGAAACTAGAAGAGCCAATGTCCTCCGGGCCTTCTGGGTGCCCCACGTCTTGCGTTTGAGACGTGGGAATGTAACCCGCTCGCCCCAATCTAGAACCAATCCCGACACGATCCGGCCCGCCGGCGCCGAAATCCCGCTGCGGCCAACAAATTAGGAACCAGAAAAACCATGCTTAGTGTCTCCAACGTCACCATGCGCTACGGCTCGAAGATCCTCTTCGAAGAAGTCAGCGTCAGCTTTGTTCCCGGCCGTCGCTACGGGCTCACCGGCCCCAACGGCTCCGGCAAGTCTACATTTATGAAGATCCTCACAGGCGAGCTCGACGCCCAAAAAGGCACCGTAGTCCGCCCGCGCAAATTCGGCGTTCTCCGTCAAGACCAATTCGCCTTCGACGCCTATCGCGTCATCGATACAGTCATCATGGGAAACAAGCCGCTCTGGGCCGCCATGGAAGAGCGCGATCGCATCTATGAGAAAGCTGAGCTCTCCGACGCTGACGGCATGCGGCTCGGCGAGCTCGAAGGCGTAATCGGCGACGAAGACGGCTACACCGCCGAAGCCGATGCCGCCATTCTTCTCGACGGTCTCGACATTCCCGAAGAATTTCACGAGCGCAAGATGTCCGAGCTTCAAGGCGGCCAAAAAGTTCGCGTCCTGCTCGCGCAAGCTCTCTTTGGCAAGCCTGAAGCGCTGTTGCTCGACGAGCCCACCAACTACCTCGATCTCGACTCCATTCATTGGCTCCAGGATTTCCTGCACAGCTACAACGGCACCCTCATCGCCATCTCCCACGACCGCCATT
>Ga0302324_100027356_pt1 | contig 10867 bp, 10 predicted proteins | sample Palsa_T0_1_FD_201949 | JGI IMG/M metagenome (GOLD analysis project Ga0302324, IMG submission 201949) | Peat permafrost microbial communities from Stordalen Mire near Abisko, Sweden - Palsa_T0_1 | ecosystem: Environmental > Terrestrial > Soil > Palsa > Peat permafrost | place: Sweden: Abisko...
CGAGCAGTGCATCATCCCCTACGCGACTCAGGAAGGGGAGATTTCCTTCTGCGCGTACAACACCGGTGTGGGCTGGAGAAACATCGTAGAGAAGATGCACATGACGGCGACGCTCACCAAGTGGTACGACGAGCATGGCCGGCATGAGATCATCGCGGGCGGCAAGAAAGTGAATCTGGCGGTGGCGGATCACTCGCTGGTGCTACGCGTCGACGACGTGAATCGCGAGCGCCAGCACGATCTCGACGACAAGGGCATCGCCAAGACGGCGCGCGAAGAGAAATTCCGGGCGCGCGACGCGAAACTCAAAGAGCAAGCTAAGAACGAGCAGATGATGAAGCTGTATCGTGAGCAGGTGCTCGGCGAGAAGGCGGTGGCAGACATGGTCCCGCTCAGCGCGATTGCTCCAGCCGTGAAGCCTGTGGAGAAGCAGGAAGAAGTCGGGTCTTTCGGCGACTGATCGACTCCCAAAGTAATTTCGACGGCCTCCCGAAGTTCTGGGAGGCCGTTTTTTATGGCGACAGTACAAATCTTTGGGGTGAAGAAGTCGCAGGCAACGCGCGCGGCGGAGCGGTTCTTCAAAGAGCGCCGCGTGCAGATTCAAAAAGTGGATCTCGACCAGAAACCGATCGCACCGGGCGAAATTCGGCGATTTGTCGACCGCTTCGCCTGGCCCGGCCTGCTGGATGTCGAAGGGAAGGCATACGCCGACGCCGGAATGAAATACCTCAGGATCTCGGATTCGGAGATGTTCGACCGAGTGGCCCGCGATCCGGCGTTACTTCGGTTGCCGCTGGTACGCGCCGGGAATCGAATCAGCATCGGCCATGATGAAGAAGCGTGGCTGGCCATGATTCCGGTACCGGTACGCTGATTTTCGCGTGGCTCTGCTATCATGAGGCATTCCATCATGACGAGCTCGCGGTCCCTGCTCCCCTCGCTGTCCGACGCCACTACTCAGGATGTCCGTGTCGAGGTTCTTTCGCAATACTCGTCCGAGCACTCGCACCCCCTCGATGGCGAATGGGTTTTTCAGTACACGGTCCGCATCACCAATCAGGGGAATGACACGGTTCAACTGATCAGCCGCCACTGGATTATCACGGACGCCGCCGAGCAACAGAGGGAAGTGAAGGGCGACGGAGTAGTCGGCCAGCAGCCGGTGTTGGCGCCGGGCGAGTCGTTCAAATACTCGTCCTGGTGCCCGCTCGAAACATCGGTCGGCACGATGCACGGCACGTATCACATGGTGCGCGCGAACGGGGAAAAGTTCGACATCGAAATCGCGCCGTTCGGGCTCAACGCGCGTCACACGGTCAATTAGGCCGATCTTCCCCGGCGAGACTCGCCGACGCTCGTGTGATTACAATCTACAGGAGACTATTATGAGCCGAACTTTGCTTGTTCGCTTTCTTTCCGCGCTTGTTCTGTTTCTTTCCGCCGGGATTACGCACGCCCAACAGCGGCAGCCGCCGATTTTGCAGGAGCCGCAGACGATTCCGCTGTGGCAGGGGAAGGCTCCGGGAGCCGTCGGCGATGAGGATATCGACAAACCGACGCTGACGATCTATATGCCGCCCAATACTACCGGACCGATGACCGCGGTGATCATCGCGCCAGGCGGCAGCTACCGCGGGTTGTCGATGAATCTGGAGGGACGCGCGCCGGCGAATTTTCTGAACTCCATGGGGGTCGCGGCATTTGTGTTGAAGTATCGGCTGGGGCCGCGATATCACCATCCGATCGAACTAGGTGACGCGCAGCGGGCGATCCGGATGGTCCGGGCGCGCTCGGACGAATGGCACATCGCACCGGATCGGATCGGAATGATGGGATTCTCCGCCGGTGGGCACCTGGCGTCGACGGCTTCGACGCATTTCGATTCCGGAGATATGAAAGCCGCGGACCCGATCGATCGCGTGAGCAGCCGGCCGGACTTTGCGATACTCGGGTACCCCGTAGTATCGACGACCGAAGCCTGGACGCACCAGGGATCGAAGACCAACCTGCTGGGAGAGCATCCGGACGCGGCCGTGGCGCTGAGTTTATCGAATGAGACGAGGGTGACGGCGCAGACTCCGCCGACGTTTATCTATCAGACCAACGCGGATACGGTGGTGCCGGCCGAGAACAGCATCGCGTACTTCCTGGCGCTACGAAAAGCGGGAGTGCCCGCGGAGATGCACATATTCAGGAACGGTCCTCATGGCACTGGCCTGGGAATGACGGATACGGCTCTATCGGAATGGCCGCGTCTGCTCACCAACTGGCTGCACCTGAGCGGCTTCTTGAACTAACTCTTGCGCGCGCCGCGTTGGGGGCTCTTCAGGCGGGTCTGGCGCAGCTTGCCCGGCTTTCTCTTGGGCTTGGTGATTAGGAAGGTTCCGCTGCCTTTATTTTCGGCTAGGTAGAGTTTATCTTCTGCCATGTGATTTCCTATTGTAACCTGAAAGCGGATAGCCCCCATAAATGGAACGATTCTGGATCAAGAACTTCGGGTGCCGCGCGTCGCAGGCCGATGGCGCCGCGATCGAAGCGGGGCTCGCCGCGAAGGGGCTCGCGCCGGCCGGCGACGCGAGCGAAGCGGATCTGGTGGTTCTCAACACCTGCACCGTCACGGCGACTGCTGACGATGAAGTTCGCCAGACCCTGCGGCGCATTCATCGGGAGCATCCGCAGGCCCGCATTCTTGTGACGGGATGTTACGCGCAGCGGGCTCCTGAAGAGATTGCCCGGCTCGACGGCGTCTCGATGGTGGTGGGGAATTCGCACAAAACGCAGATTCCGGATCTGGTGACGATGCCCTATCACGGCCAAATTCAGGTCGGCGATATTTTCGAACAGCGGGATTTTCTTTCGGCGCCCGTCGACGACGCGTTGGGCGATCGGACGCGGCCCAATTTGAAGATTCAAGACGGGTGCAATAATCGCTGCTCGTTCTGCATTATCCCGTTCGTGCGGGGACGCAGCCGTAGCGCGTCGCCGGATCAGGTCGTTGCCGAGGTGCGGCGGCTGGCTGCAAAGTATCGTGAAGTGGTGTTGAGCGGGATCAACCTTGGCCGATGGGGGCGGGATTTTGAAGGCCGCGTGCGCCTGATCGATCTGCTGCGGCGGTTGTTGAGTGAAACGTCGATTGAGCGGTTGCGGCTGAGTTCGGTCGAGCCGATGGATTTTTCGGATGAATTATTGGGACTGATGGCCGAGTCTTCGCGCATCGCGAAACACGTACATGCGCCGCTGCAATCGGGATCGGACCGGGTGTTGCGGCGGATGCACCGGAAATATCGGCCGCGGCACTACGCGGATCGAATCTCGAAGGCTCGGGCGCTGATGCCGGATTGCGCGGTGGGGGCGGACGTGATGACGGGATTTCCGGGCGAAACGTACGAAGAGTTCGAGGAGTCGCGCATGTTTATCGAGAGTCTGCCGTTCACGTATCTGCACGTGTTCACGTATTCGGAGCGTCCGGGGACTCCGGCCGCGGAGTCCGCGCTACAAGTGCCCATGGCCGTTCGCCGCGACCGGACGCGGGTGTTGCGGGAGTTGGCGGCGCGGAAGAATCTCGAGTTCCGGCGGACCATGATCGGGCGGACGATTTCCGTGGTGACGCTCGATCGTGGGGCGCTCAGCGAGAATTATCTGAAAGTGAGCTTGGCGGCGGCGCGAGAGGCCAACCGGATCGCCGATATCCGTATTGGGGGACTCTCCGGCGACGGTTTGTCTGAGGCGGGCGCGCTGCCCGTGCTCGCGTAGGCACTACATCGTCAACAGCGCGGCCATCAGCTCGATTCCATCCCACAAATTCTGGATGCGGAGATTTTCGTTGAAGGTGTGCTGATTGTCGTCGTGATTCGCGGTGGGGATGGCGATGGTCAGACACTTCAGCTCACGCTCGATCACATCCCGCGGATCGCTGCCGCCGCTGGTCGGGAACAAGACCGTGGGGCCGCGCGCGCTGATAGTCGTTCGAATGATTTCCTGCGAGATCGGCAGATCCATCGAGGTGCGGACGGCGTTGTACCCGCCCTCATGCACCATCACCTTCGCGACCTTCGGATGAGACATGCGTTCCTCCGGATTCGGATCGTGATCGACAACAAAAAAGCCGTGTTTGCGGATGTGCTCGATCAGGCGCTGCGCGGTCAGATCGTGATCGACGCCCTTTACCAGACGCATGTCGATGGTCGCGATCGCAGTGCTGGGGATCACGTTCGAAGCGCCGGAGCCGATCCGCGCGCTGCCCATGCCGCGAATGTTCAGCGACGGCTGGTTGATCAGTTCGACCAGCTTCTTGGGCGCATTTTCGGTCGAGCCGAGCCACAGCTCGTGCATCAGCTCTGTGTCGAAATCGGGCGCATCGGCGATCGCGCGCTTTTCCGTTTCGGTCAACGGCTCGATTCCGTCGTAGAAGTGGTCGACGAGCACGCGGCCGTTCTCATCCTTCATCGACGCGAGCAACTGCGCGAGCATCATCGCCGGATTGGGCGCCCAATTTCCGTAGTGCCCGCTATGCAGTTCGCGGCGCGCGCCGTAGACGGTGATGTCGACCGTGGTGTTGCCGCGAGCGCCAAACGTTAGAAGCTGGCGACGCGTCTGATGGACCGGTCCATCGCAAATAAACCACATATCGCCCGAAAAAAGGCCCTTGTTCGCGGCGAGGATCTTTCCGAGATTGATCGAGCCCGCTTCCTCCTCGCCTTCGAATACAAATTTGATATTCGATTTGGTCTTGATCCCGGCGGCGCGAACGGCCTCGATCGCGACCAGCAGCGTCATGACGTTGCTCTTATCGTCGCCCGCCCCACGCGCGTAGATGCGCGATTCTGGATCGAAATTCGACTCAGGGAGCGGGATCACGCGGCCGTCCTTTTCGAGCGATTTGTCCCGCAGGACCGGCTGAAACGGAGGCGTCACCCATTCCTTTGGATCGAGGGGCTGACCGTCGTAATGGGCGTAGAAGACCAGGGTACGCGTCGCGCCGGGGGTGCGAATTTCGCCGAAGATCACGGGGTTCGATCCGGGGGTGGATACGAGACGAGGCGTTACGCCGCGCTTCTCGAGCGACTTGGCGATGAACTCGGCGTTGCGCTGGATGTTGGCGCGGTCGGTGGCGATATTTGGAATGGAAAGAAGCGCCATGAATTCGTCGACGATGGCCCGTTCGTGCTGTTGACGCCATTGGCGTGCGGCGAGCGCGGCGGGATTGGTCTGGGCGAGCGCTAACGATGCGAAAGCGAAGGCGCAGATCAGGCGGGTGGTCACATCTCCCTCCGGTTTTCGAGCGACTTCGAAATGGTCACTTCGTCGGAGAATTCGAGGTCGCTGCCCACGGGGATCCCCATCGCGATGCGCGTCACCTTGATGCCCAGCGGCTTGAGCAGACGCGAAAGATATACGGCGGTTGCCTCGCCTTCGACGTTGGGATTCGTCGCGAGGATGATCTCCTGGATGTCTCCGTTCGAAATCCGGTCGAGCAGGCCTTTGATCTTCAACTGCTCGGGACCGATGCCGCGCAGAGGCGAGATGGCGCCGTTGAGCACGTGATATAAACCTTCGAAAGTTCGCGTGGTTTCGATGGGAAGAATATTATGCGGCTCCTCGATTACACAGAGCAAGGTTCGATCGCGATGTGGATCCCGGCAATACGGGCACAGCTCGGCGTCGCTGATGTTGTTGCATTCGGCGCATACGCCCAGGTTGTCTTTTACGTCGGTCAACGCGACGGCGAGCCTGGCGGCGTTTTCGCGTGGCGACCGCAGTACGTGAAACGCCAGCCGCTGGGCGGATTTCTGACCGATGCCGGGAAGGCGGCGAAACTCGTCGATCAGACGCTGGAGCGGCTCTGCAAAATCGGGCATTTATCTACAGCAGCCCCGGCGGCAGGCCCATACCGCCGAGCATCCCTCCGACTTTCTTCTGGGTCTCTTCGTCGACCTTCTTGGTCGCTTCGTTACACGCGGCCATGACCAGGTCCTGGAGCATTTCGACGTCGCCCGCGACCTCGGCGTCGATCTTCACACCGGTGACGTTCTTATGGCCGTCCATTTTTACGGTAACCATGCCGCCCCCCGCCGACGCCTCGACGCGGATGAGCGCGATCTCCTCCTGCATCTTCTGCTGCATCTTCTGCGCCTGCTGCATCATGGACTGCATGTTACCCGGCATTTTCATAAAGTCTCCTTTAGATTCCTGACGGTCCGCACCTGGCTATCGGGGAACATTTCCTGGAATCGACGGACCTCGGGATTGGACAAAGCGCGCGACGTTACTTCATCCGCCGCCGCGGCCGTTGCTACGGGTGCGCTCGACGTCTCGCCTGTTTTGATGGTGATCTTCAAGGGCCTTCCCGCGACACGGCGCAGGGCGGATTCAAACTCCGGCTGCTTCAAGTACATTACATACATTTTGGGCGTCGTGATGTTCAGCTCGCCCGCGGATTCGACCAGCTCGGAATGCTCGATTGCGTCGGCGATGTGCATCTGTTTCGCTTCGGTGAGCGCGGCGTGGAGTCGCTCGCGCAAATCGCCCGCGGGGGGCATTGGGTGTGGTGCGGGCTGTGGTGCGGGCTGCGCCGCCTGCGGCGCGGCTCTTGATGGTTGAAATGCCGGCGCTGGGGGCGGAGCTTTTGGCGCTGCTTTCGGCGCCGCATTGGAAAGTACCGGACCAGGCCCGCCGGCCCCTCCTAGCGAAGCCAACGCTTCTTCGATCGACTGCAATTTCCCGGCGTGGACCATTCGCAGCAGCCCGATTTCCAGGTGCAAACGGGGTTGCAACGAATTCTGGAGATTGCCGAATACATCAAGAGCTAACTGAAGATGGCGCGTCAAATCCTCTTCGCTAAAATGCCCGGCGGTTTCCGCGAGTTGTTCCTGCTCGCTTGGCGACGCAGCCACCAGGCGGGTATTTCCACCCGTCACCTTGACCACCAGGAGATTGCGGAAATAGCGCGCCAGCTCCCGCGCAAAGTGCTGCAAACTGCGGCCGTTCGATTCGAGTTCGGCGACCACTTCGAGCATCCGCTGCGAATCCGCCGCGATCAGCGCTTTGGCCACCTGACCCAGCGAATCGAGGGAGAACATGCCGAGCAGCCCGCGCACCTCGGTCGCGTCCAGCTTGGTTCCGCAACATGCAATCGCCTGGTCGAGCGCCGAAAGCGAATCGCGTACGCTGCCCTCACCGGCCCTGGCGAGCACGCTGAGCACGTCCGCATCGGCCGTGATGCCTTCCTGCTCAATGATCCACTCCATGCGGGCAACCAACTCGGCGAAATCGACTGAGCGGAAGCTGAACTGCTGGCACCGGGAAACGATGGTCGAAGGGATCTTGTGCGCCTCGGTCGTACAGAGGATGAAGACCACCCACTCCGGCGGCTCTTCGAGCGTTTTCAGCAGGGCGTTGAAGGCTTCGCTGGTGATCTGGTGCGCTTCGTCGACAATGAAGATTTTGTAGCGGTCGCGAGCCGGGCGAAAGCGGACGTTCTCCCGCAGCTCGCGCATTTCGTTGATGCCGCGATTCGAGGCCGCGTCGATCTCGATCACATCCATGCTCGATCCGGCCGCGATTTCAAGACAGCTCGCGCACTTGCCGCAGGGCGTCGGCGTGGGTCCGAGTTCGCAGTTGAGACAGCGCGCCATAATGCGTGCGACGGTGGTCTTGCCGGTGCCGCGCTGGCCGGAAAAAATGTAGCCGTGAGCGATCCGGCGCTGGGTAATCGCGTTTTCGAGTGTGGTTTTGACGTGTTCCTGGCCGATTAGCTCCGCAAACGTCTGCGGCCGGTATTTCCGTGCGATGACTTGATACATTCGGGGAAAAGGGCGGAAATCTTATGCCAGACCCCGGGTGATCCGCGGCACACGGGTTAAACCGCTACCGTTGCTTCCTTCCGGACCTGGCGGGGTTTGCAGCCGCCCGTTGCACGAAGCCCGGAGCCTGACAACCATTAATGCTAACAGATCGCGTAAAGCCGTCGTTATTGAATCGCCACCTGGACGGCCGTGGGTGGGCTCGAAACCCCTTCGATAGTTACGTAAACATATGAATTTGTTGACCTAGGAAGACTCGCTGGGAGGCGCGCGTTGACCTGGAAGTACCCGGATTCAAGCGTCGGCGCGGAGCCCGAATAGAGCACTTCGGCATTGGTCCCGCCGATCGTAACCGAGAGGAATGTCAACGCCGGAAACGGCGTGGTGACGGGCCAGAATCCCCCGTCTACTCCAATGGGGCTCGTCACACCGCCTCCAGTTCCGTAAATCGAAATCAAATCGCCGGCTCTTGTCGGATTCGACGGAGAGTTTGGCGTTCCGTCGGAGTTGTTGACGGAGAAGACTCCAGGAGCAGCCGGCGCGACCGCGACCGTCGCAGCGCTCCCTCCACCTCCCGCCACATTTATTGTCACTCCCACCGAGCCTAGAGTCGGGATCTGCCAGGGCACCTGTACATTCACCTGCTGCGACTGGGCGTAGAACAGCGTCGCCGATAAATTTCCGAACGACACTTCAACCCCGCCTAGCTGTTGCGGGAGCTGTCCTGACGATGTCCCGGCCGACGCAGCTACGCCCGTTGCCGGTCCAATGGAGTAACCGCGAAGCTCGACAATTTCTCCGGGCGCGATGGCCCCGGCGATATAGCTTGCAGCATTCATCACCGTCAGCGACCCAAACAGACCGGTGACGAAGCCAGCCGGGGCATTGCTCGACACCGCCCCGGAGATCCCCGGGAAATCGGGCGAAGCGGTGGTGCCAGAGATCACCACGGAGCCGTTCGGAGCCACCGCGATGAGTGTGGCGCTATCGGCCTGCGATCCTCCCAGATACGTGGCCCAGGCAAGTTGACCATCCGGCGTGAACTTGACGGCGTATGCGTCGGAGCTGCCGCCGCCAAAGGTGGATTGAAAGGTCCACGGCGCAGATTCCAAACTCGCATTCGCAACGACGCCGGCGACGAAAACGTCACCCGTAGAATCGACATCCAATCCGGTGGCAGTGGGCAGAAAATTCGAAGAGATCACGGAGGAGCCGTCGGGGCTGAGATGCGAAAGGTAACCCCCATAAGACAATGCCAGCGCTCCCGTAGAGAGCACATAGGCCCCGCCTTGGGAATCCACCTTTATCTGCCACGTTCCGTCTCCATTGTTGATTTCACCCAGGAAAGTCGAGTAAACCAAACCGGTTCCTTGAGGATTCAGCTTGGTGGCGAACCCGACGGACCCGCCGTCCAAGGTTGGAAACTGCGTTTGAGCCGCTCCCGCCGTAACCGGAAAATTCTGCGATCCGGTGTAGCCCGTGATGTAAGCGTCGGCAGCGGCATCGACGGCAATCCCCTGGGGGATGTCCCAAAGATTGCCAGAGAGATAGGTTGCGTACACCAGCGCCGAGCCGGACGGGTTCAGCTTGGCCACGACGCCTGGCACCGATTTGTTTTGCGTTGCGACTTGGAACGCGCCGGGCGTAGTCGGGAATGGGTTGGTAGCGGGGTTCTGAGTTGTGCTCGCGACATAGACGTTGCCGCCAGAATCAATCGCCATTGCGAGCGCGTGGAAATTCGGGTATTCCGGGAATATAGGGAGAAACGTCGCATACACCACCTGGCTGCCGTCCGAACTTAGCTTGGCGACAAACGCGCCGGCGGTAGCGGGATTCGTGAAGGCCGCGGCGGGAGTCGCAGGGAAAGTATAGGGCAGGCGCTCCCCGTTCGGAACAGTCGTTCCGCCGACGTAGATATTGCCCGCCGCATCCACGCACACGGTACTTCCAGCGGTCTGGCTTCCATCGCCGCCGAGGTAAGTCGCAAACACAATGTTTCCACCCGGATCGAGTTTTACCAGGAACGCATCCGTGCACGGATAGATAGCAGCGCCGCCCGGCGTAAAAAGCGCCGAACAACGTCCGCCGTTGAACTGTGTCTGGAGCACACCCGGCGTCGCCGGAAACGTCGTGGAGCTGGTGGTCCCGGTCAGGTAGGTATTGCCCGCAGCGTCCACGACAATCGCCGCAACCGTAGTCCCGGACGGGACGGTGTAAGTAAAGTTCGGCTGATTCGCCGCGATTGCGCCGGGCACGAGTAAAAGAAGAGCGTGAAGAGCGCGCATATGCAAGATAATGCCATACGCCCAGGCATATTTCCCAGGAATAAACAGAGAACAATCATCGCTTTCTCCCACCAATGTGCTGAGGCCACAGGTGCCTCGACGATGAAAATCGTGATGGTCGACGATTCGCCCGGAGACCGGCGGCTCTGCCGGATCCTGCTTGAGGAGTCGCTCGGCTCGCAGTTGGAATTTTGGGAGGAAGGCGCCGCTTCGCCGGGGCTCGACACCTGCCGCAGGGTGGCGCCGGACTGCGTGCTTCTGGATTACCGGCTGCCCGACATGACTGGCCTCGAATTCCTGGCACGGCTCCAATGCGACGGCCCCGTTTTTGCCCCCGCCTTTGCTCATGTGGTCGCGCCCAGCTTTGCCGTCGTGATGTTGACCGGACTCGCCGACGAGCAACTGGCGATTCGAGCGATGAAGGCCGGGGCGCAGGATTACTTATTTAAAGACCGCATCACCGCGGAATCCCTGCTGTTGGCGATCGAGAAAGCCAACGAAAAGGTCAGCCTGATTCGAGAGCTCAAAGGCGAGCGTGACCGCTTGGCTCGATCGCTCGCGGAAAAAGAAGTCCTGCTGCGGGAAATCCACCATCGGGTCAAGAACAACCTACAAGTGATCGCCAGCGTGTTGCGTTTGCAGGCCAATGCGCTTCCGGACCGGGCTCTCGCCGAAGCTCTTCGCGAAAGCCAGAATCGTGTCGAATCCATGGCCATGGTCCACGAGCAGCTCTATCAGACTGACGACCTGCGCCAGGTGGATCTCGCCCGACATGCCTCG
>Ga0302324_100027357_pt1 | contig 10867 bp, 11 predicted proteins | sample Palsa_T0_1_FD_201949 | JGI IMG/M metagenome (GOLD analysis project Ga0302324, IMG submission 201949) | Peat permafrost microbial communities from Stordalen Mire near Abisko, Sweden - Palsa_T0_1 | ecosystem: Environmental > Terrestrial > Soil > Palsa > Peat permafrost | place: Sweden: Abisko...
CAGCGCCGGGCTGGCGTTGATCTGCCTGGCCCTCTGTTATTGGGCAACGGATATGAAGGGCTGGCGGGGAGCATGGTCGAAGCCGTTTCTCATTTTCGGCAGGAATGCGATCGCGGCCTACATCGTTGCCTGGCTCTTCGCCGTTGCTCAGTTCGTTTTCAACATACGTGTGAATGGTAAGGTGGAGAATAGTCACGCTTACATATTCCGGCGATTCTTTGCCCCGTTCGGAAGCCCGAGTTTCTCCTCGCTGCTATTCTCACTGGCTTTCGTGCTGCTTTGCCTGCTCCCCATCTGGCTGATGGATCGCAAGAAAATATTCCTGAAGATCTGAAGATTTGAAGATCGACGAGTGAAGATCGTACGAGTGAAGATCGACGAGTGAAGATCGACGAGTGACGGTTGATGATCTGCCCTGAGCGAGATCGGAACTCTAACGCTGCTGACCGCGAAACTCCATCCACCCCTGCAGGATCAGAATGGCGGCCATGCGATCCACAGCCTTGCCGCGTTTTTCGATCGAGAGATCGGTCTCCCGCAGCAGGCGGTTGGCCTCGGCGGAGGTCAGGCGCTCGTCCCAGAGATGAACCGGCAGACGGAAGCGCTTGCGCAATTCCTCGGCAAAGATGTTCATCTTGTCGGACTGAATCCCTTCCGCGCCGCTCATGCGCAACGGCAGCCCGACAACGATTTCCTTTACTTCGTATTGCCGAATCACTCGCTTTAACTGGTCGAAGTCATGCCTTTTGTTTCGCCGTTGGAGTGTTTCCAGGCCTTGCGCGGTGATGCCCAGTGGATCCGAAATCGCGACGCCGATTCGCCGTGAGCCTACGTCGAGCCCAAGGACGCGGCCAACCGGTCTCGTGCCAACTTGGGAATGGTCAGGGTCTGGATCGTCAGAATTGGGCAGGCTAAGATCAGAATCCACGGCCCGATTATATGCGTCCACCGGCATTCCCCGATGTGGGAATCCGGTGCCTTGGAGCCCCGCCATGGGCGTCCGTTAGGAACAGCTCGCCCTCTAACTTATTGGAAATCATGGTAATACGGTGGGTCACTACCAGGGCTCCTGACCCCGCCCGACCTTGCTTTCGGGCTGCTTGAGGCGTAGCATTAATGGCTAGGTCTGGCTTTTCCCCGCAATTCCTTTCCCGGGGTGCCCTACATGAGTACTGACTTGAATTTCCACATCGGCGATAAGGTCGTATATCCCAATCACGGGGTAGGTGTGATTGAGCAGATCGGCAGCCGCACGGTGGGCCCCACGGTCGAGCGGTTTTACCTGCTGCACATTAAAGCCAGTAGTTTGAAGGTTATGGTGCCCTGCCAGAACGCCGGCAGCGTGGGCATGCGCCGCGTCGTGCGCAATGGGGAGATCCAGAAAGTGCTGGATTTTCTTTCCCTGGGCGAAAACGGCGGCAACGGCGACTGGAAGGACCGCTTCAAGGAAAACTCGGAGCGCATGCGCACCGGTTCCCTGCTCGAAGTCGCGATCGTACTCAAAAGCCTGATTGCCCTGCATCAGGCCAAGCCGCTCTCCTTCCGCGAGAAAAAGATGCTAGAGCGCGCCCGCTACCTCTTGGTGAGCGAACTGGCCATGGCGCGCAACTGCGAAGAGTCGAAAGTCGAGGAACTCCTCACCGCGGCCCTGGCTAAAATCAACCTGCGCTTCCCGGAAGCCTCGGAATTCCAGGCCTGAAGTTTTTTCTCGCCCATTCCTGAGCGCAGCCAGTTATTTTTCGGCCGGAGTTGCGCCAACTTTCGCAGACGCAAGGCTCTCCGTCGGATTTTGCAGCCTGGCGAGAGCTTGCTCAAGACGCGCCAAACGACTTTCCAATCCAGCGTCTTTTTTTCGCACCCGTTGCAATTCCGCGCGGACACGGCGGAGTTCCTGATCCGCTCCCGTTATGGTGCCGGACCCGTCGACCCCGGTCGACGTTACAGGGCGCGGCAGTCGATTCGACAGCGCCCCCGGCTGATGCAATTGTGCGCGCAGAGAGCGGATTTCCGCCTGCTGTTGCTGAATCGCATTGAGCATCGTCCACAGAATGGGATCATTATTCACCATCAGATAGCCGCGGGAATTCGTGGTCACGGCCTCGGGAATCACGCGCTGGACCTCCTGCGCCACGAACCCGACGTGCTCGTCGCGGTCGCGAATGTTCATCGCGTTCTGCTCTTTGTAGCGATAACGCACGGGATGCAACTTCATGATCTGGCTGAGTCCGGCGGTAAAGCTGCCATGCAGCGTCTTCAGCCGGCCATCTGAAAATGTACCCCAGGAGCCGCCGCCGGATTTATCGGCGCTGCCGTTGACGCTGAGCAAACTATCGGGTGCCGTAGTGCCAATGCCCACCTTGCCGGATCCGGTGATAAACATCAAAGGGGTTAAGCCACCACCATTGCTGGCCGCGTTCATAAAGACGAAACCGCCGCTCCCTTTACCTTGGTTGTTAAGGAAATCGGTCTCGCCGGTGCTGCCGGTCAGAGTGTTCCACTGCAGATAGGCTCCCTGCGCGGTCGGATCCTGCTGAACACTCCCCGCAACATGCAGCATGCCACCATGAATGTCGAGGGCAAACTGCGGGGCGGTGATGCCGATGCCCACGTTGACGTTGCTGCCGGCGCCGTTCACGCCGCTGACACTGCCGAGAACCATCGAATTACTGGCCGTAACTTCCGAATTTGCACCTACTGCGGTTGCATTGGCGAGCGTTCCCGTGCCGGCGAACGAGTTCGCTCCGAGGAAAGTATTGGAATTTCCTGTGATATAGGTATCGTCATTGGTCAGACCCGCTTGTTCGCCAACGCCGGTGTTGTAGTTGCCCGTGGTGTTCAGGCCAAGGGCGAAGTAGCCCTCGGCGCTGTTGCTATCGCCGCTGGAATTATTATCCAGAGCGGCAACGCCAACGGCGGTGTTGTTGCTGCCGCTGGAGTTGCCGAAGAGCGCTGCGTTGCCGACTGCGGTGTTCTCGTCGCCTCCTTGATTGGCAAGGAGTGCTGCGGAGCCGACACCGGTGTTGTCCTGGCTAGTCGTAACTGTGTTCCCGGCGAAGCCAAGGAAAACATCCCCGTTCGTATAAGAGCCGAAAGCGAAAAGGTTGCTCCCGATCTGGTAGCCACCGCCCGTCACCATTCCGGTCGCGCTCAGGTTTCCGTTTACCGTCTGATTGCCGGTGAACGTGTTGGCCGCGGCGAGCTGCGGAACTTTCGTCGTATCCAGATTCAACGTGACCGTGCCGCTGGCGCCGCCGCCGGTCAGGTCGGTGCCAGCAATCACGCCCGTGATCGTGCCCGGCCCGGTTCCCGGGAATTTCTGACCAGAGGCGAATGTAATTTGTCCATTATGTCCAATCATCAATCCGGTTTCCGCCGGAGCGGCTGCGCCTGAGGCGAAGAGAAGATTCAACGTGCCCGTAGGAGACGCCGTGTCGTTGCTTGCGGGTTCAGCTTGCCAGCGAAAAGTCTGGCCCACCGCCGCCTTGGCGGAGCTGTTGAAAGCCGACGCCGTCAAATTCAAAGGCTCAGAGTTCTTTCCCGCCGAGGCGGTGGCTGCGGCCGGAGCGGGTAAAGCTAATGTTCCGCGAATCGTCGCCGAACCTTTCACATCCAGCGTGACGGCTGGCGTGATGGTGTTGACGCCAATCTTAGCTGTGCTCCCGCTGCCAGTCTGAAAGAGAACCGAATTGCCGACCGTGGTCGTGCCAGTCCACAGCGGCACAAAGTTGGCCGTTCCCGACCCCGTGACTGCGGCCGCCGGAGGAGCGGGCTGAGGGGCAGCAGATAGATTAGCAGCGGTCCCTGAGGGCGCATTTCCAGCGGCAACCGCCGGTGCCGCCAGAACAAAGGCTGAGGCGGGCAGTCCGCCCACGGTGTCTGCGTCCGCGGCCTTCATGGCGTAGGGCACGGCCACCAGCATCACCCGCGTCTGTTCCGCTTCCCCTGCAATCTGCAGCGCCAGCCAACGCGCCTCGCCCGTCTGAAATACATTCGCCGGAATTCCGTTCGGTGTGGTCGCGCCCAACTGCACGGTGTAATGACCGATTTTGTCCGGAACGACGTTTTGCGTCTCCATCCAAAGTGGAGCGCCGCCCTGCTGGTCGCGATAGAGCAGAAAAGTCACGCCGGTGACGCTGCTACGGTTCTGGCCGCCGGCATCTTGCAGAATGCCGCTGTAGGTAATCAATCCCGGAACTGGGTTCGACGGGGTCTGCGCCGTGACCACGGCGTTCTGTTGCGCGCCTGCAATCGAAGCCAGGAGACAGACGAATACGGCCAAGCATAGGCCAGCAGAAACTCGGTTTTTCATTGCGAGATCCTTTTGAAGGAGACGGTTGGGGAAGCCAGTATGGAGCCGGAACCAATCGGCCCCAGCGCGTTGTGGCGCGAAATTATCCCTTCTTCGCGAAAGCCCGTCAAGATGCAGAACTCTGCACTTCGCCCCTGAACGTCGCGGCGATGGCAGACTGGAGGCGTATAATCGCTGTAGCGGGCGGTTCTATCGAGCCATTCCTGATTCCTTAGAAGGCTTGTGCTTTCGACCGCAGACGGGGGATCTCTGACAACTCGCGACGAATCCACATTTTCCTACGCCATCATCCGCCACAACGTGCGGACTTATGAGTCCGGCGGCGTGGTCCAGGTTATCCGCGGCAAGCAGAGTGCCGAGACTACGGTAAAGCAATACGAAGACAGCCAGAGTCCGGAAGACCGGCACGCGGGCTGGCGTTACTTCCCGGAGAAAACCGAGATCAAGCCCGGCACCAACGCCGTTGAAGCCACCCACCGGCGCCAGACCGACCTGGAAACGCGCGAACGTAAGGCGCAAGAAGATATCGACGCGGCCGCCCCCGCTCCCAAGCCGCACTAAGAGTTCCTCCTGGGATTCAGGGTCTTTGGATTGACCTGGGATTCAGCCTCGGGTTTCAGCATCGGCGACCGCCCTCAGGCGCGCCCTCCCGGACCGGCGCCGGGGTTATAATTCGACGAGTTTCGCCCGTAGCATTCGGCAGGATGGCCGTTAAATCCATGAGCATGACTGATCAAATCAAGCGCAAATTACAGGATGAAATTGACGCGCTCGAACACGAACTGATCCACGAACTTCCCAAAGAAATCAAGAAAGCCGCAGCCCTCGGCGACCTCAGCGAAAATGCCGAGTACCACATGGCGAAGCAGCGCCAGGAGTTCGTGAAGGCGCGCGTCCGCCAGATCGGCAAGCGCCTCGCCGACCTCTCCATGGTCAACGTCGACAACATCCCCCGCGACCGCGTCGGCCTGGGTTCGACGGTCAAGATTTTCGACAACACCAAGAATGAAGAGATGGAATACAAGCTGGTGACGAGCGAAGAATCGGACGTAGCCGCCGGAAAAATTTCCACGACCTCGCCCATCGGCCGCGCGCTGCTGAACAAGAAAGTCGGCGACGAAGTCATCGTAATCTCGCCCAACGGCAAGCGCGAGCTGGAAATTCTGAAGCTGAGCACCATCCATGACGAATTAGTCGCCGACGTTTCGAAGGACCATCCCAAAGAGGCCGGCGCATAGAATGCACGTCCACCGGCACCTGAATGAAGGGCGTCATCCTGAGCGTAGCCGCTGTTCGGGCGGAGCGAAGGATCTCGCGCGGACGACAGCAGAAACGACAGCAGAAACCGGGGCCCGCCGATGACTGCCAGCTGGACCAGCGCCTTCGGCCGTGCCTGCGGAGTCCTGCTCGACACTATCGTCCGATGGCTGGCGCTCTCCCGCATCAATCCCAACGTCCTCACCTTCATGGGATTGGTCGTGAACACCTGGGCCGCGATCCTATTCGGATCCGCCAATGCCGAGAACCAGCGCCGCATGTTCTTCTACGCCGGCCTGGTCATCATCTTCTCCGGCTTCTTCGATCTGGTCGACGGACAAGTCGCCCGCGCCACCAACCGCGTTACCCGCTTCGGAGCCTTCTTCGACTCGGTGGTCGACCGCTACAGTGACGCCAGCCAGTTCCTCGGCCTGCTCGTCTTCTACGCCCGCGGCGGACGTTTTTTCTACGTAGTCCTAACCGCCTTCGTCATGGTCAGCGCCATCATGGTCAGCTACACCCGCGCTCGCGCCGAAAGCCTCATCGGCTCCTGCCGCGTCGGATTCATGGAACGTCCCGAACGCCTGGTGCTGGTAATCCTCGGAGCCCTCTTCAACCGTATGGCGCCCGTACTCTGGGTGATCGCGGTGCTAAGTACAATCACGGTAATCCACCGCATGCGCTACACCTGGACCCGGACGCAGGACCCGCCCGTAAGCGCCGCGAAGGCTGGCCAAGCCGCGTAACGATTTTAGTCAGCACCTTGTGCGACCCGCTCGAACTCAGCTGAAGCATCACATTGCCGCCTTGCGAGTTCGATGCGAGAATGACTGCGTATTGGCGCGTCTAAGTCCGCACTACGAAAGGAAGCAGCGTCAATGGCTCAAGACGACCGGCAATCCAGAGAGAGGCAGGCACGGGACCTGCAGCTAAGAACCAGCATCAGAAAAACGCTGGACCTCGCGGCCCAGTGCAGCGCGAACGAGACCAGCGATAACTACGAATTCCTAGAGGTACAGGTCGACGAGCTCGAAGCTCAGGCGAGAGAAGCTTCGCAAGCGAACATGGAACTCAACTCGTTACTACAAAAGTTGATAGATGTCAGTCCGTTGACACCGGCCGATCTGAAAACCCTGGAGCTCTTGATCGTCGGAGACGCCGAATATTACATCAAGTATGAATCCGAACTGGATGAGTGGAAAAATCAACTCAGGCGTACACTCGACCAGATCGCAAACCTGCAGAACTCTGCCCTGGACGTCGACGGCCTGATGCATGCGCGCGCGCTCTGCCGCGAAGCTCACGAGGTGCTCGCCGACCTGGTGTTTTATTTTGACGCCAAAGAGCGGGCCACCAAATTTAAGGCTGCGACCCAAGGCCAAATCGATGCCGAGGGATACCACTTCCTGGCAGAAATTGTTCGGGAGACGCTCACTTCTGACAAGATGTAAGCGATGCCGTTGGGGCAAACGGCCTCTGCGTGGCGACGCAGGATGGATCGTACCTGTCTGGCCCCATCTTCGCGGATGCTATCCTATTCGATCGCATAACGAATTCTGAGGGACTCTTGCCGACTGATCCGGTTCTGGTGGTTCATGGTGGCGCCTGGGCTATGCCGGATGACATGGTCGAGGCGCACCTCCGGGGCGTAAACAACGCGCTGGCGGCGGGATGGCGCGTACTCGAGGGAGGTGGCTCTGCGCTCAATGCCGTCGAGGAAGCCGTCGTCATCATGGAGGACGACGAAACTTTTGACGCCGGTCGCGGCAGTTTCCTCAACCGCGACGGCAAGGTGCAACTAGACGCGCTCATCATGGACGGCTCAACGCTCCGCACCGGCGGCGTGGGCTGCGTCGAGCGCCTGCGAAATCCGGTGCGCGCAGCCCGCAAAATTCTCAGCGAGAGCCCGCACGTTTATTTCGTCGCAGAAGGTGCCGAGCGGTTTGCGGAAGAACACGGCATCGCACTCTGCAAGAACGAGGATCTGATTATTCCGCGCGAAGTGGAGCGGCTGCGCGAGTATCAGGCGGAACTCGCGCAGCGCGGGGCGCAACCGGGCTCCGTACAAAACAAGAACGCACCGAATGGCAACGACCTCTTCGCCCCTGCCGCTCACGATGCAAGTATCTCGCACGACACCGTGGGCGCGGTCGCGCTCGACCGCGAAGGCAACATCGCCGCCGCAACTTCGACCGGGGGCACGCTGAACAAGGCTCCCGGACGCCTCGGCGATTCATCGCTGATCGGCTGTGGCTGTTACGCCGACAATCTCAGCGCCGCGGTTTCGACTACAGGATGGGGCGAGCCCATCATGAAACTCGTTCTCGCCAAGTGGACCGCCGACCGCATCTCCGCCGGCAACCTTCCCGAGTGGGCCGCGCAGGAGGCGATGAACTATCTGGAGCAACGCCTGAAGGGGCATGGTGGCATCATCGTGCTCAATCCCGAAGGCCACTTCGGCATCGCCCACAACACTCCCCGCATGGCTTGGGCCTACCGGACAGTGAAGAAGCAGGATGGGGGCGTGATGCGCGCATCCTAACGCTCTGGACTTGAGCGACAAGCAATTAGCACATAGCCGACGCTGACGACCAGTCGAGCCATGCTCGACGGACAGCCGAGGGCGGCTGTCCCTACATTCTTCCTTACAACCAGCCCTTGGTTCTCGCGATTCTTGCCGCTTCCACGCGGTTGCTGGCGCCTAGTTTGCTAATCGCTTCGGAAAGATAATTTCGCACCGTGCCGTCGGAGAGGCCCAACTCGCTGGCGATGTCGCCGCTGGCCAGGCCTTCGCCGGCCAGGCGTAGCACCTGCCGTTCGCGGTCGGTGAGGGGATCCATTTCCGCCCAGGCTTCGGTAGCGAGTTCAGGATGAATCACGCGCAAGCCTTGATGCACGCGGCGCACCGCGTCGGCGAGTTCCTCGGCTCGCATGTCTTTCAGCAAATATCCTGAGGCGCCAGCTTCAAGGGCGCGGCGCAAATAGCCCGCGCGCGCAAAAGTAGTGACGATGACCACGCGCGTCCCGGTCTTGCGGCGCTTTAACTCGGCGGCGACGTCGAGTCCGCTCAGGTGCGGCATTTCAATGTCGGTGATGAAAACGTCGGGCTTGTGCGCGAGCACGGCTTCGAGCGCTTCTTTGCCATCGCGGGCGCGACCGACCACGGAAATGTCGCCCTCCATTTCGAGCAGCGCGGCCAGCGCACCCAGAACCATCCCCTGATCTTCGGCCAGGACCACACGGATGGTCTTGCGTCCTTCCTTTAATCCTTCTCGCGCGGAGTCCCGGGCGCCGTCGCGTGCGGCGCCGTCTCTGGTTGGAGGATTCACTTCCCGGGACCTTCAGTTTTTGCCAGGGCAGTTTTCATGGGCAGAGTGATGGTGAGCGTGGTGCCGGATCCATTGCTGCGCTGCAGCGTGCCGCCGAGCATTTCGACGCGTTCGCGCATGCCGCGCAGACCATTGCCTTCGGCGCTGGAGATGCCGCGTCCATCGTCGTGAATTTCGAGGCGACAGCTGCCATTCTGCTGTTCCAGTCGCATGCGGCAGGTGGTGGCCTGGGCGTGGCGCACCACATTGGTCACGGCTTCGCGCACCGCCATCGAGAGCACGCTTTCCTGAACCGCCGCGAGCTGGACCGTGCTGGCGGCGTCGCATTGCACGGTCAGGCCGGCGGTTTCGAGAGTTGTCTTGGCCTGCGCCAACTCCGCAGCCAGACCCTTCGAACAATAGCCGCGGATCGCGTCGCGCACGTCGGAGAGTGCCTGGCGCGAGATCTGCTCCACTTCGCGAATCTCTTTGCCCGCGCGTTCCGGATCGCGGTCGATCAGCTTGCCCGCGAGTTCCGACTTCAGAGTGATCACTGACAGCGTATGCCCGAGCACGTCATGCAGATCGCGGGCAATGCGCTCGCGCTCCGCGACCTTGGCCAGATTTTCGATCTCTTCATTCGCTTTGCGCAGCCTCTGGTTCATGCGGTTGCGCTCGGCGAAGAACGTGTTTCCCGCGCCGATAAAGACAGGAAAGAGTGAAGAATAAAAGAGAGTCCATCCGCTGACGTTCAGCAACCACCCCTCGATGCCTCCAATCGCTCCAATCGTGCCCAGCCCAATCACCGCGGCGGTCTGCGATCGCACGCTGAAGGGCAACATGGCTGCGGCGAAAATAAAGAACGTGCAGGCCCCCTGATTGATGGGCGCAAACAATACTCCAAGCGCCACCATACCGCCGACGTGGAGCAGATTCAGCGGGTTCTCGATCCAAAACAAGCCGAAATAGAGAACCATGAAGATCGCGGCGCCGAGACTATCCAGCAGCCAAATCTTGGCGGTGGCGTGACTCAGAACTGGATCGATGAAGAAGAAGCCGAGATAGACCACCCAGAGCAGCGGGCTCCATCCATGATCTTTATCTTTGAGGACGGCTCTCCATGGCTTCAGTTTCCAGTGACTGCCGGTTTCGCAGTTGAACTCGCGCTCTAAGGTAATCAGCGGCATATATCTATTGTCACCCCGGTCGTCAATTCCGGCCACTGCGAATTGTGGACCGGGCGCTGTACCACACGAGCACAGCCGCGGGAATAAGGATTACAAGCCACTTCGCTCCCCCGGCCAGCGCCGCGGCGCCGAGAAGGAGAAGGATGAAAGTTGAGGTCAGCGATTTTCTTGACTTGGCGCTCATAAGTCCTCCTCGCTAGTGGCCCAGGGCTAAAGCTCCCGTCTTTATTGGCCTCGAGCGGCGCGGCTGAAGCCGCGCCCTTTCAAAACACCGCGCTCGTTTCTAGCCGTACATCTTTTCCTGGTCGCGCTGGAAGCCGATGCGGGCCACGCCCAGGCAAATCATGGTGAAAGCGGCCAGCACCGACCAGTGCGTCGCGTTGGATCCGCTGCGTCCGGCGCCGACGATTCCCAGCGAAAGTTGCGACAGGTGATACGGCGGCAGCGCCAGCGCGATCTTCTGCACAACTTTCGGCAGGAACATAAACGGCACCCACAACCCGCTGCAGAAGGACATCGGCAAGTAAATCAGATTGATGGTCGCCGGGGCCGAGTTCGGTCCGGTGAAATATCCCAGCGCCAGGCCCATAGCAGAAAACGGGAGCGAACCCACTACCAGCGTTCCAATCAGTTTGGCGAAGTCGCCGACCGGCATGCGCACTCCGCCAAAAGCGATGCCGAGCGTGAACAGCACCAGGACGATGATCGCGCTAAATATCATGCTGGTGATGACCTTGGCAGCAAAATACGCGAAGGGCGGCATGGGACTCGCGCGCTTAACCTGCAGCCATCCCAGTCCACGATCC
>Ga0302324_100027359_pt1 | contig 10866 bp, 11 predicted proteins | sample Palsa_T0_1_FD_201949 | JGI IMG/M metagenome (GOLD analysis project Ga0302324, IMG submission 201949) | Peat permafrost microbial communities from Stordalen Mire near Abisko, Sweden - Palsa_T0_1 | ecosystem: Environmental > Terrestrial > Soil > Palsa > Peat permafrost | place: Sweden: Abisko...
CGACGTGGAGCTCGGAGGACTCTTCTGTGGCACCGTCTTTTCGACTTGCTCGTATGCATATCCGCGCACGATCGCCGGGTGGGCGAAGCTCACCGCCGAGCAAGCCAGGATTGTGATTGCGCGCGTGCACCCCAATTATCTCGATATCCTCGCTGAACCAAATACCGAAGCGGAGCTGACATCTATTGGAGCTCTCGGTACGCTCAGCGGCGTCGTTCAGTTCGTGACGGCGACACTCGCGCAGATCGGAGCGCGGGGAACCACCAAAATCGGGGCCGGAGCGGCGTCGTGGTTTCCAGTGTCCTGGGACCGAGCCGTTTCCAAAACTTCCGTCAACGTGCTGATCGAACATATCTATCCACTCAGCCCTGCGATCGTTCAAACCATCACGGCAACCGCAGCGTTGGCTCATCAGACCCACAAGCCACTTGTCGCAGACGAAGTCTGGCTCTACAAAAGTACCCCTAGTTTGACCGGCGGCGTCACCGCGTCGGGCGACGAGGCGAAGTCGGACGCCTATTCGTTCTTCGAACCTCTCGATGAGAAATTCCTCTCGATCACACGCCAGTGGTCCACGAAAGCCGATGTTGCCTTTACCTCGGCTTTCTGGTCCGAGCAGCTCTTTACCTATGTGGTGTGGACTCCCCAACTGGAGGCGGGTTCGCCCACCCAGACGCTTGCCGTCTTGAATGAGCAGACTGTCGGTGCCTGGGGCAATGGAACGTACAGCGCCTCTGGCCTCACGTGGGCTGGAAGGGTTAGGAAGGGCTAGGAAGAAGGCCCCATCGGCTTCGGGCGGTCGTTGCTTGCGTCGCCCATTCGGCAGTACATCGGAGACCGACTGGACGCCCCGGCTCCTGCGCGAGGTGATCGAGCAACTGGAAGGACCCAGTCGCTACGTGTCACTACCAAACGTGAAGATGGGACGGCTTCAACTCGCCGCCCTGGGCGCTGCGCTTGACGCCGCCCTGGGCGGGGACGCGCACGGTCCTCGATGTGGCGCGGGTCAGCCAAGAAGCTGGAAGGGCGATTACCCCGCCGCCGGTTCGGCCTCGGCTGGTTCGCTCATCCAGGCCGAGAACACTGGCAGCCCATGCCAGGGGCTCGACACGCGGTGGCTCGGCGGGACTCCGAGGTCGTCGCTGGCCACGGCGACCACGGCGAAGGGGTGCCCGAAGCGCAACGTGGCCTCCCGCCGGTAGCCCGGACGGAGCTGGGGTGCCGACGACATGAGTGCGAGCGCGCTGACCGCCGCCGCCTCGAATCCGACGGCGGTGTAGCGGGCGACGGCGGTCTGTCTGGCCTCATAGGTGAGGTTGGTCAACCCGAGCGCCTGCTTGATGAGCCTGGCCGCGGCGGGGAGGCCCAAGTCCTCGCGGTCGAGGTCCACCGTGCTCTCGGCCGACCAGGCGGGCAGGACCGCAGTGACCACCTCCTCTCGGCCGTCAGGGGCTTTAGTCTCGACCTCTTCCTCGGTGATCGTCCAGATGGCACCCTCGCCGAGTGGGAGGTCGAAGAGGGAGCGGTGGGCCACGCTGTGGGGGGTCGTGGCTTCGGCGGTGACGATGGAGTGGGCGACGGCCAGCACGTCGGCGGGGGCAACCTCGGGGTCGGCGGCGATGACCGAGCCCACCAGGAGGCCACCCCGGGCACCGGCGAGGTGGACGCCGACGGTGCCCGCCCGGTCCGTCTCGGCGACGTACTGACGGTGCCGCGGATCCTGGCGTGGCGACCGGAGGACTCGGCCGAGACTGGCGGCCCAGGGGCTCGGCGCCAGGGCTGCGGCGTCGACCAGCTCGAAGGGGACGTCCCAGGAGACCTTCGTGGCTAGAGCCGTGGCCAACAGACAGATGAGGTCGGGGTCGATCTGAATGGGGAAGCGTTCGATGAGCCCCAGGGTGCGCTCGTTGGCCCAGGCATCGATGGCCTCCTGGGTGGGGATGTCGCCGGTGGTCACCCCGGGCGGCAGCCCAGCGCACCACCGCTCCATCGCCGGCGCGGTGACCGCAGGCGCCACCCACAACCCCGCCCCAGCCGCCACCAAGGGGTGGGGTTGGCTCAGCAGCTCCGCCGCGAACTGCGCGGCCGCCATGGGGTCGGCGCCCAGCACGTCCGCGAGCTCGGCTCGGGCGCCGGCCTCAGCCAATGGGGCGCACAGGGCCACCAGCAGCCACGCCCCCAGCTCGGAGACGACATGATGGTCCGGGCCGGCGGCGGCGTGAAGCCGCTCGGCGTAGGCGGCGAGGGCATCGGTCCAGTCTTCGTCGCTCATGGGATCAGTCTTGCCCCTCGCTACCGCCGTCTGTGAGGGTAAGCCGCTCCACAGCCTCAATGCCGCGAGGACTCGCCCAACGAGGGTTGAATTGGGAGGATGCGGGTTTAGTGCTAAAAATGATCATGCCCAGTCCGGTGGAAGGCTGTGCGGGTCAAGACGCCGAGCGCCACAACTGTTTCCGGAGGAAGTGCCATCCGTTCTGCCTGTCACGCACGGGGGCTGGGAGCCGAAATTTGGGCGGACCGGACGGGTCGACCGCGGTCGATGCCGTCGAGATATGTACGAAACCGGGACAGGTCAGTGCGGTCGTGCGCCGAGGTCTCGCTCGAACCGGAGCAGATCGAAGAACACACGAGACGGGCCGTGAACGCGACAGGAGGCCACTGTGAGTAGGGACGACGTCGACCAAGGTGCGAAGCACATCGATGAGGTCAGAAAGCGCTACCAGCAGGAAAGGGACAGGCGCCTCCGCCCCGATGGGAATGACCAATATGTTGAGATAGGGGCTTTGAAGGATTTCGATACAGATCCTTACATGCATGTGGTGCAACGGGCACCCCTGAAGGTCAGCACGGATGTGGTCATCATCGGGGCCGGGTGGGGAGGGATGACAACGGCAGCCTTTCTACGGAAGAAGGGCGTGGACGATTTTCGTATCATCGACAAAGCTGGCGATTTCGGAGGCACGTGGTACTGGAACCGGTACCCCGGATGCATGTGCGATGTCGAGTCCTACATCTACCTCCCGCTGCTCGAGGACACGGGCTACATGCCGACGAAGAAGTACGCACATGCGTCAGAGGTGTTCGCCTATGCGCAAATTCTGGCGAGAAAGTTCGACCTTTACGAAAATGCCATCTTCCAGACCACTGTCGAGTCGGCGGTTTGGGACGAGCGGCTTCGGAAGTGGGTTCTCGAGACCAATCGAGGCGACCGGCTCGAGTGTCGTTTCTTCGTCATTTGCGGTGGCGTGCTTCACAAGGCAAAGCTTCCCAACATCCCCGGCCTCGAATCATTCGAGGGTGATGCCTTTCACACCAGTCGCTGGGACTACTCCGTCACCGGAGGCGGGCCCGAGGAGGCTATGGACCGGCTCTCCGACAAGGTGGTGGGGATCGTCGGCACCGGAGCAACGTCTATTCAGGCCGTGCCGAAGCTCGCAGAAGCTTCGAAGCACCTGTACGTCTTTCAACGTACGCCCTCGACAGTCAGTCCTCGAAACCAGCGGGACACAGATCCGGCTTGGTTCGCCGAGATGTCCAGCGTGCCCGGTTGGCAGCAGCGACGGATCGAGAATTTCTGCGAGACCGTGAATGGTCACCAACCGAGCGAGGACATGGTGGGCGACGGATGGACCGACCTGTTCCGCGAGGACCTCCGCCGCGTACCTGTCGATGAAGAGGACGCCCACCATCTGGAATTGCTCAATCTGAAAAAGATGGAGGAGGTCCGTGACCGCATCTCGAGCATCGTGCGCGATCCCGAGACGGCCGAGAGACTAAAGCCATGGTACAAAGTCGGCTGTAAGCGCCCCTGTTTCCATGATGAGTACCTGCCGACGTTCAACAGGGAAAACGTAACACTGGTGGACACGAACGGCCGAGGAGTCGAGAGCGTCTCCGCAGGGGCCGTCGTCGCCAATGGTCGGGAGTACCCGGTTGATGTGCTCGTGTTCGCATCCGGGTTCGAGCTCCTCACCTTCTACACGCATCGCCTGGGGTTCGACCCCAAAGGCTCCGACGGTGTCTCATTGAGCGACGCGTGGGCCAAGGGCCCGTCAACCCTCTTTGGGATCATCAGTCGCGGGTTTCCCAACATGTTCATGAACAGTCCAATTCAGGGTGGACAGGACACGAATTTTGCGTTCACACTCACTCAGACAGGCAAACAGATCGCCTACGTGATCAGCGAGTCGCTCGAACGGGGGGCTCAACAGGTCGAGCCGTCCGACCAGGCCGAGCAGGACTGGTTCCATGTCATCGGTGGAACGCTTCTCTACTACGGACTGTACCTGGCAGATTGCACGCCTGGCTACTACACCAACGAGGGTGCCCCTCCTGGCGACTACGAAATGCGGATCGGCGCCTATATGGGCAGCGCGTGCGATTGGGTTCGCATCCTGGAGGGGTGGCGTGACACTGGCGAACTCGAAGGCTTGGAACTACGAGCCTGATTGCAAGCGTACGGGTCGAGACCGCGTCACCTGAATCGAGAGCCGCGACTTCCCGAGCCTCGTCTTCTGCCATGTACGCGCCCATTTGAGCGAGGCACCGGCCAGGAGCACCGACAGGCAGATGCTTTTCACCGTCATGCCTTGTGCGAGAGCGCCGGCGCGCCGAGTGCGTCGGCGAGGGCACCGATGTCGGATGCGGACACGTCGAACCTGCCTCCGTCCGGTTCGGGTGCCGGCGCGTCCGGTCCCCACTCGAGAGGCCTGGGGATGTACGCGGTACGCATCCCACAGGCCGCCGCTGCCGTTAGGTCCGATGGGTGGGCTGCTACCAGCATGACGCGGTCAGGCGGAAGTCCCAGCAATCGGCAGCCGCCGAGGTAAGCCTCTGGGTCGGGCTTGTACGTATGAAACAACTCTGTGGAAATGATGCAGTCCCAACAGAGCCGGCCGGCCCGTGCCATCTTGGTAAGAGATGCGAACGACCCATTGGAGAGGGTGGAGATGACGCCGACTTCGCGGAGGCGAATAAGGCCGGCGCTGGCGTCGGGCCACGGTTGCAGCCTGTCCCAAGTCTCGAGCAGGCGGTCAAGGCCTTCAGGCCCGAGGGCGCCCAGTCCGAATTCGATCGAAAGCTGCTCCAAGCAATCTTCGAGCATGGCGGCGACTGGCCGCCATGGTTCCTTGTTGACGACGATCCCGCCGATCGGCTTTATGTAGCCATCTCGCCGCCATCGGTCGGCGAACGCAGGCCAGTCCACGGTGAGGCCATGTGCTTCGCCGAGCTCCGTGCCAGCGGCCACGATTGTGCCCCGCCAATCAACGACGGTGCCGTACACGTCGAAGAGGAACGCTTCAACGCCTGCGAGGACCGGGTCCGGCTTGGGAAACATTAGGCAGCGCCGGCCAGTACCGTAGCCGTTTGGCTAACGACGTAGACGAGCCTGCCCGGGTCACAGGGGGGGCCAGCAGCGGCGTCGACCACTCTGACCAATGGCAGGTCCTCCGAGCTCGCAGACCTCCGCCACGATGAGGCGCTGTGCAAAGAGCTTGAAGACGCCCCACGGGTGCCGCGCTGAAGCGAACACGCCGGACGGGCCGGGCAAGGGTATGGGCTCGATGCATGAGCCTCGTGGGTCGTGGCGATTGATGCCATCATGGTTTAATAGGGAACTTATTGACTTCATGATGGGCCCGCAACCCGTCAGCCAACGGCGTAGTCCAGAACGAGCGATCAGTGAAGCTGAAGCCGCCGGATTGGTCGTCGACGATCTGCGCCAGGAGGCACTGCCCGTCACGTTCAACGACGTCGCTGCGGTCGTCTACTTCTTGCGCAAGGTCATCTGGGCGGTACCCGGCTTCACTGTTGAGGGCTACCGGCGCCAGCTGGTGCACCTTCACAATCGGATCAAGAGGGAAGGTCCCTTCGTTACGTACGCTGAGCGACTCTTGGTCAAGGCGCGCAAGCGCGCATGACGATGTTTGGCCGGGATCGAAACGGGCGACTGAGTCCCGGATGCCGATCGGTCGGCGAAACGGCCCACAAGGTGAGGCCCTTCGAAACGCCGGAGCGTATTCACAACCGATGGGGTTCCCACAATACTGTCGTTTGTGGGATCGATCATCTGGGGGTCGGACGGGCGCGCTGGGACCGCCAACCGTTCACGTCGGACAGCGTCAGCCAGACAGTGTTCGAGTAGGTGCCAAAGCACGATTGTCCTGCGAGACTCCCGGACATGGACTTGACCGACTACATCTCTGCACTTCGAGGTGAGGTTGTGAGGCTCACTCGGGTTACACGCCTCGCCGACCTGGCCAAATCGTTGGCAACCAACGATCAATTCAGTGGCGGCAGATTTCTTCTCGGCACCGCGGCGGGGCATCTTTCGACCTTTTTGCGTCATGAGGGAACTCGGACGTGAGTTGGGCGAAGACGTGAACGTGAACACCACCCGCATCGAGGGCCCACCGACACCTGACGCAGTCCGGGAGGCGGTACGGACCTGGGTTCGGGCCAACTGGGACCCGGAGCGGTCACTCGTCGAATGGCGCCAGAAGTTGGCTTTGGCCGGATGGGCCGCCCCGTCTTGGCCCCGTCGTTGGTTCGGTCAAGATCTCCCGACATGGTCCGACGATGTCGTGCGACACGAATTGCTGGCCTCCGGCGCTGTCGGGATCCCCATCGGCAGTGCGGTCACGCTGGCGGCGCCAACCATCCTTGCCCACGGCCCCGATTCGCTGCGCCAACGGTTCCTCTTGCCCATCCTCACCGGCGAAGAGACGTGGTGCCAGCTCTTCAGCGAACCGGCCGCCGGCTCGGATTTGGCCGGGCTCATCACGCGAGCCGAACTTGACGGAGAGGAATGGATGATCGATGGGCAGAAGGTGTGGAACACCAGCGCGCATCATGCGGACTTCGGCATGTTGATGGCGCGGACCAACTGGGATGTTCCCAAACACCAGGGGTTGACCTTCTTCATCCTGCCAATGCACCAGCCCGGTGTCGAGGTGCGTCCCCTTCGACAGATGAACAACCATTCTTCATTCAACGAGGTCTTCTTGAGTGGTGCGCGCATTCCTCGCTCATTCGTCGTGGGTGCGGTCGGTGATGGATGGCGAGCTGCTCTCACCACCTTGGCCTTCGAGCGTCGCTTCGGCGCCATACCTCCACCGCGGTACACGAGCAGCCATGTACGAACTGTGAACGAGGCGCTCGAAGAGTCTGAGGAACACTTCAAGACCTACAAGTGGTATCCCCAGCGTGCTGGCAGAGTTGACCTGGTCATTGATCGGGCACGCGCTACTGGTGCGAGCACGAACCCAATCGTTCGTCAGGAGATCGCGCGGCTCTTCTGTCTGCACCGGGCCAGCGGATGGACGGCTCAGCGCGCCCAAGCGGCTCGGGCCCTAGGACGCACCCCCGGTCCGGAGGGCTCGATCGGAAAGCTCGCCACCAGTCTGATGGCTCGTCAGGCAGCCAAGGTGCATTCAATGATCTCTGGCGCCCAAGCCCTCTTGAGCGGGCCGGACAGCGCGATGGACGGCGTTATTGCTGAGATCTTGATCTCGGTTCCAGCGCAATCGATCGCTGGAGGTACCGACGAAATACAACGCAACATTATTGGAGAGAAAGCTCTCGGCCTACCACGCGAACCGCGCGTCGACCAGGATCGTCCGTTTCGCGACATCCCCCGCAATGGTTGAGTCGGCACCCTTCGTTTCGGATTGCGATGCGGATCAGTCCATGTCAAACGGTTCGGTCAAGGATCCGGTTTGATGTGAAGCCTCGAAGGGGGAGTTGACGTTCTCATAGCCGGCGAAGCCAATGTTGCCATCGTCATGCGCTGTTCCGAGGGAACTGTCGTGGCGATGAAACCACTCAGATTCTGGAGAGGGAGGGCCATCTCGGCCTTTCGGTGCGACTACTTCAGCGCGCTGTTAGGCTTGGACTTAACGACAAACGGGGGGTCCGACATGTCCGAGTTCGACACCGTAATCCGAGGTGGGATGGTCATCGACGGCACGGGCGTGCAGCGCTACCGGGCCGACGTCGCCATCCGTGGGGGACGCATCGCCCGCATCGGCCGCATCCGGGCCGGCGATGCGGCCCAGGAGCTCGACGCCTCCGGCATGGTCGTCGCTCCTGGCTTCATCGACCTCCACACCCATTACGACGCCCAGCTGTTCTGGGACCCGTATCTCACCCTGTCGGGGTGGCACGGGGTCACCTCGGTGGTGATCGGCAACTGCGGGTTCGGCTTCGCCCCCGTCCGGCCCGACGAGCGGGAGCGGGCCATGCTGACGATGACCCGCGTCGAGGCGATCCCGTACGGGTCCATGGCGGCTGGGCTCCCGTGGGACTGGACCACCTATCCCGAGTTCCTCGACAGCGTCGACCGGGCGGCGAAGTCCGTCAACGTGCGGCCGTTCTTCCCGATCGCCCCCATGCTCGTGTGGGTCATGGGCCTCGAGCGGGCCAAGGCGGGCGAGTTACCCACCGATGCTGAGCACGCCGAGATGCGCCGGTTGCTCCACGAGGCGATGGATGCCGGTGCGGGCGGGTGGTCGGCGCAACGGCTCCACCCGGCCAGCGGCGCCAGCGTGCAGCGTGACTATGACGGCACCCCGATGACGACCGATGTGATGCACGACGAGACATGCGTGGAGCTGGCCGAGGTGCTGGCGGAGCGCAACGACGGCTTCGTCCAGCTGACGATGGCAGCCGGCTCGCCCGGCATTTCCCGCGCGTTCTTCGAGCGTCTGGCCGAGGTCAGCGGACGGCCCGTCCTCTACAACGTGGTCCAAGCGTTCGACAACGATCCGAGCCTTCATCGGGGCCAACTCGAGTGGCTGGCCTCGTGCCGCGACCGGGGGCTGCGCGTGTACGGTCAGGCGGTCACCACCGACGCCGGCTTCACGTTTACGTTCGAGGACTGGAACCTCTTCGACGAGGCCGACGCCTGGGCCGAGGCTACTACCGGCACGATCGAGGAGCGGCTCCTGAAGCTCTCCGACCCCACCCGGCGCCAGGCTCTCCGCGAAGCCAGGGTGTTCGTAACCACCTCGGCGATCAGCGACATCGTCGTGCTGGGGCCGCGTACCGAGGCGACCCGGAAGTACGCCAACATGACGGTCGGCGACGTCGCCGACCTGACTGGCGCCCATCCCGTCGACGCCATGCTGGATATCGCCGTCGCCGATGGGCTCGCCACGCTGTTTTACACCAACCCGCCCAACGCCTCCCTCGAACACCTCCGCGAGATAATGGCCTACCCGTTCACGATCCCGGGCGTCTCCGACGGCGGTGCCCACACCCGCTTCCTGACGGCCGGGCGCTTCCCGACCGAGCTCCTGATCAAGGCCCGCGATGTCGACCTGCTCTCCCTGGAGCAGGCGCACTGGCGGCTGTCGGCGCTGCCGGCCCACTGCGCCGGGTTCACCGGCCGAGGGACGCTGGTCGAAGGAGCGGCCGCGGACATCGTCGTCTACGACCTCGACCGCCTCGCCATCGGACCGGTGGAGGTCGTCTTCGACCTGCCGGGGGACGAATGGCGCCGCGTCCAGCGGGCCACCGGGTACCGCTGGGTGCTCGTCAACGGCGAAGTGACCATCGACGACGACAAGGAGACTGGGGCGGCGTCGGGCCGCTTGCTCCGCAATTCCCGCGCCTGAGTACCCCCCGCTCGGAAGGTTTGACACCTCGGCCCTCCCGCATGGAGGCCAAGAACCGCACGCCGGCAGCTGAGTCGGATCGTAAATGCATCGTCGAGACACCCTCCAAGAAGTCGTTGCGTCGACCAGTAGAACTCGGGTGCGTCGTGCGGGTCAGATACTGAGACGCCCACCGCACGCGAAACGTCCTCACACGCCGACCGGGAACCTCTTCTAGCGTTCGTTCAGGGCCGCCTGATCCCGATCTTGCGTCGGCATGCTCATCGCAGGTCCAGACCCTCACCCACACCCCGCTTCGCCACTGATGTCCGTTCCGGCGAGCTGGCGAGGCTACTCAGAAATGAGACCTGACCAGCCAAAACAGTAAGTAAGGAGGTCTTCACGTTTGGCCCTGAGCTGCCCCTCGGCCCGCTGGTTTTAGGCGGCCCCACAGGTTAAGGGCGGCCGCGCCCACACCGAAATGGGCTCAGGCTCTGCGTTTTTCTCGGCGTGGTGTGCGCGGGTCACTCTCTATGGAGTCGATGCCGAGCGCTTCGAGTTCGCCGATCAGGGCGCGCAGGGTGCGTTCGTTGTCGAACCACTCTTGGTACTCGGCCACCTGCTCTTCGCTCAGCACCTGACTCACCGTCTTGTTGTTGACCTTGCGGGTCCAGAACCAGTAGGGCCCGTGGAGCTGCGGGGGCTCGGCATGGCAGCGACAGCCGGCCTTGGAGCAGTGCATGGAACGCTGGAGCAAGGTGCCGGGGACGACCGGCCCGACCTTGGCGATGGCCGCGGTGATGCGGCGGCGCTCGGCACGTTGTTCAGGGCTCATCGCCATGACTACACCTTGGCATTGGAGCATCCCCCACTCTCGGTCAGTCTCTCAGTATATATACAGAGTGACCTCGAGCGAGGTGGCCCTCGTCATTGCGCGCTGGCAACCGGCGTCGCTGCCCACCGACGTCGCTGTCTTCGCCAAAGAGGTGGTGAGCGAGGCGGCGCCCCCGAGCGCCGTGCGGGCCAAGGCCCTGCTCTTTGCGGCCGGCAAGCTCGGGACCTTCGCCACCTCGGTCGGTCTCGTGTCGACCGTCACGTAATTCCCTGACCATTCCGTCACGGAATTCCCTCATCCGGCGTGCGCTTCATGTTTAGCCGATCGTGTCTCCTTTCTCCAGGCGTTCATTGGGTCCCGGCCTAATCGGCGTCGGGTTCGTCCCGTCCCAGCGACCCGTCAGCGTGCTGTTGGGCATGGCTCACGAGTTCGTCG
>Ga0302324_100027361_pt1 | contig 10866 bp, 8 predicted proteins | sample Palsa_T0_1_FD_201949 | JGI IMG/M metagenome (GOLD analysis project Ga0302324, IMG submission 201949) | Peat permafrost microbial communities from Stordalen Mire near Abisko, Sweden - Palsa_T0_1 | ecosystem: Environmental > Terrestrial > Soil > Palsa > Peat permafrost | place: Sweden: Abisko...
TCGTGACCTGGCCCACCGACGCCGAGCGCGCGTCCGACAGCTGTCGCAACCTCGACGTCGGCGGCGGCGTCGAGACGTGCACGTGGGGTGTGCCCAAGACGCTCTCCGCCGATCCCAGTCAAAGCGCGCTCCGCTGGTTGCCGGCAGGGGCCCAGGTCGCCTCGTCCGCGCAGATTTTCGACGCCGAAGGGCGGCTTGCGGCGCCCGAGAGCTTCGCCATCACGCCAAGCCGCGTCGAGGTCACGGATCTTGTCCCGGCCGACGCGTCGATCGACGTGTCCTCGGGCACCGGGCGGCTCCCCCTCTCGCACGCCGAGGCCGTGACCAGCGTCGATTGTGCGCCGGCGACGTGCCGGATCGACTCGGCGACGCTCCTCCTCCAGTCGCCGCCCGCCTCGGTGAGCTCGGTCGACGTCAAGTTCCGCCTTTTGCCCCGCGTAGTGTACTCGCGCAAAAAGCCTCCAGACCCGCAGCCGACGCTGCACATCTCCGTCCTGCGCTGCCCGATGGCCGTCGTGTCGGGGCCGCCGCTGCGCGGTGTGGACTCCGCGCGCACCATCCTGCGCGTCGAGGGAGCCTGCATGCAGGACGCCGCGTCGCTCCGCTTTCTCGCCGGCGGCCGCCCGGCCGACGTGACGCAGGTGGAGGGGGCCAAGGACGCCGCGTACGTGGTGCTCAACCTCGGGAACACGGACGCCCCCAACCTCACGATCACCGCGCTCCGCGAGGGCGACACGGTGGTCGCCGTGGCCCGAACGGACACCCGAGCCGCGCCCACGATCCGCACCGTGCTCGAGATCCCCGGCTTTCCTCCGATCGACTTCATCCCGAACAACCGCTTCGCGGTCGTGCACTACCCGCGCGTGCCCGGAGGAGAGCTGGTGCTCTTGCCGCTCGAGGACGTGTACGAAGCCAAGAACGAGCCCGGGGGCCTGGCTACGGTGCGGGGCGACGTCAACGCCGTCGGCTCGGTCGCCCTGCAGTTCGGCTACCGCGTCGCGGGGCTCCCCGCACCCCTCGCCGGCGTGAACCTCGCCGTCCTATCGGATCCGCTTCACCGGCCCGTCAAGCAGGCCAACGTGCCGGCCCCTTTCGGAATGTCGGCGCTGACCGCGGATCCGTTGGTCGAGGTCATTTGCACCGACGAGGCCAAAAAGGACCACCGCGTCCTCCCCGGCGTCCCCACGCACTTGTCGTTCAGGATCCGCGACGATTGCCGGCTCGTCTTGCACCGCGAGCGAATGTCCCCGGAGTACGGCACGCAGAAGCTCGCCCTCGAGATCGAAGTCGACAAGCTCGACGGAACGCCCAGGCCCGAGAGCCACGTGAGCCAGGTGCTCATCCTCCGGCCGGGTCCCGAGCCGCGCCTCGCATGGATCAAGGGCGTCATGCAGCCCTACGACCGCGTGCTCGTGCGTCTGTCGCACGTGGCCGACGAGGCGCACTACCTCGACGCGCTCGACATCCCCACCGGCGCCCCGATGGTCCAGTGGAACATGGGCTTCGAAACGGGTCACGTGCGGCTCTACGCGACGACCGCCATTCCGACGGGCCTTTATCGGTTCGGCACCGCGAACACCAGCGGCGTCCTCTCGCTGAGCCTCGGCATCCTGACGCGCCTCACGTGGCTCGACACCGACGGGCACGAGGGCCTACTCGGCCTGGAGGCCGGCTTGATGGCCTTCGGGCTGACGGGCGATGTCTCCGCGAGCGGCGCGCCGCTGACCCAAGTCGGAGCGGTGGTGGGGGCCGGTCTGACCATCCCCATCGCGGGCGCCGGCTCGCCGACGCAGGCGTCGATCAATCTTCACGCCTGGGCCGAGCAGCGGATCACCGGCAGCGGCGCCGAGGCCGCGAGCACGCGAGCTCTCATCTTCGGTCCGAGCATCTCGCTCGGCAACGTGGGCACCACGTTCTAGCAGCAGCGGCTAGCAGCAGAGGCCGAAGCAGAGGACGGCGCTGTAACACATGCCGTACTGCGTGGAGCCGGCCTTTGTGCAGCACGTCGTGCCCAGGGTGCACACGGGACAGGGCGATGCGGGCTCTGCGCCAGGCTCCCCATCGTCGCCCCCGGGGGCATCGTCGGGGGCGGCGTCGTCGTCTTGCGAGGCCTCGTCGCCTTGGCCTTGAGATGCGGCGTCGCTCGTCGAGGCGTCTACCGTAGACCCGCTCGCGTCGTAGTGGGTCGAGGTGGACGCCTCAGCTGACTCCGTCGCGGAGGCCGGCGGCTCGAGAAGAGGGCCGTTGGCGGCGCCGCTGCACGCCACAACCCACACGAGGGCGAGGGGCCCCGACGCCGAGCGGAGGCACGACCAAACGTCCCCCCCCTTTGTGCCGCTCACGTCCACGCGCCCAGCCCCTTACCGAAGTATATGTGGTGACGCAACCATCCCCCCGCCGCGTCCGATGTTCCGGGTGGGAGGGATGCCCACGCACAGCAGGGCCAGATTTTTACAATTGCCGCTTCGATGACCGCCGCACCGCCCCTCGCCCCGCCTTTCGATCTCCCGCTCGATCCGAGCCACGACCCACTGCTGGCCGTGCTTCGCGAGCGCTTCGGTCTCGCTGCGTTCCGACCCTGGCAAAGGGAGGCGATCGACGCGCTCCTCGACGGAGGCCGCGTGTTGGTCGTCGCGCCCACGGGGGGTGGCAAGTCGCTCACGTACCAGGTGCCTGGCGCCGTGCTCCCAGGGATGACGCTCGTCCTCTCGCCCCTCGTTGCCCTGATGGAAGACCAGGTGCGCTCCCTCGAGGCGCGCGGCGTTCCGGCAACGTTTCTCGCGGCCACACTCGAGCCCGAGGTCCGGCGCCAGCGCGAGAGCGCGATGCTCAGGGGGCGCTACAAGCTCGTCTACGCGGCGCCCGAACGGCTCGCGTCGCCTTCGTTCGTCGACGCGCTCGGGCGATGCAACTTGCAGCTCGTGGCCGTCGACGAGGCGCACTGCATCGCGCAGTGGGGTCACGACTTCCGCCCGGACTACCGTCGCATCGGCGACCTCCTCGAGCGGCTCCGGCCGCCGCGGGTGCTGGCGTGCACGGCCACGGCGACGCCCGAGGTGCGCCGCGAGATCCGAGAGCAACTCCGTCTGGGCGACTGCCGCGAGATTCTGCGCGGCTTCGCCAGGCCCAACCTCCACCTCGCCGCTCGCAACGTCGACGGGGTCAGCGAGGCCCGCGAGGCCGTGTTCACGGCGCTGTCGGCTGCGCTCGGCGATCCAGCGGCCCCGCGCGGCGCCGCCATCCTCTACGCGGCCACGAGGCGCCAGACGGAGCAGTGGGTGGAGACGCTCGCAAAGCACGGCTGGAAGGCGGGCGCCTACCACGCGGGCATGCCGGGCGACGAGCGCTCGCGCGTCGCCGCACGGTTCGCCGACCGATCGCTCGGGCTCGTCGTCGCGACCAACGCCTTCGGGATGGGGATCGACAGGCCCGACATCCGCGCTGTTCTCCACGTTCAGCCACCGTCGTCGATCGAGGCTTACTATCAGGAGGTCGGGCGCGCCGGACGGGATGGCGGCGAGGCCTGGGGCTTGCTGCTCTGTTCTGGAGCCGACATCGGACTGCGCCGGCGCCTGGTGACGACGGGCTCGGACGGCTCCGCGGCCCCGCCGGAGCTCGTGGCGCGCGCGTGGGCGCTCTTTCGCGAGCTGCTGCGCTACCTGGATGCGCGCACCTGCCGGCACGACTTCATCCTTCGCTACTTCGGCGACGAACAAGAGCTGCTCGGCGGCTGCGGGCACTGCGACGTCTGCGCGGCCCTCGACGACGCCTCCCCGCAGGCGGGGGCCGAGGACGCCGAGGCGACGAAGGTCGTCCGCATGGCCCTGTCGGCCGTCGCGCGCGCTCGGCAGCGGGCCGGATTGGTCGCTGTCGCCGAGATGCTTCGCGGCGTCGACGACGAACGTACGCGACGTTTCGGCTTCACGGAGCTCTCGACGTTCGGCCTCCTGCGCGATCGCGCCCTCCCGTGGGTCATGGACCTGATGCGAGGCCTGCTCGCCGCCGGGTGGATCGATCTGACCCCCACGGATCACCCGGTGCCGCTGCTCACCCGCACGGGAACCGACGTGATGCGCGCGACCGGCGCGGTCCGATTCAACCTCCCCGCGACGCGGCCAGCGCGGTCGGCTCGACGGCGGGCTTCGGGGCGCTCCGACACGGAAGCCGACTCCCCCGAAGGGTCGGAGGGAGCCGCGCGCAAGAGGGCGTCGCCGGGGGTCGAGTCGCTCCCGCCCGCCGCCCGCGACGTGTTCGAGAAGCTCCGCGCGCACAGGGCCTCGGTGGCGCGGGGCCGGGGGCTACCCGCCTATGTCGTGGCGCTCGACCGAACGCTCGTCGAGATGGCGACTCGACCCCCGCGATCGCGCGACGAACTGCTCACCGTGTTCGGGATGGGCCCCTCGCGGGTCGAAGCCTACGGCGACGGCTTCCTCGAGGTGCTGCGGTCCATGTGACCTCCGTCCCTCGCGGGGGCAGGGTCTTTCCAGCGCTACTTGGAGAGGAACCGGACGGCGCCGGTGGCGTCGATCTCCGCGGCACGGGCGGCGGGTTTGCCGGAGGCGCCCTTCGGCAGCTCGACTCGGACGACGCCTTCGCGAACAGCACGCGCCTCGAGCCGACCGGCGGACCGGGCCGACGGCGCAATGGCTGCACCGAGCGTCGCCGGGGCGGGCCAGAGCGGCTCTCCGTCGGCGTCGTAACGGAACACCATGACCCTGTCGCCCCCGACGGCCGCGACGCGCTGCACCAGCACGAACGTCGCGGGAGCGTCGAAGGCGATCGTCGCAGGGCCGGCGGATCCGCGGGCACCGACCGAGGCGCCCTCGCGAGGCCACGCGACGACGCCGTCCTCACGCATCCGTTGGGCCACGGTCCCCCCCGCGGAAGCGCAAGCGACGATCCACCCGACGCCGGGTCCGTATCCCGCCGACAGCCAGTCGCACGCCTCCGGCGCGAGGAGCTCGAAGTCCCCGAACGGGTTGCCGTCGTCGGCCCACATGCGCGCGGCCACGAGGTGCAGCTTCGCCACCCAAGCGAAGAGGGCGACTCCCCCGTCCGGCCGCGGCGCGATGGAAAGATGCTGCGCAGGCGGCAGGATGCCTGCGACGGGTCGCGGTTTGGACCAGGCCAACACATCGCGGTCGAGCACGAGCGCGATGGGGGCCGCGTCGTCCGGGGCTGAGACGAGAACGGCGGAGCGGCCGTCGGCGAGGGCGATCGATTGGATCTCGAAGGGGCCGGGGAGGGCGGCGAAGTGGTCGTGAAGAGTGGCGAGGTGGGGGCGAAGGGCGGGAGGACGATCGAGGGAGGGGACGGTCTCGCGATGGGCCTCGCCGATTGTGAGCGCAAGCGCGGACGCGGGCGCGGGCGCGGGCGCGGGCGCGGGCGCGGGCGCAGGCGCGGACGCAGGCGCGGGCGCGAGCGCGGGCGCAGGCGCGGGCGCGGACGCGGGCGCGGGCGCGGACGCGAGCGCAGGCGCGGACGCAGGCGCGGACGCGGGCGCCGACCCCGGGCCGGCTGGGGCGTCGTGGCGGCTGCAGGCGACGAGGGCGGCGAGGGCGAGCGCGAGGGAGCGGGACCGCGAGGGCATTCAGGAGCGCCCGAATCGAAGGGCGAGGCCGAGCCAACCGCGCGCGAGGTAGGCGCCGTTGAGGGCCACGTAGAGCCAGAAGTACGCGTCGAGTCGTCCCGCGAGGGCCCAGAGCCACAGGTGGCTCGGGTAGTGATTGAGCCATCGAAGGAACAAGGCGACCAGGGTGCCGGCGCGCGCCATCCCGGTGGGTGGCTTGGCGCCGGCCGCTTCGTAGTAGGCCTCGACGGTCGTCTCGCGCCCCGAGATCTCGGGGCGGCGCACGAAGTTGGTGAGTGAAAGCGCCGACGCGACCGTCACCACGCCAGCGATTCCTGCAAGGAGGAATCGCGCGTCCCCCGGGGGCCAGCCGTGGCCGTCGATCCCGAGGCCACCGGTACGCCACGACCGCAGGGCGAGGGCGGCGACGAGCATGACCGCCTTGCTCTCATCCGTGAAGAAGTCGAAGAGGTGCCCTGCCTTGGACGCGAGCTTCTTGAACCGCGCGAGCATCCCGTCGGCGCAATCGAAGCAGTAGCTAACCTCCAGGACGGCAACGGCCACGAGCGACCCGCCCCACGACGGATAGGCCACGAAGGTCGCCGCCGCGGCGACGAAGAGCGCCAGGTTGAGCAGCGTGAGCTGGTTGGGCGTGACCCGGGTCGGCGCGAGGGCGGCCACGACGACCGCGGCAATCGGCCGCATGAGATATGTGTTGAAGAGCTGATCGTTCTTCTTGCGGGTCTCTCGGTAAACGTGCGCCGGAGTACCCAACATGGACACCGCGGCGCGAGCCTAGCAGGGCGCCGCCGTACCGCGTGAGCAACAACGCTTCTCCCCAGCCACTCGGATCTGCGCTAGAGGGCGGATCGCCATGTCGATGAAGCGCACGAAGCAACGCAGCACAGGTTCCCGGGCGACCGAGGACGACGAAGACAAAGCCTGGGGCAAACCGGCGGAGCCGGAGCCCAAGTGGGCCGAAGTCGAGGCGAAGCCGGAGGGGTCGTTCATCCCCTTCGTCCTTTCCTCTCGCTACGCAAAGGGCAACCTCATCCTGCACTCCAAGTTCGGCAAGGGGCTCGTCCTCGGGGTCGAAGGCGCGCGGATCGAGGTGCTGTTCCAGGACGGCAAGAAGAAGCTCGGTCACACGGTCACTTAGGCTCGGCTGCGGCCGTGCCCTCGATGCTGGACATCGCCGCCGACGCCATCGCCGGCGTCGACTCGGCCACGGACTGGTTTCGGTTGGGCATCGCGTGGGCCCGCGCCATGCCCCTCGTCACGCTCGTGCCGGCCTTCGGGCTGCGTGCGCTGCCGGGTCCGTCGAGGGTCGTGCTGGGGCTGGCGGTGGCCGCAAGCTACTTCCCGGCGATTGCGCCCGCGGGCGCCCACGACCACGGCCCCTGGGTCTTGCAGGCCCTCGCGGAGGCCGCGCGTGGGCTGCCGGTGGCCATCGCGGCGGCCGTGCCGCTCTGGGCCGCGACGATGGCTGGCGGGGTCGCCGACGCCCTGCGCGGATCACGCGACACGGCGGCGTCCTCCGTGGTCGAGGGCACGGCGACGCCAATGGGCACACCCATGTCGATCCTGGCGAGCGCCATCTTTCTCACGACGGGCGGACCAGCGCGCGCCGCAGCGGCGCTCGCCTTTCGACCAACGCCGGCGAACCCATTTCTCGCGGCGACTGCGGACCTGCTCGGGGGAATCGCGTTCGCCGTGGCCCTGGCAGGGCCGATCCTCGCGGCCGCCGTGGTCCTCGAGATCGCCGGGGCTCTCGTCGCACGGGCCGCATCACCGGCTCAGGTGCACGCGCTGCTGGCCCCCTTGCGCGCGCTCGGCGTGCTCGCGGTGACCGCCATCGTGTTCGAGCGCATCGCGACGGTACTCGCGCGAGCCATCTCGAGCGACGCCGGTCCCTAAGGGACGTATACGACGCCCCACGGCTTGGAGCCGACCTTGACCCGCGACGTCTCTTTGCGCTCCGCCGTGTCCACGATCGACACGTCGTCCGAGGGACCGTTGGCGACGTAGAGTGTCCGGCCGTCAGGGCTGACGTCGATCCCCCAGGGGCGGTCGCCCACGCGAATCGAGCCGACGACCTCGTCCTTCGCGGTGTCGACGACGAGCACCGTGCCCCCACGCCCCGTCGTCACGTACGCGGCCTCGCCATCCGGCGCGATCACGACGCCCATCGGCCGGCCCTCGACCTTCATCACCTTCGCGATCGCGTGGGCGGGCAACGTGACGACGGTGACGGTGCCGCCGTTCTCCGACGTGACATAGGCCTTCGAGGAATCCGGGAGAAAGGCCGCCGCGCGCGGACGGCCGCCGACCGACAGCTCCTTTTGCACCTTCGACGTCGCCGCGTCCACGACCTCCACCATCCCCGTCGCCTCGCACGTGACGTAGACCCACTTGCCGTCGGGGCTCGCCGCGACGCCCTCAGGCTCCTCGCCGACCTTGAGCGTTGCCTCGATCTTGCCGCTCGCGATGTCGACGACGGACGCCGTGGCCGCGTCTTCGTTGGACACGAAGAGCCTCGATCCGTCGCGCGACACGGCGAACTGCTCCGGGTCGGAGCCGACGCCGAGGCGGCCTGCGACCACGATGCGCGCGGTGTCGATGATGCCGATGCCGTGGGCCGACGGATCCGCAGGCGCGGGCGCGGCGTTCGAACCGGGCGGCGCCGCGACGCTGCCGCTCAGGGCGACGTACACGCGGGACCCATCGGGGGAGCGCTGGATGCCGCGCGGGCGCTTGCCCACGGGGAGCGACGCGAGCGCCTTGCCCGAAGCGACGTCGATGAGCGTGACGTCGCCGGATGCTTCGTTGCTCACGTAGACGCGCGGACCTTTGGGCAAGCCGCCGAACGACACCGGTGACGTCGACGGCGACGCCGATGCCGATGGCGGCGGCGCGGGGGCCTCGTCGTGGCGGTGACACGCGGGGACGCCAAGGACGAGGGCGAAGAACGCTACGCGTCGAATCATCCGTCAGGGCGCAGAGAAGACGAAGAGCTGTCCGTTTACAAGTACCGCGAGGCGCCCGCCGCCGATCGCAATCGGCGTGTTGAAATATTGCATGGCCGTGCCGCCCATCGAAGTATTGCCTCCGCCGAAGACGCTCGCCCCCGTGTCGCCATCGAAGGCCCACAGCGAGGTGTCGGCGTCCCAGACGATCGCGTCGGACGTGCCGTCCGTCGTCGTCACGATCGGGGAACCCAGCGAAGTGTTCGTACCGGGAGCACACCAAGCGACGGCCGCCGTGGGTTTCGCTGTGCCCACGCCGGGGGTGATCTTGATCGAGACGAGGTTCCCGCCGTCCGAGCACCCCACGCCCGTTCCGCCGCCGTAGATGTAGAAGGCGACGTACGTCCCCTTCTTCGTCGTGTAGGCCGCGGGAGCGCCCTTGAACTGGCCGGTCGCAAGCTGGGCCTTGAAGAGCTCCCCTCCCAACCCGCCCAGGTTGTCGCGGTTGAGGAGGTAGAAGTTCTTGTCCTTGCCGCCCACGGCGACCAGGTGCGGGTACGACGTGCTGGCGGGCGTGTCGACGAGCACCTCACTGGCTCCTCCCAGATCGGCGTCGGTGTCGTCGAGGTCGGCCCAGTTGGAGGGCGTGTAGTAGTCGGCGGAGGCGCCCGAGAAGGTGGCCCCCGCGCCCAGGCGGATCACGGCTTCTCCGCCACCCCACGTGGACGGCGCCGTGAAGCCCGACGTGCCCGGTGCCGACGTGTTGCCGGTAACCGGATAGACGTAGGTCCCGTCGGTGGGCAGCGCGCCCGGGCCCCATATGCCGCCGCGAGGCGCCATCGTGTGCCAGGCCGTCGGGTGCTGCGGATCACTCGTGGGGATCGCGATGACCCAGCCGTAGTACGGCTTCGTGGGGTCGACCTGATCGCCATTGAGCCCACCGAACGGCACGTAGAGCGTGCCGTTGACGAGCTGCAGAGCGCCGCGCTGATTTTGATAGGGCGCGTTGAAGATCGCGTTCGCACCCCCATCCACCGACGAGAACACGGCGCTCACGTTGACCGGCCAGTTCGGGAGCGGGGACCCGTCTGCCATCTTCACGGCCCACACGCGGTGCACGGGCACCAGCGGGGTACCGATCTCGGTCATCGCGTCGAAGTAGATGACGCCCTCGCCCGAGCTGTAGTCGATGAATGGCGTACCCGTGATGCCGAGCGGGACGAAGCCGCCGTGCGTCCCGCCCGTCGCGGGAGCGCCATACGAGATGGTCGAACCCGTGGCCGAGCCCTCGCCGTTGTCCCAGAGGATGGCTCCCGTGGCCGCGTTGTACGTCGTCACGTGGTTGAGCTCCGTCACGACGACGAACGCGGGGACGCCGCCCGGCCCGTTTTCGACATAGAGCGGCTGCGCGAAGATGTCGGTGCTGGTGGTGCCCATGTACGACGTCGCCACGGCGCCCGTGAAGCCGGACACCACGTGGGTGGTGACGGCGTTGCCCGTCCCGGCGTCGGCCGACCACGTCAACACCGGATCGATGTACAAGCCGTTGCGCGAACCGTTCTTGTGGTGCTGGTAGACGGAGTAGTCGTACGCCGTAGCGCCGTCGGCCGAACCTCCATCGTGGCTTGCGGAGGTGCCCCCGCTGCTCGACGAGCTGCCGCCGCCGCTCGACGAGCCCGTAGCGCCCCCCGACGAGCCGCCGTCGACGCCGCCTTGCGTGCCCTCCCCGCCGTCGTCGTCGCCCACGCTCGCGTCGGGAGACGTCGCCGAGGACTTGGGGCTGGAACCGCATGCGGTCATCGCCACGGCCATGGCGGTGCCGATGGCGCAGCCAAACGCAAGAGCCATTCGATTCGCGAAAACAGCGTGGCTGTCGTTCATGGCTTCACCCCACGAGAACGGTAACACCCCGAAGACTCGGTCCGCGCCATCCCCCGCGGCTCGATCGTCGAAACCGGCCTTGGAATTTTCTAGGTGCAGGGCGCGTCGGCGTCAGAACATCACGCCGTCGTTCACATAGATCCCGAGGGGCAGCGAAGGGTTCTCGGAAACTGCGTCCGGCGAGTACCCCGCCTCGACGCGCAGCATCGCGGCTTGTCCCCACAGGACATAGAGCCCGCCTCCGACGCCGTACTTCAGACCCGCACCGGTCCCGTCGAGGGGCGAGTGAAACGTGTAGTCGCTCCAGACGCGCCCGGTGTCGAAGAAGGCATCCGCGCCCAGCGTGAACGTCTGCCGCAGAACGGTGAACTGGAAGACCATCGCGCGAAGCTCGATGTTTCCGAGCATCTTGATCGGTCCGAGGTACCGGCCAACGGGCACGCCGCGGAT
>Ga0302324_100027362_pt1 | contig 10865 bp, 9 predicted proteins | sample Palsa_T0_1_FD_201949 | JGI IMG/M metagenome (GOLD analysis project Ga0302324, IMG submission 201949) | Peat permafrost microbial communities from Stordalen Mire near Abisko, Sweden - Palsa_T0_1 | ecosystem: Environmental > Terrestrial > Soil > Palsa > Peat permafrost | place: Sweden: Abisko...
GTTTTCTCGAGTTGATTTTCCGGCACCAGCCAGTTCACCAAGCCGATGTCTCGCGCCCGTTCCGCACTGATCGCTTCACCGGTGAGCACCAACTCCAAAGCGAGCTTGGTCCCCAGGATATGGGGCAAGATCACCGCCGAGAGCGGAGGGAAAACGCCCAAGCGGATCTCCGGTTGCGCGAACCGAGCTTTCGGCGTGGCAATCACCAGGTCGCCGAGCACCGCCAATTCCGCGCCGCCGCCAAACGCCGGTCCATTAACCACCACCAGCACCGGCTTGGCAGTATTCAGCATTGCCAGGAACGCGTTCTGGAAAGCATCCACCAGCTGGAAAACGCGCCGGGAAGTGTATTCGCCGATCTCAATCCCGCCGCAAAATGCGCTGGCGGCGGAATCGATCACGATCAACTTCACCTTGTTGTCGGAGAGCGAATTGATGGCCGCGGCGATCTCGTTCAGCATCCGCTCGTTCAGCAGATTGTGTTCAGGGCGGTCCAGGGTGAGGCGCGCCACTTCGCCGTCCAACCGGTAACGCAGGAACTGGAACTCCTCCACCTTGGGGGCGGGCATGGTCCCAAATTCCTGGGCCATTCGAAATTCTTCAATCATTGTGAGGCTCCGAAACGATGGTTCCAGCTTAAAGCGCTTCGATTTCCATCGCTACACCGAATCCGCCGGAGACGCACAAAGTAGCCAACCCCCTGTTTACCTTGTTTCCAACCCCTTTAAGCCTCCCCGGCTGGCGCAGGTGGTGGACCAGGGTAGCCAGGATCCGGGCTCCAGTGCAGGCGATGGGATGCCCCAGGGCGATCGAGCCCCCGTTGGGATTCAGGCGGACCGGATCGAAGCGCAGCTCGCGATCGCACGCTAGCACTTGCGCGGAAAAAGCTTCGTTGAGCTCCACTGCCGCATAATCCGACATGCCGGTTCCGGTGCGGGCCATGAGCTTCCGCACCGCTGGCACCGGCCCGATGCCCATCACCCGGGGATCCACGCCGGAAGCCGTGGCGTCCACAATGCGCGCCAGAGGAGTGAGTTTCAGGCTGCGCAGTTTTTCCTCGCTCACCAGCACGATCGCAGCGGCGCCGTCGGTAATTCCGCTGGAGGAGCCCGCGGTCACCGTTCCAGCGGCGGCCCCTGCGTGGCCGAATACCGGTGGAAGCTTAGCCAGCGCTTCGAGCGTGACGTCCGCGCGGATATGCTCGTCGCTATCAATACGCGTTACTTTCCCTTTCTTGTCGGTACGCTCGATCGGAACTATCTCCGCCCTGAAATCGCCTGCGCCTGTCGCTCGCGTTGCGCGGCGATGGCTTTCCAGTGCGAACTTGTCCTGTTCCTCCCGCGAAATCTCGTATTTTTCGGCCAGCACCTCGGCTGTTTCTCCCATTATCATTTTCGAAATCTGGCATAGAAAGCCGTCGCGGTACATCGAATCGATCAGCGGTTGATTCCCCATTCGAAATCCCCACCGCGCTTCGAGCAAGTAGGGCACCCGGCTCATCGATTCCGCACCGCCCGCCACCACAATTTCCGCTTCACCCGAAAGAATCTGCTGCCAGCCCAGCATTACCGATCGCAATCCGGAGGCGCACGCCATGTTTATCGTGAATGCCGGCACATCGTCCCCAAGGCCCGCGCGCCAGGCGATCTGGCGGGCAGGATTGGGGCCCAGGCCGGCTGGGCGCGCATTCCCGAAGATAAGTTCATTCACTCGCCAAGGCAGATCCGGCACCGCGCCGCCGGCTACGATGCGCGGCATGTCGATTTCAGGGCCTTCCCCCGGCGTCCGCTCGGGCGGCAACGGAAGCCCGAACGCGCGCTCCAGGGCGGCTCGCACCGCGATCACACCCAGATCGGGAGCCGTGAATTCGGCCAGTGCCCCGCCAAATTTTCCGATTGGGGTGCGCACCGCGGCAACGATATAAACAGTTCGATTCATATTGGATGCCCCAATTTTATCACGCGCTTAGCCATCGCGCCGATCGCCGAGCCAATGAAGTGAATTTTCTAAGTGCGAGGGAATTGCCGCTGGTTTTCTGCGCCAAGTGCGAACGCACTTAAGGTATGCTGTTTTCACTCATGCATGACTTAGGATTTTTTCGCGAACATCTCGACGCCATGGAGCAAATGGCCCGGAACCGGGGCGTCTCCCTGGACTTGGCCGCTTTCCGCGAAATCGACGCCGAGCGACGCTCAATCATTACTTCCACCGAACGGCTGAAGGCCGAACGGAACAAAGCCAACGAGGAGATTGCGCGGGCGAAGAAGGCTGGCCAGGACGCTTCCACCATCCTCGCGCGGATGAAGCAGGTATCCGAGGAAGTGAAACAGTCCGACGAGCGCATAACTCAGCTCGATGAAAAACTGCGCGCGTTTCTGCTGATGGTGCCGAACATTCCCCACAGTTCCGTGCCGGTGGGCAAGGGCGCGGAAGGCAACGTGGAAGTTCGCCGATGGGGCGCCCCGCCGAAATTTGATTTCACGCCGCAACCGCATTGGGAAATCGGCGAACGCACCGGAATCCTGAACCTGGAAGCCGGAGTGAAAATGGCCGCGGCGCGTTTCGCCGTCTACCTGGGGCTGGGCGCGCGTCTGGAGCGCTCGCTGGCGAATTTCTTCCTCGATCTACACACCGGGGCGCACGGCTACACCGAGGTGCTGCCGCCCTTCATCGTGAACTCCGCATCCCTCACCGGCGTCGGCCAGCTGCCAAAGTTTGCCGCGGAGATGTTTCGTCTCGAAGGCACCGATCTGTGGCTCACTCCCACTTCCGAAGTCGAACTCACCAGTCTCCACCGCGACGACACCCTGGACGCCGATTCTCTTCCTCTTCGGCTGTGCGCATGGACCGCGTGCTTCCGCTCGGAGGCGGGCGCCGCCGGGAAAGACACCCGAGGGCTGAAACGGCAGCACCAATTTCAAAAGGTGGAGATGTTCAAATTCAGCCGCCCGGAACAAAGCTACGACGAGCTGGAACTGCTGGTCCGGGACGCCGAAGACGTTTTGCAAAAATTGGGGCTGCATTACCGCGTGCTGCAGCTTGGCACCGGCGACATGGGCTTCGCTTCTGCGAAGACCTACGACATCGAGGTGTGGCTGCCTTCCTCAGGTGAGTTCATGGAAATATCGTCGTGTTCCAATTGCGAAGCGTTTCAGGCGCGGCGGGCCGGAATCCGATTCAAGCCCAAGGGTGGCAAGAGCGAGTTCCTTCACACCCTGAATGGCTCCGGTCTGGCAGTGGGCCGCACCTGGATCGCCATCGTCGAGAACTATCAGCAGGCGGACGGCTCCGTGGTAATCCCCGCAGTTCTACGCTCATACATGGGTACCGACCGCATCCCCGTGCGTGCCTAAAAGTCCCCAATTGGGACTTTTCCCATCTGGGAATGTTTCACGTGAAACATTTTGCTCAAGTGTGCCACGTGAAACAAACTGCGGGACCGCAAGACCTCACGATACCGGGCCAATCAGTACCTTAGGGCCAGTCGGTTGCGGAACCCCTCCCGAGGGCTCAACGGTGATCGCAAAGGCTTTTGCTTTCGTGCCCGCGGGAACCGAAGAGACCAGGTATGCCCACCCGTTGTTGTCCTCTGGCGTGAAAATGCCCAGGCTAACCGGGTTTCCTTGGGCTGGCACAAGCCATAGCTGATACGTCTTTTCCGGGGGAAGCGGAGCGAGCAACGCATTGAGCAGCACCATGCCGTGGCGCTCGCTGTAGCGCACCATTCCGCGGCCGTTGACGTTGGGTGGAGGCGCCAGGTTCACCGCGAGGGTGTCGACCTCCGCGGCGGCGTTGATGACGCCTCGCGCCGCAGCTAGCTCATTCTGTTGCTCTTGCGCTGAGGCACGCAGCGACCTCACTTGCCTTTGCAGGTCGTCGTTATCTACCCACAGAATCACCGTGGCCGTGGCCAGCCCAAAAACCAGGGGAGTGAGCACCGCAGCCCACCAGCGGCTGGCAAAAATGGACGTTTTCTCAGGCACCGCGGACCGAGGCTGCTCCTGCGGCTCGAAACGTGGCGCCATCCCGCCCACATGAGCCATCAGACGCTCTTTAAGGCGCGGGTTAGGTGCAACCTGGGGCACCGAGAATGCCAGCAGAGCGATGCGGCCGCGCGCTTCTTCCAGCTTGCGCGAACAGTCGGCGCACTCCTGCAGATGATCCTCGATCGCCTGGCGCTCTTCGCCTTCCATCACGCCAAAAGCGTAGAGGTCGAAGTCTTCTTCCCGAATTGGATGGCCATTCACGGTTTCTTATCTCTTTGTTTTCAACCACCACTCACAACTGTGCCGCACTTCCAAAGGCCTGCTCAGGGCCGGAACGTCTTTTTCAAGCTCTCTATCGCCGAGCGAAGCCTGGTTTTCACCGTGCCTAGCGGCTCGCCGGTGCGCTCGGCAATCTCGGTATGGGTGAGACCCTCGAAAAAAGCCAGTTCCACCGCCTGTCTCTGCACTTCCGACAGTTCCTCGATCGCACCCTTCACCCTGCGGACCATCTGTTCCTGCGACAGGCTGGATTCTATATTGAACGAAACCACTACCATGTTTTCTTCCAACTCTTCCATGCCAACCCGATGAAAGCGTCGCAACCGGGAGATCGCGCGATTGCGCGCCGACACCAATAGCCAGCCAGGCAGCGATCCACGCTCCGGGTCGAACTTGACCGCGTTATTCCAGAGTTGAAAAAAGATATCCTGCAAAATCTCTTCGGCGGCCTGTGTGTCCCGTAGTACCCGCATGACCATTGAATGCAGCATTCCCGAATACCGGTCGTAGATGGCCGCCAGCGCCGATTCGTCGCGCGCTACGACTCGTTCGACCAGGGCTCGATCCGACATTCGCAGATCTACGTTGGGGCCTAGCTCCACTGTGCCTCAGTTACTCTGCAACTAGAGTACGCGCCAGCTCATCCGGTGGATTGTTGAAGACCTGCCCGGCTGTGCCCGCAAGTGGCCAAGGGTACCGCATGACGGTCCCCTCGACAATCAGTTACTATCCGCCCCCGGGGCGTTGGCCACCGTATATTGATTACCTATAATGAGTTACAGAATGTCTCAGGATGACATCATTCTGGCCCAACCGTCTGGCACCGAAAAACCGCCCGGAAACCTTTGTTTTCATTGACATACCATTGGACACTTCATAAACTTCGCCTTTAGCTAGGGTTACCAACCAACTACCCGCACCAAGCATGATCCACTCGCCAGGCTTCCAGCCATGGCCCAACGAGTAAGGAGTGACGATGGCCACTGTTGCGAAGCCGGCTCCGCAGCCGATTCCCCGGATCGTTCCGCGCGAGGATCTGAATCCCCTTCGTATTGCCCAAATTCAGTTCGATCTCGCCGCAGAACATCTCAAGCTGGACCAGGGTCTGCGTCAGATACTGCGAACTCCCAAGCGCGTGTTGGAAGTTTCCATTCCGACCAAGATGGACAACGGCCAGATTAAAGTCTTTACCGGTTATCGCGTGCAACACAACATTGCGCGGGGACCAGCCAAGGGGGGCATTCGCTATAGTCCCAGCGTTACGCTCGACGAAGTGAAAGCGCTGGCCACCTGGATGACATGGAAAACCGCTACGGTCAATGTGCCGTATGGCGGCGGCAAGGGCGGAGTGACTTGCGACGCCAAGCGCATGAGCAAGGGCGAGCTGGAGCGCATGACGCGGCGGTACACGTCGGAAATTCTGCCGATTATCGGTCCGGACCGGGACATCGCCGCTCCCGACGTTTATACCGACGCACAAACCATGGCGTGGATCATGGACACGTATTCGATGACGGTGGGGTATTCGTCGCTGGGCGTGGTTACCGGCAAACCGATTTCCATCGGAGGATCCCAAGGGCGCAACGAAGCGACCGCGCGCGGGGTGGTGGTGGTTTGCGAAGAAGCGTGCCGGCTGAAAAAAATGTCGTTGCGAGGCGCGACCGTAGCCATTCAGGGATTTGGCAATGCCGGGGCGACGGCGGCACGGCTGTTTACTGAAAAAAAAGCGCGGGTTGTCGCGATCAGCGATTCGCGCGGCGGGGTATTCAATTCGCGTGGAATCGATCCGCTGAAAGCGGCGCGGTACAAAGATCGGGCAGGCACGGTGGTGGGTATGCCCGGGACTTCGCGCATTTCGAACGACGACGTTCTCACCATGAAATGCGACATCCTGGTCCCTGCGGCGCTGGAGAGCGTCATCACCCTGGCCAATGCCGAGCAAATCAAAGCGCGGATCGTGGCCGAGGCGGCCAACGGTCCCACCACGCCACACGCCGACGAAGTGCTGGCGCGCAAGGGCATCACGCTGCTCCCGGACATTCTGGCGAACGCCGGCGGGGTGACCGCGAGCTACTTCGAGTGGGTGCAGAACATGCAGAGCTTGTTGTGGACCGAAGCAGACGTGAACGCCAAGCTGGAAGTGGTAATGAAGCGAGCTTTCACCGAAGTCTACGAAACCTCGCGCAAGAATCGTACGCACATGCGCACCGGCGCTTATATTCTGGCCGTCGGCCGCGTGGCCGACGCCACCTTGGTTCGCGGGCTATTCCCGTAAATTTTCTCCCTGCTGTTTCCTAGCGCTCCTTCGCCGAATAATACCCTTGCGCGCAATAGGAAGACGCGCGTACATTCCAATTGAGCCGGTCTGCTTGAAAAATTCGAGCGACCGGCCTTCGTGCCTGAGTGGAGTGACAACGGAATTGAACAATCACGCCAACGGACGGCCGCCCATACTGCTGACCATCGCGGGATTCGATCCTTCCTGCGGCGCGGGAGTGGCTGCCGACATCAAGACTTTTGCCGCGCACAATTGCTATGGCGTGGCGGCGGTTACCGCGTTAACGGTGCAATCCAGTTCGGGAGTCACCGCGGTACACAGCACCTCGGCGCCGATTCTTTGCGCGCAACTGCAAGCGCTGGCGGAGGACATGCCCATCGCCGCGGTAAAAATCGGCATGCTCGGCACCAAAGCGAACGCCGTCGCGGTGGCTGAATTTCTGGACAAATATAAGTTCGTCCATGTGATTCTGGATCCGGTGACCAAATCCACATCCGGTAACGCGGAGTTGATCGACGCGGCTGGCTTGAAGTTTCTGCGCGACGAATTTTTGCGCCGGGCCTCGGTGATAACACCGAATATTCTCGAGGCCGAGCTTTTGACCGGGTTGGAAGTGAAAGACGTGGCCGGAATGAAGCTGGCCGCGCAAAAACTGATCGAGCAGGGCGCGCGCGCAGTGGTGGTGACGGGCGGTCATTTGGAAAGGCCCACCGACGTCCTATGCGATAAAGGCGAGATCTTTATCCTGGATGGAGAGGCGGTGAAGAACACCAACACCCATGGCTCCGGGTGCACGTTCTCGTCGGCCATCGCGGCACAACTAGCCTCGGGGCAGGAATTGCGCGACGCGGTAATTTTGGCGAAAGTTTACGTAGCGAGGGCCATCGATAAGGCCTACGCCATCGGCAAGGGCCCGGGCCCGCTGAACCACCTCTTCCGTTTCCACCAGGATCCGCCTCCGCGAGGAGTCCACGAAGTCCCGCAGCACGGCATGCATCCGGCATCCGAGCCAGCCACCCACTAGAAGGCTGTTACTGCTCCAGATAATGCCTTCCGGAGGCCGCTTTCCGCCTGAAGATTCGTGCGCGTATAGTCATCGCATGAGCACAACTATTCGTCTTACACCGAACAGCGAGGCACTCTTACAAAAGCGACTCGCGGATGGCACCTTTCGCTCTCCCGAGGAAGTCATCGAGCGGGCATTGGAAGCCCTGACAAAACTCTACGAACAGTCAGGCAAAACCCTCTCGGCGAGGTCTCCTGCTGAAGTCGTCGCTAGCATTCAGGAGAATCGCAAAGGTGTCACTTTAGGCGGCCTCAAACTCAAGGACATGATCCGCGAAGGGCAGAAATACTGATGGCTGCCTTCGTACCCGACGCATCGGCGACATTGACATGGTTTTTTCAGGATGAAACTTCCACTTGGACGGAAACTCTGCTCGCGAGACTGAAGTCGGGAGATACAGCGATTGTCCCGCAACACTGGCCGTTAGAGGTCGCGAACGCATTCTTGGCGGCGGTGCGCCGTGGGCGTGTCGACAGGGACAGAACTGCTAAATTCCTTTTCGATTTGTTGTCACTGCCTATTCGCATTGATTCTACTCATGGCGAGGCGATGCTCGGTCAGGTTTTGGCATACGCCGAGCAGTACGTATTGACGATCTATGATGCGGCTTGCCTGGAGCTTGCGCTTCGTGAAGGTGTGGCCTTAGCAACTCTAGATAACGATTTGCGGAAGGCAGCCCTCGCTGCCGGAGTTCCGCTGGCATAGAGGGAACTAAAACGCTACCCGAGAGAAGCTGATAAAAAATTAGGATTGATGATTGGCTGCGGCGGCGGAGGTGCGTCCGAAGACGCGCTGGAAGATGGCGTCGACGGACTTCAGTTGGCGTTTCAGGTCGAAGGTGTGGGCTAGCGCTTTTGCGTCGAGAAAACGGCGAATGTTGGGATCATCGGCGATGCGTTGCTGGAAGCTGGTTTCCGTTTCCCAGGCGGCCATGGCATGGCCCTGCACCCACCTGTAGGCGTCTTCGCGCGGGGCGCCGTGTTCGACCAGGTCCTGCAATAGCGTGCCGGAAAAAACCAGGCCCTGCGTGGAATCCAGATTGCGCTGCATGCGCGCCGGGAAAACTTTCATGTTGGCCACAATGTCCGTCATGCGCGCCAGCATGTAGTCCACCAGAATCGCGGAGTCCGGTAGAATAATTCGTTCGACCGAACTGTGCGAAATGTCGCGCTCGTGCCACAGCGCGATATCCTCGAGCGCGGCCACCGAGTTTCCCCGCACCACGCGAGCCAGGCCGCAAACCTGCTCGCAGCCTACTGGGTTGCGCTTGTGGGGCATGGCTGAGCTGCCGCGCTGTTCGCCGCCAAAGGGCTCTTCCGCTTCGCGGACTTCGGTGCGCTGCAAGTGGCGAATCTCCAGCGCCACTCGTTCGAGCGACGCCGCAATAATGGCCAGAGTGCCCACATATTCGGCGTGCCGGTCGCGTCCGATCACCTGAGACGCCACCGGCGCCACCGCCAGGCCCAAGTGCCGGCAAATTTTTTCCTCGATCTCCGGACCGAGATGGGAGCAATTGCCCACCGCGCCGGAAATCTTTCCAATCTCGATCTGTTTGGCAGCAGCCTGAAATCTTTCAATGTCGCGCCGGATTTCGGCAAACCAATTCGCGATCTTCAGGCCAAAGGTGATGGGCTCGGCGTGGACGCCATGGGTGCGGCCGATTTCCGGGGTGTCTTTGAACTCCCATGCGCGGCGTTCCAGCACACTCAAATATTGCTGTAAACCCTGCAGAATCAGGCGTGAGGCGTCGCGCACCACCAGCGACTGAGCGGTGTCGACAATGTCGTTGGAGGTAAGCCCGTAGTGCAGCCAGCGCGCCGCTTCGGGATCGCCGACGGACTCCTGCACGGCGATGGTAAACGCAATCACGTCGTGCTTCACCCGCGCTTCATGTTCCAGAATGCGCACGACGTCAACCTTCGCTTTTCTCCGGAGCGTTGCCGCCGCGGCAGCCGGGACGATGCCCGCTTCGCTCAGCGTTTCGGTGGCCGCTAGCTCAACGTCGAGCCACTTCTGGAAGCGGTTCTGCTCGCTCCAGACGGCGCCCATCTCGGCGCGGGTGTAACGTGGGATCACTGACTTCTCCTCACCAAACTATATTTCTCCGCCAGCGAGAGCCGGCGAACAGGGCGGCCGCCGAGATTTAATTCGTCGGCGATTCTGATTTCGGCGCCTCTACATTGGGCGCAGAACGCACTGCCGGAATCGCACGGCGCAGGCGATCCACCACCGCCTTTTGCCCCAGCGCCGCCATTGTATCGAACAAAGGAGGAGCCACGGCACGTCCAACGATGGCCACGCGCGTAGCGTTAATGAGCAGACCGGCCTTCACTCCCTCGCTCTCGGCCAATGCGCGCAAAGCGTGATCGCAGGCATCGTGGTTCCAGTCGGGCAGTTGTTCCAGCGAGTCGGCCAGCTTGGCAAAGAAATCGGGCAGCCGATCGTCTTTCCAAAATTTCGCGCGAGCCTCGGGCTCGTATTCGAAATCGTCGGAGAAGAAAGCCCGAGCCCAGCCGGAAAAATCGGGCAGCAACCGAGCTCGAGGACGAACCAGGTCCACGGTCCGCGCGAACCACTCCTTTTGGCTTCCCGCCCATTCTTCACGCCAGATTCCCGCGCGCATTAATTCCGCTTCAACGGGGGGCAGAATTTCCTGCACCGGGGGCTTTTGCAGATATTGGGTGTTGTACCACTCGAGCTTGGCGCGGTCGAAGACCGCATTGGTGCGGCTCACACCTTGCAACGTGAAGCGCTGGACCATATCCGCAATCGGCAAATATTCCAAATCCTCGCCGGGCGACCAGCCCATCAGCGCCAGGAAATTTCGAAAAGCTTCCGGCAGAAATCCTTCCTCGGCGTAAGAGCCCACACTGGTGGCGCCGTGACGTTTGGAAAGGCGCTTCCGGTCGGGGCCCAGAATCAAAGGAACGTGGGCAAAAATCGGAGGGGCGGCCCCTAACGCCTGATAAATCAGCACTTGCTTGGGAGTATTGGAAATATGATCGGCGCCGCGAATCACGTGAGTGATATGCATGTCGATGTCATCGACCACCACGCTCAGCTGATAAGTGGGTACTCCGGTCGATCGCATCAGTACGAAATCTTCCATCTCTTCGTTTTGCACGTCGCTCGGGCCGAAGACGATATCTTCGAAGTGGGTTACCCCGGACCGGGGAGTGAGAAATCGAACGGCGTACGGAATCCCCTGACCCTCTTTTTCGGCGCGCTGCTCTGGCGTGTAAGAGCGGCAAGCGCA
>Ga0302324_100027363_pt1 | contig 10865 bp, 12 predicted proteins | sample Palsa_T0_1_FD_201949 | JGI IMG/M metagenome (GOLD analysis project Ga0302324, IMG submission 201949) | Peat permafrost microbial communities from Stordalen Mire near Abisko, Sweden - Palsa_T0_1 | ecosystem: Environmental > Terrestrial > Soil > Palsa > Peat permafrost | place: Sweden: Abisko...
GTTGCCCTGGCGGTCCTCCCCGAACGGCCACATCCGACCCCATCGCTCCGAACGGTTCCGGGCGACTCTCAACCGGAAGACCTGTCCCTCGAGGCGGCTTCCGCACCAGTCCGGCCGCGGCCCGGGTGTCGGCGCTGCGCGCCGAGGGCGATTAAGCGGCCCCGGGCTATGGACCGGATCAGTTCTCCAACTGCGCGGCCCGACCGCGAGCCAGCCGGGCCGGCCTGACCGCGCCGACCGGGATCGCGCGTCCGATCGTCATGAGCGCGGCGCACCCGCAGATCACGGTCGCCCAGATCAGCCCGGTTGCGATCCAGTCCTCGCCGACGCCGGGTCCCGTCGTCCTGGCCCCGGCCGCCCACGCCAGCAGCGCGCAAGCCCCGCCGATCAGCGCCCACCCCGCGGCCAGCAACGAGTAGGCGGCCCGAGGCCGGGGCGGCAGGCGCCGCCGCGCCCGCCGCTCAGCCAGGAAGTTCGCGGCCACGGTCCCGAGCGCGTCGAAGACCGCTAGCGGCAGCAGCGCAAAGAACACCGCCTGGACCGGATGAAGGTACCCCGGCACGTCGGTCGACTCCATGTATCCGCCGGCCGCGGCGAACGCAAGTCCGCCGGTCAGGTAGCGCCACACCCCGCCCGGGTAACGCCGCCGCCTCCGCTCGCCCTGGAGCCGTCGCCGGGCTTCACGCCCCTCCGGCCCCGCTGGTGTCGCATGCCTCCCCATGGGTAACAAATATCACCCCAAACGGGCACACGTGACCACGTTCAGCTACTCCGAAGATTATTGGGCGACAAAACGCCCGGAAAACCGGGCGTAACGTCGCGCAATAATTTGATCTTGCCGCCGTGCAGCTCAGATGCCTCGGCGAGCGCCGCGAGCCGGTCGAGCGAAGCCTGGAGCATGTCCGCGGTGGTCGACCGGGCTCGCTCCAGTCTCTTGGCCGGCGCGTCCGGCGGCAGCCCGGTCCAGTCGTAGGTCTGGGTGACCAGGGTCCGCGACTCGTCCAGCGGCTCGAGCTCCCAGCGCCACAGATGCCCGGCCGGCTCCTGCCCGGCGTCGCCGGGCAGCCACGCGATCAGCCGCCCCTCCTCGAACTCGGTCACCCGGTTGTCGCGGACCCCGCTGGTCCTGGTGAGGGTCATCGCGAATACCTCACCCACCCCCCGCACCCGCTGTCCCGCCGCCGCCACAGCCAGGTTGTCGTTCCCGTCCCAGCTCGGCTGCAGCGCCGGATCGGCGATCAGCTCAAAGATCGTCCCAGCCCCGGCCGCAATCTCCCGGCTAGCGCTCAGCACCCGCACGTCCGTCCCTTGACTCGTCATGCCTCTATCCAAGCACTTCAGCCAATTGTCACGCTAACTGGCAAGCTGAGCTTGTGCGGGCGACCCTCCGCATCCCGCTGCCACCTGACCTGGAGGCCCGGCTTGGCCCGACTGACCTGAACAACGTCGTCCCCGCGCAATTCACGGCCGACTCCGTCGTTACCCTCCACGACCCGGGGACCGGCGAGCCCGTCCTCGTCGTCATCATCGAGCCGCAGGGCCGCGAGGACGATGATAAGCAGTACGCCTGGCCGGCCTACGTCACCAATGTCCGCCGCGCGGCCAAATGTCCCCGCGCCGTCCTCGTCGTTATCTGCCCCGACCCCGTTGAGGGCGAGAAATGCCGCAAGGGCATTCCCACCGGCCATCCCGGCTTCGACCTGTGGCCGATTGTGATCGATCCGCTGCACGCTCCAAGCGCAGACGGCGCCAGCCCCTGGCTGGTCATATTTGACGCCTGCCTAGGCGTCATCGAGATGGGAACTGAGCCTGGCGCCCGCCGGATCCTCAACGCCCGTGATCTCAAGCCGACGAAGGGCCAGCGCGGGCAGATCAACGCGGCCACCGATCTCGCCCAGCTCGACCGCTGGTTTGACCGAGCGCTGACCGCGGGCACCGCCGCCGAGGTCTTCGCGGACTGAGGCAGGCCAAATTCCTATTCGGTCCGCCAGGCACCGCCCATGAGAGGCTGACCAGGGTCGAGCTGGGTGATCGCGACGTCCAGCAGGCCGGCCAGTGCCTCCGGACGCTCCCGGCCGTAGACCGGCGAGGCGGCGTCGGTCAGCGGGATCGTCGCGGCGGCGACGCCCCGGGCGGTGACCGGAAGCGGAGCGGTGAGCCGTCCCACCAGCTCGCGGATGGCAGGCTCGGCCGCGAGGATAGCGGCGGCGTTCAGCGGGACGGCCGGGGTGCGGACGGCCGGGGCGCGCCGGGCCACCCGCAGCAGATGCTCCCAGCTCCGGGCCACCGACGTGCGGCGCGGGAGCGAGACGACGTCCTGGGCGCGGGCGGCCAGCAGCCGATTCGACTCGGGTGAGCAGCCCGCGGCCAGCTGATGGTCCAGCGACGCGCCGAGCACGCGTGCGAGCAGCCGGTCGGCGAGTCGGCAGGGCCGGAGAACGAGAGGGTCGCCGAGGACGAGGGTGTGCCGGGCGCCTGGGCGGGGAGCGGTGTCTGCGCTGTGCATACCTCCAGCTTCGGCCTGGCCGCGCGAAACGATAAGTGGCATAATTGACAGGGTGCAAGACGATACTGCCAACGTAGCGGCACCCGGAACCGGTCCCAAGCCCCCCGTGGTCGCGATCGTGGTGTACGACGGCCTGGCCCTGTTCGAGCTCGCGGCCGCCAATGACGTCTTCGGCACCGACGTCACCACTGCATCCGGCGAGCAGCTGTACCAGGTGCTCATCTGCGGCCCGTCAACGTCGGTCATGACCGAGGCCGGGTTCCGGATGGAGGTGCCGCGCGGCCTGGACGCGCTCGACCAGGCGCACACCGTCGTCGTGCTGCCCACCCAGATCCCTGAGCAGGTGCCGGCCGAGGTGCTCGACGCGCTGCGCCGGGCCCGGTCGCGCGGGCAGCGTCTGCTGTCGCTCTGCACCGGCGCGTTCGTGCTGGCCGCGGCCGGGCTGCTGGACGGCCGGACCGCGACCACGCACTGGTCAGAATGCGCCGACCTGGCGCGACGGTACCCGCGGGTGACGGTCGATCCGGACGTGCTCTACGTGGACGAAGGCGAGCTGCTCACCTCGGCCGGCAGCGCCGCCAGCCTTGACCTGTGCCTGCACGTGCTCCAGCGCGACTACGGCACCCAGGTCGCGACCCGGGTCGCCCGCGACCTGGTGATACCGCTGCACCGGCCCGGCGGGCAGGCCCAGTACATCGAGACCCCGGTGCCGGAGCCGGGCATCGGCGGAGACCTGTTCACCGACACGCTCAGCTGGCTCCAGGCGCACCTCGACGAGGAGGTGACGGTCGCCGACCTCGCCGCCCGGGCGGCGATGAGCCCGCGCACGTTCGCCCGGCGGTTCCCGGCCAGCACCGGGGCCACGCCCCTGACCTGGATCCTGCGCGAGCGGGTGCGGCTAGCGCAACGGCTCCTGGAAACGACCGACCTGCCGGTCGACGCGATCGCGGGCAAGACCGGCTTCGGCACCGCCGACAACCTGCGCAAGCACTTCGGCCGGATGCTGCACACCACGCCGCAGGCCTACCGGCGCACGTTCAGGGACCCGGCCGCCTCGCTTACCCCTGCAACTGCTTGACCATCTCGAGCGCGTCGTTGACGTGCCCGCTGATGTTGGTCATCGAGTTGAAGATCTGCCGGACAGTGCCCTCGCGGTCGATCACGTAGGTGACCCGGCCGGGTATCAGGCCGAGCACGGTCGGCACCCCGTAGAGTTTGCGGACCTTGCCGCCCTGGTCGCTGAGCAGCGTGAATGGCAGCTTGTACTTATCGGCGAAGGCGGTGTGCTTGTCAGCCGAGTCGGAGCTGACGCCGATCACCTCGGCCCCCGCTTCGGTGAAGACCTCGTGGCTGTCCCGGAAGGCGCAGGCCTCGGCGGTGCAGCCGGACGTGTTGTCCTTCGGGTAGAAGTACAGCACGACGACCCGCTCGCCGAGCCGGTCCTGCAGCCGCACCGGCTCGCCGGACTGCGCCGGGAGGGTGAAGTCGGGCGCCTTGTCGCCGACCTTTACTGAACTTGCCATAGTGCCCTCCAAGTAATCAGCACGAGCGTGACCGCACGCAATCGGGTTCAGCGCTCTCCCGATTGCACGGCCCTCTCCTCAGTCTCCTCTTCTACTACGGATGCGCGGGTGTTACGGATGCGCCGGCTGGAGAAGCCCGTTCAGGATGCGCGTCATCGCACGGTCGAACGTTGACTCGCCCCCAGCCGGGTCGGTGGCGGCGGGCTGCTCTGCCAGCGCGGCCGCCAGGTGCGGGTGCTGGCCGGCGGCGACTACTCCTAGCAGGTACTGGGCCAGCGATTCCTGCCACTGGGCGGTCTCCTGCCCGGCCCGCTGCTGGCCGATCTCGGTCTGCGCGAACAGCCGCACGACGCCGGAGAACAGGCCGACCGTTTCCAGCCTGGCCGGCCCGGTCAGGCCCGTTCCGGCCAGTGCGGCCAGCGACGCCTCGATGAAGGAAACGGCGTTCGGGCCGGGCAGGTTCGCGGCGGCCGGGACGTCAAGCAGCCAGGGATGCCTGCGGTACATGGCAAGACCCTGCCGCGCTAGTGCGAGGAGGTCGGGCACCGGACGGCCGGTACCGGGCTCGGCGTAGGAGAACTCGCCGTAGACCTGGTCGGCCATCAGCTGCACGAGCTCCTCCCGGCTCGCCACGTAGCGGTACAGCGAGGCGGGCGCGGTGCCGATCGCCGCGGCGGCGGAGCGCATGGTCACCGCCCCGATGCCGTCGGCGTCGGCAAGCCGGACGCCGGCCGCCGCGATCTCCGCCCGGCTGTGCTCGGGGGCGGGCCCGCGGGCCGCACGCTCGGGGCGGGCCCAGAGGCTCTGGTCCGGGCCGGGGCGCTTCGGCTGCTTCGTCATTGCGAACACTGTACTCAGTGAGTTATGCTCTCGATAAAGCGAACGCCGATCGCAGTTTTAAGAATCGCGCGCGAGCCGCTGACGAGCAGGGGAGCAGAGATGATCGGAGCGGCCGAGACCGGCCGGGGGCCGGGTACTCAGTGGGCCAGCACCTGGACACCGACTGAGTACGCCTCCAACGGCACCGTGCAGATCGCCTATGACCAGCTGGCCGGCTCGGCTGGCGACCCGCTGCTGCTCGTCATGGGCCTCGCCGTCTCCAGATTCTGGTGGTCGCCCGGGCTGGCCCGGGCGTTCGCCGACCAGGGCTTCGCGGTCGCCCGGTACGACCAGCGGGACGCCGGGCAGTCAACCCGAATGCCCGACACCGGCCACGCCAACCCGTTCGTCGCGCTGGCCCGAAGGCGCGGCGCGTACTCATCCGAGGACATGACCGACGACGCCGTCGCGGTGCTGGACGCGCTCGGCTGGGAGCGCGCGCACATCTTCGGCGCCTCACTCGGCGGCATCATCGCCCAGCGGACCGCCCTCCGCCATCCCGACCGGGTCCTCAGCGTCGTCTCGGCCATGGCGATGCCCAGCGACGCGGTCGGGCTCAAGGCAGCGCGTTACGTGCGCTTCGGCACGCTCGCCCGGCTCGCCCGGGTCAGGGTTCCCGAGGGCAGCGACGGGGACCGCCAGCTCTCGCTGGCGCTCGCCCGGGAACTGGCGACCCCCGCCTACCCCTTCGACGAAACCCTCGCCCGCGAGTGGATCGAGCGCGAGATCGACGCGGGCCCGAGGGACACCAAGGCGCAGAGCCGGCAGGTCGGCGCTCCGTGGCACGGCCCGAAGCTGCGCGAGATGCGAACGCCCGTCCTTGTCCTGCACGGCGACAGTGACCCGATCCTGCGCGTCAGCGCCGCGAAAGACACGGCCAAGGCCCTCCCCGGCGCCCGTCTGGTGATCTTCCCCGAGGTCGGCCACGACCTTCCCGCCCCGCTCTGGCCGGCCATCGCCCGCGAGGTCCGCCAGCTCGCTGACCAGGCGTCGGCCCGCACCACCTAGCTGACGTAAGCGGCGAGCTCGGCCCGCTGTCCGCTCACCCAGTCGTAGGCGTCGCGGACCGATCGCGCCGCCCCGCTGTCGCGCAGCCGGATCATCGCCGGGTCGCCCGCGGCGGCCTGAGCGGCTATGCCCCGCCAGCACCGGTCCTGCCACCACAAGATCGTCTCCAGCAGATCGCTGCGGTCGGCCAGCCCGTAGGCGTCGCACACCAGCCGCATCCGCCGGCCCGCATCGGCCACGTCCGCGCCGAGGCCGGGGCCGAGGCCAAGGAACTGCCAGCAGACGTGGGCGATGTCGTGGATCCGCTTCCCCGGCGCGGCGATGTCCCAGTCGATGAACGCCACCGGGACGAGCCCGGTGCCGCCGTCGCGGTACACGGTGTTCTTCGGCGAGAGGTCGTTGTGGCACACCACCTCCGCCCCCGCGGCCAGCGGCGTCCCCGCCGACAGATCATGAAACTCCCTGACCAGCGCGGCCACCCGGGCAACGCTCGCGTCCGAGGTGACCGACGGCGACTGGGCCTTCGCCCAAGCCACGTGGCCGTCGACCAAGCTGAGCACTTCTCGCCCGAGCTCATCGGTCCCGAGAAATCGCGGTGCCCCGTCCCAGCCGCGCCGCTCGAACCACTGAAGCAGCGCGTGCACGAACTCAGGATCGTCCGGCAGCCGCCGCCGGACCGTGTTCCCGACCCGCACGACCGGCGTCACAAAGCCGCCCGGCAGTCGCTCCTCGCTCACCAGCCGATCCTGCCAGAAGTCAAGCCGAACTGCCGCCGCACTGCGCCGGGCGATATCGGCTACGCCCTGCTCTGTGGCAAGATAGCCCGATGCTGCAACTCCTGGTTTTCAGCATCGACTGCCCGGACCCGATGAAGCTGGCAGCGTTCTACTCCAAGGTGACCGGCCGCGCCATTGTGGAGGGCAGTCACGACAACCAGGCTGGCCTTACCTTCGGCGAGGTCGACCTGACCTTCCAGCGGGTGGCAGACTACCGCCCTCCCAGCTGGCCCGACGGCGAACACCCGAAGCAGTACCACCTCGACTTCGAAGTGGACGAAATCGAGCCAGAACAGCGCCGCGTCGTCAAGCTCGGCGCGACACTGCAGAAGGACTTCATCGGACCCGAGGGCTACGGCTGGCAGGTCTACACCGACCCGGCCGGGCATCCCTTCTGCCTGTGCCGCCACCAAGGGGTCACCTGGACCGACAAGGGGGCGGCGTGGCCCTAAGGGCGTGTGGCCAGCGCTAGGCCGCGGCCGGCGCCGGTGACCGGGCGAGTGCCCGCACGGCCAGGTCGCGGGCGGTGATGCCGACCCGGGTGGCCGGCACGAGCAGCGCGCCCGCGATCAGGCGCCCGTGCTGGGTCGGCCGGACCCGGACCCGGTGCTCGGCCTCGTAAGCGCGGAACGCGGCCGCGTAGTCGTCAGGGGCGTCGCCGAGCGCCCGCGCGAGCGTGGCGGCGCCGGCGATGGCCAGGCTCGAGCCGTTGCCGAAGAGCGACATGCAGGACGCGGCGTCGCCGAGCAGCGCGATCCGCCCCGCAGACCAGGACGGCAGCCGCACCCGGCTGACCGAGTCGAAGTAGAGGTCATCGGCCGCGCGCACCCGGTCGAGCAGGCGCGGCAGCTCCCAGCCGCCGTCACGATAGGCGTCGAGCACGATCTGCTTGCAGGCCGCCGTATCGCGGTTGTCCAGCCCGGCGATGGCCGGGCTGCGGAAGATGAACGCCGCCATGGCGTTCCCGTTGACCGGATGCACCGAGACCGACCGGCCGGGCAGGTTGTACATCAGCACCGTGCTCGGGTCGTCCGCCGCGTAGCCGAGCTGAAGCGTGGCGACGTACATGCCTAGATGGCGCAGGTAGCCGGAGGCGGGACCGAACGCCAGGCGGCGCACCGCCGAGTGCAGCCCGTCGGCCCCGACGACGAGGTCAAACCGACGCGGTGCGCCGGTCGCGAAGGTGACGTCCACCCCCGCCGCGTCCTGCCGCAGCGCCGTGACGGTGTCGCCGAACACGAACTCGGCCCGGTCGCGGGCGGCGTCGTACATGACCGCGGCGAGGTCGGCCCTCGGCACCTCGAGCTCGGTGCCGTCCGCCTTGCCGACCGGGATGCGGCCCACCCGGCGTCCTGACGCATTCACGAAGGCCATCCCGGACACGGTGGTGGCGGCCTGGCGCAGCCGCGGCAGCACGCCCATCCGCTCGGCCACGTCCATCGCCTCGCCCCGGACATCGACCGGGTTGCCGCTGGACCGCTGTCCCTCCGAGCGCTCGACCACGGTCGGCTCGAAGCCGGATCGCGACAGCCAGTAGGCCAGGGTGGGCCCGGCCACGCCGGCCCCGGAAATCAGCACTGTGCGTTGTTTCATAGCCACACTCTAATAGCATTCAATGCAAAATCGCAACGAGTGCCGAAAAGCATTCGATGCGATACACTGCCGTCATGGCGTCCACCACCAGCTCCGGCAGCACCCTGCGCGAACGCAAGCGGGAGCGCACCCGCAGGGCGCTGATCGACGCGGCGATCGACCTGTTCGAGCGCAACGGCTACGACGGCACCACGGTGGCCGACATCGCCGAGGCGGCCGACATCGGCACCCGCACCTTCTTCAGCTACTTCGCCAGCAAGGAGGAACTGCTGTTCCCCGAGAGCGACGCCCGGGTCGCGGCGGCGGTGGCCGCGATCGCGAACCGCGAGCCCGGCGACCGGCCCGCCGACGTGCTGCTGCGCGCACTGCGGGACGTCGGCGCGGCCGACGGAGAGACAGACGACATGGTCGACCGGATCGCGGCGGTCCGGGTCGCGCTGTTCCGGACGGTTCCCGCGGTGCGCGGGCGGGCCCTGCAGATTCAGCTCGACGCCCAGCGCGAGATCGCCGGGCATCTGCAACGGGCCTTCCCGTCTGAGCTCGACCAGGTCACCGCGGCCGCCCTGGTGGGCGCCTTCGTCGGCGCGGTCAGCGGCGCGCTGGCGGTGCTGCTCGACGATCCGGACGCGCCGGCCGATCCCGACAGTCTGCGGCGCCAGCTACGCCACGCGACCGACCTCGCCCTCCGCCCCTGGCAGTAGCAATTCAAATTCCAATTCATTCATCTCGAACGGTCCCGGCCGACTCTCCACCCCCAACCGCGCCACCACCGCTGGCACGCCCGGCTAGACCATCCCGGCTGCCTAAGGGCTTGCGCTCGCCGCTGCCTCGGGCACCGGGCTAGCCGGCTGGCCGGCCGGCGCTGGGGCGGCGGGCTGGCTGGCGACGGCGCCGCAGAAGAAGTTCGCGTCCGGACGCGGCGGGCTGCCCGGTCGCGGGGGCACCCTGGTGCAGTGTGACTCGATCCACAGCACCCGGGGATCCGAGCCCGACGGCGACACCGGCAGCAGGAAGGCCTGCACGTAGCCGTCGTTGATGTCAGCCTGCAGCTCGGCCAGCGTCGGGGCAGGCACGTTGCCGAGGTAACCGCCGATCGGCAGCACCTCCAGGCCGCTGTACAGGATGTAGTTCTCCGCCAGGCCGGAGGTGTCAGTGCCGAACAGCGCGTCGCCCGGTTGCCGTTCGAGCGCCTGCGCCTGGGCCGCCTGGGCGTAGGCCGGTCCGGCCGCCGCCAGCAGCTGGTTATTGCGCGCGGTCTGCGACGACTCGAACGGGCTGTCAAATGGCCCCAGCCCCTGGACCACGGACGTCACCGACGCCGCCGCCGGCAGTAGCAGCACCGCCGCGCCGGCGAACGCGAGCGAGGTCAGGTGCCCGCCCCGGCCCGACGCGCGCAGCAGCAGCTGGGCGACGGCGGCGGCCGCCGCCACCAGCGCCACCAGGGTCAGCAGGAGCGGCCCGGATGCCGTCCCTGACATCAGATAGGCGCCGTAGCCGACGCAGCCGAGCACCGTCGCCGCGACGATCAGCCGCACCCGGGGCGACCAGGGCCGCGGCCCGCACGCGGCCAGCCCGGCCCCGCACAGCGCCGCCACCGCCGGGACCAGCGCCGCCACGTAGTACGAGTTCAGGTACGTGCCGGTGCTGAAGAAGACCGCCAGGATCAGCCACCAGCCGCCCCACAGCACGACGGCGGCGCGCAGCGGATCGCGCCGGCCTCGGCGGCGTCGGGAGACGAGCACGCCCAGCGCGCCGACGAGGGCGGCCGGCAGCAGCCAGCCGCCGTCGGCCGCGAACGGGCCCGACAGCAGCCGGTGCCAGCCCGGCTTGATGGCCATCGTCTGGGCGTTGAGCAGCCGCCCGCTCTCCACCGCCGCGACGATAATCGGTGACGGCGGCCCGGCCAGCGTCGCCCAGTTCCCGGTCAGCCGGCCGAGGCCGTTGTAGTCGAAGACCTGCGCGTACACCGAGTCGTTGGAGCTGCCGTCCACGTACGGCCGGTCGCCCGCCGGGACCAGCGTGACCGCCGTCATCCACGACAGCGAGATCACCACGGTGACCAGCCCCGCCAGCGCGACATGGGCGCACCGGGTCCGCAGCCGCGCGGCGGGCGCGGCCAGCAGGTAGGCGGCGGCCAGCGCGGGCAGCGCCAGCCAGGCCTGGATCATCTTCGCCTGGAAGGCCAGGCCGACCCAGACGCCCGCGATCAGCAGCTGCGGCAGCGACCCGGTGACCAGCGCCGCCGACGTGGCGTCGGCGGCGAGCACCAGCAGCAGGATCAGCAGCGAGTCGGACACGTTGCCGCGGCTGAGCAGGACCGTGATCGGCGTGACCGCGAGCACGACCGCGGCGGTCAGGCCGGCCGCGGGCCCGGCCAGCCGGCGGACCGCCCGGTAGAGCACCAGGATCGTGAGCACGCCCTCGATCACCTGCGGCAGGACCAGCGCCCAGATGTGAAAGCCGAATACTCGCAGCGACAGCGCCTGCATCCACAGCGCGCCCGGCAGCTTGTCGACGGTGACGGTCCCGGCCGGGTCGAACGCGCCGAAGATGAAGTCGTGCCAGCTCTCCGACATGCTG
>Ga0302324_100027364_pt1 | contig 10865 bp, 11 predicted proteins | sample Palsa_T0_1_FD_201949 | JGI IMG/M metagenome (GOLD analysis project Ga0302324, IMG submission 201949) | Peat permafrost microbial communities from Stordalen Mire near Abisko, Sweden - Palsa_T0_1 | ecosystem: Environmental > Terrestrial > Soil > Palsa > Peat permafrost | place: Sweden: Abisko...
AGGGATTGGCCGGTTAAAGGGGGTTCGGCTTGCCGTTCTTCTGGGTGATGCCGAGGCGGCGCAGCTCGTGCTCGAGGGCGTTGCGGCCGCCCTTGCCGCCTGAGAGGCGGGTGGTGAAGACCATGCCGTTGTCGGTCAGGGTCGAGGCCGGGACGCCGTGCCTGTCGCACGCTGCGCGGAAGGCCAGCAGCACGGCGGGCCCGGTGACGCGGTCGTGGGCGGTGACGGACAGGGCGTAGCGGGAGTGGTCGTCGAGCCAGGTCAGGATCTCGGTGTCCGTCCCGCTGGCGAGAGGGTAGCGGGTGAAGTCGGACTGCCAGCGCTCGTTCGGCATGTCCGCCTCGAACCGGATGTAGGACGACTTTGGCCGCCTGGCCGGGGCGGGAGTGACCAGCCCGGCCCGGTTCAGGTACCTGCTGACGGTCGCGGCCGAGACGTTGACCTGGTGATACTGCTGCAGGTGCCAGGCGATGGTCTGCGGGCCGGCGTCCAGGCCCTGGCCGGCGAGGTCCTTGCGCAGACAGATGATCAGGTCGGCCGCGTCGTCGCTGATCGCGGTCGGGGAGGTCTTCGGCCGCCGGGACCGCGGCTCGAACGCCGCCTCGCCCTCGGCCTGGTAGCGGGCCAGCAGCGCGCAGACCCAGGACCGGGCGACCCGGTAAGCCCGCGCGACCTCGCTGACCGGGCGCTTCCCGACAGTGACGGCGGTGATGACGAGCCTGGCCTTTGACATCCCGGCAGCGTCCAGTCGGCCGGCCTGTAAACCGGGGTAGGCGCGCCGCTAACTTGTCCTGGATGTCTTGAGACACCCTGTCCTCGATCTCCTGAACCTAGACACAACACCTGCCACCACCTGCGGATACGGCCCGTGAGCTGGTTTTTCCCGGTCTCGCGGGCCTTCTTGCTGTTGTGCCGCCGCGTTTCATGATGTGCCGCTGTGAGCCGCTACGTAGCAGTGGTTACGGACATATGGCGGACGGAATCGGGCCGGAGCCAGCGGTTCACCGAACCGCTGGCTTAGCCGCTTTTCATGGTCAGCCGTCCTCGGTGACGGGCCCGCCAGGCCCAGGGAGATCACTGGTGATCGCCGGTTTCGCCCGCGCATGGCTACAGAATCCGTGGGCAATCGCCGCACCCTGCTGTCCGGGATGGCCGTTCACAGCTGCAGACCCAATGGCGGGGCTCGCTGCCCGGCGCCCCGGCGGTTCATCACGTCGCCCTGTCGGGCAGCGGCTCACGTCGGCCTGGTCCATAGGTGCCCACAGAACACACGGCTGACTGACCGCGATGACTCGGTCCTCGTCACAGCCGGGCCGACCTCGGTTGACCTTTGACTGACCTGCCGTGGACATGCTGTGGACCTGGCATCCGCCTCGCAGGACTGCGCAGGTAGCGCGGAGGTGCTCGCCCGTGATCCAGCCGCGCCGGTGACAGTACCAGGCCGCCAGCCCCGCGATGACTGCAGTCGTGGTCGCGGCCTTCGGATTCCGTACCGCGGCGTTCTTGGCGGCTCCGATCACCCCGAACAGCAGCCGGGCGCCGACCTCTGCGGCGTGGGCAGCGTCTTCGAGGGCTGCGTCATACCTGGCAGCGACCAGCATGCGGGCGGCCTCCTCGGTCCACCGGTCGGCGGGAAGCGCCAGGCCGAACCGGTTGAACACGCTGTCCTTGCTGATGATGACCGCGGGCGCGAGAAACGCCGCGACCGCCGCCGTGCCCAGGTCATCCGGGTCGCCGCGGGCGGCGCGGGATCGCAGCGGCGGATCGCCGCGATGGCGGGGTTGAGGTAGTCACCCATCTGCAGCGGCACCACCCGGATCCGCGTCACGATCCGGCTCAGCGCGCGCTCGGCGTCCGCGAGCGGGTTGCCCATGTCCGCAGCCACCTTCTGCAGCGCTTCCGGCAGCTCCGCTTCCACGTCCTCGCCGATGAAGACGTTCGACCGCCCGGTGCCGGCCAGGGATACCAGGACCGACGCCGTGTCACTGCGCGCGACATGGCAGGCCGACGATGCGACGGCGCAGGCATCGGTAACGGCAACCAGCGCCACCTGGGACAACGCCACCCATGACGGGCGCGGCCCGGCCTGGTCATATGCCGCCCCTGCCGGGAGCCAGCCAGGACCGAATGCCATGGCTGTAATTATCATCCCGCCCGCAGGGCAGGCCAAGCAGTTAAGCGGCCCCCTGCCCACCACCAGCTCCCCCCAAGGGCGACGGTTGATCTGCCGTCATCCTTGCGTTCGCCTGCGGTCCGGCAGCCGCCCGGCCGCGACGGGCCAGCGCGCGGCTTCTCATCCTGCTGCCGGTGATCTCGGTAGTCTCTGTGGAGTCCAGTGGGAGGAGCGGCCGGTGGGTAAGGCAGCGCGCCGCCGCCAGGACATGGGAAAGCAGCGCACCCTGGCGGCAGGCAACCGCGGGGCTGATGGCACCGGTCAGAAAGTTGACCCGAGGGGCAGGGCGGAAGCGGCCATCACGCGGCTGGTCCGGGGGAACCCGCCCGGCAAGGTCAGCCTGGCGGGTGCCTACGCGCTCGGCTACGCGGCGCTGGGCATGGCGCAGATGGAGGGGGATCAGCCGCCGTGGTATCCGGAGCTGGACACGCTGTTCCTGGGGACTGTCTGGCCCGGGGAGCTCGGGACGGGTATGAGTTCGCCAACGCCGTGACCGGGTGGCTGCGGCTGATGCGGGGCACCGTTCACTGGAAAGCCAACGAGCGGTTTGTCCGGGAGGTGCTCGCCGCCAGCGCCGACCATGATCTTCCGGTCGATGAGGGCGAGCTGATGCTGCTGCTGGCGGGACGGCTGGAGGCGGCGGGCCTGGACCAGCGCAAGATCCCTCGTAGCTTGCTGCCCGGCACCGCGCTGGCCTCCGCTCGCCTCACCTGCGGTCCGGCATACGATGCCACGCTCCCGGACCCGCCGCCGGACGCCGCCGGCCGCGTCGCCGGCCTGTGGGCGGCCACCGAGGCCGGATTGCCGGACGACGGCACGGCGGAGGACGCGCTTCGGGAGGGCCTGCACCTGCTGGGCGGTGCGGGCCTGGATGCGCGTCATGACGCGGCAGTGCTGCTTCCTGCGGCCAACCGGAAGCAGCCGTCGGCGGTGGCGTCGATGGTGTAGAGAACCTGGTTTTACACGTCCATGTTCGCCGGCTTTTAAGCCGGCGCAACTCGCGTGCAGGATCTGCCCGGTTGTCGCTGCCAGGGACCCGCGCTCGGGTCGGTCTGGTCGGCTGGCCCGGGCGCCATCATCCCGCGCTGGTCCTGATCGTCTCCACCCAGCCGAGGCTACCCACCCCTCATGATCTTGGCTCGGGTGTCGCCAGAACGACACCTAAGCCAAGATCACGGACCCGTCCGCGGCACCGTATAGCGGGGTCATCGAGCGGCCGGAGGCCGGTGACGGCGCGGGAGCATGCTGGCAGCACCGCCACCCTGGCGCTGCTGCTGGCCGCTGGGAACTGCGGGTAACGTCTGGAGCAGCCGGCAGTGCTGCGGAGAACATTGCTGCGAGAGGACGTGCGCGGGAAAGCGATGAAGGCGGCAGACAGGACAGCCAGCGGCTGCGGCAATGGGCGCCGCGAGCAGGCCATGTCCAAGATCATCGATACGGCGACGGAATTGTTCGCCCGGCAGGGCTATCACGCGACCGGTGTGGCCGAACTTGGCCGCGCGGTCGGTCTCGGGTCCGGCGCGCTCTATCACTACATCGGCTCGAAGGAGGACCTTCTCTTCACCATCGTCCGCAGGCACCTCGAGCATGCCCTCGAATTCGGCCGGGATCTTCTGGCCCACGAAAGCACGGCCGTGGAGAAACTGCACGAGATGGGTCGCGAGCATATGCGCCTGGTCGCCTACCGGCGGCTCGAACTGCTCGTCATGCTCCGGGAGATCGACTCGCTGAGCGGGGAACGGCGCGACAACATGCTGGCCCTGCGGGCCGCGGTGGAGCAGATCTGGATCGAGGTCGTCAGCCAGGCTGAGCGCGACGGGGAGCTGCGCGCGGTCGACCCGCTGTTCGTGAAGGTCGCGCTCGGCGCCCTAAACTACTCGGTCCTGTGGTTTCGCGTCGGCGGGGAATCCAGCCCCGAAGAGGTCGCTGACGGCATCATCGACATGCTGCTGGCCGGTCAGGGTGGGCCCGGTGCGGCCACCGTACGGGACGCACTGAGCGTCCATCCCGCCGGGTGACTTTTGCGGGTACCGAGACGCGCCGCCCCGGCAGGCTCTGCGGATCGCGCGGCGGGCCGCCTTCCTCCGGCAGTGACAACTGTGTCGAGCGATCACTACACTGCTAGGTGACTGGCCGGGAGGCGGACGATGTCACTTGCGGAGGAATTGAGGGCGGAACGGGCGCTCTCGCCGGCGGCGGTGTGGGATGCGGCCGAGGCGCGGCTGGACCGCCCGGTGGAAGCGGGGCTTAACACCGCGCACGAGGCGTGTGACCGGTGGCAGAGCGACCGGGGGCGGCTGGCCCTGATCGTGTCTCATCCCGATGGCCGCAGTGAGCGGTGGACCTACGCGGAACTCAGCCGCGCCTCACGTCGTTTCGCCAACGCCCTGAAGGCGGCGGGCCTGCGCCGGGGTGACCGCTTCGCCGCCGTCCTGACCCGGCAGGTCGAGACGCAGATCTGCTGCCTGGCCGCCTGGCGCGCGGGCCTCATCTACACGCCGATGTTTGTGGGTTTCGGCCCTGACGCGCTGGCCGCCCGGTTGAACGCTGCTGATGTGCCCGCGGTGGTGGTGGATTATCGTTACCGAGATCTTCTTGAGCAGGCCCGGGCGCTGGTGCGGCGCGACCTGGTCGTGTTCAGCGTGGCCGGCCCCGGCGGACGGGGCATTCACCCGGGGGACCGGAGCGTCTGGTCGGAGATCGACCGCTACGGGCCGGATTTCCACACCGCCCGGACCGCCGCATCCGACCCGGCCACGCTCATCTTCACCAGCGGTACGACTGGTGCTCCCAAGGGGTGTATCCAGCCCCATTCACTGGTGCTCGGGCTCCAGCCCTTTCTGCGGCACACGTTCGCCTTGCAGGGCCCGGACATGCTCTTCGCCGGCGCCGACCCTGGCTGGTCCTATGGCCTGTACACCACGGGGGCGGCTGTCATGGCGCTCGGAGCGTGCCGCGTCATCCATACCGGGGACTTCGAGCCCCGTGCCTGGCTGGGCGTCCTCGAGCGGGAGCAGGTGACATACGTGTCCGCGGCCCCGACCGCCTACCGCCAGGTAGCCCAGGCGGCCCGCAGATACGGGCTCGCGTCGTCGGTGCGCGGGGCCACCTCAGCCGGGGAACCCCTCGACGCGTCACTGGTCTCGTCATGGCAGGCGATCGGGGGCGGTGACCTGCAGGACAGCTACGGCCAAAGCGAATCCGGGATGCTGCTCGCCAACCTCGCCTTCGAGCAGCGGGCCATCGTCCCGGGTAGCCTGTCCTCGGTGGTTCCCGGGTTCGACGTGGCCCTGGTGGACGAGCGCGGGGAGCCAGCCGAGAGCCAGGGGATCCTCGCCCTGCACCAGCCGCGCTACCAGGCCAGCGTGGGCTACTGGAACGACGACGAGCGGTGGCGGGAACGCTGGCGTGGGGACTGGTTCCTGACCGGGGACATCTTCCGCCGGGACGACAGCGGGGGCTGGTGCTTCGTCGGGCGCGCTGACGATCTCATCGTCACCTCCGGCTACAACGTGGGGCCGGCCGAGGTGGAGAGCATTATCCTGGAACAGCCGGGAGTGGCCGACGTCGCTGTGGTTGCGGCCCCTGACCCGCGCGGCGGCGTCACCGTGCGCGCGGTGATCGTCCCCGACGGCTCGGTCGGGCAGGATCGACTCAAGATCTCGGCGCGTGATTCGGTCCGCGCCCGCCTGGGGCGCCACGCTTACCCACGAGTCGTTGACTTCGCCGGCGAACTGCCCCGCACCGAGACCGGCAAGCTGCGCCGCAACGTCCTGCGCGACAGTTACCAGCCTGGTCAGGCCGGCTGATGGCGGGCGGGGCGCCCAGTGCGGATCCCTTTGACCTGACCGGCCGGGTGGCCCTGGTCACCGGCGGGAGCCGCGGGATCGGACGCTGCATCAGCGCTGGATTCGCCCAACGGGGCGCGGACGTGGTCATCGCCAGCCGCGACCAGGAGGCCTGCGCGGCGGCCGCGAGCGACATCGCCGCCGCGACGGGCCGCAAAGCCGTGGGCATCGGCTGCCACGTCGGACAGTGGGTGGACTGCGACCATCTGGTCAGCGCCGCCTGCGCGGCATTCGGCCGGGTTGACATCCTGGTCAACAACGCAGGGATGTCTCCCCTGTATGAGTCCCTCCCCGAGGTCACCGAGGCGCTGTTCGACAAGGTCCTGGCGGTCAACCTGCGCGGCCCGTTCCGGCTTGCGTCCCTGCTGGGCCACAGGATGTGCGAGCAGGGTGGCGGTGTGATCATCAACGTGAGCAGCATCGCCGCCGTGCAGCCTGACATCGCTGCACTGCCCTACGCTCTGGCGAAGGCGGCCCTCAACGCGCTGACCGTCGGGCTGGCCCACGCCCTCGGGCCGACGGTCCGGGTGAACGGGATCATGCCGGGGCCCATCCTGACCGACGTGAGTGCCTGGTGGGACGGGCCAGCCTTCACCCGGCACGCGCAGACGGAGATTCCCCTGCGCCGTGGTGGCCAGCCCGGGGAACTCGTCGGGGCCGCGGTCTACCTGGCCAGCCCGGCGGCCAGTTACACCACGGGCGCGATCATCAAGGTCGACGGCGGGGAGGCCTGGGCTCCGGCGTAGGCTCCGGCGGGCCATCCGCCGGAGCGGCCAGCGGGCGATCCCAGGAGTCCAGGAAGGCCAGCTGTTCGACCGGGGCGCGGTGCAGCTTCGTGGGGAACGGGGCCGCCGGGTACCCCGCCACTATGTGGCAGGCTGTCGCCCACTCGGCGGGAATGCCCAGAAGTTCCTTGACCTGAGGCTCGCGGGCGCACAGCAGCGTGGTGAACGTCGTGGCGACGCCGAAAGAACGCAAGGCCAGGCAAAGGTTCTGCGCGATCGGGTAGACCGAGGCCCCGCCGACGACCGACAGCCGGCCGAGATCGGTGTCGGTCGGATGGGTGGCGGCGATGTTCACGCACACCACGATGACCGTGGGATGCTCTGCGAAATGAGCAGCGAATTGATCCGCGTCGGCCAGCGCCTTGGCCGGGCGGGACATGCCCACCCACGTCGCCTTGGCGACCGTGCCATCCGCCGAGGCCAGCGGGGCCGCCCCGGAGCGGTTCGCGGACCGGTACGCGGTCCAGGCCGCGGCGTACCACTCGCCGAGCCGGGCGCGGCGTAGAACGTCACGGACGATCACGAAGCGAACCGGCTGCCGGTTGCCGCCCTGCGGCCCGAACCGCGCCAGCTCCACCGCCTGGTACAGCAGGTCCGGCGGCACCGGGTCCGGCTGGTAGTAGCGGCAGGCGTGTTGCGAGCGCATCACGTCGCTGAGTTCCATGCCGCCTCCGCCCGTCCTGCATGCCTGGATGATGAACCGCAAATATTGTAGTGATCACTCAACACAAGAGGTATCCTATCCTCAGCCCAGCAACGTCGCTAGCAAGGGGAACCGGCCATGAGCGAGACCGTGGTGCTCGGGAACGTCACCATTACCCGCGTCGAGGAGTGGCAGGGCCCGTTCGCCCCGCCTGAGGTCCTGATCCCGGGGACCGAGGCGGCGACGTGGCAGGAGAACCGGTCCTGGCTCTCACCGGATCACTGGGAGGCGGAGGCCAATCTCATGCGTGCCTGCGTCCAGACCTGGGTGCTGAAAAGCGAAGGCCGGACCATTCTGGTCGATACCGGGGTGGGCAACGGCAAGGCGCGCCCCCACATGCAGGAATTCGATCACCTTGATCTCCCTTTCCTGGCATCCCTGGATGCGGCGGGGGTGAAGCCTGCCGACGTCGACATGGTCATCTGCACCCACGCGCACATCGACCATGTGGGCTGGAATACCCAGCTGGAAGAGGGGGAGTGGCATCCCACCTTCCCCAACGCGGAATACGTATTCTCGCGAGCCGACATCGAGTTCTGGAACCCGGTGAACAACTACGAGCGGCGCGGGCAGGCCGTCAACGAGAACGTGTTCGAGGACAGCGTAGAGCCGGTCCTCGAAGCCGGCCTCGGCGTCCTGTGGGAGGACAGCCGGGTGGTGGACGGGAATCTGCGCATTGACCTGGCCGCCGGGCACACCCCCGGCATGGGCGCCATCACGCTGCGGTCCGGCTCAGATCTCGCGGTCTTCGTCGGTGACCTGGCCCACAGCCCGGTGCAGGTGCTCGAGCCCGAGCTGAACAGCTGCTTCTGCGAGGACGAGCGAGCTGCCGTGCGGACCCGGCGGCGGCTGCTGTCCTGGGCCGCGGACAACCACGCCCTCGTGCTCCCGGGGCATTTCTGCGGCGGGCACGCCGTCGAGGTGGCTCGGGATGGAGACAAGTTCAAGATCACTGGCTGGGGCGGTTTCAGCGGTCAGTGAGCCCGGGCTCAGAGGGCCGGATCGGCCGGGCTCACGCTCCCGCGGATCCCTCGTCGAGCAGCCAGGCGAACTGAGCCCGGGCCGCCTGCCGGCGAGTGGGCCGGTGCTCGCTGGGCACCCCGCCCGCCGGCGGCGCGTAATCACGGAGGATGAGCCGGGCGGCGCTGTCGCGATGCACCTCATCCGGCCCGTCGTACAACCGTGAAGCCCTGGCCGCTCGGTACATCGATTCCAGCGGCAGGTCGGTGCTGTAGCCGAGTGAGCCGTGGATCTGCACGGCCCGGTCGAGTACGTCGTGCAGGACTGCCGCGCCGAAAAATTTAATGTAGGCAATCTCCTTCCGCGCCGCGGCGAATCCCTGCGTATCCGCGATCCACGCCGCGTGCAGCGTCATCAGCCTGGCGGCCTGCATCTGGGCGGCCGACTCGGCGATCCAGCCACGTACCGTCCCCTTCTCGCCGAGCAGGCTTCCTTGCACGGAGCGGTAGGTCGAGCGCTCACACATCATGTCGAACGCCCGCCGGGCCTGGCCGAGCCAGCGCATGCAGTGGTGGATTCGCCCCGGCCCGAGGCGCAGCTGGGCCACGGTGAACCCGGCTCCCTGCTCACCGAGAAGGGCGCCAGCCGGGACCCGTGCGTCGGTGAATGTCATCTCGGCGTGCGACGGATACTCGCCGTCCCGCGGGCGGGGCTCCTCCATCGAGCCGAGCGGCCGCAGAATCGCCACACCTGGGGTGCCCGCCGGGATGATCAGCTGCGAGGTCTTGGAATGGCGGGGCGCATGAGGATCGGTTACCGCGGTCACGATGAAGAAATCGGCGATCTGCGCGTTGCTGATGAACCATTTCCGTCCGTTCACCACCCAGTCCTCGCCGTCCCGCACCGCGGTTGTCGCAAGCTGGGTGGGATCAGCGCCCGCGGTGTCCCGTTCGGTCATCGCGAACGCAGAGTACATGTCACCAGCGAGCAGCGGCGCCAGCTATCGGCGCTTCTGTTCTGCTGTGCCCGAACGGGCCAGGATCTCGGCATTCCCGGAGTCGGGTGCCTGGTTCCCGAACACCAGCGGGCCGAATGGCGACGTACCCAGGATCTCGTGCATGAGGCCGAGCTTGACCTGGCCGAACCCCTTCCCCCCGTGCTCCGGCCCGAGATGGGCAGCCCACAGCCCACGCGCTTTCACCCGCTCCCGCAGCGGAGCGATCGCGCGGCGCAGGTCGGGCCAGGACAGGTCAAGGGTCTCCAACGGCCAGACCTCAGCGCGGACGAAATCGTTCATCCAGTCCAGGTGCTTCTGAAAGTCCGGGTCGGTGGAGAAATCCCACGTCATGCACACCACTCCCTTTGCGCGAGTCTGCGCCCGGTGACGGCGTCATGCTGCTGCGATGAGCCGTTCCGCCTGTCCCAGCACCATTCGTGCGAGGCTGCGCAGCTTGTTTCCCGTTCCGCGGGGGGCCTGGCCGGCGAGTGACCGCACGTAGGTTCCTTCCAGGAGGATGCCGAGCTTGAACGAGGCGAGCACGGTGTACCAGCGGAGAGCCGAAAGGTCCCGGACAGATGCGGAGGCATAGCGGGATGCCATCTCGGCTACGCTCGGAAGGCCGCCGGCTGCGGCTAGCGGGCTGCGCCAGAGATCGGCTGCGCCGCCCGGACCAGGCCAGGTGGCCAGGAGCAGGCCGAGGTCAAGAAGCGGGTCGCCAATGGTGGCCAGCTCCCAGTCGACAATCGCGGCAACCCCGGCCCCGTCGCGGGAAAACAAGACGTTGGCCAGATGGTAATCACCATGCATTATTCCCGGCGTCCAGGTCCGTGGTGTGCGCTGGTCCAGCCACTCGGCCAGCCCGCCTACCTCCAGCGGCCGCGATCGCCGGTACTCATCCTGGCGCCTATAGCGGTCCAGCTCCGACATCCACCGCGGCACCTGGCGCTCCAGGAAGCCGTCAGGCCTGCCGAAGGATCCGAGGCCGCAAGCCCGGTAGTCAATGTCACCTAGTCTGACCAGAGCGTCCACCAGGCTCATCCCCATCTGGTGTCTGACCGCACGGTCGCCAGCGTGCAGAGCGGGGAGCTCAATGGTGGCGTTGAATCCCTCCACCAGCTCCATAAGGTAGAAGCTGCTGCCGAGCACCGACCCGTCTGGACAGGCACGTATGAGTCTGGCGTGCGGTACCTCGCTCGCAGCCAGCGCGGTCAGCAGCCGTACCTCCCGCTGGAGGGAACGCTCGCCTCCCGCCCCTGGCTGCGGTGGTCTGCGCCGCAGCACAAAGGGCCGCCCCGAGCGCGAGAACCGCAGCATCTCGTTCTGGGTGCCGCCGCGCAGCACCTCCACCTCGCTGATCGGCCCGTTCCCCAGCCCCTGCCCGTCCATCCAGGCCCGC
>Ga0302324_100027367_pt1 | contig 10864 bp, 7 predicted proteins | sample Palsa_T0_1_FD_201949 | JGI IMG/M metagenome (GOLD analysis project Ga0302324, IMG submission 201949) | Peat permafrost microbial communities from Stordalen Mire near Abisko, Sweden - Palsa_T0_1 | ecosystem: Environmental > Terrestrial > Soil > Palsa > Peat permafrost | place: Sweden: Abisko...
GGGGCGGGGGGGATGTGGAGGCGGCCGTCCGCGCCTTTGCCGGCGTCGATGTGGCGGCATTTTTTGGGGGTTATGGTGGGGGGGGGTGATGTGGGCATGCGCGTTGGCGTCCTTGGTGGTGGTGAGCGGATGAATGTAGCGCATTGGCGGGGGCTGGGACAAGCGTGGGACTAGGAGATTCCCTTACAGTGAAAAACATTGTGAAACTTTGCGAGAACGTCTGCGAAGGCTCATCCGATTTTTGTGGGGTGGCGTACAGAACAGCGGGGGTGGTTTCGCGCGCCAAGGGAATTGGCGGTTTCGGGGCACTGACTCCTCTAAGGTGACCCGACCGGGAAGATCAATGCTGCAAGGCAGCCTAACTGCCCGTGGGCTCTGGTAAGTAGAGTTCACCAAAACAATCTGCAGGGAAGAAATCCGGCTGAAGGAATTCGGCCGGAACGTCACGGGTGTGTCGAGTCTTGAGGAGGAAATCATGAAGGAAACGGAAAAGTTTCTACAACCGCTGAGCAAGCTGATGCACCGGCGGTCGTTTATGAGCAAGGCAGGGATGGCGGGGATGACGGCCGCGGCCGCGACGCTGGCGGGTTCGTTGCCGGCACGCGCGAACGGTTGGAACGACCATGATCGGGACGATGTGGACAACACGAGCGGAGACACGGCGCAAGAAGTGTTTACGGCAGCGCTGATCGCGGAAGACCTGGCGAGTACCTTTTATTACAACGGGCTGATCGGGCCGGTGATCATGGATCCGGCGCTGGCGGGGCCGGGCGGAACAGCGACGAACGTAACCTCCGCCGGGAATGCGGGGAACGTGAATTATCTGCAGGCGGCGCTGAGCGAAGAGATCGCGCACGCCGATTTGCTGCGGGCGCTGACAGGCGGGACTTCGGCGAGCAAGGATCCGGTGCAGATGTTTTATCTGCCCGCCGGGACGTTTGACACGTTGGCCGCGTTCACGGGCGTTTTGGATGCGCTGGAGAATGCGTTTATCGGTGCGTACTTGAACGCGACGATCGAGTTCGCGGAGATGGCGGCGGATTCGAAAGCGGGCATCCGGCACCAGAAGGATGCGACGGGCAAACAATTGCATTCGACGGACCTGGAATACTACGCGCAAGTGGCGGCGGCGATTATGGGAATTGAGAGCGAACATCGCGTGCTGGGGCGAGTGATTTCCAACACCAATCCGGCGAATCAACTGAATTACGAGCAGACCGACGGATTGACGTCCGTGTACAACGGGACGGCATCTGCGGTGGTGGCGCTGACGCCGTTTCTGACGCCTGGGGCGGGGAAGACGGCGTATTCGTTGCAGGTGGCGCTGCAGCACGCGTCTAGCGTGAGTTTGCCGACTACCGGTGGATTGCCGCCGGCCCCGGTGGTAAAAAAAATTAGGTGGTAATCCTCCCCGCCAGAAGCGCCGTCCGACCAAGTCCCTGCGGACGGCACGGGGCGAATGGCGCGGGGAATTCCTGCAACGAGCTTGATGCTGGTGATCAAGGCGACGCCGGCGGGTTGCGACCCGGGGACGATTGCAGCCCGCGGCGCCAGTAATTTGGCGGCGGATGCGTCCTCTTGATGTGTACCATGCTGGAGGAGATTGCCTGGCATGGATCCTTCACAACAAAATTTACCTGAGCTTTTACCTGAGCCTTGGCTGCGCGGGAAGCTGGCGGAGGTGCCGGCGGTGGCGCGCGCGGTTTTGCATGCGCTGGAATTGGCGCGGGAAGATGTGCAGCGCTGGTGTGTGCCGCTGGCACTCGACGCGCTGGAAGCGCGGCCGATTGGCTTGCCATCAGTGGGATTTCAGTTGCGGCACATGGCGCGGAGCCTGGACCGCTTGCTGGCGTACGCGGAGGGGCGCGGGCTTTCCGAGGCGGAAACGGCGGGTTTGCGGACGGAGATGCATAGGGCGGGCACGAGCGATGAGCTGTTTGCGGAGTTAGCGGCGTCGCTGGAGCGAAGCGCGGCGCGCGTGCTGGCGCTGAGCACACTGGATCTGGCAGCGGCACGCTTTGTGGGCACGAAGCGCTTGCCGACGACGCTGGGAGGATTGCTGGTACACATGGCCGAACATACGCAGCGGCACGTGGGGCAGGCGATAACCACGGCAAAGATCGTGGCGGCGGTTGACGCTGTGCGACGAGTATCCGTACTCTGATACTTACGTGATGGAACTGGCCAAGAGTATTGTTTTGATTGTGAGCGCGCTCTTCCCGATCGTGAATCCGCTGGGGAGCGCCCCAATATTTCTTTCGCTGACGCCGGACTATTCGGGGCCGGTGAGACGGGTTCTGGCGCGCAAGGTGGCGTTTAACAGCTTTTTCCTGCTGGTGGCCTCGTTTCTCACCGGATCACACATTCTGGCGTTTTTTGGAATTTCCATCCCGGTGGTGCAAGTGGGTGGCGGGCTGATCGTGATTTCCACGGGATGGTCGCTGCTGACAAGCAAAGATGATCGCGAACATAAAAGCGAAGTACACAAGAGCGTGGATGCGTCGGATTTGTTTCGCAATGCGTTTTATCCGCTGACGCTGCCGTTGACGGTGGGGCCGGGGTCTATTTCGATTGCTATCACGCTGGGAGCGAACGCAAGCGGGCCGCGGCATTTTGGAATTAATATTTGGTCGATCCTGGCGGCGCTGATTGGCTCGGCGCTGATCGCGCTGACGGTGTTCCTGTGTTACGGATTCGCGGAGCGGCTGGCGGCGGTGCTGGGCGAGAATGGGATGACGATTGTGATGCGGCTGTCGTCGTTTTTGCTGGTGTGCATCGGGGTGCAGATTTTGTGGAATGGAGCAAAGGCGTTGTTACAGACGTTGCCAGCGCTGGGCGGATAGTGATAGGGTGCAGCCGGGCAGTATTTCTACGTAACGTTAACTGAATGTTCTAACTTTCCCGTTAGGGAAGGGCGCGTGGCGGCGTTTTTTTGTTCGGGGCACGGGGCACCCGGCGCATTTCGATAGGCGGCGAGAAAACTTAACCGCCGCAAGACCGCATCCAAGGTGGCAATGCGTGCAGTACGGGCAAGCGGCAGGGAAGATTCCGCGTTGCCCGGAAGCAGAGAATTTCGGCCAGAACTGACGATAGAAACGGTCCGAGTGGGCAGGCCGGCTTGGGAAAATCTGAACAAGCGGCAGGTTTGCGGGTGTGTGTTCGCAAAGGAAACGTCGAGCGGCCGATGGCGGGCGTTGTGGAGGTGGCTTAAGTTGTGCGGGATTGCAGGATTCACACATAAATACTGGCGGCCGCCGGTGGAGCGGATACGCGAGGCCACGGATACGCTGATTCATCGCGGACCGGATCAGCAGGGAGTATATGCGGGAGCGATGTTTTCGTGCGGGGCGACGCGGCTAAAGATTATTGATTTGCAGGGCGGGGATCAGCCGCTATGCACGGAAGACGGCGACTGCGGGGTTGCGTTCAACGGCGAGATTTACAATCACCTGGAAATTCGCGCGGAGCTGGAAGGGCTGGGGCACCGGTTTGTGTCGCATTCCGACACGGAGACGGTGTTGCGGGCGTTTGTGGAGTGGGACAAGGATTGCTTTGCGCGGCTGCGCGGGATGTTTGCGGTGGCGCTATGGAAGGAGTCAGAAAGGCGGCTGGTGCTTGCGCGGGACCGGACGGGGATTAAGCCGCTGTACGTTTTCCGAAGGGAGTTTCGGGAAGGGGCACGGCAAGGTGAGGAATTATTTTTTGGGTCGGAGTTGAAGGCGATTCTGGCGCACCCGGAAATTGACCGGGTCATCAGTCTTGAAGGGCTGGATTGTTTTCTTTCGCTGAACTATGTGCCGGCGCCGTGGACGCTGGTAGCGGGGATTGAGAAGCTGGCGGCGGGGACGTGGCTGGAGTGGGAGAACGGCGAGGTGACCACGGGAACATACTGGGCGCTGCCGTTTGCCGCGCCGGTGGATTACAGCATTGCGGAAGCGAAGGAAGAGTTGCACCGGCTGCTGGAACAGTCGGTGAGCGAGCACATGCTGAGCGACGTGCCGCTGGGGATTTGGCTGAGCGGGGGCATGGATTCGACAACGATTTTGCACTATGCGTCGCGGGCCACAACGTCGCGGCTGAAAACATTTTCGATTACGTACCGCGGGCGGAGCTGCGACGAAAGCGATATGGTGCGGCTGGCGGCGCGGGAATACGGGACCGAACATACGGAACTGGATTTGACGCCCGAGCAAGATCTGGAAGGGGCGATTCGGGAGTTTGCCTATTATTCAGATGAGCCGAATGCCGATGCCGGGTCGCTGCCGGTGTGGTTTCTATCGAAGTTGTGTAAGGCGACGACGACGGTGGCGCTGAGCGGCGAGGGCGCGGACGAACTGTTTGCAGGATACCTGACGTGCCGCGCAGACATTCTGGCGGGGCGGGCGCGCTACGTGCCGCGCGGATTGTTGCGGACGGCGCTGGCGGCGGCGCGGCAACTGCCGGTGTCGGATGAAAAGATCAGCTTCGAATACAAGGTGAAGCGGTTTCTCGAAGGCAGTCTGCTGACGCCCGGGGACGCCCACGTATTCTGGAACGGGACATTCAACGGCAAGCAGAAGCAGTCTTTGCTCAGGACGGAGCTGCCGGGCAGCTTTCGGCGGTTGCTGGGCGCCATGGACGAACTGCCGGAGACGGACGATGTGCTGGCGCCGATGCTGTGGTTCGATCAGAAATATTATTTGGCGGACGATATTCTAGTGAAGAGCGACCGCATGAGCATGGCGCATGCAGTGGAAGTGCGGCCGCCATTTCTGGACCATCGCATCGTGGAGTTTGCGGCGACGCTACCGCCAGAGCTGAAGATTCGGGGAACGCAGCAGAAGCGCGTGCTAGCCGAACTGCGGCGGGACAAGCTGCCGGCGGCGCTGCTGCACGGGAAAAAGAACGGGTTCGATATTCCGGCGCACGAGTGGCTGCGCGGGCCACTGCGCGAGCTGATGGTGGAAACGCTGCGCGAAGGCACGGATACGTACGGAGACTTGTTCGATGCCGCGGCGGTGGAAGCGCTGATGCAGCGGCACCTGCGGCGGGAATTGAACCTGGGCTACCACTTGTGGGGGCTCCTGATACTATTCTTGTGGATGAAACGATGGAAAATGCAATCCACAACGAAGGGGACAGGGGAGAGTTTGTCTTTGGCGATCGCTGGCGCGTAATTGCCCTGGTGGTGGCGGTCGCGAGCATTATTTATCTCGGTTGCTGCGTTTCGCCGCCGTCCTTGATGGACGACGTGGACGGGGTGCATGGGCAACTGACGCGAAACATGCTGACGTCCGGCGACTGGGTGACGGCGCGGCTGGACGGCGTTCCGTACCTGGAAAAAGGGCCGTTGCTGTACTGGTTGATCGTAATTTCCTACAAAATTTTGGGCGTGCACGATTGGGCGGCGCGAATTCCCGTGGCGCTCTCGGCCATTGGGTTGGCATGGACGACGGCGGCGTTCGGGATATGGGCGTTCGGGAAGCGGGCTGGGCTGTATGCGGGACTAGTGATTGCGACGTGCGTGGGGCTGTTTCTTTTTACACGGATATTGCTGCCGGATGCGCTGTTGACGCTGTTTATGACTTTGGCGTTGTGGGCTTTTCTGCGCGTGTTGGAGGAAGAAGAGCCGCATCCGCGAGTTTGGGCGCTGGTGTTGGCGGGCAGTATCGGCGCCGGGTTGCTGCTGAAAAGTTTAATTGCGATGGTGTTTCCGCTGGCGGGGATGGGAATTTTTTTGCTGCTGACCAAGCAGCTTTTTGTGCGGCGGACGTGGCGTCGGCTGGGGCCGGTGAGCGGCGTCGCGGTGATTTTGTTGATCGCGGCGCCGTGGCATGTGCTGGCGACGCTGCGGAATCCGCCGGTGTGGGTGTGGACGCTGAAGAGCGGGCCGGGCCTGTATCACGGATTTTTGTGGTTTTTTTTTGTAAATGAGCAACTGCTACGCTTTTTGAATTTGCGCTATCCGCGGGATTACAACACCGTGCCGCGGCTGTATTTCTGGCTGTATCATTTGGCGTGGCTGTTTCCCTGGAGCGCGTACTTCCCTGCCATTGCGAAGCTTTCGTTTAAGCCAGTGGATCGCGCTGGACGCACGCGGCTGCTGGCGCTGTGCTTTACCGGGTTTCTGCTGATATTCTTTACGTTTTCCACTACGCAGGAATATTACTCGATGCCCTGTTACCCGGCGCTGGCGCTGCTGCTGGGTTCGGCGATTGCGTCCGAGGGGCCCTGGGTGAAATGGGGCACGAGGGCATTGGGTGTGATTGCTGCAGTGGCAGCAGCAGCGTCACTGACAATTTTGTTTTTGACGCGAAGTGTGGCCACGCCCGGAGATATTTCTAGCGCGCTCGGTTATCACCCGAAGGCGTATACGCTGGCGCTCGGACACATGGAGGATTTAACGCTGGCGTCGTTCGCCTATTTGCGGATTCCGCTGGCGGTGGCGGCGGCGGCATTTTTGGTTGGGGCACTGGGGACGTTGTGTTGGAGAGGTTTCAAGGCGGCGCTGGCGGCTGCGTTGATGATGGTGATTTTCTTTCATGCGGCGCGGCTGGCGCTGGTGGTATTCGATCCGTTTCTGTCGTCGCGGCCACTGGCGGAGGCGCTGCTGAAGTCGCCGCCGGGGAAACTTATTGCGGACCGGCACTACTACGCGTTTTCTTCGGTATTTTTCTATGCCAACACGGATGGGCTGCTGCTGAATGGGAAGCGGCTGAACCTGGAGTATGGAGCGTATGCACCTGGCGCGCCCAACGTGTTTATTAAGGACGCGGACTTCGCCGTATTGTGGAATACGCCGCAGCGGTATTACCTGGTGGCGGATGGGATGACGCTGCCGCGATTTGAAGGGTTGGTTGGGCGCGAGCGGCTCAATTTGGTACTGGCTAGCGGCGGTAAGGTGCTGCTGACGAATGAACCGTTTGCGGGGACGACAGTGGTTCCGGAAGTGGCGGAGGCGCACATTGCGCCGTAGGTGACGGCTAGAGTGTGGCTCGCGCAGTGAGCGGGGAGCAGCCCAGGTTGCTCATGCGGGCGTTTTTGGTTTAGGCTCGGCAGGGCTGAAGAAAAGCTCACAGGCTAAAGAGCCTGTGCTACATAAAAGCGGCTAGCGTTCCAGGAGGTCTTTGTAGGCGTTTAGTTCTACCTTTTTTGGTTGGGCGGCGACGGTGAAATTGGCTTGGCGGGTGGAGTTGCCTACGACTTCGATTTGCCCGAGGCGGAACATGCCTTGGCCGAAGTCGGCGAAGACGGGGACGAACATGGCGAAGTTTTGATCGACTTCACTTTGCGTGATTTCGGCGTGGATTTTGAAGTGGCCGGCGCCGTCGGGCTGGACGTCGTATTTTAGGGAGTAGCGGGGGATTTCCGTGTCCATAACCCACTCGCGGAAGAACCAGTCGAGGCGTCCGTTTTTCTGGATGTCGAGCTGCGGGGTGATGTGGTTGTTGACGATGGCTTCGAAGGATTCGGTGGAGGCGGGCTTGTCGCGGTAGCTGTCGGTAAAATCGTGCATCATGTCGATGAAGGCCTGATCGGGGTCGCCGGAGGCGCCGGCGTCGGCACGCATCAGAGAGCGCAGCATGGAGAGAATGAAGGCGCCCTTGCCGTAGGTGACGCCTTGATAGGCTTGAGCGGAATGCGGCGAGACCAGGCGCTCGCCGAGCCAAATGGGTCCGGCGTCATTGGGCGATACGCCAAAGTTGTTTTTGTCGAGCAAGCGTTTGTGCAAACGATCCCAAAACTCCCGGTAATCCTTTTGCCACTTCGGTCCAACGGCCTGCTGTAGGAATAGCCCGGCGGCAAATTCCGCAAAACCTTCGGAGAGCCACTGATCGTGGTAAGAAGCCCAGCCGATGCTGTGGCCGAACCACTGGTGGGCGACCTCGTGCGGGGTAACCTCGCGGACGAAACCGGTAAAGTTGTCATCAATTTTATCGAACATCATCCAGCGCTGGGTGGAGTCGATATACGCGGAGATGGGGAGATAGACGAGGCTGGGCCAGGATTGGCCGAAATTAAAGTTGGGCTGTTCGGTGATGTTGATATTTTCGAAGGGGGCGCGGCCGAAGTAGAAGGTGCAGAGCTGCATTTGGGCGCGAGTTTGGTCGAGCGCGTATTTGGTCATGGACCTGGGAGCCATGCTATCGAGGGCCTGGCTGCGCATGTCGCCGGGCTCGGAAGCACCGCCGCCAAATTGTCCGCGGCCCTGGAATTTGCGGAGGACGTCGGGGACGTCGGTGAGATAGTAGCCGGAGATCTGGTAGTGGGTGAGGTCGTCGGGAAAATCCATTTTTTGATACTGGCCATAGTTGAAACCGGCGACGGGCGCGGGCACAGAAGTGACCCAGCGAGTGACCAGGTAGCCGGCTTCGGTGTGCTGATCGACGAGTTTTCCGACGCTGATGATCACGTTGGGATTGGGGACCTTGAAGGTGAGATCGAAGAGGGATTTTTCGCCGAAACCGCCAACGCCGTTGAGATTGGGATACCAGGATTCGCGAGAGCCGATGTAGTAGCTGCCGTTGCCGGCGTTGGTGAGGACTTTGTCTCCGGCATATTCGACGGAGATGGAATCGGTCTGGCCCATGGCGGGCGCAGCGTCGAGGATGGCGTAGAAGGAGCCATCTTGTTTACGATTTTCCTGAATGAAATGCAGATCGTGGCCGTCTTTGGCGGCGACGCGGAGAACGCGGAGGGTGGGGAGTAGGGAGAATTTCATGACGCGTTCGCCGGGGATCAGCGGTTCGAACCGGATGATGGCGCGGCTGGCGAGGTGATCGTTTTTGCCGATGACGGTTTCGATGTTGTAGCTGCGGGTGGCGAAGAGGCGGCGGTCCTGCGTGGAGCTGGCGGTGTGGTTGAGGAGCTCGGCCTTGAGATGCTGGGAATACCAGATGCCGTCTTCCTGGCCGCTGCCGTCGCAATTGATTAGACCGACTTCTTCCGGGGAATCGAGTTGCGGGACGGCGCCGACGCGGGCGCGGAGGAAGAAGCGCAGATCTTTGTGCGGCGAGCCTTGGAGGTAGGCGTTGAGGAAAGCTGGGTGCTGCGGATTGTAGATGGAGGCAAGGAGGTCGGCGTCGACGTTGTCGATGGCCTCGCTTTCGAGGACGGCCTGGGTAAAGCCCTCAGGGACATCGTGACGATGGCGGACTTTATCTTTCCAATGGGCGTAGACGGTGGAGGCTTCGGCGGGAGTGTCGACTTTGCCGCTGCCGGCGAGCAATTTAGTGAAGACGGAGACTTCGCCGGGTGTGAAGCGAAAGACTACGTCGGAGAGATCTTCCTCGACGGTGAGTGCGCCAGCGCGACGCTGGAGTTCCTTGGCGTCGATAGTGGTGAAAGGCTTGAGCGAGAAGTGGCCTTGGCCGACGAAGATAGCGCCGGTTTGTTTGCCGTCGACGGGGGCGAGGAAGGTGAGGGTGCCGGATTTTAGGTCGAAGGTGCCGGCATCGAGGGTGAAAGTGGCGTTTTCGACGCGAAAAGATTCGCCGAGACCGTCGTCGCGGAGGGCGCGGTAGAAATGGTCGGAATTGGCGAAGGCTAGGTTGGAGCCGGAGACGGTTACAATGGTTTGCTGGGCGGTTATGGCTAGGGTTAGTGGGAGGTCGGCGGCGCCGTGGAGGTCGACGGTGGTGACGAGGGGGTCGAAGCCGTCTTTCTCGACTTTGAGGGTATAGATGCCCGGGGCGAGATTTGGGGCGGTGAATTTGCCAGCGGCGTCGGAGGTCAGGACTAGGGGTTGCGTGAGAGTAGGGCTAGAGATTTCGATGTGGGCGGCGGGGACGGTGGCGCCGGAGGGGTCCTTGATGGTACCGGAGAGGGTGTCGGCACGGAGGTCGGGGGCAAGGGCGCAGAGAATCAGTAGGATCGAAAGGACGGCGCGCAGTGCTGAGAGGCGGGTTATGACAGTTAGTGGGTTGCTTGGGGGCATGGTCCCTTGAAGTCCGGTGATTTAGTCCTGCGAAGTCGCTGTTTGCCGTCGCGGGGATTGATGAAGAGTAAACGATACGTGGCTAGAAAGCTATTGGTTTGGCGAGAGGACAAAAGCAGCGGTAAACAGCAGCGAATGTGGATCGTCGCAGAAAAGCTCACAGGCTAAAGCCAGTGCTACAAAACCATCACCGACGATGGTGCGGCTTCGTTCCGTCCTCGTTGCAGATTTCGGGCAAGGATGCGGTGAAGGTGATTCCGGAGAGCGGGCTCATTTCCACGAGGGTGGCGCTAACTTCACGTATTCCGTGGGCGTGTGTATGGCAATGGCAATTAGTTTCAGAGTGGGATAGAAGAGCCAAACGGCTTGAGAGCCGGCGGCTAGATATTGGTGGACCTTTTCGAGCATGTCGGAAGCTGAATTGCAGGGAGAGATGATTTCTACCGCGAGGGTTGGAGCTCACTCGACTGGTTAGCGCTACATATCAAGACCATCCAAACGGTGCGTAGCGACGAAGGCGAGGTCCGGGCGCGCACGGTATTTGGCGTGAGGCGGAAATCCATCCCGCCCAAGAGCATACCCAGATGGTGAACGCTCACGAAGGCCGTCAAGGCATTCCGGAGGCGATATTGCACGAGATCGTGGTAAGGCGTGGGCGAAGGGGTCACGAGAAGTTCTCCTTCGTTTAGTTCGTAGCGATCTTCGTGTTCCGGGAGTTGGAGGAAGTCCGCGAAAGTTAGTTTGGTGGTCGAGCTCATGTTTGACTCCAGCGGGCGAAGCCGAGAACGAGCGCGGCACGCCGTGTAGTTGCTCGAAAAGGCGCCCGCCCAAGAAGGCGGCTAGTACAAAGTCAAAACCACTTTACCAAATTGGGCGCCGGATTCCAGGTAGGCGTGGGCGGCGGCGGCTTCGGCTAGGGGGAAAGTGCGGTCCAGGACGGGTTTTAGG
>Ga0302324_100027369_pt1 | contig 10864 bp, 10 predicted proteins | sample Palsa_T0_1_FD_201949 | JGI IMG/M metagenome (GOLD analysis project Ga0302324, IMG submission 201949) | Peat permafrost microbial communities from Stordalen Mire near Abisko, Sweden - Palsa_T0_1 | ecosystem: Environmental > Terrestrial > Soil > Palsa > Peat permafrost | place: Sweden: Abisko...
CGAATCAGCTCGGTATCGGCGGGGGAGTCGCGGAAGTGATTGATGATGTCGGCCTCCCAATCGGACGCACGATCGCGCAGATTGGTGGGGTTGAGCGCGGCTTCCTTGTAGGTGTAGTCGGGATAAGTCTTGCGGATCTTCTGGAAAGTCGTCGTGGCGGCGTAGAAGGGAATGACCTGCTGGGTAAAGGTGGTTTCGTGCTCGGTCGCCTTCTGCAGCAGCGGCGAGACCTCCTCCTCGGTGTATTGGCGCACCGCAGAGGCGGAGGCCGAGACCAGGCCGGCCTCGTGCAGGACCTGCGCCTGGGCCTGACGCTGGAGGGATCGATTTGCGCCAACGCCGACGAGCAGCAGTCCGAGGCTGAAAACCGCAATTAGAAGCAGGTTGAGTTTCGCGAGTAGCTTCATGGTTCCTCCGTCGTCTTTCGGCGACAGGCCCGGCCGCGAGCAGAGAGTTCCAATCCCTGCATTGCGGATAATAGCAGACGGGAAGTGGCCGCCCCAGACGCAGTGGGGCCATCCGACAGGGACAGGTTTTTGACTTATCGAGTTAAATGGCCACGTGTATTCTGGCTGCATGAATTTCAAACGAATCGCTCTCTCCCTGGCGCTGCTCAGCGTCAGCGCCGTGTATGCCCAGCAGGGCCGCCCAGCACCCGCAGCCACGCCCGAAGCAGGTGCGGAGAAGCCGCCGATGGCTCCCACGCTGCCGCCCGACGCGCATGTTCCGCAGACGGTCGAGGTCGATGGCAAGACCATCAAGTACACGGCGACTGTGGGATCGCTGCCGGTGAAGAACGTCGAAGGCAAGGCGACGGGCGAGGTGGTGTTTACGTCGTACATCGTCGACGCCCCGAACCGGCCAATTACGTTTGCGTTCAACGGCGGGCCGGGCGCCGCGTCGGTGTACCTGAACCTTGGCGCCATCGGCCCGAAGCGGGTGGACTTCGGTGCGGAGGGCCAGAGCCCGTCCGATCCTGCGACGCTCAAGGACAATCCAGGGACCTGGCTGGACTTTACCGACCTGGTGTTCATCGATCCGATCGGGACCGGGTTCTCGCATTCGCTGGTCTCTGAAGCCGAGTCGAAGAAGCAGTTTTATGGGCCGGATCAGGACATCGCCTACCTCTCGAAGATCGTGTACGACTGGCTGGTCAAGAATGGCCGGCTGGAGTCGCGCAAGTACATCGTGGGCGAGAGCTATGGCGGCTATCGCGGTCCGCGGCTGACGAGCTACCTGCAATCCCAGATCGGCGTGGCAGTGAATGGACTCGTGCTGGTATCGCCGGCGCTGGCCCCGACTGCGGGGTCACCGGATATCTCGCCGATTCCGTGGCTGCTGACGCTGCCTTCGATCGTGGCCGCCAACTACGAGCGCAAAGGCATGTTGACCGACGCGAATATGGCTTCGGTCATCGACTACACGCGCGGCGAGTACGCGATGGACCTGCTCAAGGGCAACTCCGATCCGCAGGCGACGCCCCGCATCGTGAAGAAGGTGACGGAGCTGACCGGGCTCGATCCGACGTTCGTGAAGGAGTCGGGCGGGCGGCTGGAGACGCAGGCGTTTCTGCGCGAGGAGTTCCGCGAGACCGGCAAGCTGGGCAGCCGCTACGACCCCAACGTGACGGCCTACGATCCGTTCCCGTTCAACCCGACACAGGAGACCAACGACCCGATTCTGCTGTCGATCATCGCGCCGACCACCACCGCGATGGTGGACTGGGTGACGCGAACCGTCGGCTGGAAGACCGATGCACGGTATAACGCGCTGTCAGACGAGGTGAACCGGCTGTGGGACAGGGCGAACAGCCGCGGGGCGTTTTCGGGTTCGGCTTCAGCCACGGATCTGCGCGTGGCGGTGGCGACCGACCCGAAACTGAGGGTGGTGATCGCGCATGGCTGGGCCGATCTGTCGTGTCCTTTCATGGGCTCGGTGCTGACGGTAAGCCAGATCCCGATCATGGGCGATCCCACGCGAGTGCAGGTGCATGAGTATCCGGGCGGGCATATGTACTACGCGCGGCTGGGAAGCTCGCTGGCGCTGAAGAAGGACGTGCTGGATATGGTGAACAAGCACTGAGACGAAGACAGTTGGTAGTTGGTTCGGCGGTGCCGCTGAGATCGGGTGGCCACTTCGTGGCGGATATATCTGGATTACGCCGCCACCGATTCCACCGCCGACTATCTTTCCCCTTAGGCCGCCGAAACCTCGGTGGGTAGTTCAAGCTGCTCGGAGTAGTGTTCGTCGAGGAAGGGGTTGAAATGGGCGCGGCAGCGAGCCTCGTAGAGTCCGGCGGCGCCAACGACGACCAGTTCCTGCGACTGGCCGAGGCGCTGGGTGTGGATGGCCGGCGCGCCGCAGACCATGCAGACGGCGGAGAGTTTGGTGACTTCATCTGAGATTGCCATGAGGGCGGGCATGGGGCCGAAGGGCTCGGCGGTGAAGGTGGTGTCGAGGCCGGCGATGATGACGCGCTTGCCGAGGTGGACGAGTTCCATGGCGAGGGCGATGATGCCGTCGTCGAGGAACTGGGCCTCGTCGATGCCGACGACTTCGACTTGGTGCAACTGGTTGGCGAGGGCTTCGCGCAGGCGCTCGACGTTGGCGACGGTCGTGGCCTCATGGGTTTGCGACGAATGCGAGGCGATGGCAGTGCGGTGGTAGCGGAGATCGATGTCGGGTTTGAAGCAGGCGACGCGCTGGCGGGCGATGCGGGCGCGCTTGAGGCGGCGGATGAGCTCTTCGGACTTGCCGGAAAACATGGGGCCGACGATGACTTCGATGCGACCGGGGGTGGTGGAGTTCATTTGGGAATGGTACTGGGTGAAAGCGTGGAATTGTGGGACGGAAGTGGGGAAAGACGGCCCGCGTGAGGCGGATTCCCGGGATGTCGCGCTAGGAACAGCCTACGATCTTCATATGCGTGGCGAAGATCAGATCGCATAGCGCCAGCGCGGCCACGAAGGTCCAGATGGTGGTGCTGCGGGCATCTTTCCATAACAGAAACCCGGCCATGGCGATGGACGCGATGCAGGCGCCAATCAGGAACCTGAAGTCCAGGACGATGAATGGACACGATGCCATCGACGTAAGACGGACAAAGGCCGACATGATGGGATTTCCGGCCAAATGCGCAAGGATGAAAAGCACCACAAACTGTAGGGCGAAAATGCCAAGGATTCTGAGCAGACGCTTCAATTCAGCCGCCTTCTTTTGCCGGAATCACAGGGGCTGCCAGAGCTCGAAGCGGTTGCCCTCTGGGTCGAAGGCCCAGGCAAAGCGGCCGTAGTCGGCATCTTCGCGTTTGGGGTCGACGGTGGCGCCGGCGGCGGTGAGTTGGGCGAGGATGGCGTCGAGGTCGTCTACACGGTAGTTGACCATGGCGGTTTGCGGGCCGGCTTCGGTGCCGGCGCCGAAGTGCTTGGTGGCGGCGGGAAACAGCATCCAGGCGGTTTGGCCGGTGCCGGCGGGAATCTCGTCGGACCAGAGGAAGCTGGCGCCGCCGTAGTCGGCCAGGGCGATGCCGAGGTGCTCGGCGTACCAGGCAGAGAGTGCCTTAGGGTCTTTCGCCTTGAGGAAGATGCCGCCGATTCCGGTGACTCGTGCCATGGTGAGGTTCTCCTGGTTGAGGGTTGTTCTGGTTGAGGATTCTTCTGGGGGGTTGGAATCAGATTGGTTCTACGAGGACTGCGGTGCCGTAGGCGAGGACCTCGGTGACTCCCTGCATGAGTTCGTTGGCGTCGTAGCGGGCGGCGACGATGGCGTTGGCCCCGTGTTCGACGGCGTGCTGCATCATGCGGGCGAAGGCGTCTTGTCGGGTTTTCTCGCAGAGGTCGGTGTAGAGGGTGATGTCGCCGCCGACGAGGGTCTGGAGGCTGGCGCCGATGGTTCCGAAGACCGAGCGGGAGCGCACGACGATGCCGCGCACGACGCCGAGATTGCGCACGATGCGGAAGCCGGCGAGCTCCAGGCCGGTGGTGACCATAGCCGGGCTCATGGCGACCGGCGTCGGCGCGGCTGGATTTACGGGTTGGAAGTCTGCCATGGATTTTCTCTCAGGAGTGAGCTAGTAGATGTTGCGTCTGCGCCTGCGCCGTGAATGATAACTGCCGGAGCCGCCGAAGACCATGAACGCGACCACCAAATGGATGATGAACCACAGGCTGATGCCCTGATCGACGTAGATGAGATATAGGACGAGCACGCGGGGCAGGAGGAGCCAGAGAATGGGGGGCACAAGCCCGCGCAGATGGAAGAAGGCGAGCGAATTGCGCAGCCACATGAGGGCGACGGCCAGGCGCGGCAGAAAGAGCGCAAGCAGCAGGAACCAGACTGGGAGGGCGACGCCGTGGGCGTGGAGGCTCATAGGGATTGTTGGTTGTTCGTTATTGGTTGTTCGAAGGGCCGGCGAGCTGGGAGATCAGGTGGGTGACTTTTCCCGAGTCAATCGTATCCTGAGCGAGGCGGGTGGCGTCGAGAAAATTTGGGGCGAGGCCGGCGGTGACGAGGACGGCGGCGGCGTTGATGACGACGACGTCGCGGGGCGGGCCGGGTTCGCCGGCAAAGATGACGCGGAGGATGGCGGCATTGGTTTGGGCGTCGCCGCCGGCGAGCGCTTCGATGGGTGCGGCGGGCAGGCCGAAGTCGGCGGGGGTGACTTTGCTGAAGCGGACGTTGGCGGCGCGGACTTCGGCGACGAAGGTTGGACCGGAGATGGAGAATTCGTCCATTCCGGAGCCGCTGGCGGCGTCGAAACCGTGGACGACGAAGGCGTGGCGGGTGTCGAGCAGGGCGAGGGTTTCGGCGACGATGGGGACGAGGCGCTCGGAATAGACTCCCATGACCTGAGCGGGCGCGCCGGCGGGGTTGGTCATGGGGCCGAGGATGTTGAATGCGGTGCGCACGCCGAGGGCGCGGCGGATGGGCATGGCGGCTTTCATGGCGGGCTGGAGCGCGGGAGCGGGGAGGAAAGCGAAGCCGTGGCGGCGGAGGGCTTCGGCGGCTGCGGCGGGGTTCAGATCGACGGGGATGGCGAGGGCTTCGAGGACATCGGCCGAGCCGCTGCGGGAGGTGACGGCTCGGTTGCCGTGTTTGGCGACGAGCGCGCCGGCGGCGGCGGCGACTAGGGCGGCGGCGGTGGAGATGTTGAAGGTTCCGCTCAGGTCGCCGCCGGTACCGCAGGTGTCTACCAACTGCGCTCGCTCGGCTTCGCTGAGAGGGATGGGCGTGACGCGGGCGCGCAGGGCGTCAACAAAGCCGGCCAGTTCGGCGGTGGTTTCGCCGCGGGCGGCGAGCGCGCCGAGCAGGGCGGCGATTTTGATCTGGGTTTCGGAGAGCTGCGGGCCGGCGAGGGTAAGGTCCTGCATTTGCTGCAGGATGGAGTCGAGGAGAAGGCGTGCGTGCTCGCGGGAGAGGGTCTTGCGCTGCTCAAGGATGAGCTTAAGCGAGGCGGCGAGGATGTGGTGCGCGTCGGCCATACCGGGTTGAGGTTAGCACGGCGGGGGAGGGACCTTGTTGGTTGTTGGTTGTTCGTTGTTGGTTGAAGACAAAGCACGAAGAACCAATAACCGTCACCGCAGCCGTCAGGGCAGAATGCCGTATACGGCGAGCGAGCCTTGGCCAGAAAGATAGACTTTGCCGTTGGCGATGACAGGCGAGGTGAATTTGACGAAGGTGGGAGCGCTGTCCCGTCCGCCGGCCGCCAGATTGGTGTTGTAGAGTTCGGTGAACGATGAAGGTGTGAATGCATGCATAATGTTGGACTGATCCAGGAACCACACGATTCCGTTTGCAGTGCCGTCGGCCGATACGACAGGCGCCACATTGCCGTAATTTGCCTGCGCAGCGGGGGTGGTGTTGAACGACCCTGCGGACGATGAAGTACCGGGAGTGTAGGTGTACGCGCGGAACGGAACGCCGGTATAGAGCGTGTTGTTGAAGAACGCCAAATTGTAGACAAAGGTGTCGTTTCCGCCGAAGTCCTGCAGATCGCCGTTCATGCCGTCGATGCCGTTGCTTCCGGTGTCGTACTGGCCCAGGTTGGCGGTATTGAGCAGGTAGATGTAACCGTTCTTGTCGGTGGCCACCATCAGATTCGGTGCGACACCGGAGGCAGAGTCTGTGAACAGGAGGGGCGCAGCGCCGCCGAGGTCAAGGTCCTTCGCCTGTAACGTCGCCTGGTTACTGGGCGTGAAAAAATCGGCGACGGTCATCAGGTTGGAGGATGCGCCGGCCGCAGGTGCGACCAACCTGACAGCCGTGTCTCCATAGTCGACTCCGCCGGTATTTGCGTCGAACGTACCGTTGCCGCCGAGGGCGTAGATATTGCCGGAGGAGTCGGCGGTGAGACCACCGGAGCTGCCCCAGATGCCGCCGTCGTTGCCATTGGGCGTGTCGTTGAAGGCCGCGGGCACCTGGGTCAGATTGGTGGTGCTGTAACCCAGCACGATACCGTGGTAGGGGCCGGCGTCGCAGTGGGATGCGTAGGGGATCCACACTGTCCTGGCTCCGCTTGTGGACGTGGCAAGCAACAACGCAGCGCGATTGTTTTGGGCCTGTCCGTTGAAGGCAATGGTTCCGCCGGATGAGCCGTAGCCTGTTCCGGCGAAGGTGGGGTTGATGGTCTGGGGGCTGTTGGTGCGCTCGCTGCCATCCAGTAGACTGACTGCGTGGAGGCGATGGTAGAAGGTCGAACCGGTGGTGGTGATGCTCTTGACCACGAAGTACATTGTTTGGGTGGCGCGATCGATGACCGGAGTGCCGACGATGCCCGCCTGGGGAGGGTTGGTGCAGCCGTAGTAATCGCTCGCAGTGGGGTAGCGCTCGCCGGATGGGATGTAGTTTACCGACCACACATAGCCGGCGGAGGGATTGTTGCCGTCGGCGTCGAAGGCGTAGACGGTGCCGTGGGTGGAGGCGGCGAATACGAGATCGTGTACCAGGCCGTCGGGCATGCCGATGCCTCCGACGAAGAGCGGTTGCGCGAAGAGATAGCTGTCGACGGGGAAGGTGTAGAGCTTGCCGAAGTTGGTGCTGTTGACGTTGGAGGGGGTGAGGGTGGTTTCGTAGGACTGCACGCCGGTGCGGGCGATGTTGTTGTGGTACATGAGGACATCGTTGGGGTGTTTGACGATGAGCGCATACGATGAGGGCGCGGCGGTGAGGGTGGGCTGGAAGGGTGGTGTGGGGATTGCCAGCGGGAAGATTCCGGAGGGATTTGCGGTTGGGTTGAGCGCGATATTGAGGGTTGCGGCGATGGTATCGGCGGGGGTGCTGCCGCTGACGGTGGTTGCGGAGAAGAGGCTGGCGCAAGCGGAGCTGCCCTGGGTGGAGTTGACGCAGCTGGCGATGGAGTTGGCGAGCGAGTTGATGGTGGTGAGGGGGACGATGCCGTTGCCAAGCGAGGTAGCGAGTGCGGCGCCGGTGGAGGTGCTGGCGAGATTCTGAACGTCGGCAAATGCGGCCGCCAGTCCGTTGACGTGAGCGGTATCGGCGCCGACATTCTGGATGCCGGTCATGAAGTTCGCGAGCGAGAAGACGGAGGCGACGGTGGTTACTTCATCGACGTCGATATAGGTGGTCGAGGCACTGGCCTGCAAGGTGCTGCAGGGGCCCAGAGCGGCCATCAGGGCAATGGCAGTATTGGTTCCCGCGCCGGAGTTGCCTCCGGTTCCAACGACGTAGACTTGATCGCCGGCATTGCAGGAGTAAAGGCCGGTGATAGAGAAGTTGCCGTTGGAGTCGGTGGCTACGGGTGCGGTGAGCATGGAACGCGCCGCGGAGCCGATGCCTGTGGTTCCGGCGGCGTAGAGAGCGACGGCTACTCCGGAGATGGGTTGCTGTCCGCCATGAACGCTGCCGTTGACGGCGTGAAAAAGCGTGGAATTTCCTGCGGTGGAGCTGCCGGTGTTGGCGATGCCGCAACCGGCCAGAGCGATGACGGCGGCACCCAGGGCGGCTCGGGCAATTCCGCGGCTAATGAACGACGGGCGAGGAACGCGAACCGGGGAGTTGGTGCGGGTCGGGGGAGTCGACATAAACGCCTCTGGCGTGCGAGCGGGGTTCGTCCTGGTAGAGTGACGGGTCGGACCTGAAGACAGGATTGCACGCGGGTGAAACTTTGTACAGATTTTGACGGTTTTTCGTGGGCTTGAGTTGGATGCGAATTTTATGGACGAGGATCGGTCGATATCCGGCCAGGAACGGTCTGGCTGCATTGCGGAATACAGTTTTGGTTCGCTACGATGGCTTGTTCCCGTTGGACTGGAGAAAAAGCTTCCATGAAGATTCACGAGTACCAGGCGAAAGAGATTCTGCGCAAATATAACGTTCCAGTGCCGGGCGGCGAGATGGTGACGACGCTCGAACAGGCGGACACCGCAGCCAAGGCGTTGTTTGCGGCGGGCAACACGGCGGTGGTGGTGAAGGCGCAGATTCATGCGGGCGGGCGCGGCAAAGGCGGCGGGGTGAAGGTCGCGAAGACGCTTGAGGCAGCGGATGCGGCGGCGAAGGCGATTCTGGGGATGCAACTGGTGACGCACCAGACGGGGCCGGCGGGGCAGAAAGTCCAGCGGCTGCTGATCGAGGAGGCGTCGCAGATTGAACGCGAACTCTACCTGGGGCTCGTGCTCGATCGGGCGAGCGCAAAGATCGTCTTTATGGCTTCGCAGTCGGGCGGGATGGAGATTGAGGAAGTCGCGCACACGACGCCGGAGCTGATCTACAAGGAGTACATCGATCCGGCTGTGGGGTTTCAACCGTATCAGGCGAGGAAGCTGGCGTTCAAGCTGGGGCTGAAGCCGACGCAGATCAACGCGGCGGTCGGCTTTATGACGGGGCTGTACAAAGCGTTCATCGATACGGATTCGACGCTGATGGAGATCAATCCGTTCATCACGACCAAGGACGATAGGCTGGTCGCGCTCGATTGCAAGATCAACTTCGACGATAACGCGATGTTCCGGCACAAGGATTTGAAGGAGCTGCGGGATCTGGCGGAGGAAGATCCGCTGGAAGTGGAGGCATCGAAGTTCGCGTTGAACTACATCAAGCTGGACGGCGATATCGCGTGCATGGTGAACGGCGCGGGGCTGGCGATGGCGACCATGGACATCATTCAGTACGCGGGTGGGAGTGCGGCGAATTTTCTGGATGTGGGGGGTGGCGCGAATCAGGAGCAGATTGAGAATGCGTTTGGGATTTTGCTGAGCGACAAGAATGTCAAAGCCATTTTCATCAATATTTTTGGGGGGATTTTGCGGGTGGATGTGCTCGCGACGGCTGTCGTAGCCGCAGCGAAGAAGTTGAATGTCCAGGTGCCGATTGTGCTGAGACTTGAAGGCACAAACGTGGAGGAAGGGCGCAAGATATTGAAGGAATCGGGTTTGAAATTCGAAGTAGGCGCAACGATGAAGGAAGCTGCTGACTTAGCTGTCGCCGCTGCCAAAGGGGGTAACTAATGTCAGTTCTCGTCGATAAGAATACGCGGTTGATTGTGCAGGGGATTACGGGGCGCGAGGGAACGTTTCACGCCAAAGGGTGCGCCGAATACGGCACCAATGTGGTCGGTGGCGTGACGCCGGGCAAGGGCGGGACGATCCATGAGGGTTGGCCGGTCTTCAATACGGTTGAAGAGGCGGTGAAGGAGACGGGCGCGAATGTCTCGGTGATTTTTGTGCCGCCGCCGTTCGCCGCGGATGGGATTCTGGAGGCGACTGCCGCGGGACTGCCGCTGGTGATCTGCATTACGGAGGGCATACCGACGCTGGATATGGTGAAGGTGTGGGCGGTGGTGAAGGATTCGAAGACCAGGCTGATCGGGCCGAACTGTCCGGGTGTGATCTCGCCGGGCAAGGCCAAGGTCGGGATCATGCCGGGACGCATTCACAAGGAGGGGTCCATCGGGATCGTGTCGAAGTCGGGGACGCTGACGTATGAGGCGGTGTATCAGTTGACCACGCGCGGCATCGGGCAGTCGACGGCGATTGGGATTGGCGGCGATCCGATCATCGGGACGACGCATATCGACGCGCTGAAGCTGCTGAACGACGACCCGGACACCGAGGCCATCATCATGATCGGGGAGATCGGCGGCTCGGCCGAAGAGGCCGCGGCGCGGTACATCAAGGAGAATGTGTCGAAGCCGGTGGTGGGGTTTATCGCGGGGCAGACCGCGCCTCCGGGACGCAGGATGGGGCATGCGGGCGCGATCATTTCCGGGGGGGAAGGTACCGCTGCGGAAAAGATGAAAGCGATGAGCGAAGTGGGGATCCATGTGGTGGTATCGCCGGCGGAGATGGGCGAGACGATGGCTCGGCTGCTGGGGAAGGCTTAGAACAAAGCCTGACCCGGATCCAAGGGGCTCCAAGGCGGGATAAGAGCGGAGCTTTGGAATCCACTCTTATCCCATTCTTGCACAATACTATTTCAGCTCGATCCCTGCGAAGAAGTATCCGATTTCGAACGCCGCAGTATCCTCGGCGTCGGATCCGTGAATGGCATTCTCAGCGATCGAGTCGGCGAATTCCTTGCGAATGGTTCCGGCTTCGGCGTTGGCGGGGTTAGTGGCGCCCATCAGCTTGCGCAGATCGGCGATGGCGTTTTCTTTCTCGAGCACCATGGGAAAGATCGGGCCGGAGCTCATGAAGTCGGTGAGCTCGCCAAAGAAGCCGCGCTCGGCGTGGACGTAATAGAACCCCTCGGCCTGCGCCTTCGAGATGGTCATGCGTTTGATGGAGACGATCTTGAAGCCGGCGGCCTCGATCTTCGCGAGAATGGCGGCGGTGTAACCCTTGCGGACGGCGTCCGGCTTGACGATGCTGAATGTGCGCTGTGACAACAGGTATTCTCCCTTTGATGGCGT
>Ga0302324_100027370_pt1 | contig 10864 bp, 6 predicted proteins | sample Palsa_T0_1_FD_201949 | JGI IMG/M metagenome (GOLD analysis project Ga0302324, IMG submission 201949) | Peat permafrost microbial communities from Stordalen Mire near Abisko, Sweden - Palsa_T0_1 | ecosystem: Environmental > Terrestrial > Soil > Palsa > Peat permafrost | place: Sweden: Abisko...
ATTCGTCCTTCCCGGAATAAAACTCCATGATTTCCTTGCTGATGCGGACGCTGCACCAGTCGTGGCCGCACATGGCGCAGAAATCGGTATCCACTTCCAGGTCCTCATCGTGATAGGCGCGGGCCAGCTCGGGATCAAAACTGAGATCGAAATGCCGTTGCCAGTTCAGCGCCGCCCGGGCCTTGGTTAGTTCATCATCGCGGTCGCGTGAGCCGGGGATTCCCAGCGCGACGTCCGCGGCATGCGCGGCGATCTTGTAAGCCACGCAGCCCTGTTTTACATCATCCTTTTTCGGCAAGCCGAGATGCTCCTTGGGCGTGACGTAGCAGAGCATCGATGCCCCATGAAATCCCGCGGCCGTGGCCCCTATGCAACTGGTGATGTGGTCGTAACCCGGGAAAATATCGGTAACCAGCGGCCCCAGGACGTAGAACGGAGCGCCGTGGCAAAGCTTACGCTGCAGCTTCATATTGTATTCGATCTGATCGAACGGAACGTGTCCCGGTCCCTCGACCATCACCTGAACGCCCTTGGCCCAGGCGCGTTCAGTGAGTTCGCCGAGGGTTGCCAGCTCACGCAGTTGGGCCTCATCCGTCGCATCCGCCAGCCCCCCCGGACGCAGGCCGTCGCCGAGGCTGAAGCTGACATCATATTCCCGCATAATGTCGCAGATGTCCTCGAAAATCTCGTACATCGGGTTCTGCCTGTTGTGGATCAGCATCCACTTGGCCAGGAGGCTGCCGCCCCGGCTGACGATGCCGATCAATCGCTTCTTCACATACGGCAGATGCTCGCGCAAAACGCCGGCATGGATGGTGAAATAATCCACGCCCTGCTTCGCCTGATTTTCCAATTCCTTGAGAATGACATCGTGGGACAAATCCTCGATCCGTCGGCCGATGATCATGGAGTAGATCGGAACCGTGCCGATGGGCACGGTGCTGCTGCGAATGATCGCCTCCCGGCAGGCGTTCAGATCTCCACCCGTGGAAAGATCCATCACGGTATCCGCCCCCCACCTCTCGGCCCATTTGAGCTTCTCGACTTCCTCATCCGTTCCGCTGGAAACGGGCGAAGCGCCCATGTTCGCGTTGATCTTCGTCAAAGAGGCCCGCCCGATGCACATTGGCTCGAGCTTATATTTCAGATGGACCTTGTTGGCCGGAACGATCATTCTGCCCGCGGCGATTTCATCAAGGATCTGTTCAGGCGAAAGATGCGGTTCCCGCAGCGCGACGCGCTTCATCTCCGCGGTGACGATTCCGATGCGGGCCTGTTCGAGCTGAGTGCGGCCTTCCCGATCTTGGGCCCGCGCAAAATCCATCGCGGTCACATCGGAAACTCCCGGCATCCCCGGCGTATCGGGAGAACTAAACGCATACGCTGTGCCGATTCTCCCCCGCATTGCAAATGAGCCGGGCGTCGTGCCTTGCCGACTCGTGGAAGGATTATCGCCGATCGGCGGCAGGGAATACGAACGATCCATCGCATGATTCAACTGTGGCATTTGGATTCTCCGCTAAAAAAGGGGGAAGCATGGACGTGAACGGCCTGCGGTCCATTCGCTTCCCTACGCCGGCATCATCCGGATCAGGTCCTAAGGGTGTGCTCTCAGATCGCGCGGGCGATCACCCCTAGCGAATACAAGGCAAAGTGTAGAAGCGGGCATAGAGTTTGACAAGACTGAAAGCGGTCACGATCCAAGCGTCGTCAAAAAATGCCGGATCGCGCGGCTCACCTGCTGCGGCTGCTCCATTGGCGCCATGTGGCCGGCGCCGGGAATGACGGAAATCGCCGAACCGCGGATCGATTTGTGCATTTCCTCGGCCTGAGCGGGTGGAACCAGCACATCCGTTTCCCCCGCGATGATCAGCGTCGGGGCCGCGATTCGTTCCAGCGTCGGGAGATAATCGATCCGATCGCGCATGGCTGCCAAAGCATGCTGGATCGTCTGCGCGGGACAGGCATCCATGATGGCCTTGAGTTCGCGGACGACTTCCGCCGGTCCATCGACACGACCGCCGGCGAGCATTTTGGGGAGCATCTTGTCCGCGATGGCGACGGACCCCTGTGTCCTAGCCACCTCGATCATCGCATCGCGTCCGGCGCGACCCTCGGAGCTGTCGGCCCCGGCCCGAGTGTCGATGAGCATCAACCCCCGAAGCGTCGCGGCATATTGCCGCTCATACGCCAGCGCGACATAACCACCCATGGATAACCCGCCGAGCACGCACGGCAGCGCGTGAATCTGCGAGAGCAGGACATATAAATCCTCGGCGAGGGAGGCGATGGTGAAGCTGCCGCCGCCCGTGGATTGTCCGAAACCGCGCAAATCAGGCGTGATGACCCGGCACACGGGCGTAAGATCGTGGACCTGCTTGTGCCAGATGCGATGATCCAGCGGAAACCCGTGAACAAGCACGACGGGCAATCCCCGACCGGCTTCGTGATAATAAAGATTCGTTCCATTGACTGCGGCATGGGGCATGATGTGGTCCTCCGACAGTGTGGGATTTTCGCTTCACTCCATGCGTTTGTCGATACGCGATGCGGGGGCGTTGATTGCGCGGGCGGTCCGCCTACAATCTGGCCGCCCCCAAGGATGGGATGGCGTTGGAGTATAGATGCCTGCCGTTGATCCGGACCGCCCTAAATTAACTGATTTCATGGACCTGCAGACGTTGCAGGAGATCCAGGACGGCTTCGCGGCCGTGGCGAACGTGAAGGCCACGATCACTGATGCCGATGGGCGATTGCTCACCCAACCGACCCCCACGACGGAATTTCTGAAACGGCAAACCGCGATCGCCGAAGCGCAGGCCGACGGCCCTCAGCGCGAGGGAGGGGAATACGTCGCGCCAATCATGGTGAACAACCAGCGTTTGGGAACGATCCGCATGACCACGCGCGGAGTGGTGGCGCCCGTGGACGAAGCACGGCAGGCGGCCCTGGCGGAAAAGCTGGGCATCGAACTGAAGCAGCTCAAGCACGCAGTCTCGCAAATGACGCGGCCGCGCGGCGCCAAGCCGGCCGCGATTCAGTTTCTCTTCCTCCTGGCCAACGCCATCGCGCGCCTGTGCTATCAGGAATTTCAACTGCGCCAGCGAATCAACGAACTGACCGCGGTTTACAACGTGACGATGATGTTGGCCGATGCGCGCGACCTGGAAAAGGTTTTGCAGCGCACCGTGCGCGCGGTTTGTGAGATTATGAACACCAAGGCATCCTCGCTGCGCCTGATCGACGATGAGCGCGACGAGCTGGTGATCAAGGCGGTCTACAACCTTTCCGCGGAATACATCGGAAAAGGACCCGTGCGCCTGAGCCAGGCGAAGATTGACCATCTCGCTCTGACTTCCAAGGGATACGAATTCGTCCCCGACATGGCCCAGGACCCGCGCGTGCAATATCCGCTGGAAGCCAAGCGCGAGGGAATCGTTTCCATGCTTTCCGTCGGCATGCGATACAAGGGCAAAGCCATCGGTGTGCTGCGGGTTTACACCGCGCAGGAGCAGACATTCACGCAGCTTCAGATCGATCTGATTAAAGCCGTGGCCGCGCAGGCTGCCGCCGCGATCGAAAACGCGCGCCTGCTGCAGGAGACGCTGCAAGCACAAGCGCTGGAGCGGCAAGTCCAGACCGCCGCCCAGGTGCAGCACCGGATGATTCCCGCCAAGCCGCCGGTGATTCCCGGAATCGATCTGGCTTCGGTCTACGTCCCCTGCTACGAACTGGGCGGCGATTTTTTTGATTTCATCGAGTTGCCGTACAACAACCTCGGCATGGTCATCGCCGACGTGAGCGGCAAGGGCGTCCCCGCCAGCCTGACCATGGCCGCCGTGCGCGCGGCTCTGCGGGCGCAAGTGGACAACCTCTATTATCTCTACGAAGTGGTGAAACGCATCAACCTGATGCTTTGCCGCGACAGCAGCCCCAATGAATTCGTCACGCTCTTTTACGGAGTCCTCGACGGCCGAAACCGCCGATTCACTTATTGCAACGCCGGCCATCCTCCGGCATTGATTCTCCGGGAAGGCAAGATCATCGAGCTGAAAAGCGACAACATGGTCCTCGGGGTCGATCCGGACCAGAAATACGTCCAATCGTTGACCGACCTGCGCGTCGGCGACATCCTGTTGCTGTACACCGATGGGCTGATGGATGCGATGAATTTCCAGCAGGAAAGGTTTGGCAAGCAGCGAATCATCGACGTGTTCACGCAAGGCGGACCGACCGCCGAAGCGATCAGTGATAATATTCTCTGGTCGCTGCGCCGGTTTACCGGGCTGGCCAAACCGACGGATGATGTGACCATGATCGTTGCAAAAGTGAACTGAAAATTGCTCCAGACGCCCCAACAGCTCCGGCAGCGCGCGTCGCTCGCCCCGTATCGGTGGGCGGTCGCGGGCTGCGCGGCGGTACTCATTGGGTATATAGCGCTGATCATGGCGCTGCATACCGAAACGGCCACGCGTTCCACCGCCCCGCCTTGGTTTTCGTGGGTCCGCTATCCTCCCACGCGGACTCGATTGCAGAGCCTGTATCTGGTCTTTCCGGCCATCGTGTTTGCCGGTTGGGTCAAACTGGTACGGCGAATGCTCCGCGCGCCGGTTCCACCGGCTTATGCGATGTTCTTTGGATTCGTTGCCGTCCTTTCGCTGAACGTCACGGTGGCGATGATGGATGGAAGTCCCGCCGCAGTTTCGAAGCCGTTTAACTGGCCGGGAATGGAATATTTCGGTGATGTTCGCTCGGTGAATGACATCGGATCATTTCTGTATGGTTACACTGCGAACCTTTATCATTACAGCGTTCACACCCGAACGCATCCGCCGGGCGGGGTGCTGCTGCTGTATTTCGTGCGGCTGGCGCTCGGGCCTGGGGTCGCCGCCGCGGCGTGGGCGGCAGTCGTCATTACCGCAACCGGGGTCGTGCCGTTCTATCTGCTGGCCCACCGGTTAGCCGGAGAGCCGATCGCCCGTCTGGCGATCGCGCTGTATCCGGTCGCGCCCAGCCTTGTCTTGTTCGGCGCAACCTCCATGGATGGAGTGTTTCTCGTCTCATTGTTGTGGTCCACTTACCTTCTCCAGCGGGCGATTACCGGGCCAAGATTCACGCTCCCCGCGATCGCGGCCGCAATTTCGCTGACCATCAGCGTCATGTTCAGCTACGTCACCCTCTGCATCGTCGCCATGATGCTCATCTATGCGATCCTGGAACTCGCGGTATACCCGAGCCATCTACGGCGGATTGCCGGGGTGTTCGCGATTTGTGCGGCGATGATCGTCGCATTTCTTGCGATGGTCGATCATCTCACCGGATTCAATTATCTTGCCTGCCTTCAGGCCTCGCGATATTACGATCATTACGCCATGCGAACGTTCACTGTTTCATTTGGGCGCTATGTGGACATCAGCTTCTGCAACCTGATCGCATTTCTGATCGGAGTGGGATTGCCCGGCGTGGTCCTATGGGGCCGCCAAACCGTCGAATCGCTCAATCGCCGAACCGAGGCCGATCGGTTCAACATTGCGCTCGTGATTTCGGTGTTGATCTTCAGTTTCGCGCATCTCTTCACGCACGAAACCGAACGCATCTGGCTGTTTTTTATTCCCCCCGCGCTGATCGCGGCCGCGTCCTGGATCGAGCGGCGGGGGACTTCGGACGGGCGATTGCTCGAATGGGCGATGTGCCTCTCCTTCGCGCAAACCTGGTTGTTTCAATTGTTGCTCTTCACGATCTGGTGAAGAATCACCAGGCTCGCAGCCAGCGCGTATGGCGGCGGATGACGGCTTCGACGCGGCGTTTGAAAGCGAAGATTTTCAGGCGAAATTCCAGCCGCTGCAGCGCGATATCCCCCGCATCGCGCGAGCGGGCGCGCCGCACCCATTCCAGCGCCGTGCGATACTGGCCGCATCGCTCATGCGCCAGCGCCAGGTTGTACATCGCCATGACATTTTCAGGTTCGTTTTTCAGGGCGGTCATGCAACTGGTGATTCCCTCGCTGTAGTGTCCCCGGCTGAACTGCGTCACCGCAAGGTTGAGCCAGCCGCTGACTTCCCGCGGATTCATCGCCACCAGCCATTTCAGGCACGCCAGCGCCGCCCGGCTTTCGCCGGTGTCCATCAGAAGATTGGATAGTTCCAGAAGAAGCCTGGGGTCATCCGGACGAAGCTGAAGTTCCGCGCGGAAACGGTTCCGGGCCGCCGGCAGATCGCCCCGGCGGAAGCTGATCCGGCCCAGACCCATGTGGGCGCCGGGAAACGTCGGATCGAGCTGCAAAGCCGTGGAAAATGAACTGCCCGCTTCCTCGTCCCGATTCATCCGGAGCAAAAGCCGGCCATAATGGTAATACCCCGCCGGATCGCCGGGGGCCAATTCGATGGCCCGGCGGAATTTTTCATCCGCCTCCGGCAGCCGGCCCATCGTGACCAGCAATTCGCCCAGATCGAGCAGGGTCTGCGTTCTTCCCGGATTGAGACGCAGATCGGTGAGCATGTGCTTGCGCGCCTGCTCCCGGTCCCCCTTCTTCGCATAGGCGTGCCCGATTCGCAGGTGAACATCGCCCTGCGCGCCCTGGAGGTCCAGAGACCGCCGCCAGCAGTAGATCGCCCGGTCATACAGCCCTCGGGCATCGAGGCTGCAACCCATGTTGTAGTAGCAATTCGGGCAGTTTTCCTTGTAAAGCCGGGCCGTATAAAACATTTCCTCGGCCAGGTCGTGGTCCCCCCGCTGGGCATAGGCGATAATGCGATTGCAATAGGAGGGTTCGAACGAAGGATCAATTTTTTCGATGCGAACGAATGTTTCAATGGACTTGTCGATCCGCCCGGTGCGATAAAGATCCAGGCCCATGTGGTAGAGCGTATTGACGTCGTTTGAATCGATGCCGTTGGCGTGCTGATAAGCTTCGAGCGCTTCTTCGAACCGGCCCAATTCGTCGAGAATCAGGCCCATGTTGAAAAACCAGTTGGAGTTGTACGGATTGATGCTGGTCGCCAGACGGATTTCGCGCAGCGCTTCGGACCATTTGCGCTGCTCGAAGAACTGCTGGGCCTTTTCGACCCGACGCTCCGCATCGTTCCAGTCGTTCATGTTCCGCGGCATCCCAAAGAGGAAGATTTACACCGGACGGGAGACTAATTTAGCAACTCCATCGATTTCCATGCAAGCCGCCGGACCAAATTTTCTTCGATTTTTTCACCGCGCCGCCCGCGGCCCCCGGCTTTTCGATGGCCGCCAAATACGGTAACTTCGCACGGAGCGAGGATAAAGGGTAGCGTGATTCGCAAAAGGTGGATCAAGGTCCGCTGGCTGTTGGGCTCGATGGCGACGATGACGCCATGCGCGGCCGGCGCGCAATCCCTTTCCAATTCGGACGCTCCATCCACCCTTCCATCTCAGGCTAGCGCGCCCGACGACCCCTGGACGATTCTTCAGTCGCCGGACATATCCCAGGAAGCCCGTGACATGGCTGCAATCCGCCTGGTCGCGGGGCGCGACCCCTCCGCGCGTCCGGTGGTGGTGGATCTCCTGACAAACGGCTCGACGCCGACAAAAGTCGCCATATCAAGGGCTTTAGCGTCCGTGGGATGGGCGGAGGAGGATTTCATTGACCCGCTGATGTCGCTCTTGCGAGGCCAGGATCCCGTTCCCGCCGCCGCCGCTGCTTTGGCGCTGGGCTCGTACAACAACAATCCGCAGGTGCTTCAGGAACTTATCGTTCAGGCGAAGTCCGATCGATCGGACATTCGCCAGCCGGTCATCCGGGCACTGGGCGCATTCGCCGAAAAACCCGCCGCCGAGACCCTGCTGGGCCTCTTGCACGATGAAAGCGACCCCATCAGGGAATCGGCGGGCAACGCCCTGATCGAAATGACCGGCCGGTCGGATTTGGATCACGATTCGGCGCGCTGGGAGCAATGGTGGCAGCAAAACGGCGGCCTCTCGGACGATCAATTCCGCGCGGCAATTATCCGCGGCCGGGGCGAAGCGTTCGAGTCCCTGGTCGCCGGGCATCTGGCCCTGCAAAACGCCGCCGATGATTTTCTTCGGGCGGATTTCTGGAATTCCGCTCCGGAAAAGCGGGCGGGGATTCTGCTCTCATATCTGCAATCTTCCGCCCCGGAAATCCGCGCGCTGGGGGCCGAACTGGTCTATTCCAGCGCGACGGCCACCGGCGCGCCCCCGGGCACGATCCAGCAAACCCGCCTGCTTTTGGGCGATCCCTCCCCGGAAGTTCGCGCCGCCGCCGCAACCGCGTTGTCCGCCGATGTCGACTCCGCCGGCGACCTGGTCGCCCAATTAGCGCGCGAGCCGGACGATCTGGTGCGCGTTCGCCTGATCACATCCCTGGCCCCATTTCACAATGTTCTGGCAATCCGGCAAATGTTAAAGCTGGTCGGAGCGGGCTTTTCCAATTCCGTCCGCATCGCCGCCGCCGACGGCATTCGCGACGGCATCACCGATGCCATCAAAATCGATCCGGCAATGAAACACCAGGCCCTGCAGACCCTCCAAAATGCCCTGCAGGGAACGGATGTTCCCGATCAGCAGGGTGTGCGCGTTGCCATTGTCGGGGCGCTGGCGGCGATGCACGATGACTCGCTGTCCGATCTTTTCCGGAATTTGTTGTCGCGGGATGAGCCGCTGCTCGTTCGCGCCAACGCCCTGGTGGGATTGGGTAATCTGCCCAACTCCGCGCCGTTTGCCGCCGAGATCGCCCGCCACCTCGACGATGACGCCTACCAAATGCGCCTGGCGGCAATTCACGCATTGCGTTATCCCCCCTCGCCTATTCCCATTTCATATATCCACGAGCTGCTGACGTTGATGAACGAGGATGGCAACGATCAGGTGCGGGCGGCGGCGTGGGATGAATTGCTGTATTGGGCACAGTCGCCCGACATGGACGAAACCGCCATGAGCACGCTGGCGGATGGATTGAAATCGCAGCCCGCCAATGAGTTGCTCATCCGTCAGAAACTCTGCGATCGACTGGCGCAGGATGCGCAGAAAGGCGCCGATCCCGCCGGGATCCACTCGTCGGCGAAAGAACTGGCCGAAGAGCGGCAAACCGTGGGTGATCTGCAGATGAATCCCGCGATTAATCAGCCCCTCCAGGCCGCCGAGGCCTATCGGCACGCGCTCGACTTCTGGAAATCGAATCAGGGGGACGTCGATGTGATTAACCGCCTCTCCGGCGACATCACTGAGGCGTTGCTCGCCGCCAAGCGTTGGGACGACGCCGCCGCTTTCGCCTCGGGGATTGTGAAACGATATGGGAAAGATCCGAATCTGATGGTGACGTCGCAGACGGTGGGCCGTGAATTCATGGCCGCGGTCCAGAACCTGGAGAATTCGCCCGATCCCGGTTCTTACGCGGATGCGATTCTGCTGCTGAATGCCGTGCAAAAGATGGACCCCCCGCTTCCGCCCGATTTCCCCGATCAGCTCGCCGCCCAGCGGTCGGCCATCGAAGCCAGGCATGCCGCTTCGTCCCAACCGTCGCCTTGAAGGACCGTCTCTTCACACCCGCGGATTCTGCTGCTGGGTGAGCAACGGCTCGATCCGCGCCAATTCCGACCGGGCCCATTGAATTTCCCGTTCGGTGTGCAGGCGGGCAAGGGCGCGCAACAGCAATTGTCTCGCTCGCTCGTACCGATTGACATAGCGGGCATAGATCACTCCGAGCATCAGCTCGACCTGTTCAATCTGTTCGAAATTCGGGTAATGGGTCAGAAATTGCTCGTACGCCTCCGCCGCCTGATCGAAGAATTGCTGGCTGGCCAGTTGATTGGCGACATCCAGTTGCGCCTGCCGGGATAGCACCTGCGTCGGATCGAGCTTTTTCAATTCAAGGAACAGATACGCCGCATGGGGAAGATTGTGATGGGCGACGGCTTCGCTGATTTCAGCGCGGATTTCCAGCATTCGCACCGTCCGTGGATCCAGCTCCTGCGGCCGCACGTCCACAGGCTGCGGGGGAACGTACCCGAAGGGGTTGTACCCCTGACTGACCATGCTGCGATATTGCCGCCGCCGGTTCCACCGCGCCACCAGCGCCAGCATGTCAAACTGATCGCGCGGCAGCAATCGCAGTCCAAGCAGCAAAAGACACAGAATCGCCCCGAACACCGTTCCGGTGATATGGGCCATGTGAGCCACCGATTCCGACGCCATCCCCCCGAGCAATTCCGGCCGGATTTCGCCGATCACATCCTGAACGAACGTGAAGAGCACGAACCAAAGGCTGCTGATTTCGATCGGGCCGACGTAAATGAAAAAGAACAACAACGTGATGTTGGAGCGCGGCAAAAGGACCAGATAAGCGCCGGTGACCGCCGCGACCGCGCCGCTGGCGCCGATCACGGGAGACGGGTCCATCGCCGCATATCCAATCCCGGCGACGACGCCGCCCGCAAGATAGAATCCGAGATAACCCAGGTTCCCCATCCGATCATTGATGTTGTTCCCGAAGATGTAAAGAAACAGCATGTTCCCCAGCACATGCAGCCAGCTTTCGTGAAGAAACTGGTAAGTGAAATATTGCCCCAGCGACGGGTTCTGCGGATCGAGCGCCAGCAATTGCCGCACCGGCTGGCCGTGGTAAAACGCCAACGGCCCATGCGTGTTGGGGTCGCTGGAAATGCTCGTTAGAATGAAAATCAGAATATTAGCGGCGATCAGCCCCCAATTCATCCAGGGAACGCGGCGGAGCGGGCAATCAGTGCGCAGGGGAATCAGCATGACCGGCCGGGATTGTACCCTCTTCGTCCCCGAATCTCGCCGCCGGCGACGGCGTCACCCTCTCGGCAAAACATCCGGATCATCTCGAATGATCATGCGCAGCCGCCGGCCCCCG
>Ga0302324_100027371_pt1 | contig 10863 bp, 10 predicted proteins | sample Palsa_T0_1_FD_201949 | JGI IMG/M metagenome (GOLD analysis project Ga0302324, IMG submission 201949) | Peat permafrost microbial communities from Stordalen Mire near Abisko, Sweden - Palsa_T0_1 | ecosystem: Environmental > Terrestrial > Soil > Palsa > Peat permafrost | place: Sweden: Abisko...
CAACAGGGTCAGCAGAGCGGTGCGCACGTCTCCGACCATGGCGTCGGCAAGAGGGACTAACGCGGCATCGTTGAGATCGGCGTCTTTTCCATATTGAGCTTTGATGCGACGGCCAATCGCGCTGAGATTCGCGCGCGCCTGGGCCACGGTAACCCCGTCCCGGAGGCGCCCCAGACCTCGCCAGTTATGCGCTGTGCGGCTGGGAATTTCCGGATCCAACTCGCGCGGAGTCCATACGGCGGAGCCCGGCGGAAAATCAAAACCTTCCGGCATCACGCCGACAACGGGATAGACGGCTCCTTCCATCCGCAGGTGGAATTTGGAGAGATCCGTTGTGGCGCCCAGATATCGCAGCCAATAGCCATGGCTGACGATTGCCGCCGGCGCGCCGCGCAGGCGTTGCTCTTGCGGCGCAAAAGTGCGGCCGCGAAAAGGTTCCACACCTAGGGCCTGAAAGAAGCCGCTGGAGACGATGGCGATGTTGATACGCACCGGCTCGCTGCCGCCCGTAACAGACGATAGCCCATATTCATAAGCCGCCAGATTCGCGAACGTGTCGTTCTGCGTATGGAAATCGTCGAAATTCGGATCCGCCAAGTTCATGCGGTGCCCGTCAGGAGCCTGTTCCCATACGCGTACGATTTTTTCCGGATTCGGATAAGGAAGCGGACGCAGTAAAACGGCGTCCACCACCGAAAAAATTGCTGTGGATGCGCCGATGCCCAGCGCCAGAGTCAGTATGCTGACCGCCGCGAAGCCCGGATTTCCGGCCAGCCGCCGGGCAGCATAACGCAGTTCGGCAAACAGGCTATCGATGGTGTTCTCCCACCCATACCCGCGTACTTGTTCCCGAACGGCGGGCGCATTGCCCATTTCCAGGCTTGCGGCGCGCCGCGCCTCATCGGGGGCAAGCCCTCCGGCGACCAAGGCAGCCGTGGCTTCTTCCAGGTAGTGGCCTACCTCGTCGGCGATCTCCCGATCCGCGGCTTTCCGATTTCCGAGCACGCGCAACCCGCGGGTGAACTGGCGCCAGAGGGACATCGTTTATCCCACAGCCTTCAGGAGACGCGCGATCGCAGACGCCCGGCGGTTCCAGTTCGTGGTCTCCACTTCAAGCTGCTTTCGCCCCGTCCGGGTGAGCCGATAGAACTTCGCGCGGCGCGAGTTGTCTGTTTGGCGCCACTCGGAATTCAGCCACCCCACGCGCTCCAGCCGCTGGAATGCGGTGAGCAGCGACCCGGGATTCACCTTGAAGACTCCGCGCGATACCTGCTCGATCCGGCGGGCAATGCCGAAGCCGTGCATGGGTTCAAGGCTGAGCGCCTTGAGAATGAGCATGTCCAGCGTGCCCTGGATTATGTCTGTATTCAGTTCGTCCATGGATAGACTCCCAAAAAGAACATACGGCCTATAGTAGCCTGAGTTCCACATGACTGTCAAGATGTGATTACCAAGTGAATGAAGGAACGTGAAATCCAGCGCCGACTGCTCCAGACCCAGCTCCGTACCGTTCCATGAAAACCATCTTTAGACCAGCGGAAATGGCCCTGCGACTCCCGAAATTGTGGTGCGCATTCTGGTATAACTAAGGTGCATACCATGAAGACGGCCATTTCTCTGGAAGACGAACTCCTGCTAAGAGCGGACCGCACCGCGCGGCAAATGGGAATCAGCCGCAGCCGCCTGTTCTCCGTCGCTCTGAAGAGCTACCTTCGTAAGCGGCGAAACCAGGAAATGCTGAGCCAACTAAACAGGGTATACGCGGACCATCCCAGCCCGGAGGAACGGCGAACAGTTGCGGGAATGAAGAGGCGATTCCGCTCGACGATCCGTGGAAGCTAGCCACCATGATCCGTCAGGGTGAAGTCTATTGGATCGATTTTGGCCCTGTGGCGGGATCTACGCCGGCCGAGCGGCATCCCTGCGTCGTCGTGCAGAGCGATCTCTTCAACAAGAGCAGGCCCAGTGTGGTCAATGTGTCTCAGGTCGTGACTGTGGACAAGTCGGAATTGTGCGAGCGGTTAGGGCGGCTCTCGGCAGCCAAAGTCGATCCTATCCGGCGAGGTTTGCATCTATTGTTCGACCGCGTTTGATCGCATAAGATCCGAGTCCTTCTTCCCGCAACGTTTTGGCATTACCACACGCGACCTTGAGAATTACCTGGCCGAAGCGTTGTCTAAAGGGGGGGCGTACGCCGACCTGTACTTCGAATATCTTTCGACGAGTTCCATCGGCATCGATGAATCCATCGTGAAGACCGCGATGCAGGGCGTGTCACTCGGCGTGGGCGTGCGCGTGATCTCCGGCGAGCGCACCGGCTACGCTTATAGCGACGATCTTAGCCCGGAGAAGATTCGCAAGGCCGCGCGGGTGGCGGCCTGCATCGCGGCAGGGCCCGCCACGGTGGAGAAAGTTTCGCTCAACGAAGGCGCGCGCCGCAATCTCTATCCCGTACTGACCGCCCCCACCGAGACCGCCTTCGCCGAGCGCGTGGAACTGGTCAAGCGCGCCGACCGGGCGGCCCGCGCTTACGACTCGCGCATCTTCAAGGTGCAGGCCAGTTACGCAGACAGTCTGCGGCAAGTGCTGGTGGCCACCAGCGACGGCGTGCTTTCGTGCGACCGCCAGCCAATGACGCGCCTGAACGTGGCGGCCCTGGCACGCGACAACGCCCGCGTGAACAGCGGAACCCCGCAGCGCGGCCATGCGGGCGGCGGCGGGCGTGTGGATCTGAGCTTCTTCCAGAACGAAAAGACGCCCGAGTATTTCGCCGCGCAAGCCGCGCGCGAAGCCATTGTGATGCTCGACGCGGTGAACGCGCCCGCCGGCGAGATGACCGTGGTGCTGGGTCCCGGCTGGCCCGGCATCCTGCTGCATGAAGCCGTGGGCCACGGCTTGGAAGCCGATTTCAACCGCAAGGGTGTCTCCGCATTCAGCGGACGCATGGGCCAGCAGGTGGCCAGCCCCTTGTGCACGGTCATCGACGACGGCGCCATCGCCAACCGGCGCGGATCGCTGAACGTGGACGACGAGGGGCATCCCACCGGGCGCAATGTGCTGATCGAGAATGGCATCCTGCGCGGCTATCTGCAGGACAAGCTCTCCAGCCGCCTGACCGGTGCGGCGGAAACCGGCAGCGGGCGCCGCGAAAGCTACGCGCACATCCCCATGCCGCGCATGACCAATACATTCATGCTGGCGGGCGAAAGCGATCCCGAGGAAATCATCCGCTCGGTACCCAAAGGACTCTATTGCCCCGATTTCCGCGGCTGCCAAGTCGATATCACCAGCGGCAATTTCGTCTTCTCCGCCGCGGAAAGCTATCTGATCGAAGATGGCCGGCTGACGCGTCCGGTGCGCAACGCCACGCTGATCGGCAACGGGCCGGAAGCGTTGAAGTACGTCAGCATGGTGGGCAACGATTTGAAGCTGGACGAAGGCATCGGGATGTGCGGCAAGGAGGGCCAGAGCGTGCCGGTCGGCGTCGGGATTCCGACCATCAGGATCGATCGCATGACCGTGGGTGGCACGGCGTGACGGCCAACGGCTACCCCGGCGAATATTCGAGCATGGCCGCGGAGATCGTGCAGCAGGCGCTGGCGGCCGGCGCCACGGACGCGGAGTGTACCATCAGCGAGGGCGACGAGTTTTCCGCCAACGTGCGCCTGCGTGAGGTGGAGTCCCTGAAGGAAGCCGGGTCGCGCGCGGCGGGACTGCGCATCCTGAGAGGGCGGCATACAGGCTCGGCGTACACCTCCGATCTGTCGGGCGACGGCATTCGCCACATGGTAAGGTCGGCCGTCGAGCTGGCGGAAATCACCACGGAAGACCCGCATGCCGGACTGCCGGACGCCGCCGATCTGGGGTCCATTTCCGGCGACCTGGGGATGTATTCGAGCGACGTGGAGGGCCTGGCAACCGAGCTGAAGATCGACATGGCGCGCCGCGCCGAAGATGGCGCGTTGCGCGCGGACGCCCGCATCGCCAATTCCGAAGGCGCGTCCTTCGACACGCACCTGGGCCGGCATGCCTTCGCCAATTCGCGCGGTTTCGCGGGCGAGTATCGGGCCAGTTATTGTTCGCTGTCCACCGTGCCTGTGGCGCGCGAAGGCGAATTCATGGAGCGCGATTACTGGTCCACCACGGCACGCGGGTTCGCCGGGCTGGACAAGCCCGAAGACGTGGGCCGCATCGCCGCGCAACGGGCCGTGCGTCGGCTGGGCGCGCGCAAGGTGGAGACGCAGAGAGTGCCGGTGGTATTTGAGCCGCGCACCGCACGCTCCCTGCTCGACAATATTTTCGACGCCGTGCATGGCGGAGCGGTCTACCGCAACGAGTCGTTTCTGGCGGGCAAACTGGGCGAGCGCGTGGCGTCCGACCAGCTGACGGTGATAGACGACGGCACTCTGTCCGGCCTGTTCGGCACATCGCCCTTCGACGACGAAGGCGTGCCCACGCGGCGCACCGTGGTGATCGAGAACGGCGTCCTGCGCAGCTACCTGCTCAACACTTATTCCGCGCGCAAGCTGGGGCTGCGCACCACGGGCAACGCCTCGCGCGGCCTGGCAGGGAACGCCGGCGTGGGCAACGGCAACCTCTACATCGAGAGAGGTGCGACGCCCCCCGAACAACTTATCGCCGGCGTTCGCGACGGATTCTACGTAACCGAGCTAATCGGTTTCGGCGTGAACATCGTGACCGGCGACTATTCCCGTGGCGCAGCCGGCATGTGGATTCGGAACGGCGAGCTGGCCTTTCCAGTTTCCGAGGTGACTATTGCGGTACTCTGCAGCAGATGCTAAAGAATCTGGACGCCGTGGGGTCCGACCTGGAGTTTCGCGGGTCTATGGCTGCGCCCACGCTGATCGTGGGGGAGATGACCGTAGGCGGCCGCTAGCGCCTCAAACCCCCGCCATCTCCGCGCGCGCCTTGCCAATCGCCGCAAGGTACTGCCGGGCCTTTTCCTCAATCAAATCGTAGCGGCCTTCCCGGATCAGTTTACCGTCCACCAGTTCGCCGCCCACTGCCACCGCGCAGGCGCCCGCTTTCAGAAATTCGCCGGCGGTCTCCAGGTTCACGCCCCCGGTCGGAATCATTTCGATTTGTGGGAAAGGCCCCTTCAGTGCCTTGATGTACTTCGGTCCACCCACGTTGCCGCATGGAAAGATCTTGACCACGTCGGCGCCCGCCTCCCACGCCGTAAGCACTTCGGTGGGCGTCAGCGCGCCCGGGCAGACCACCTTCGAATACCGCTTGGCCACCTCAATCGTAGCGGGCTTCAAGCTGGGTGTGACGAAGAACTCGGCCCCCGCCAGCATGCAGATGCGCGCCGTTTCCGGGTCCAGCACCGTGCCGGCGCCCAGCACGATCTTATCGCCAAACTGGTCCGCGACCTTTTCGAGCGCGTGCACGGCGCCCGGAACCGTCATGGTAATTTCTGCCGCGCGCACGCCGCCGCGGTAGATGGCTTCAATGGCCAGGATGGCAGTCTCGGCGCTGGACGTGCGCACCACGGGTACGATTCCGATGCCCGTGATTTGAGACAGAATCTCTTTTTGCTTCATGGCTCCCAAGTTATCACGCCCAGCTACAGGAACGATCAAACCCTGCGAAGAACCACGCCAAGACGAATAATGACGAACAATGACCAACTAGCCAGGCTTGACGGAGGTGACCGCGCTGCCGCTGGACGCTACGCTGCTCGCACTTCCGGATTGGCCCCTTGCCTGACCTTTTCCGCAGTCTCCGCGCCGCGGACCGGAAGGGACTCATCCGTGAGCAGCCCGATCTGTTTCAGCACAGACGCCTGGTCCCAGTAGATATGCTCGTGAGCCAGTTTGCCGTCCCGGAACCGCACGATTGCGACCAGCGGCACTTCCACACGCTTGCCGGTCGGCGGGACGCCGGGCAGCATCCACGGCATCTCCATGGTATGGGTGAAAGCGAAAATCATCTCGTCGACCAATTGGTTCTCGCCTACGGTGCGCGAAATCGTTGTGAGCGTGGTGTCGGGCGGCATTCTTGGAATGAAGTCTCGCGAGTAGAAGGCGCGCAGGGCCGGCTTACCGTGTCCGCCCGTGAGGACAGGAATATGGTTGACGTAGGCATCCTCGACCATCGTGTCGAGCGTCGCATCGGTATCGCGCGTGGAGAACTCGTGCGCCGTATGCGCGTCCCATAATTCGATCAGATCGGACATGCAACCATCATAAGCAGGAATCCTTTCTTTGTCACGCTACGGTACGATCTTGAAGACGACTCCTAAGCCATTCGCGCCGCCTGCGTTAGTCGTACCGTAGATTCCGCCGTCTGCGAACACCAGGTTACTGAACGAATAGAGGCCGTCACTGCCGCCGGTAAAGACGTAAAGCGATGTGTACGTCCAGGAGCCGCTGACGGGTGTCAGTTTGTAGACCGTCCCGGCGCTATAAATACCGTCGCAGTGGGTTGTGCCGTAAAGATTACCGGACTGATCCATAATCAGGTGGCGGAAAGCTCCGGAGATGCCCCATCCCGGCATGCTGTAAAGCACTGTAAAGGTCCAGCTGCCGTTGGCGGGAGTCAGTTCGAAAACTGTGCCGCCTCCACCAATGCCGCCTTCGGTAGCGGCGCCATAAAAGTTGCCCTTGTCGGAAATCAGACCGGCATATGGAACAGCCCCGTCGTCTGAATCCTGGAAATTGTGCAGAATATTTTCCGTCCAGCCGGACTCTGACGGGGTCAACTCAAAGACTGTGCCGTATCCAAAAGTGCCTCCTGCGGATGTTGTTCCATAAGGGTTGCCGGCGGCGTCAAAAGCGACCCCCGCAACGGGAGTTGCCCCGTCGGTGCCGGTGCCAAAGCTGTAAAGTACTTCCTCCGTCCATGCCGCCCCTGTCTGCTTTGGCGGGCTCAGCTTGAAAACTGTGCCATTCCCGCTGGCACCGCCCGCAGTTGTCGTGCCGTAGAGATTTCCTGCCGCATCCCAAGCCAAACCCGCCTCCGGGTCTGCTCCGTCCGGTGTCCCCGTGAAGCTATGCAGCACCTTCTCTTCGCCTGTACTCGTGACCCCGAACACGGTCCCGGCGCCGGAGGCGCCACCCGCAGTGGTGGTGCCGAATAGGCTGCCTGCCTTGTCCATTACCAGAATGCCTTCGGGATTTTGCCCATCCGTCCCGCCCTTGAAGTTGTGCAATACCGTCAACTCGCCGCTGTTGTTTATCTTGAAGACGACCCCATTGTTGGAAGTGCCGCCGGAGTTTGCCGTGCTGTATAGGTTTCCCGATCCGTCGGCCACGAAGCCGTCAAGGGGATTTGCTCCGTCGCTTGTGCCGGTGAAGCTGTGGACTACACTGAAGGTTTGAGCCTGCGCCGCTGGCATCGCGCCTGCCGCAAGCGCAAGCACAAACGCAAAGGGCAGCGTAAGCTTGCTTCCAGTCGATCTCGATTTGGATTTCACCATAAATATCTCCCGTCTTTCGAGTCGTAATCTGCGTAGATTCGTGTTCAGCCGGACTGTCCCGACTCTCAAGTCACGTGCTGCGCCGCGCAGATTTTTCTCTTGAAACTGCGGGATAAATTATTCTAAAAGGGACGTAAAAGGACTATTGACTTATTTTAGCCGTTCTCTCTACCCACCGCGCTCAATGCGCCTCCGTGGGTGTCGGCTGTTCTCGTCGCTCGCGCAGCGCCGCTTGCGCCTCCTCGAAAACCTGGGCGAAGAAATCCCGCGACGATGGCGAACAGCCAATGTGCAGCGTTTGCATCCCCGGCGGCTCCTCGATGAAACCCAGAGCGCCGCTCCACCCCAGATCGTCCAGCACGAACCGCAGGCACTCCTGTTCCCCCAGCGGAAGCCCCGGTACGGAAATGTCAAATACCTGTCCGCTGGCATGATCCGTCGTCCGCGCGCCTGACACCCGATCCGGGGAAGCGCCCTCGGCCTTCGGAAGAACCAATGCAGTGGCCTCCAGCGGAACGAATGTCTCGCCGGGACGCAGGGCCGCATAGAGCCGGCGCGTCTCAAACGCAATATACGCCAGTGTTCCGATGGTCGAGGGCAACGCCTTCACGCGCCAGCCGCCGTCATCGTCACCTGCACTGGTTGCCGCTTGTCCATCCACCCGGTAGCCGAAGAACTCCGGGTCGTCTGGCGCGCCCACCAGCTTGCTCACCGGCACGCTCCCACCATCGTTCCGGGTCAGATCGGCGTTTTCGAATATCAGATCCTGTGGCTTCAACCAAGCCGACAGCCGGTCCGGCGCCCGCAGCGCCGGTGCAGCCGAATACTTATATTCCGCAACCAAATCCCGGAACTCGGGGGCGTCGTCCCGATACATATTCAACAACTGTTCCGCCCGCATAACGCGAAACCAATAGGTCGGCGAGTAATCGCGATCCATCTGCGTCCGAATGGCTGCACACAGATCGAGATTCCATACGGGGCTGCACCCGAAGAAGACCTTGGCCACGCTGGCGGCAGGGTCGTCCAACCCTTGGGCGCCTTTCGCCATCGCCCGGAAATCGGCGACGCAGCCTTCGCCACAGTGGTAAGCCCAGATCGCCCAGTCGCGGCCCCCGTAGCGCCGCTCCATTCCGGCCAGGTACATGGCCGCGGCGGGGATGGCCTTCTCGGGCTTCAGCCTATCGTCCCGCGCCAGGACTGTGTAGGTTTCCTTGTGGCGGACGGTCCGATACACCAGCTTGCCATGCTTGTTCCGCACCGCGGTTTGCGTTTTGATCGTGCGATGCCGCGTCGCGTAGACGATCCGCAATCCCATGCGCCTGCCGGTGGCATCGGATATCTGCAGAATGCCCCGCGGACCGGCCGGACTCTCGGCGTTCGCCACGCCCCAACTCTCCAGGTAGGCCATCGCCTGCAACACGGACGCCGGGAAGCCGCTTTGGCGCTCGGCATCGCGGAACAATCGCTGCAAACCGGGACTGAGGATACGCTCCGCCCCTTGTGCTGCCAGCGGCTCACGCATAATGCCGAAGGTCTGCGATTGGACCATGGCCTCCGTGCGCCGCGCCAGTGTTTCGTCCGTCAGATCCTGGCGATCGATGCCGATGCCCGGCAAACGGTGGACCGGCGCGAAGTACGCGGCCTCAGTTGGAGATGCTGGCAATGCGGCGCAAAGGGCGGCGGCCAGCGCGGCCAGGCATCTGTTGCAGGGGATCAAATACCATTATCGCGCGCTCTTGCTTATGTCGTACGGAGCCGCGTCTAAGCGAGCGGTCGTTGTTTACTTGGCAGACAGGGGATGCAGCCCGAACTCCATATGCAGCCGCAGGCTCTCAATCCAAACCGGCCCGCGGTCGTGGTTGAACGCCAGGTTGGTGTCGTGCTGCACGTCCAACGTGGCGAAGAAACTGCGGAACAGCTTGGCGCTGTAGTAGCTCTCCCAAACGTATTCCGGCGCATAGTTCAGCCTCCCGTCGCCGATCAGAAAATCGAGGCCGCCGCGCGCCAGGTAGAGCGCATGTACGCCGGAAGCGCCGCTGGCAGTGAACGAGGTGGCGGCCACATCATCCTTCCGCTTCCACTTCGTACCCTTCACCGATATGCCCGCGCTGGCCAGACGATCGATCGCGGTGAAGGCGAAATCCTGGGTCTTGCCGTCGTTCCACCCCAGGCGCATAAACAGCCCCACGTTCTGGGTGATCTCCTGTTCCAGGTTCACGCCCGATCCATACTTCAGCGTTCCGTACTTCTTGACCGCGTCGATGTTGGGTGTCGTCCCGGTCTCTTCACCCAACTGTATGGCAGCCGCGTAGCTGCCCGAATGCGTGTGATTAAGATATTCGAGCAGCCGGATCGTTCCCGGGTGTTTGCCCAAAGTGTATCGCCGCTCCTCTTCGAAAACGGTGCCGAGATCCACTAACAGGCGCCGGTCGAATCGCCCCCCGTTGGCGACTGTGGGCTCGGCGGCGCTGGCATATCGGAACGACCAGTTGCGCGTATGCAACTCGTGCACCCATCCCCAGGTGTACCCGCGTGTATCCGCGGGATAGTCCCACGCGCCGTTATACATCACCGCCCAGGCCATGAACTGCGAGCGCGGATCGTGCGTGTAAGCATTGTTGTCGAAGAAATCCGTGAGAGAGCAGCGGCCCGCCGTTATCGTATAGCGCACCATCGGGCGGTCGCCCGCCAGTTGGTTGTCATCGCTCTCGACATGTTCCGTCTCCGATCCAAAGCCAAAATCGTAGGTAAGATAAAGCCGCGCGATGTATGGCTTCGGCGAGGCGGTGGCCACCCGCGGCAACTCGCCGTTCGAAGGGTTCGCCAATCCATCCACGCCGCTGAATCCCCTGCCGCCGGCGATCTCCGGATCGAAGACGAACTGCAGATTATGCGTAAGCCGCGCGTCGAAGAATAGCGTGGTGGTCAGGGATACGTCGTCCTCGCGATAGTCTTGCAGGCTAAGCGGGCCGGTATACGGAGAGTTGAAGGTACCGTGGTTTTGTCCGATCGAAGTAGCCTGATAGTACAGGTTCCAGTCTTCGGAAGCCGGGGCGTCTGGCGCCGGTCCGTCTGACGACTGAGCCATTAGGCAGCCGCCGAATGACAAAACGGTTACAACAAGTATAGGCACCCTCATGCACATCCTCTAATCTAGCAGGCGAAGGGTGGGGGCAGACCTGCCGCGGCGAAAAAAAGTGGCTCTCCGCAGGAATTCGTGGTGGACCCCATTTTCATTGGGTTCGGTGATTTGGGCCTGCTGGCTTGGCCAAGGTTCGTCGGCTTCGGATGTGTATCGTCGCCACAATTCATGGGTGTTTCGGTGAGTCTTGGAGTCCACCGCTGGCGCCTAACGAGCGGCGCTCAATTTCTCCGTTTTCAGGCTGCGCCTAATACGAGCCGGCGTATACCTCCGTCCG
>Ga0302324_100027374_pt1 | contig 10862 bp, 9 predicted proteins | sample Palsa_T0_1_FD_201949 | JGI IMG/M metagenome (GOLD analysis project Ga0302324, IMG submission 201949) | Peat permafrost microbial communities from Stordalen Mire near Abisko, Sweden - Palsa_T0_1 | ecosystem: Environmental > Terrestrial > Soil > Palsa > Peat permafrost | place: Sweden: Abisko...
GATCCACAGGTCGTACGGCTCGCTGGAGACGAGGTCGTAGTAGACCATGAAGTTCGCCGCCAGGATCTCGTCCATACGGCGGATGGCGTGGAACGCGTTCAGGTCGTGCTCGCCCGCCTCGGATTCGATGTGCGAGCTCTCGCTGGCCAGCCAGCCCGACGCCGGGTGCACCCGCTCGCCCCGCTCCTCGAGCACTAGCGCAACCGGGTCCTGGGCGAGCCAGTCGATCTGCAGTTCCGGGTGCATGGCACGCAGTTCGGCGGCGATAGCAAGGTCGCGGCGCACATGGCCAAGCCCGATCGGCGAGCTGAGATAAAGCACGCGCTTGCGGCGGTCCAGGGCCCTGGTCCAGGTTCGCGATGTCGGAACGCCGTGGCCCAGGGATTCGGCGAAATCCCGGATGAGCAGGTTCACCTGGATCGGGTCACGCAGCGTCGGGGCGTGCCCGCCGCCGTGGATCGTTACCATCTGCCCGCCGGTCCAGCGGGCCAGCGCCACGCCGGTGTCGTAGGGCACGATCCCGTCCTGATCGCCGTGCACGATCAGGACCGGGCACCGTACCTGCCGGCAGATGGCCTCGGCGTCGGCGGCGGTGGGTTCCCCTACCGCCGGGACGGTCAGCAGCAGCGTCTGGGCGGTCGTGTCCAGGCCCCAGGCCACCCCGTCCTCGTGCGGCTTGGTCGAGTGCGGCTCGGTGAACACCTGCGACATGAAGAACTCGACCCAGCCGCGGTAGTCGGCCAGCCAGTAGTGCCGGTTGGCCTTTCCCCAGCCCTCGTAAGTGTCCGCGGGTTCATCGAAACCGGGCGGCATCGGCCAGGGCAGCGCTGCGCCGATCGCGACAACCCCGGCCGCTCGCTCGGGATACCACGCGGCCAGCTGCAGCGCGTGCCGCCCGCCCACGGACAGTCCGACGACCACGGCGCGGTCCACCCCGGTGGCGTCCAGCACGGCGATCGCGTCATCGACGTACTCACGGTCGCGGTAAGCGTCCGCGCTTACGGGACGGTCGGCACGGCCATTGCCCCGGCCCTCAACGGTGATCACCTGGAAGTGACGCGCCAGGTGCGGCACCTGGGCCTTCCATTGCCGGGCGTGCACGATGGCCCAGGAGGTGAGCAGCAGGATTGCCGGCTCGCCCGCGCCGAACACCTCGTAACCAACCTTGACGCCGCCCCGCTCGATGAAGCCCTCAGCGTCGGGATACCTCGCCCGCATGGCCGCCCCCTGAGGATTCGCCTGTGCGCAGTCCTATCGATGCCCATTGCAGCCCGGTTGCAACGCCAGTGCAACGCAGCCGGGGAATCTGAACGACACAGGCGAAGACACAACAATCGAAGGAGAAGGCCATGCCGCTTGTCAATGTGCGTCTGATCGAGGGGGTTTTCACCCCGGAGCAGAAGAGCGAGATGATTCATCAGCTGACTGAGACCATGGTGAGGATCGAGGGCGAGAACCTGCGTCCGGTCACGTGGGTGATCGTCGACGAGGTCAAGAGCGGGGACTGGGGCATCGGCGGCAAGGGTCTCACGGCCGCGGATGTCCACGCTCTGCAGGGGAAGGCTCCGGTCGGCACCCCGGGCTAGCGCCCGACCGTGATACCTCAAGGTGCGGCTGCCCCGGTCTCTTCGCATCGAGGACGACGGGCAGCCGCGCCGACGCAGCCGAACGGCAGGGACAGTCGTCCGCTTGGCAGGCCGGCCAGCACCGTGCAGGGATGGCCCGCATCGCTTGCAGCGACCAGCTTGGGGGGTCCTCATAAGTCAGTGGATCGCAGTGTCGTCCCGGCCCAGCTTAAATGAGGGCGTGGGCCACAACTGGCTAGGTTCTCAGGCCCAATCAGCTGGGAGACCATGACGCGCCTGGGGGGCGCAGCACGTCGCCAAAGCCAGGTGTTCCAATACGCTTAATTCTTAGGGGGAGTTGAGAATGCCGATTTCCTGGGGGCCGAGCGAGCCGTACGACACCGGCGACAGCAACGCCGTCGCACTGGACGACCAAGGCGACGTGGTCGAGGTTCATGTCGGCTCTGGCCGGCTGTTCTCCCGGGTCGGGACCGCTGACTTCATCTCAGACCTCGGCTCGATCACCTGGGGGCCGAGCGTCGAGTACGACACCGGCGGCCCCAACGCCGTCGCGCTGTGGAAAGACCCCGGCGGTGCGGGCTACGTGGCCGAGGTTCACGTCGGCTCTGGTCGGCTGTTCTACCGGCTCGGGGCCGCTGACTTCACCAAGCAGATGATCACCTGGGGCTATAGCGTCGAGTACGACACCGGCGACAGCAACGCCGTCGCGATGGACTCCTACGGCAACCTCGTAGAGGTTCACGTCGGTTCGGACAGGCTCTTCGACCGATTCGGCTCCCCTCCCTTCCCCGGTCTCGACCAGAGGATCCCCCTGTCGCCGAGCGTCGAGTACGACACTGGCGGCCCCAACGCCGTCGCGCGGGACAACCAGGGCCACGTGGTCGAGGTTCACGTCGGATCTGGTCGGCTCTTCTACCGTGTCGGGCATTTTACATCGCAGTGTTCGGGCGCTGCCTTCAGTTGACTGGGTCAGCGCCGCGGAGTGTCTCGACCTGACGCCCGGCTGCTGTACTTTGCTGCTGCACCGCAGCGAAAAAAGGCCATGCCCCCCGGACTGGGTACATGGCCTTTGACCTGGGTCGGGGTGGGGAGATTTGAACTCCCGGCCTCTTCGTCCCGAACGAAGCGCGCTGCCAAGCTGCGCCACACCCCGCTACCGCCCGAGAAGTCTAGCTGATCCCGGGCACCAGCGTGAGCAGCGTAGCCTCCGGCCGGCAGGCGAAGCGAACCGGGGCAGTCGGCGACGTGCCCAGCCCGGCCGATACGTTCAGCCAGGCCTCGGGCTCCGAGCCGTCTCCGGGATACCGGTGCAGTCCGCTGACCATGGTGCGGGAAATGCCGCAGTTGGTCACCAGCGCGCCGTAGCCGGGTATGCAGACCTGGCCGCCGTGGGTGTGCCCGGCCAGCAGCAGCTCGAAGCCGTCCGCCACGAAGCGGTTGAGGATGGCAGGCTCCGGCGAGTGCATGACGCCGAGGCGCAGGTCAGCCGCACGATCCGCACGGCCGGCTATGTCCTCGTAGCGGTCCCGGCCGATGTGCGAGTCGTGCACGCCCGCCACTTCGACGTCCACGTCGCCGAGCTTGATCCGGCCACGATGGTTATTGGCGTTGAACCACCCGGCGCTCTCCATCGAGTCACCTAGCTCGCGCCACGGCAGGTCGGGGACGTGCCGGTCGTGGTCGCCCTTACTCGGCCCCCACAGGTACCGGAAGGGGTTCCTGAAGGTCGGCGAGTAAAGGTCGTTCGAGCCGTACACGAACACACCGGGCCTGTCCAGCAGCGGGCCGAGCGCGGTCAGGAACGGCTGCACAGCCTGCAGGTGGCCAAGCGAGTCGCCGGTGTTAACGACCAGGTCTGGCTCGAGAGCATCCAGCGACCGCAGCCAGGACATCAGCCGGTGGCGGCCCGGCGTCAGATGCACGTCGGAAATGTGCAGGATGCGCAGCGGGGCAGCACCGGCCGCCAGCACCGGGACCTCCGCCTGGCGCAGGGCGAACCAGTTGCGCTCCACCACTGAGGCATAGCCGAAGCCCGCGGCACCGGCGAGGACAGTGGCCTTGAGGAGGGTTCGCGCGCGCATGCACACATGGTGCCATGTCCGGAGCACTGCGCCGGCCACCCGCCGGCCACGCGCCGCCCGTGCGCCGGCCACGCGCCGCCCGTGCGCCCGCCACGCGCCGGGCCTGCGGCGCGCTCAGTGTGCCGGAACGGCAGGATAGATCTCATGCCAACACTCAAGGACCGGCTGAGAGCCGACCTCACCGCGGCGATGAAGGCCAGGGACGAGACGCGTACCAGGACGCTCCGGATGGCCCTGACGTCGATCAGCAACGAGGAAGTGTCGGGAACCGCAGCTCACGACCTGACCGACGACGAGATCACCAGGATCCTGGCCAGGGAGGCGAAGCGACGCCGTGAGGCCGCGACCGCCTTCGCTGACGCCGGCCGGGGTGACCAGGCCGCCGCCGAGCGGGCGGAGGAAGATGTCCTGGCCAGCTACCTTCCCGCGCAGCTCAGTGACGATGAGCTGACCGCGATCGTTGCCGCGGCGATCGCCGAGACGGGCGCGTCCGGACCCGGTGGCATGGGGCAGGTCATGAAGGTGGTGACCCCCAGAGTCGCCGGACGTGCCGAGGGGAGCCGGGTCGCCGCTCTCGTGCGCAGCCAGCTCGCCGGCTGATCCCCGGCGCGCCTAGTGGCCGGGCTTGTGGGTCGGCCCCGGATTGGGGCCGCCGCCTTTCCCGCCGCCGCCTTTCCCGCCGCCGCCACCACCGGTCTTCTTGGTCTTGGGGCTGGTCGGCGCCGCGAATCCGTCGCCCAGGGAGAAGAAGCTCCCTGGCGGGTAGACGAACTGCGCGTCCCGGCCGAGTGCCGCATGCAGGAAGGTGAGCTCCCAGGTCGAGGCCGGCGCGTTGTCGCCGAACATCTGAGCCGGGCACTCGAAGCCGTCGAGCACGTCGCGGTAGCACGCGTCGTAACCCACCATCGGGTGCAGTTGCGCGCTGAGCGGGTTGAACACCGAGACATAACCGACCAGCGTTGGGGTGTAGCCAGCGAACGCGGCGTAGTAGCCGCTGTTGGCGGTTCCGGTCTTGCCCGCTGCGGTATGGCCGGGAATGGCGCGGCCGGCAGCCGTGCCCGGTGAGTACAGGACGCGCTGCAGGATGTAGTTCGCGGCGTCGGCGACGCCCGCCGACATGTCCCGGTGGCACTTGGACGCCTGGACCGGCAGTTCCTTGTTGGTGGCCTGCACGACGATCGCGGTGATCGGCTGCGGAGTGCAGTAGATGCCGCGGGCGGCAACCGACGCGTAGGCGGAGGCCATGCTCATCGGGGAGACCCCGACCGAGCCGAGGGTGAAGCTCGAGTAGTCGTAGGCCGGCAGGCCATTGCCGTGGAGCGCATGGTCGTACCGCATCAGCGAGGTGCCGTCGGCTCTCGTCATGCCCATGTCGACCGCGGTCTTGACGACGTTGCACAGGCCGACCTGCTGCTCGAGGTTGACGAAGTACAGGTTGATCGACTGGACAGTGGCCTCACCGAGCTGCCAGGTCTCCGTGCCGTTGGATGGGCCCTCGGCGTCGTTGTAGAGCGCGGGCGGCGCGGTCTGGCCATCACAGGTCGGGAACGGGCCGACGGTGGCCGGCGCCTTGACCTTGATCGTGTGGCCGAACGGCAGGCCCTCCTTGAGCGCCGTGATCAGAGTGAAGATCTTCGATGAGGAACCCGTCTGCACCCCGTCCTGGTCACCCCCGTACTGCAGGTTGACCGCGTAGTCGATGGAGTCCTGGCCGGCCGCCGCGTCGGAACCGTAGGTCCGGTTGACCGCGATCGCCCTGACGTTCCCGGTACCGGGCTGAATGAGTACCTCGGTGTCGGCGTTGTGGCCCGGATTCGCCGAGCCCCCGCGCGGTGCCTCGGTGTAGTCCACGGCGTTATCGGCCGCCAGCTGGTCCTTCATGCTCAGCGTGGTGTGGATGGCCACGCCGCCGGTGTTCTGGATCTGACTCCACACCGACGGGTAGTTCAGCTTGAGCACGTGCTCGAGGTAGTCGCAGAAGAATGCGGCGTTGGCGACCTGCGGGCTGGCGCAGCCGATGTTGAGCGGAACGCTCGACAGGTGCAGGCCGAGCGGGGTGTGCTCGGCGGCGAGTGCGGTGGCCTTGGGGACGTAGTGCAGCTGCCACATCCGGGTCAGCACCTCGGAACGGCGCTTGAGGGCGTTGGCCGGGTTCGCCACCGGGTCATACAGCGTGGGCGACTGGACGATGCCGGCCAGCAGCGCGGCCTGCGGCAGCGTCAGCTGCGAGGCGGACTCGCTGAAGTAGGTCTGAGCGGCGACCTGGATGCCCCAGGCGTGGTTGTCGAAGTAGGCGACGTTGAGGTAGTTCGCCAGCAGCTCCTGCGGCGACAGCTCGTGCTCGACGTCGATCGCGAGCCGGAGCTGCTGAACCTTGCGCTGCAGGTCCGGGTAGACAGCCGCCTGCGCCGCCTTCAGGTTGCTGCCCGCCTGCAGCACCTTGACGTTCTTCACGTACTGCTGGGCGATCGTCGAGGCTCCCTGCAGCTGCGAGCCGCTGGTCGTACTGACCAGTGCGCGGAGCGTGCCGCGGGGGTCGAGGGCGCCCTCGGTCCAGAAGCCGTCGTCCTCGATGGCGACGATGGCATTGCGCATCACCGGCGAGATCTGGTTGAAGGCGACCGGCACACGGTAGACGTCGTACGGGTAGAAGTACGTAATCGGCTTCCCGGCGTCGTCGTAAACGACCGACCGGATCGGCGCGGCACCGAGCTGGCCGACCCGGAGGCTGTCAAAAGTATTGGCGGCGTCACGGACGGCAACGCCGGTGATCCCGAGTACCGGCATGGCCGAGGCCGCGATCAGCAGCCCGGCAACGACCGTCAGAAGGATGATGCGACCGACGGTGCTCGAGGTCGCGCCGGCGCGGCGCCAGGGGATTTGCACGCGCTCAGGCTACGCTGCATCGTCAGCTGCCAGCCACAGGGCGAGCAGATCGGCTTTGCCGCCGCCCGCTGACCACGACGAGGTTGCCGCGAGTAGTCAAGCCATTACCAGAAGTAGCCGCTGTGGGCCAGAGGCCGCCGCGTTCGGTCGCCGCAGTGTAGCTACTAGTTACTTCTGTCTCTATAGCTCACTTGGGCTATTCAGGAAATGGGCCTGCTGGGGTCTAGCGCTGCGCCCGCGACTTCCGTAAGTTACTCTTCCGCGACCATCACTCGCCGGAGCCTGTCGCCCCGAGTCGGCTCCGGACCGCAACTGAACGCCACCCGGGCGTGATCACCCCCCGCGGGCGTGACGATCAGAGGAGCTGGGCCACATGTGGATCACGGACTGGACTGCGCGGGCCGCGTGCAAGGGAACGGACCCGGACGAGCTCTTCGTCCAGGGCGCGGCGCAGAACCGGGCCAAGCTGATCTGCCGCGGCTGCCCGGTCAGGACAGAGTGCCTGGCCGACGCGCTGGACAACCGGATTGAGTTCGGCGTCTGGGGCGGGATGACTGAGCGCGAGCGCCGCGCGCTGCTCCGCCGTCGCCCGGACGTCACGTCCTGGCGCGAGCTGCTTGAGGACGCGCGCAACCACTACGAGCGCACCGGGGATGAGCTCGTCGCCAGCTAGCTTTCGCTAGTCCCGCCGCGCCCGAGTGCCGCAGCCGCGGTGCCGGGCGCGCGGTGGTCGCAGGGACGGAAGCACTCAGGCCGCAGGCGGCTGCTCCCCCGCGAAGGCCTCGCCGATCAGACGCAGCCCGTCGAGATCGTGAACGTCCTCAGGCTGCGCCGGGATCTCGGCCACCGGAACGTACGGGTGGGCTGCCGTGAATCCCGACGACACCCGGTGCTGCGCCGCCGCCTGTTCCATCCGGTCCGCATGCAGCCGCAGTGCAGCGATGGTCAGCTGACGGGCGGGTCCGTCGGCCAGCGAGTCAGGCATCCCGGACGACGCGTCAGCAGGTGAGCCCTGGAGAACCTCAGCGGCAGCCAGGCTCCTGGCGGGTGATAGGTGCGCAGCCGGGACCCGCTGCACCCGGTTGAGCACGAGCCCGGCCAGCGGCATCCGCTCGGTATCGAGCCGCTCGACGAAGTACGAGGCCTCGCGCAGCGCGTCGTCCTCAGGGGCCGCGACGACCAGGAATGACGTGCCCGGCGCCCGCAGCAGCTGATAGGTGTAGTCAGCTCGCTCCCGGAAGCCCCCGAACATCGTGTCCAGGGCGCTGACGAACGTCTGCACGTCCCTGAGGACCTGGGTGCCGAGGATCTTCGTCAGCATGCCGGTTACCACGCCGAAGCCGGCGTTCAGCACTCGCAGGTACGCCCGGCCGCCGACCTTGGCCGGCGCGGTCAGCAGCCGCAGCAGCTTGCCGTCGAGGAAGCGGCCGAGCCGCTGCGGGGCGTCCAGGAAGTCAAGAGCGGACCGGCTGGGCGGGGTGTCCACGACGATCAGGTCCCACTCCTCCGCCCGCCGGAGCTGGCCGAGCTTCTCCATGGCCATGTACTCCTGCGTGCCCGCGAAGCTGGAGGACAGAGACTGGTAGAACGGGTTGGCCAGAATCTGCGCGGCCCGGTCGGGGTCCGCGTGCGCCTCGACAATCTCGTCGAAGGTGCGCTTCATGTCGAGCATCATGGCGTGCAGGCTGCCGGCCGATTCGGCGTCGCCGCTGGTGCTGATGCCGTGCACTAGCCGCGGGGTGTTGTCCAGCGAGGACAGGCCCATGGACTGGGCCAGCCTGCGGGCCGGGTCGACGGTCAGCACCACCACGTGGCGGCCGCGCTCGGCGGCGCGCAGGCCGATGGCGGCGGCAATCGTTGTCTTGCCGACTCCGCCGGAGCCGCAGCACACGATGACCCGGGTGCGGCGGTCGCTGATCAGGCGATCGACGTCGAGCGGCGGCGGCTGGCTGCCGGTCATCAGGCGGCCTTCTGCTCGCGCAGCGCCGACGCGAGCCGGTACAGCCCGGCGAGGTCGATGCCGCCGCTGATCCAGGGCAGCTGATAGCGCGGCTGACCGGTGGTGTCGAGCCGCTGTTCCTGGTCAGCCTGGGCCAGAGCAGTCCTGGCCTGCTCGGTCAGCTCGGCGGCTAGCCCGGCGGCCAGGGTCTGGCTGTCGTCCAGGCCAGCTGCCTTCAGGCCGAGGGCCAGCTGGGCCTGATCAAGGTCGCCGGCCGCGGCCGCGCGCAGCTGATCGTGGGGCAGCGCAAGCGGCCTGGTCATATTGACGATGATGGCGCCCGGCCGGATCGTGCCGAGCTCGCGCAGCTCGGCGATCCCGTCCAGGGTCTCCTGCACTGGCATCTCCTCCAGCACGGTGACGAAGTGCACGACGGTCTCCGGCGAGCGCATCACCTTCTGCACGGTGTCGGCGTGGCCGCGGATCGGCCCGACCCTGGCCAGGTCGGAGACCTCGGTGGTGACGTTCAGGAAGCGGCCGATCCGCCCGGTTGGCGGGGCGTCCATCACGACCGCGTCATAGTGCCGTCCCCGGCCGGACTCCTTCCGCCTGACGGCCTCGGCCGCCTTCCCGGTCAGCAGCACATCGCGCAGGCCGGGAGCGATCGTCGTCGCGAAGTCCATCACGCCGAGCCTGGACAGGGCGGCTCCGGCGTGCCGGAGGCTATAGAACATCTCCAGGTACTCGATGAGGGCCGATTCCGGGTCGGCGACGAGGGCGAACACGTCGCCGCCCTGCCGGTTGCCGGAGCCGGGACCGACCGCGATGCGCCGCTCGGCGTACGGCAGCGGCGGGACGTCGAACAGCTGGGCGATGCCCTGCCTGCCCTCGACCTCCATGAGCAGTACCCGGCGGCCGTCGGCGGCGAGGGCAAGAGCCAGCGCTCCGGCCACGGTTGTCTTGCCCGTGCCGCCCTTGCCGGTGACAACGTGCAGTCGCACGCCGTCCCAGTCGGTGTCACGCGTAGCCACGATTGGAGGTTATCCGCGGCGGGAGATTGGGCTGACCGGGCACGCCGGATCACGCGTACGGGACGAGATAGGTGATATGCCCGTTATTCCGGTGTCTTGGATTGGCTGGGAAAGTCATTAGGCTGGGTAGTACGAGCCCGCTGGATTGCGGGCAGAGCCCGCTGCCTAACGGGCACAGGGGAAGAAGGTCCGGCACATGGACGTGCTGTTCGCGATTATCGCGCTGATCATCGTGGCCGGGATTATCACGGCTGCGAGATCCATCAAGACGGTGCAGCAGTATGAGGACGCGATCGTCTTCCGGTTCGGGAGGGTACTGCCGGGCGTCCGGCAGCCCGGCCTGACCATCATCCGGCCGATCGGCGACAAGATTGTCAAGGTCAATAAGCAGATCATCGCGATGGGCGTGCCCGCGCAGGAAGGCATTACCAGGGACAACGTGAGTGTCCGGGTCGACGCCGTGGTCTACTTCCGGGTCGTCGACCCGATCAAGGCGTCCATCAACGTCTTCAACTACCAGAACGCGATCTCCCAGCGCGCGCAGACCTCATTGCGGTCCATCATCGGCCAGTCCGAGATGGACGAGCTGCTGGCCGAGCGCGACACGGTGAACCGCCGCCTGTGCACGATCATCGACGAGGGCACCGAGCAGCCGTGGGGCGTCAAGGTGGAGAGCGTCGAGATCAAGGACGTGTCACTGCCGGAGGGAATGAAGCGGTCCATGTCCCGGCAGGCGGAGGCCGAGCGGGAACGGCGGGCCAGGATTATCACCGCCGACGGCGAGTTCCAGGCCTCGAAGCGCCTCGCGGCGGCGGCCAACGTGATGGCTCGCGATCCGGCTGCCCTGCAGCTGCGGCTGCTCCAGACCGTGGTCGAGGTGGCGGCCGAGCGCAACAGCACTCTGGTCATGCCGATCCCGGTCGAGCTGCTGCGGTTCTTCGACAAATTCACCCCCAGCTCCAGCAGCGAGCCGGCTAGCGCTGAGGACTCAGCGTCCATGGGCGACTTCAGCGATGGTGCCGGGCAGGAGGCCACGGCCATCGAGGAGATGGCCGACGCGCCCGCCATCGAGAGCACCCCGGACGTGCCGCTCGACATCCCGGACGTTCCTGCCATCCCGGAGCTGTCACCGGCTGAGAAGGGCGAGATCGGCACCGTTCATGCCGTGCGTGAGGATAAAGGATCTTCAGGCGGGAACGGGCAGACCGCAGACCCGGCGCACGACGGGGCCGCGGCCACCAAGCAGCCTTAATAACCAGTGCCGCGGGCGGCCCGGCGCCAGGCCGCCCGCGTACGGCTGCCGGCGTGCGGCTGCTGCGTGCGGTCTGCAGCCGGGTCC
>Ga0302324_100027375_pt1 | contig 10862 bp, 9 predicted proteins | sample Palsa_T0_1_FD_201949 | JGI IMG/M metagenome (GOLD analysis project Ga0302324, IMG submission 201949) | Peat permafrost microbial communities from Stordalen Mire near Abisko, Sweden - Palsa_T0_1 | ecosystem: Environmental > Terrestrial > Soil > Palsa > Peat permafrost | place: Sweden: Abisko...
CTCATAAACATGGGCGTGCGTATCGATCAGGCCCGGCAGCACCAAGCGCCCCGCGCAATCGATGCGCTCGGCGCCGCCATCCTGCACCTCGGAGGCCACTTCTGCGATTCGACCGTCCACGACCAGTACGTCGCGCACGCCGTCCAAACCGGACGCAGGATCGATGACGCGCCCACCCTTCAGCAGTACTCTTTTCATGGCCGCCCAAGAGTATCAGGCACGCTGCGGGAAATGCACCCCGAAATTACGTGGCATACCCCCTAATCTGGCATTATGACGCGCGTGCCCTCGAAAACCTTGTTCACAGCGGCGCCCGACATTCGCGCGAAGCTGCGCGCCGCCCGCAGCCGTTCGCCGTTATTCGGACGGCCGGGTTTCCTGATACGCCGTCTGCATCAGCTGCACTGCGCCCTGTTCTTGGAGGAAACACGCGGCTACGACATCACGCCGGTGCAATACAGCCTGATGACGGCGCTCGCCGTGCGCGGCGAACTGGAGCAGAACAGCCTTGCGTTGGAGATCGGCCTGGAGCGCAGCAGTGTCGCGGAAGTGGTTCCGCGGCTGCAGCGGCGCGGCCTTCTGCACAGTCGTCGCAGCCTCGACGATGGCCGCGTAAAACTGATACGCCTGACCCGCAAGGGAGGCGCGCTGATGCGCCGCATGGCGGGCGCCGTGCAGCGCGCCCATGACCGAACCGTCGATCAACTTGGTAAACGCGAGCGGGATTGGTTTTTGCTGCAACTCATCCGGCTGGTGGAGGCCAATAACGAGATCGGCACCGTGCCTCTGCGTCTGCGCTGACGACCGATGCCCATCAGCCCAGTCTTGGACTTCGCGATGCCGTTTTCGGGGGCGTGCTGGATCGATGTCCTGCCGCGCAGCGCCGCCTGCCCGGAACTTTCGCCGAAAGTGCTGCTGCACGCGGGGCCGCCATTTCGCGGTGCACCGCCGCCGCCGGTGATCAACTCGGCGATTCAAGCGCTGTTGTTCGAGGGCTTGAGCTCGAGCGCGGCCGAGGCACGCGAGCTGCTCCGGCGGGGAGAGGTCGGGTTGCAGCCTGCACAGAACCATCGGGTCGCAACCCCGCTGGCTCAGGTCGTATCGGCGTCGATGCTGATGCTTGCGGTCGCACAGAAGGGTGAAATCTGTTACGCACCGATGATTGAAGGTTCTGCCCCGGCGCTGCGATTCGGTTCCTCTTCGCCCGAGTGCCTGCGGCGAATGCGCGACGTTGGCGCGTGGATCGAGAGCCGGGTGGCGCCCCTCGTGCGCAACGCTCCCGTTGCAATCGATGAGCTGATTCGAATCGCGGTCGCCGGCGGCGATGAGTGCCACGCGCGCACATCGGTTGCAAATGAGGCGTTGGCGGCAAGATTGCGAGGGCTGGATGCGCGAAGCGTCGAGCGGCTACGCGCCATGCCGGCGTTCGTGCTGCCTCTTTTGATGGCGGCCGCCTGCGCCGTGATGCGCAGCCATCGCTGCGAGATCGAAGCCATCGGGGGCAATGGTTTGGAGTTCGGCGTGCGCCGGCGCGAAGAGCGGGAATGGCGTCAATTGGCCGCGCGCGCGCCGCGCGGCGCGCGCTTCGATGGCACGGGGACGCTGACCCCGTTGGCCGCGATCGGCGACAGCGCCGTCATCGATTTTTGCGGCCTCGGCGGTCAAGCGCTCTCCGCCGCGCCGCTGCTCGCGGCGGAATGGAGTGCCGCTCTGCCTGCCGACGCCCTCTCACGGCGGCAAAGCGTGCTGGATCCACGTACCGGAATCGTCGATCCCGGGCGGGTCCTGGGCAGCGCGCTCGCGCCTTTGATCAATCTGGCGATCATCGACCGTGACGGTGGCGCTGGATTGATCGGACGCGGGTTTTACAGTCCCCCGGTGGAGCTATTTTCGGAGAAAATCGCCGCGCCGCGCCGCTAAGACCCTCGGGTAATTTCCGACAGCAGATTTTCGGCGCGATAGACCTTGTCCAATGCTTCGCGAATCATGGCTGGATGCAGGGCAACGGCACGGTTATTGGACGGATCGAACCAGTAGCGGCCCGCGACCGAATGTATGTTCCCGTCGAACATCAGGCCTATCAGCCGCCCCGAGGCATCCAGCAACGGACTTCCCGAGTTGCCACCGACGATATCGTTGCTGGTCGCCATGCAGAACGGCGTGCGCATGTCGAGCTGTTCCCTGGCACGCAACCACGCGTCGGGAATTTTGAAGGGCGGCACACCGCTGGCTCGCTCGAAAGCGCGGTCCAGATAGGTCATGGGCTGAACGGCAATGCCGCCCTCGAGCCAGCCTTGGACCGAGCCGACATTGAGACGCAACGTGAAGGCGGCGTCGGGATAGATTTGCGTGCCGTATAGCTTGAAGCGCAACGCCGCGATCCTCGCCGCGGCCGCGGTCACGGGCGCTTCCACCTCATTCTCGTATTGCTGGCGTAGGACGCGTGCATCGGGATCGATGGAGCGTGCCAATTCGATCATCGGGTCGCGTGACGCATCCACGGCGGACCTTCCGGATTCCCACAGTCGCCGCCGCAATGCCGCATCATCGAGCTGCGTTTCGGCGATGAGCTGGGTCGCCAAACCCTCCGGCGACTGTTGTGCGAACAATCTACGCACCAGCGGATAGTCCGGTCCGAGCCATTCGCGCATGCGCTCCAGGGAAAACGAAAAATTCAGCTGTTCGTAGTCGGTGTAGACGGGAACACGGGCAAATAGATTGCGTTCTATGGTGGGTATGTCCGAATCGGAGAATTCTCGCAGGCGATCTCCGTTGGGCTTGTCGCGTTCCACCGTGCCTCGCACCAGCCACCGAGCATCGCGAAATAACCGGGTCGAAAAACCCGCGCCGTTCTCGATGAGGGTGAAGGGCAGATACAATAGGCGCTCGCGCACCGTGGCGGCTTCGATTTCAGTCCAGGGGTCCGCACCCGTCGAATGGGCACCCTGCCGCAGGCGCTCCTCTTCCGCGGACTTGCGCGACCAAAATACCGGATCGTTGAGCGCATCGAGTTCCTTGCGCCGGACCTTGATGATGTTTTGCAGGACATTCAGCGGAGCGCGAACGATGCGCTCGTGGACAGGATTGTCTTTTCCGAATTGAATGTAGCGGCCGCGCAGCTCCGATGCGCGCAGCAGCGTGACCGGCAGGGACGTGTCGCGTTCGAACTCGAGCTGCGCGCGGGTTTGCAGGCGCGCGGTCGATCCGGGATAGCCGGCCACGAACACCGGCTCACCTTCGGTAGGGCCGGCGAAATCAATGCGAAGATAATCAGGGGTTTTGGCGGGACGACCGTTTTCATAGGCGCGAAGCATCGCGAAATCGAGCGACCAGCGCGGAAATTGAAAGTTGTCCGGGTCTCCGCCAAAGGCGGCAATATCGCCCTCGGGGGCGAACACCAAGCGTACGTCATCATATCGCTTGTATTTGTAGAGAACGTATTGCCCGCCCTCATAGAGCTTCACCGTCTGGCATTTCAGGCGGTTTGCCCGCCAGTGCGAACCAGCCTGTTCGCAAGCCTGTTCGAGCGAACCAAGCAGCCTCTTTCGCGCAACGTACGCCGCGGCCTCGCTCATGCCGGCGGTCGACTTGAGCACCTTGTCGGTAATGTCCTCGCTGGCCACCAGAACATCAGCCTGCTGCGAGAGACAACGTTCCTCATCCTTTCGATTCGCCGCGATGAAGCCAAACTCGACCAAGCTTCGGTCCAGCGATGATTGCCCGGCCAGGCAGATCTCGACGCAATGTTGATTGGTGAGGATGAGACCTTCCGATGAGATGAAGGACGCCGAACAATTGCCCAGCCGCAGCGTCGAGAGCCGCACATGATCCAGCCACTCTCGTGAAATATCGGCACCGTAGGCTTGTTTGACCCGGTTCGCAGGAAAATTCTCGAAAGTCCACATCCCCTCCTCGGCGAACGCGGCCATGCACGCAGTGCACGCCACCACCAACAGTAGTCCACGCATGAATCCTCGTTTTTTTTGCGTTCAAGCCAGCCAGGCCGCGATTCTACACCTCAGGTTAGCCAGGCCCGCGGATTTGGTTACACTTCCCGCCTGGATCCGCTCATAAGGCAACCCGCGAAATTGAGTTCTCAAACCGACGTATTATCTCCGCCGCGTCCACGCGCCTTCACTTCGTTCGCCAATCGCGACTTCAGAATTTTCTTCTTTGCGGCCAGCGCAGCGATGATGGCCGACAACATCGAACACGTCATCTCGTACTACGTCATTTTCCAGAAGTTTCATTCGCCGGCCCTGGGCGCATTTGCGGTGGTTTCCCATTGGGTGCCATACCTGTTGCTGGCGGGTTATACCGGCGCACTGGCAGATCGGTTCGACATCCGGCGCCTCATTCAAATCAGCATGTGCATGTTCATCGGCGTTTCGATCTGTTGGGGCATCATGTTCCACACCGACTCGACGCAGCAGTGGAAGGCCATGGTGCTGCTGATCATTCATGGTTTGGCGGGCGTCATTTGGGCCCCCGCGTCGCAGGTGCTCATTCACAGGATCGTGGCGATCGATCAGCTGCCGAGCGCGGTGCGCTTGACGGCGACCGGGCGCTATCTGGGGTTTCTGCTGGGTCCTGCCATTGGAAGCGCCGTGCTGCTGGCGTATTTTGGCCCGACCTACGGCATATTCATCAACGCGCTCATCTACCTGCCGTTGGTGGTGTGGCTGATCAATGCACCGTTTGGTTCTGAGGCGCCGGGCGGCCGGCGGCCGCAGACGTTGCGAGGATTCGCGGATATCTGGGCGACCATGCGCGTGGTCGCGGGCAATCCAATTCTCTCATCGATGACCGTGATGATCGGCGCATCGGCGTTTTTCATCGGCAACGCCTACCAAGCCCAGATGCCGGGATTCGCCACCGATCTGGGTCATGGCCAGCCAGGAACTGCCTACAGCTTATTGCTCGGCGCCGACGCTGCCGGCGGCCTCGCCGCGGGATTGATCCTGGAGAGCCGCGGGCTGCTCGTGCCAAATACCCGCACGGCTTTCACCTTGGCGATGATCTGGTGCGTAGCCTTGGCAACCTTTGCCCAATCGGGCAGCTATGTGCTGGCGATTCCGATGCTGTTCCTCGCAGGCTTCGTGGAGCTGAGTTTCAATTCGATGGCGCAGTCCTTGGTACAGCTGAACGCGCCCGGCGAGATTCGCGGCCGTGTCATCGGCGTGTTTGCAATGTCCTCGAGCGGTCTGCGCACGTTCAGCGGCTTGAGCGTGGGCCTTTTGGGGGCGAGCATCGGCATCCATCGATCTCTGACGGCCAGCGCGGCGGCGTTGTTTTTGGTGTATGTCGTCCTCATGGTTTGGCGTTCGGTACGTGCAAGCCCGAGTCCGGGCTGAGAACTCGTGGTGACCGGACTCACCGACGAGCATTTCATGGCGCTGGCACTCGAATGCGCGCGCCGGGCTGCAAGGCAAGGCGAGGTGCCGGTCGGGGCAGTCTTGGTGGAAGGCGATGAAGTGATCGCGGAAGGCTGGAATCAACCGATTGCCAGCACCGATCCGACGGCTCATGCCGAAATCGTCGCACTGCGGGCGGGTGCGCTTCGCCGCGGCAACTATCGGCTGGGTGCATGCACACTCTATGCGACATTGGAGCCCTGCACCATGTGCATGGGCGCGCTGATGAATGCGCGGGTGACGCGTCTGGTATTCGGCGCCTGGGATCTGAAGGCCGGCGCCTGCGGCAGTGTGCTGGATCTACCGCGCGAACCGCGGTTCGGTCACCGAATCGACGTGTTCGGCGGTGTCTGTAGCGATGAATCGGCGGCGCTATTGAAGCAGTTCTTCGAGAGCCGCCGCTAGTTCAACGATGCGGCGTTGGGGCCGGCGCCCCAGGCCCACTCCAAAAGATCCCTGTAGCCACGGACGTTGTCGACATAGCGCACCGGCTCGGACCCGCGGGCGTAGCCGTTTTGTGTTTGGCCATACCACTGTTCGTGTTCGAGCAAAGGGAGGAACTCGCGCACGTCCTGCCATGAGTCAGGATCCCGGCCGGCTTTCTGCGCCAGCACGCGCGCATCTTCCACGTGGCCATAGCCGATATTGTAGGCGGCGAGCGCAAACCAGGTACGGTCGGGTTCGGGCACATGAGCGGGTATCTTGTCGTACACCTGGCGCAGATAGCGAGCGCCGCCGAAAATGCTTTCCCGGGCATCGGAGACGTTGGACACCCGCGTTTCGCTCGCCGTCACGCCGGTCAATTGCATCAAACCCTTGGCGCCTGACGCGGATGCTGCGCTCGGATTCCATTTGGATTCTTGATAGCCCATGGCTGCCAGCAGGCGCCAGTCCTGACTGCTCTGTTCCGCGGCTTCGACGAACCACTGTCTGTACAGCGGAAGCCGACTCTGCAGGTGACCCATGAACGTGCGCGCGCCGACGAACTCAACGTCCTCGGATCGGCCGTAGTAGTGCTGCATGATGGCAGCAAGGTCTCCGCCGGCTCTAAGACGCGCGAAATAGGCGCTGACATCGTGAACGAAGCTCGGATCGCGCACGCTGGCGGCCCAAGCGATGGACTTGTCGCCGGGGAAGTCGAACGCAATGCGAAGGTCCGGGTGCGCATCATGCGCCAACGCGAACTCACTGGAGTCGGCAATGGTGTAATCAATGCTGCCGTCCGCGACTCCGTCCAGCAAAGCCTGCGAATCGGTGCTGGTATTCTCGACCCACACCAGCTCCGGCATCCGGTTGCGGGCCGCCCGCAGGGACTGGGCATGCGAACTGCCGGAAACTATTTCAAGATCGGCGTTGCCGATCTCGGCAAGCGAATTGGGACGCAACGCGCCGCGGCGGTAAACCAGGTGCTCACGGACGGTTTGATAAGCCGGTCCCCATTCGATTCCAGGAATTCCTTCAGCGGGCACCTTCAATTCCGCGGCCGCCAAATGCGCGCGTCCGGTGCTGAGCGCTCCGTATATCTCCGCGTAGCTTCGCATGGGCATGATCTTGAGCTTGACGCCCAATTCATCGGCGAAACGCTGCGCCAATTCATATTCAGGTCCTTGCGGAATCTCATCGGGACCGCGATAGAAGGCGAGGGGCCCTGTGCGCGTGACGACGCGCAGCTCGCCCAGCGTCTTGATCTGATCCACCAGGCTGGGCAGCGGCATGTAGCTGCTGAGCAAGGCTGCCGCGGAAACCGCGATCGTCAGCTTGGTCCAGCGCGGCCAGTTTTGATGAAGGTTCAATTTATGCATGGTCGTGAGCCGTCTGAGTCCCATGAAGCGGACCCAATGCCGATGCGCTAGAATAACCCTTTATTGCTGTCTTCGGGCCCTTGACAAATGGGTTTCTAGCTTGGTCGCGATTCGCATCACATGAATAAAAAATGCTTAAGTTAATCCGTGAAAACTTAAGTAAATGGGCAAGCATAAGTTAATCGGAGAGGTACCGAAGTGGTCATAACGGCGCCGACTCGAGATCGGATGGTCGGGTAATTCCGGCACGTGGGTTCGAATCCCACCCTCTCCGCCAAATAAAAAGGGCCTGTCTTCAGGCCCTTTTTATTTGGCGGTGTGCGGTGTGTGGATGAACCCAGACGCGCTTTCGGATGTTCTTCCAGGCCCTGCCGGCTCGCATCAAAATCGGTTTGTTCGTCGCCGCAGCCACCACGAATCGCTGGCAATTTCTGCCATAGCTTCCTGCAGCACTTTCTCGGCAACGCCGCGCCGCTTGAGGGCCTCAGCTAGTTTGCGAGCTGTGTGCTGATCGAACTGCACCTCATCTCGGCGCAGTCCCTCGCTAATGTAGCTCTTCAACAGAGTTTGATAGGCGGTAAAACCGCGCATCGGTGCACGGCCATTTTCGCCCCTGGACCTTTGACTCAAAAAGTGCATCGTCGCGTTGCCAATGACTTTGTACTACAAAGTGTAAGCCACGGCAAATTTCAGCCCGAGGGTTCACGTCAACTGCAGTCATTGTTGGTACGAAAAATGATCGCGCAAAGCGGCCGCTCGCCACATCCGATAAGATGCAACTACGAGTTGGCCAACCCTTTTTTTGCGGCGGCTTTCGAAGTGAGTCAAACCATTTTGTGCGATTTGCCGTCGATCCAATCCAAGCGATTGCACCATTCCTGTCGGTGGTACGCGCGTACGCTGCTGACCACGGCGCTCCTGACAGGCCAAGTCTTTGGGCTGGCGCGTGCCCTCCCGCTCGAGGATGCGGCAACACCGGTGCTCAAGGCATCCGCCAGTATTGAATTGTCGTCCTGTACATTGCCCGGCGTGACACAAGTGACGCGCTGCGGTGTGCTCTATTTGCCCGAGAATCCGCGCCGGCCGGCCGGCCGGAGACTCCCGATTCATATTGCCGTCATCCCGGCAACAAATGGCCCGGCGCTGCCAGACCCAATTGTGCCGTTAATGGGTGGTCCGGGCGAGGACGCGATCGGCGCGGCCGCAATATACGCAGAGCAATTCGCAAGCTTGCGCGCGAATCGGGACCTGTTGTTGGTTGACCAGCGCGGGACGGGGCGATCGGCTGCACTGCATTGTGATCTCTATTCATCAAAGCAGGCCGCGGCGAGTCTGCGTGAGCTATTTCCTCTCGCCGCGGTTGAACGATGTGAACGAAGGCTGCGTGCACACGCAGACTTGACGCAGTACGGCTATCTGCGATTTTCGAGCGACCTCGAGCAGGTTCGACGCGCGCTTGGCTATGGGTCGCTCAATCTATTCGCAGGCTCCTACGGCACGCGAGCGGCGGTAGTGTATCTTCGGGCCTATCCAACTAGCGTACGAACGGTGTATCTGGGCAGTGTAGTACCGATAGACGTGGCCGAACCGCTACCAATGGCAAGGACTGAGCAGGAAGCGCTCGAAAGTATGCTGGACGCATGCGCAATTGATTCCGCGTGCCACGGCGTGTTTCCGAATTTACGTGTCGAGTTCGATCAAGTAGTTGCGCGGCTCGAATCTGGTGTCCGCATCTGCATTCCCGGCAGTACCGGTACAGCGCTGCTTCAGCGCGGTCGAGTTGCAGAGTGGTTTCGTTCCAAGCTCTACCGCCCAAAGAGTGCCGCTTCGCTCCCCTGGTTGATTCATCAGGCTTACCTGGGCAATTGGAACCCCATAGTGGAGGGTATTCTCTCAGACTCGCGTGACGTCGATTCCGATCTCAGCCTCGGCTTGCTATTCGCCATTACGTGCAATGAAGACGTGCGCTTCCTGGACGAGAAGGAGATTCTGCCCCAGACGAAGGATACGTTTCTCGGCAATTACCGGGTGCGCGAGCAGCAGGCCGCCTGCAAACCTTGGCCGAAGAGTGCCCTTCCAGGCGATTACCGAAAACCTGTGCATTCTTCAGTGCCTACCATGTTCGTTTCCGGAGACACCGACGGCGGCACTCCGCTTTGGAACATGCAGCATGTGGCTCCCGGGTTCACCGAGCGCGCTGAAATCGTAGCTCGCGGCCAAGGACACACTGAATGGAGCGACTGTATTGCGCAATTGTATCAACGGTTCATTAGTACCGGCGCAGTCGGGGAGCTTATTGGTGCATCTTGCGATCGGCTATCGCGCCCTTCATTTAAGACCCAATAGGACACTTGTGTCGTTGCGTCGCGATTGGGGCGCCGCCCGGAATCAGCCAATCCGGACTCCAAAACTCTAGAGTTTGTCGACCTTGCCAACCTTGATGCCTTTAACTAGCCAATGCCCCTTGACACGCGCGAGGTCCATCGAGGAGAAGGCATGTGCGCCGACAGCATTGGCGTCCACATCCATCCACAGGCATTCGAAGTAAAGCGTGGCACTGTTTCCGGTGACATTACTCTTGATCCGCATCGCCGGCGTGTAGCCTATCCAGTGATGCTCGGGGCGGAATGGACCGCTGACTTCTGCCCAGTAGGTGCGCACCTGCTCCTTACCCCGGTACACCTTGTTATCGTGCGCAGTGTCAGTGAGCACGGCATCGTCGGCATACAGGCTCATCATAAGATCGAGATCCTTGTTGGGAAGGACGCTGCCGGCGGTGTGGAACGTTATCTCGATGTTCCGGACTGCGAGGATATCCGCCGGAGGGCCGCTATCGCCCTGCGGTTCGGCGAAGGCGGGCAGACACAGTAGCAGTGCAAGAATGATAAACGGTCGGTTCATTTTGATTCTCCCCAAGGTTCGATAAGAACGATTATATCGCTTAAGTTTGGCAATTTAACCGTGGCGCTGGGGTTACCGTAAAGCCGCCGGTCGTCAATGGCAGCACCGATCGCGACCCGTCTTCGGTGGTCCCCGTTACTATCCGCATTGGCTGGCCGACTCCCAGCTAATCGAAACGAGGTGACGACGGTCGGCACAAGTTGACTGATCGTGACCGACGAGAGTAAAAAAACAATAGTAGCGGGATACGCAAGGGAAATATGCGGTAAAGGCGATTTCTTTTAATCACTCGGCCTTTCGGTTTCCAAAGATCCGCTATAACCAGGGGAGGCTAGCATGAAACGATTCACCTTGATTCCCATGGTGCTAATCGCCGTCTGCGCAATATTCGAAGCACCAGCTGTTGCCCAGCATGAGCACCCCGCAGGCGACCCAGGAAAACTCGGCAAAGTGAATTTTCCCGTTTCCTGCGACCTAACGGTCCGGCCGCAATTCAGCAGCGCCGTCGCCATGCTCCATTCTTTTTGGTACGAGAAAGCCAGCGATACCTTCGCTGCGGTGGCCCAGAAAGATCCTGCGTGCGGCATGGCTTTTTGGGGAATTGCCATGACTTACTACCATCCCATCTGGGAAGCACCCGGTCCGGCGGATCTGAAAGCAGGTGCAGAGGCCGTCGAGAAAGCACACTCCGTCGGTGCCAAAACCCAGCGCGAACACGATTACATTGCGGCCATCGAGACGTTTT
>Ga0302324_100027376_pt1 | contig 10862 bp, 13 predicted proteins | sample Palsa_T0_1_FD_201949 | JGI IMG/M metagenome (GOLD analysis project Ga0302324, IMG submission 201949) | Peat permafrost microbial communities from Stordalen Mire near Abisko, Sweden - Palsa_T0_1 | ecosystem: Environmental > Terrestrial > Soil > Palsa > Peat permafrost | place: Sweden: Abisko...
CGTTGCGGGGGATGCCTGGTCGCTGCGCCCCGAGCAGAAGCACATCACCGGCCCGACCTAGTAGGAGAACCTCATGAACTCATTAATTGTGAACCGTGCGGTGAGCCGTTGCGCTTCGGCGATTCTCAAACACAACACCGCGGTCCTCGCCCCAGCGGCGCTCGCCATGCGCATGACGATGATGATGGCGTCGCCCGCCTCGGCCCAGGCGGCCTCTGACGCCAAGCCGCAGCGGTATCGGCTGGTAGCTTTGCCGCTGAGCGGCGCCGCCGGCAGCTACCTCGGCGGATATCTGAACTTCGGGCCCTTGACTAACCGCGGGACGATCGGCTACATCACCGCAATCCGACTGATTACACGCCGTATACCTGGACCGGCCGCCGCAAAACCGCGCTGCAGACGCTTCCGTCCAGCCCCGATTGGTCGAGCTACGGCGCCTACATGAATTGGATCAACCAGTGGGGCTTGGCAGCGGGCTACGCCACGCGCATCGATCCGACCAGCGAGACCTCGGTGGACAACGCCGTGCTCTGGACTCCCGACGGCACGATTATCGACATGCTGAATTCTACGACGACGGCAAGCCACGCCGTCTGGGTCAACGATGTCGGCCAAGTCTCCGGCTGGACGGCGAGCACCACGTCCGATCCCTGCTCGTTCGGCACATCACTCGCGCACACCCAAGGCTTCGTGTGGCATTGGATACCGCGGCGGCGCATCGTCTCGACAGTGGCGGCCTGCGGCGGGCGAGGTATTGGCTCGCGTTTCTACGGCACGATTCGGTGCAAATGGACCAACAGGTTGAATGGGCGATCGGCAAGCCGGGCTCCGAAGACCTGTTGTTAGCCGCGCAAGCGGACGCCGAGGCTTACTTCGGTCGGCTCGCCAATGCGAGACGCGCTTCGCGCCGCGCGGTCGATTCGGCGATGCGCTCGGATTTGCGAGAGACCGCCGCTCTGTGGGGGCGAACGCGGCATTGCGCGAAGCGGAGTTGGGCGAGCGCGCGCAGGCGATAGCCGCAAAGCGGAAGCGCCGGCCGCCGAGCTCGAGCGGGACTTTCCGAACAATACAGTGCTCATGGCGTATCGGATGCCCAGCATCAAAGCGGCGATCGCCCTCGCCGCGCGCAATCCGAGACGAGCGCTCGAATACCTGGAGGGCGCAAAGCCCAGCGAGCTCGGGCAACCCACTCCTGCGGGACTGGCACCGCTCTATCCGGTCTATCTGCGCGGTGAGGCCTATCTGGCCTTACGGGATGGTCGATCAGCGGCGACCGAGTTCAGAAAATCCTGGATCATCCCGGCGTCGCCCTGCCCTCCGCGCTCGGACCGCTCGCGCAGCTCGGGCTCGCGCGGGCGGCGGCGATGCTCGAGGACACGGCCGGGGCGAGCGACGCGTACCGTAATTTTCTGTTGTTGTGGAAGGACGCGGATCCGGGTCTCGCCGTGCTGATCTCCGCAAGGGCGGAGTTCGCCCGGCTCCCGGCCGGCGGCGCGCCGCGGGAGCTGGCGCGCAAGGACCCGGGAGCCGCCCACCAGGCCCTCGTGTCGCCGCTGGCTGCGCGCTATTCCCGAGCGAGCGGTTCCTCTGAAGTGGTCGGCGTGCTCGGCTTCCCTACTTCTCGAGGATCTCCCGCACCCGCGATGCGAGCGCCTCCATAGCGAAGGGTTTTGTGATCATCGACATGCCCGGCTCCAAGAACCCAGCCGCCATTGCGGCGTTTTCCGCATAACCGGTCATGAACAGCACCTTGAGTGTAGGCCGGGTCACGCGAGCGGCTTCGACGATCTGGCGTCCGTTGAGGCCCGGGAGGCCAATATCGGAAATCACGAGATCGACCCGCTGTTGCGACTGCAATATCTTTAGCGACGCCGGACCATCTTCTGCCTCGAGGGTGCTGTAACCGAGTTCTTTCAGCACCTCGACGATCAATTCGCGCACCACGAATTCATCTTCAACCACCAATACGGTTTCGTTCGTGTGCGCACTCTGGACATCGCTCAAGTCCGGAATCAGATCCGCTTCTTCGACGTCGCCGTTATAGCGGGGTAGATACAATTTGACCGTCGTGCCCGTTCCCAATTCGCTATGGATGTTTGCGTGGCCTCCCGACTGCTTGGCGAATCCATAGATCATGGACAGGCCCAGGCCCGTTCCTCGTCCCAGCGGCTTGGTGGTGAAAAACGGTTCGAACGCCTTTGCGATTGTCGCAGCGCTCATTCCGGTGCCGGTATCCTTGACGCTGATACAAACGTACTGGCCGCACTCGATATCTTGATGAAGAGCCGCGTAAGCGCTATCGAGTTGGGAGTTCTGCGTTTCGACGGTCAGCGTACCCCCATCCGGCATCGCATCGCGGGCATTGATGACCAGGTTGAGGACCGCGTTTTCCAGCTGATTGGGATCGCATTTGGTCAGCCACAGCCCAGCGGCGGTCACCAATTCCAGATGCACATGCTCGCCCAGCGTTCTGTGCAGCAGCTCCTCCATCGATGCAAGCAGCGGATTGACCTGCACGGCCGTCGGCGCCAAAGGTTGTCGGCGCGAAAATGCCAACAAACGATGCGTCAGCGCGGAAGCACGATTCGCCGAGGCCATCGCGCCGCTTATGAAGCGATCGAGCTCGCTGAAGCGGCCTTGCGCGACGCGCTTCTTTACGAGATCGAGGCCGCCCGTGATCCCCTGTAGAAGATTGTTGAAATCGTGGGCGATGCCCCCGGTGAGCTGCCCGATCGCCTCCATCTTCTGGCTCTGACGCAGAGCATCCTCGGTCTGCATGAGCTGGGCGGTGCGCTCTTGGACACGCTGTTCGAGAGTCCGGTTGAGTTCCGTCAACGCCGCCGCGGCACTGCGTGCCTCTGTTTCGCTTTTACGTAGCGCTGCATCGGTTGCGCGGCGCCCATTGACGTCCCGCAAGATCACGGTGACGAAGCTGCGGGTGCCGCTGGTCCAGCGCGATGCGGACGCCTCCAAGTAACTGGGTGTTCCATCCTTGCGACGCGCAATGAGATCGATGGGTTGGCCGGATGGGGAATTGGCCAATGCACCCTGCAAAGTCCCTCGCCACTCATCTCTCGTCTCGAATAACTCCGCGGCTGATTTTCCCAGTAGTTCTGCATTCGAATAGCCGAATTGTGAAAGCGCCGCCGGATTGGCGAATTGAATCAAGCCCTCCTCATCGACCGTGATGATCACATCGGCCGCGTTGGCGACAACGGCGTCATAACGGGCATTTTGGCGGTCGCGCAAATACCGCTCCCGCTTGACCGCCATTGTGACATCGGTAATGAGCATCAGGCACCCCGCGACCGGCGATGCTCCGACGGGAGTGACCGTGATGTCGTGCAGGAGCAGTGTCTTGGATCTGGTTTTCAAAGGTAAAAGCGAGGGATTGATCGCGTGAGTGACGATGGTCGAGGCACCTGACGTCAGTGCCGCTTGGATCGCGGGGGTGAGCCGTTTTAAATCGACGCCCGAAAAGATATCTGTGACTAATTTGCCCTGTGCAAAGGAGGGGCTGTGGCCGGAAGCGGCCTCCATCCAGGCATTCCAGTGTGTGACGCGCTCACTGCGATCGAGAACTATGAGCCCCGCGTTGATCGCGTCCAAGATTGCATCTTCAGCCTTGTCGCGATCAGAGGAGATCAGGTCGACGCGCCGTTGTTTCATCGGGTCCGCTCAATGAGTGCGCCCAGGAGGGACTTGAGTATGGCCAAAGATGGAAGATCCAGAAGCATCGCGATGTAACCCTGGATATCGCGAGTCCTGACTGAAAAATTGATATATATGAATATAACGCTGTCCCCGAGGCTCGGACTCTGGGTCAAATCGAAGAACTCAGTTCCCTTGCCGTGGATCACTTCAGGCAAGGAGATCCTAAGAGTGCGTTGCAGCGTGTTGGCTATCGTGGCGAGACACGCATTCAACAGGATGTTGCCGGTTTCGGCGAGCGCCTCTTGTTCCAATTCCATGATGTCTTCAAGCGAAAGGTCATTGCCGACAATTGCGCGCACCAATTCCATGCTCTTCGCTTCTGGAAATATGAGCAGCGCCCGCCCTCTCAGGTCTCCATCGAAATCTTGATGCACGGCGACGAGGGGTCTGGAGTCGCGCTCTCCAAGATTTGCGATCGCCTCCTTGCGGGTGACGACGACCACTTTTGGCACCGAGAGGAGAATTTCCTCGCGCACCAGCTCGCGCAGACTCGAGGCAGCGTTGCTCACCCCCAGATTGACCAACTCCGTCAGGGCGTCGAGCTCGAGCTCGCTCAAAGCAACCGCGATGCTTGCCGTCACGAGGCCGCTGCCCGGCGCTGCCTTAGGGCATGGTCCAAGAAATCGCCGAGCGCCTGCTCCGTGAGTGGCTTGGGGAGGAATGCAGCACCGGCGGCCCGCGCCCTGTCGATCACTTCCACTTGACGATTTGCGGATATGACGGCGACGTTGGTATGCGGATTCAGCTGATGAAGTTCCGCCGCGAAAGCCAAGCCGTCTTTTCCCGGCATGTTGAAATCCAAAAGCACGATGTCCGGCGACTCTCGGTTGATGCACTCGAGCGCTTCGTCGGCACTTCCGGCCTCCAATCTCGGCCAATCCGGGTGCAGCGCGTTGAGCGCCTTGACGACGGACATTCTGGCCAGCTTGCTGTCATCCACGATTAACACTTTACATTTCACGACGAGCTCCTGTTTCGCGGCTCATCATATAGATATCCATTCACGGCCGCGATACCTATTACAGCGAGTAACTCAAGCTAATTCAATCGCTTACACTCCGACGCGCCAAGATAGGGTACACCCAATCTCTCAAGGCCAAGCCGGCCGGAGGGCCGAGCACTTTCGGCATCGCGGCCATCAGAACCTGGATCACGGCGGTGTGGGCGAACTCACACGCCCTCAAGTCCACCGGAGCGTCCGGATCTGCGCTGAGCTTCTGCAGGAGGATCTCGGCGTCCTCGCTGGGACAGGTATCTTCGAGCAGGATCTCGCCGCGATCGGTCAACCGGACGGTCACTGCAGTATTTCCACGATGTCCAACACGAGTAGGATCCGGCCGTCGCCCAACAACGTCGTGCCCGCGATTCCGGGCGTGCCCGACAAAAGGCCGTCGAGGGGCTTTAAGATCACCTCCATGCGCTCGCCGGGGCGATCGACACGTATGCCGACCGATTGTCCTGCGACGGCGACGATCACGACCATCGCATGAGTCTCGGCCGAGGTTTCCCTCTGTTGACTCCCGTCGAGCACCGTCCCTAGTTCGATGATTGGGACCGTGCGATTCCTGTGCACGATGACTCGAGCCTCTCCGACGCCTGCAATGTCTTCGCTCGCGATTCGGACCGTCTCGACGACCGCATCCACGGGAATACCGAACACTTGACCGCCCGACTCTACCGTCATGACCTGTGTCATCATCACGCTGAAGGGCAGAGCGAAGCTGACCGTCGTGCCATGGCCTCTACGGCTTGCAATCGAGACCCGGCCGCCCATGTTCTCGACGGCCGTACGCACCGTATCCATCCCGACGCCGCGCCCCGAGATCTCCGTGATTCTCGCCGCCGTTGAGAAGCCGGGCGCAAAGATAAGATCGATGATGTCCGCCTCGCTCATCATCCGAAGGTTCGCCTCTGTTGCGAGACCGCGACGTGTCGCCACCTCGGCGACGCGTTCAAGGTCAATTCCTCCTCCGTCATCGGTCACCTCGATCAGCACCTGATCCGCCGCCCGTGCGGCACGTAAGTGGATGGTCGCAACAGCGGGTTTACCCGCTTTCAGCCGCTCATTCGCATCCTCAACGCCGTGATCAATCGCATTGCGCACTATGTGGAGGAGCGGCTCGAAAAGCATCTCGACGATCGTCTTGTCGGCCTCCGTATCCTCGCCTTCAATTTCCAACTTGACCGGCTTACCCAGGCTCGAGGCCATCTCGCGCATGACTCGGGGAAATCTCTGAAACACCGAGCGCAGAGGCAGTACACGCATTGCGATGGCGGAGCTCTGCAGTTGCCCGATGAGCCGGTCGAGAACAAGATGGTGCTCTTTCAGCAGGCCGGCAACGGCATCGCCGTTTGCATGCGCGAGCCTGGCCGTATGGCCGATCCCGTTTTTTGCAACGGTCAGTTCGCCCGTCAGTCGCACCAGAGAATCGATCCGCGCAGCATCAACTCGAAGAGTACGAGCCACGGTCTCCACCGCAGGAGAGGATTCAGCTCGCATCGCAGGCGCCGCGGAACCCGACGCGAGAAGTTGCGTAATGGAGCTCCGCAATCTCCGTCCAGCCTCCTCATCGCTCCCCAGCGCATTTCCCAGTCGTTCCGCCTGATCGTCCCGACCGCAAAATCGCATTGCATTGGCGGTCGTCCGGCTTACGGACGCAATACGGCCGGCGAGCCTTTGAACTTTGTCGGCATCGAGAACGGCCAGTTGCTCCTCGAGGAGCTTGCGCACGTTCATTGGCAGTTCCTCTTCGATTCTTGGGACGCCCGCGGCAGCGACCGCGACGATTTCGCACCGGCCCGAGTGACCCTGCATATGTGCGGTCACATCACCCGGCGAAGCGCTCGTCAATGCCGTCAGAATGAGATTACAGCTATAAGGATCGAGCTCACCGAGCGCGGGCCAGGCGAGCACAGGCTCCAAATCGAGCGATAACAAGCGCGGTAGAGCCGACATCCGTGCGATCGGATCTTCTCCTTGATAGAAGCAATCGCGGTCGGCAACGAATCGGATCGCGGTTACGGCTCTATGCAGAACGCCTGAATTGCGACTGAAGAGAGCGGCTGTCCAATCAGCAGCCGGCACGCCCGAAGGCGGAGACGCCTGCCCAGCGTCCACGTTCTCAGGAAGCGCCCCCGTCCGCTCTAAAGTGTCGAGCCAAGCCGTGACTAGATCGAGGCAGGCGAGAGCATCACCGACCAGCCGGGCGTCAAGAGTGCGTCTTCCCGATCGCACTTCGACCAGGAGCTCCTCGGCTGCGTGGACGGCGTGCTCCATCGCCGCGAATTCGACGATGCCCGCGCCGCCTTTTAATGTGTGAAACGCTCGAAACACCGTATCGAGCAAATCCGCATTGCCCGGGGATTGCTCGACAAGCAACAGCCCCTCGGTCCCTTGCGTGACCAGCTCGCGCGATTCGATCAAGAACTGCTGAAGAAAGTCGTTCATTGCGGCACGCCGCAGAGCATGGCGGCAAATTCGAGAAGCATCTCGGGCTCGACCGGCTTGACCAGATAGAAATTCGCACCCGCCGCACGCGCAGCCTCGAAATCCCTTTCACCCGATTCCGTACTCGTGATCAGTGCTGGAATCGAAGCGAGAGTCGATTCGTTAGCACGCAATTTCGATAAAAACGTGAACCCGTCCATCTGCGGCATATTCACATCGACTATCAATAAATCGACCGCCATGATCGGCAGCCTTTCGAGCGCCTCGATGCCGTTCAGGGCCTCCTCGACGCGATAACCCGCGGGTTCGAGGGTCGAGCGGTAGTACAGCCGCACCAAGCTGGCATCGTCGACCACGAGTATTGTCTTTTGTACACCCATCAATCGGACTCTCCGGGTCGTTGATAGACGATCGCATCGGCAAACCGCCTCACCTCGAATAGCGGCGATATGCGGCTCATGGATTCTGTATGACCCAAACAGATGAAGCCCCCGGGCAGAAGGTTTTCATAAAGATTCTCCGCCGCGATGCGCCGTGATGCGTCGTCGAAGTAAATCAGCACGTTCCTGCAGAAGATCACGTCAAAATGTCCCTGGATGCGCGTTTCGTTCGGCTCGACGATGTTGACCCTCGAGAAATGCACCGAATGACGTAAATCATCGAGAATGCTCCATCGCTCACCGGGCATGGCGGAGAAATATTTCCCGATGAGATAGGGAGAAAGGCGCATCAGCGCGCGTTTTCCGAAGATGCCTTCATTCGCCTGTTCCAGCGCTTTCGTGTCGATATCGGACCCGACAATCTCGATTTCGTACTCATCCACCAGCGGCCAGTTCTCCAGCAGCCACATCGCCACGGAAAATGGCTCCTCGCCCGTCGAGCACGGCACCGACCAGATACGAATCATCCCGCCTTTTCGCTTGTTACGAATCCTCTCCCCCAAAATGTCCGTCGAGAGACACTTGAGCTGGTGATCCTCCCGATAAAAGTACGTCTCGTTCACAGTCAGTGCATTGACGAAATGCTCGCTTTCATTCTGCGCGTTGATGCGCAGCCGCGCGAAATATCCGGTGAACGACTTGGAGGCGGTTGCCGACATTCGCTCGTGCACCCGCCGCTCGACGTAATATCGCTTCGCCTCGGTGAAAATCATTCCGCTGCGCCGGTACAGATATTCGCAAAGCCTACGAAACTCCTCTTCTGTCAGTACCGGAAATTCAGCCACGATTTGGGGTGGACTGGGACGTGATGCGGGCCGTCACGGTCTTTATCGCGAACGCGATGAAGGGTGAGTCGCCGAACCGCCGGGCGCATTCACGCAGAGTGTCAAGCGCTTCGCCGCTTCCCACCTCGGCGAGCACGTCGATCGCGGCCGCGCACACATTGATCTCCTGTTCGGCGGTGAGCAATACGCACAGCAGGCGCGTCGCCTCGACATCCGGCAGGGAGCGTGCCAGTTCGCAGCTCAGGATCCGGACGTCGGCATCTTTGTCGCTTAATAATCGCGGCAGCAGCCCGGGCCTCGCGCCGACCATGATGCGCAAGGCGTCCAATGCGCCGGTCCGCAGATTGGCGCTGTCGGATCGCAACAGGCCTACGATCGCGTCGGCGCTTTCGGTCGTGTCATGGCGCGCCAAGCTCGTGAACATGGCTTCCCGAACGCGTTGGTCGTGCTCCGTGGGCAGCGCGGCTGCGATTGCAGACACGCCGCCGACCACGTTTGCCGCGGCGCGAGCGGCCGCCCAGCGCTCATCGGGGTTTGCGCTAGCGAGTAATCTTTGGACTTCGGCGGAATCCGGCTGCGGGGCCGCAGAGTCGCCTGTCGGCTTACGAACCAGGGGCATGAGAGGGCACCAGTTTTCGAAGCCTCTGCGCTATCTTCGGCAACGCCAGAGTCCAGGTGGCTCCGCCGGCGCGCACGAGCTCGCCGGGCATTCCCCACACGACGGCGGATTCTTGCGCTTCTGCGATGGTATTGCCGCCTTGCGAGCGCAGTTCCGCCATCGCGAGCGCGCCATCGTTCCCCATGCCCGTCATCAAGACTCCGACAAGCTGTCGAGCAGGCAGGTGCTCCATGGCCGAGCGGACAAGACGATCCGCGCTGGGATGCCAGGGGTAACTTGCATTGACCGGGACGCTCATCACCACAAGATTCGAGGAACGCTTCGATACGACGATATCGGCGTCGCCCCTGCCGATGTAGACGCAGCCTGCCTGCATGATCATGGGGTGACGGACCTCGATCACGTTGAGCGAACAGATTCCATCCAGGCGTACGGCAAGAGTGCCCGTAAAGCTTGCCGGCATGTGCTGTGCCACCAGGATCGGCCAGGGAAATGTGCGCGGCAGAGGAACGAGCAGGGCCTCCAGAGCCGGCGGCCCGCCGGTCGAGGTTCCGACCAGAACCAGACCGTCACCTTGGGCGGCGTGGGCAATGGGCTCGATCGGTTCGACAGCCACCTTTTGAGGCCGCGGCAAGGTGCCCCCGCCGGCCCTGAACTGCACCCGCTCCCGGAGCCTCCGGGTTGAAGGAAGCTTGGCCGATGCCGCCGCTCTGATTTTATCCTTGAAGGTCGGTGCAAATTCCTCCATGTGCAGCGAGACCGCTCCTGTCGGCTTGGCAACAAAGTCCACGGCTCCAAGCCGCAGCGCATTGAGCGTGGCCTCTGCGCCTTCCGCTGTGATCGTCGATACCATCACCACGGGACAAGGCCGCTGAACCATGATTCTATCGAGGCAGGCGAGACCATCCATTTGGGGCATTTGGACATCGAGTGTGATGACGTCCGGTTTGAATTCCTCGAGCTGTGCAAGAGCGTCGACGCCGTTGCGCGCGAACTGCACCTCGAAATCTGCGTCCTCCGACAGAACACGACCAAAAAGCTTGCGAACCAGAGCGGAGTCGTCGACGACGAGCACTCTGATCACGCATTCGCCTTCTTGTTATGCGCCTGAAACGTGTCCAGAAGATTCTGTTCGGTGCGCGTCAAGAGCTCGGTGGGATCGAGCAACAGCACGATGCGATTCGCCTTCTGCAAATTGATGACACCGCGCACCAGCCGGGAGGTCTTATCATCCGTCAGCTCGGGCGGGGGCGCGACATTTTCCCGGTCGGTCCGTAGCACATCGGAGACACGATCGACGATGAGCCCCGCGCGGTGCCGTTCCGTTTTGACGACCACGAGCCTGCGCGCTTCGTCCTTCTCGAGCTTCGGCAAATCGAAGCGCCGACGTTGATCCACCACCGGCAATACCTCACCGCGCAAATTGACGACCCCCTCCAGAAACTTGGGCGTTTTGGGAACGCGGGTGATCTGCGTAGGCACTTGTGCGACTTCCACGACGGCATCGATCGGGATGCCGAACTCATCGTCGCCCAAGCGAAATACCAGGACGATCAGTTCCTCGCGGCCGGGAGCGGCGGATGCCGCGGTGGGCGCCTGGTTGGCTTCGTGACCGGCAGTCAGTTTCTGCATCACATCCTCCCGAAACATTTGCTCAGGCGAGAGGATCGAAATCAAACGTCGACCGGCCTCACCTCGATATACGGACCTGATCCGGGACTCCCCGCCGGTGCGAGCCGCGATGACCGGTGGAATCGCGTCCATGAGTCCAGGGTCGGCAGCCACAATTGCACGCGCTTGGTCCGCCACCAGCCCTATTTGGGCACCGTGGAGCTTCATGACAACCACCTTCTCGC
>Ga0302324_100027379_pt1 | contig 10861 bp, 7 predicted proteins | sample Palsa_T0_1_FD_201949 | JGI IMG/M metagenome (GOLD analysis project Ga0302324, IMG submission 201949) | Peat permafrost microbial communities from Stordalen Mire near Abisko, Sweden - Palsa_T0_1 | ecosystem: Environmental > Terrestrial > Soil > Palsa > Peat permafrost | place: Sweden: Abisko...
GTACAGCCGGTCGAGCACCCGGCGGGCCTGGTAGGCGTCCACCAGTCCTTCGTCGACCTCACGCGGGCTGGCGATGGCGCGGGCGATCGCCTCCGGGGTGATCTCGTGGAAGACCATCCGGTGAGTGGGGACGGTCGGCTTGAGCTCCTGGAGCAGGTGCCAGGCGATGGCCTCGCCCTCGCGGTCCTCGTCCGTCGCGAGCAACAGTTCGTCCGCGTCCTTCAGCAGGTTTTTGAGCTTGGCGACCTGCTGCCGCTTGTCGCTGTGCACGACGTAGAGGGCCTGGAAGTCGTCGTCGACGTTGACGCCTAGCCGGGCCCACGGCTCACCACGGTACTTGGCCGGGATCTCGGCCGCGCTGTCGGGCATGTCGCGGATGTGGCCGACGCTGGACTCGACCACGTAGCCCTGACCCAGGTACCCGGCGATCGTCCTGGCCTTGGACGGGGACTCGACGATGACCAGCTTGGTGCCATGACCGTTGCTTTTACTCGCGACGGTGCCTTTGGTCGCGGCCGCTTTGAACCCCGAAACCTTGGCGGCCGCGCCGCTCTTCGCATTCGTGGCGGTTGCCGCCGCCTTCGTCTTTGCCGTCGTTGTCCTTGCTGGCACGCTCGCTCTTCCCGTCCTCGCATTCGCGCTGTGATCGTCTCACGGTACCTGTGGCCACGCGCCGCCCTGCAGCTGCAACCATCGTCCCGGTGGGGTGTGTTCCCTCGGGTTGGCCAGAATAAGCCGGCGATTTTGCAACCGCAGGTTGAATCGCCGGTGAACTCAAGCACAATAGGAACGATGGCCGAGTATGCCTACCTGGTCGTGTACCTGCCACGCGGAACGTCCCGAGACGCTCGCGACGCCGCGCGGCAGGTCCTGACCGACCACGCCGAATATGGAGGCTGGGAACTGTCCAGACTCTTGCTCAGCGCGGACGGCAGCAGGAAGGCTACCCTCCGAAGGCGAATTATACGCCCAGTCCGCACATTCTGAACTCATCTCGCGACTCGGACGTAACCACCCGGGCGGCCCGGGGAGCCGGTGCGGCCGCCCCTGGATGGGTACGCTGTCGCCGGCCGGGACGCCGGCGGCCGGGCCTAACAGCGGTCCAGGAACCCGTCCAGGACACGAACTCCGAAGCGGAGTCCGTCGACGGGCACCCGCTCGTCGACACCGTGGAACATTCCGGAAAAGTCCAGATCTGACGGGAGCCGCAACGGGGTGAAACCGAAGCAACGTATGCCAAGCCGGCTAAAGGACTTGGCGTCGGTACCCGCGGACAAACAGTAGGGAATGACCCGCGCGCCCGGGTCCTCCGCGGCAAGTGCACTGGTCATCGCGTCGTACAGATCTCCGTCCGGGGTCGTTTCCAGGGCGATGTCGTTATGGATAAATTCGCGGGTCACACCAGGCCCGAGCACCCGGTCGAGCTCGGCGAAAAACTCTTCCTCGTACCCGGGCAGGAACCGGCCGTCGATTTCGGCGGTCGCGGTTTGCGGCACGACATTTACCTTGTACCCGGCGCGGAGAACGGTCGGATTAACCGTGTTCCTTAGTGTTGCTCCGATAATGCGGGATATGGTGCCGATCTTGCCGAGTGCTTGAGTAGGGTCGTTCGGGATAAATTCGATGTCAAGAGCCGTGCAGATGCCCGCCAGGAAGGCCTGGACCGACGGGATGAGGCGGGTCGGCCACTCGTGGCGCCCCAGCCTCCCGATCGCCTCGGCCAGCTCCGTCACCGCGTTGTCCGGCTGGATCATCGAGCCGTGGCCGGCCGTGCCGCGCGCGGTCAGCCGCAGCCAGGCGATGCCCTTCTCCGCGGTCTGCAGGAGATAGAGCCGCTGGCCGCCGACGGTCAGGCTGAAGCCGCCGACCTCCCCGACCGCCTCGGTGACACCCTCGAACAGGCCCGGGTGGTTGTCCACCAGCCAGCGGGCGCCCCAGGCGCCCCCCGCCTCCTCATCGGCGGTGAACGTGAGGACGACGTCGCGGGCGGGTGGCCGACCCTCGCGCAGCCGCTGCCGCACCACAGCGAGCATCATCGCGTCCATGTCCTTCATGTCGATCGCGCCGCGGCCCCACACGCAGCCGTCGGCGATCTCACCGGAGAACGGGTCGTGCCGCCAGTCCGGCGCGCTGGCCGGCACCACGTCGAGGTGACCGTGCACGAGCAGGGCGGGTCTTGTGCTGTCCCGGCCTTGGATGCGGGCGACGACGCTGGTGCGCTTGGGGTGCGATTCCAGGACGACGGCCTCGAGGCCTACCTCGGACAGGAGAGCGGCGACGTGCTCGGCAGCTTGCCGCTCGCCGGGACCGGAGTGGTCGCCCGGATTGGAGGTGTCGATCCTGATCAGGTCGCGGCAGATGGTCACGACCTCGTCCTGGGCGGCTGGCCCTTGGCTCGCTGGCCCTTGGCTCGCTGGCCCTTGGCTCGCTGGCCCTTGGTTGGCTGTCACTGGACTATGGTCGCATCCGGACATCACGACCGCTGGGGGTGCCGGCCGGATGGCGGGCGCAGGCGGTTCGGTGCGGGCGGTCCGGTGGCGGATTCGGTGTCCTGCGCACTCGCTTGACGCCGTTCGTTTTGCTAAGGTAAGCCAGCCGATGCGTACCCCGCATCGCACGTCCGGGTGGCGGAATAGGCAGACGCGCTAGCTTGAGGTGCTAGTGCCCGCATAGGGCATGGGGGTTCAAGTCCCCCCTCGGACACCCATAACGGTGAGAAATCCCCAAAACGGACACCGCTTGAACACGCTGGCGGGCCACTCGAACACGCTGGCTGCCCGCCTCCTGACGGATGGTGCTGCGCTCTATCCCGGGGGGCAGCCGTGACCGCCCCGCCGATCGCCCCGATCGCCCCTGTCATCCCGTCCCCCGGCCGTGTGGCCGGCCCGCTGCACGTCAGGCCGCCCGCGGTCCGCCCGCTGCCCATGGCCGGGCCGGCCGCCGCCTTGTCCGTCCCGGCGGGCGTGGTGTACGGGACCGGCCGCATCGACGCCTCCGGCCGGGTCACCGACCAGGCCATCGCCCGCGCCCTGGGCTGGCATGAGGGGGACCGGCTGACCCTGACCGCATCTCCGGGCATCGTGACCGCCCGGCGTGACCCGCGCGGCATGGTCACCGTGCCGGCCCGCGCCTGCTTCGCGATTCCCGCCGTCCTGCGCCGCCGCTGCGCCCTGCGGGGCGGTGACCGGGTGCTGCTGGCCGCGGTCCCCGGCCAGGACATGCTCGCTGCTTACTCGTTCGCCGTGGTGGACCAGGCCCTGCGCGCCCACGGCACGTTCCCGCACGCCCCAGGAGGACAGCCGTGACCACCCCGCACCTGGCCGGGCACCCGGCCGCATCCCAGCAGGCCATCGTCGACGCCGCGCTGCTGATGCTCCGGCAGATGGGCCTGTCCCCCGGTGATCTGGCGACCGTCCCCCGGGACCGGCCGCCGGTACCGACCTTCGCCGAGTACGTCCCGGTGGTGTCCGCGGCCGTCACCGACGGCACCCGCCGGGCGTACGGCTCCTACTGGAACCGCATCATCGACCATTGGGGCGAGCGGCGGCTGGACGAGATCACCCCGTCCGAGATCCGGCAGCTGATGTCCTACGTCAAAACCCACGTGGTGGCCCGCCGCAACGCCCGCGGCGGGCGCAGCGCCACCGAGCACCTGGTCGCCGCGCTGCGCTGCCTGTACAAGCACGCCGAGGACGACGGGTACATCACCCCCGGGGAGAACCCGGCCAGGAAAGTGGACAAGCCCCGCCGCCTGCCGTCGACCCGCCGGGCCGTCACCGATGACCGGCTCGCCGAGATCTGCCAGGCCGCCGCCGACGGCGGCGACGACCCGGAGCTGGATACGCTGCTGCTGCGGCTGCACACCGAGACCGCCTGCCGCCGTGCCGGGGCGCTCGCGCTGCGGGCCGATGACCTCGACTCCGGCCAGTGCCTGATCAGGCTGCGCGAGAAGGGGGAGACGGTCCGCTGGCAGCCGGTCTCGCCCACCTTGATGGCCCGGCTCACCGAGCACGGCCAGGAGCGGCACGCCCCGCCCGGCGGCCAGCTGCTCCGCTACCGGAACGGGCGGCCGATCACCTCCCGCCGCTATGACGGCCTGTGGGGCCGCCTCGGCCGGGTGCTGCCCTGGGTCCGCACCCAGCAGATCAGCATGCACTGGATCCGGCACATTGTTCCCGCTTAATTATCGTGTTGCGATTAACTCCAGAGTCCCGTGAGAGCTGCGGATTTCGCCTGCGGCGGACCGTGTCGTGTTTCTATGGTTCCTGCTCGTGATCATGAGCTTCTTTTCGTCCCGGGGCTGGGAGTCCTGGGACATCGCGAACCGGCCGCTGATTCCCGAGCGGATGCCGGTGCTGGTCGATGACGACCTTCTGTTCGAGGACGGCCAGGGCGCTCCCCGCCCGTCGGTGGCCGTGAACCAGTGGCTGCGTGAACTTCCGTCGAGCGGGGCGCCGTCGCCGAAGTCGTGGGAGTACTACGCGAGAGCGGTCCGGGAGTGGATGGAGTTCCTGGCCGCGCACGGCGTGGGCACGTTCGACTCCCGTGACCGGCTGAAACAGGCGCTCGGCAAGTACGCGGAGCACCGGGCAGCGGGCCCGGTGGCGGAGCGGTTCGCGGCGACGACCTGGGCCCAGCACATGAGCATCCTGTCGCTGTTCTACCGGTGGGCGATCGACGAGGGCCACGCTCCGGCCGAGCCGTTCACCTACCGGACCGCCCGGGCGCTGTTCAACGGCACCGGCCGCGAGGTGAAGGTGAACCTGGCGGTGCGCCGGACGCCGAAGCCGCACGTGACGGTCAAGTACCTCGAGGCCGACTTCGCCGAGCTGTTCCTGGACGGCCTGCGGGGCCTGGGACCAGATGGCTCCTACCGAGGGCGGGAACTGGCCCGCAACGCCGCAGTCGGTGAGCTCGCGCTGGCCACCGGGCTGCGCCTGCAGGAGTTCAGCTACCTGCTGTCGTACGAGATCCCGCCGCTGCCGTCCAGGCCGGCGGACGCGCCGATCTCGTTCCCGGTCCCGGCCGGGGTGACCAAGGGCTGCAAGTTCCGCACCACCTGGATCAGCTACGACGCCCTGGCTGCGGTCTGTCAGTACGTGGAGCTGGACCGGGTCGCTGCGGCGGACGGGTCTTCCTGGCGGCCGCCGCGGGGCTGGGGCGAGCCGCTGCTGGTCACAGACCCGGATGCCCGGGGCGGCCGGATCAACGGGACCCGCAGGAAGTGGGACTCGCTCACGCCCGGCGAGCGGCGGCGCCTGGTCGCGCCGGGCGGCGGGTCGTGCCTGATCGCGGTCCGCGGCGACGGCGGCCCGTTCACGGCCTGGCCGACGGTTTTCGAGCGCACCGCCGACCGGATCCGCCGCACCTCCGAGCCGCGGTTCCCGCACGTAAATCCCCACCGCCTGCGCCACAGCTTCGCGATTCGCACCCTCGAGCGGCTGGTCAGCGGCCGCTACCGGCAGGCTGCCCGGCTCGTCGCCGACACCGGCCCCGATGCCGCCCTGGCGTTCTACCTGTCCAAGGCCGACCCGCTGATGGTGCTCCGCGACCTCCTAGGCCACTCCTCAGTGCTGACCACAGAAAAATACCTGCGAAAACTGGACACAACGCGCATCTACCGGGAGGCATACGAGCGTGCCGGGACGGCAGGCGGGCTCCTGGATGCTGCCGATGCCGATGCCGATGCCGAGCGCGAGGCCGGCGAGGAGTTCGCCGGAGCCGGGACGGAGGATGACATCTGATGCCCGCTGAGGTCCTCAATGACCCTCTGGGCATCTCTTGCGTGTTCAGCGATGGCCGGCGGGCCACGGTGGCCCTCGGTGATATCGCCGGCGCCCGGCTTGCCCGGGACCTGCTGACGGGGCTGGCCGAGCTCGTCCACCCGCACGGGACCGTGGACTCGGCAGGCACTGTCCGGTACTACGTCAGGGCGCTGCGCGTGATGACGTCGGTGCTGGCGGAGCGCGACTTCACCGGCGGTGCTGCCGACCTTCGCAGGGCCCAGGTGGCCGAGTTCTGGATGGGCACCGCAACGGCTCACGAGGCCCTGTCCAGGCGGATGCTTCTAGGCTTTGCCGCGGCAGGGGGAACGCTGAACGCGGGGGTGCGGGAGCTGGCCGAGGGTCGTGCCTTCCACCCGCAGTACTTCCGGTACCCGCTGCCGCCCTACCCGGAGGCCGCCTGGTCCCGGCTGGCCGAGGCTGCCCAGGCTGCGGTGACGACGGCCTACCGCGAGCACCGGGAGGCCCTCACCGGGGCAGCGCACGGCCAGGATCCCGCCACTGGAGGCTGCGATCTGGACAACCTGCGGTGGCTGCTGGCCCGCAACGGGCCGATGACGACCCTCGGCGCCGCGGCGCACGCGGGAGTCCCGGCCGACGCGGTCCGCCAGCCATGCCTGCAAGCCGCAGCCGGGCTGTTCCCCCACCTGGACGTCACCGCCGCCTACCTGCTGCTGTTCAGCGTCTGCTCGGGCATCGTCCCCGACGGCATCGGCGACCTGGCCACCGGCGACATCGACTGGGCGGGAGACTCGTCGATCCTGCTGTCCTATGTCAAGCGGCGAACCGCCGCCGAGAGCCTGACCCTGCCCCGCCGGGCAGCCCGGCTCCTGGAGCAGTGGCTGGACCATTCCCGGCTGCTGCGGGGCTTCGTCCCCCCGCCTGACCGCGACCAGCTCTGGCTGGGCATAACGCACCGCGGTCATACCTCCGTCTCCGCGGGTCCAGTCCATCGCAACGTGACACGCCGGTGGCTCGCCCGCAACAACGTGACCGATGAGCACGGCCAGGTGATCAAGCTGCACCGGCACCGGATCCGCACCACCCACCAGTCGATGCGCGACAAGAGCACGTGGAGGGGCAGCGGCCGGGCCACCATCGACCCCAACCACAGCCCGCAGGTCGAAGGCGACCACTACCTGACCGCCACCACTCCCGCGCAGCGCGACGCGCTGGACGCCATAGTCGAGGATGCCCAGCACGACCTGGCCCGGCGGGCGGAGCCGCCGGCCGTCATCACCGAGGAGAGCGCTGCCGCCCTGGCGGCCGGCTACCCGCAGCTGGTCGCCTCCCTCGAGCTCGACGCCGGCGTCCTCGCCGAGCTCGTCGGCGGGCAGCGGGACGTGTTCACCGCGGCCTGCGCCGACCAGCTGTCCGGGCTGCACGGCCCCAAAGGCCAGCCATGCCCGGCACGGCCATGGGTCTGCCTGCTCTGCCCGCTGGCGGTGTTCGCGCCACGGCACGCTCCGAACCTGCTGCGGCTGAAGGGCTACTTCGCCCGCCAGTGGCGGCAGATGACGAACGCCCACTTCATGGCCGTCTTCGGCCCCTACTCCCAGCGGGTCGGCGAGATCCTGGACCGCTACGACCCCGCCGTCCTGGCCGCCGCCGCCCGCCAGGTCAGCGACCACGACGACGAGATTCCCCTGCGCCCCGAGGAGATCACCGCATGAGCCCCCTGGCCAGCACCACCGCCAGCGAGCAGGTCCCGGCATCGCCGTTCGCCAATGCCGACATCTGCCGCGAGGCCGGGCTCGCCCTCCCGCAGGGAGCCGCCCGGCCCGCCTTCGAGGACAATGAGTGGGACTTCACCGAAGTGATCGGCCTGCCCGTCCAGATGTCCCTGGCCAAGCGGCGCTTCGACTTCACCGCCATCCACGACCAGGGGTGGCGGACGGTCGCCAAGGAGCTCATCGTCGCGTTGCTCGCCCCGCTGCACGAGGCCGTGGCCCCGCTGCCCCGCGCCTACCGCACCCCGGTCCACCTCGGGACAGCCAAAGGCCGGCTCGATGAGCTCACCCGGTGGCTGAACTGGCTCACCCGGCAGGGCATCCGCAGCCTCGGCGAGGTTGACGAGGACTGCTGCGCCGCCTGGCTGATGCACCGGCGCCGCGTCCTCGACAAGTCCGGCACCGCGATCGGCGACCGCAGCCCCGCCACCCGGCGAGCAGCAGCCCAGGTAGTCATCGACCTGCTCAACTACCGGGAGCTGTTCACCGCCGACCGGCCCCGGAAGGGCCTGCGGCCCTGGGGAGGGGCGTCTGCATCAGCCGTCGCCGAGATGCGCAGCGGCCGGGAAGAGAACAAGACCCCGCCGGTCCCCAGTCACGTGCTGCAGCCGTTGCTCGCTTCCGCGCTCTACGCGGTGACCACGCTCGGGCCAGGTGCTGCGGAACTGGCCGCTGAGCTCCGCCAGACGGCCACCATGCGGTCCAGGGCACCGGAACGGCCCGGCGAGCGAGCACCGCAGAAGGACCCCCTCGCTCACCTCCTGCCGGTCCTTGCCCGGCACTACCAGGACCGCGACCCGCTGCCCGAACTGCCCGGGTTCCTGGTCCGCAAGCGGCTGGCAGCCGGCTGGGATCCCGGCGATCCCCTGCTCACGGTCAATCTCAATAGCCTGGCCCGGGAAGCGGGCTTCTGGGGATTCAGCTCCCGATGGCTGCCCGGGCTGCGCCCGCAGATCGAGGCAGCCCTGGCCATCACGGGCACTGTCAGGCCGTTCGCGCAAGACGCCCGCACCATCCCCGCCGTCAGCGGCGAGCCGGTGCCCTGGACCGTCCCGCTGCATCGCGACGACGCTGAGGGCCTGGTCGGCATCATCCGCACCGCAGCCATCATCGTCATCCTGGCGGTGTCCGGCATGCGGTCAAGCGAGGTTATGGAGCTGCAGGTCGGCGCCCGGCAGCCCCCGCGGGAAGCAATGCCAGGCATGCCCCGGTACCGGCTCGCCAGCAACGTCGTCAAGGGACAGCCGCTGGGCGGCACCCGGGACGAGTGGGTCGTCATCGAACCCGTCTACCAGGCCGTCGGGCTTGCCGAGCAACTCCACGACGACCCTCGCGACGGGATGCCGCTGTTCGGCAGGTTCGACTTCCGGGTCCGCTACCAGTGGTTCCGCGACTGGGTCAACGGCCCGGCCGGACAACGGCTCGGACTCGCGCCCATACCCGGGGACCTGGCGACACCAAGGATGCTCAGGAGAACGCTGGCGATCGAGCTCGCCTACCGCCCCGGCGGCCTGCTCGCGACAAAAGTGCACCTAAAGCACATTTCGGTCGCAACCACGGAAGGATACGCATCCCGCCCAGGCGGCGCCCAGGCCGAGCTCCTGGCCGAGGTCAACAAGCACGAGGCCGACCGCAACCTGGAACTGGTCTGGGCCGAGTTCCGCAACTACCAGCAGGGCATCATGCCCGCCGGCCCCGGCGCCCGCGAGCTTACCGAGTTCTTCGCCAGCATCGACGGCAAGCCCGCGGGCGACGACCTCGAGGCGCCCAAGATCCAGCGCAGCGACCGCGAGATCCTCAACCTGATGACCAGGCGCGCCAGCACCCTGCACCTCGGCACCGCGAACTACTGCTGGTTCACCGACCCGTCCCGCGCCCTCTGCCTCAAGCTCGCCGGAACCCCTGCCGCCGAAAAGCCCCTCGCCGGAGTGTGCGACTCCGCCCGCTGCCCGCAGGCCACCCACCACCCTTGCCACCGGCCCGTCTGGGCCGAGGCCGCCGACCACGCGAAGACCTTCCTCGGCAGCCTCGGCCCGGCCCGCAAGACCGAGAAGGCACGCCTGCAAGCCGCCTACGACCGCGCCAACCGCGTCCTCACCGAGATCGACACCGCAGTCGGCCAGAACGGAGCCCAGCAGTAATGCGCATCAGCACCGAGCAGCGCCAGTACAACGAGACCCGGATCCGGGCCGCCATCGGCCGGCTCCTCAGCGGCGACATCCCGCCCGGCGGCAAGTGCGACATTAAGACCCTCGCCCGCGAGGCATCCGTCGACCGCGCCGCCTTCTACGGCACCCGGCCCTACGCCCACCTCCGCGAGGAGTTCGAGACCCGGCTCCAGGCCCGCCAGCAGGCAGGCGATATCCCCGACCGCCGCGACGCCCAGATCGCCCGCCTCAAGGACGAGAACGCCACGCTCAGGCAGCGGCTCACCGACCACGACACCACGATCACCACGCTCCGCAGCTTCAGGGACCAGGCACTCGCCCGGCTCGCCGCCCAGCACGACGAGATCACCCGCCTCCGCACCCAGAACAAGCGAGCCGCAAACGTCTGCCTTCTGCCGGCCACCGCCCCGGAAGCAGGGCCATGCAACTGAACCGCTCAGCTCCACAGGCACGTGATCCCGCTCACGTCGAATACCCCGAATCGCCACACGCGCGCCAAGATCCGGATCGCAGACGCATGCCACGATCACGCCAGGCCAATCGCAACACGAATCACCCTGAACACGGGAAGTGCAAAAACAAGTCACACCACCCTGACGTGGGTCGAGCGGCAGTTCGGCTTCGCAGTCGCCCAGGCTTATGCAGGCCATGAAGACCGCGGCCGTGGTGCGAGGTCCATGGCCGCCATGGCCACGTACGTCCGGGCCGGGCTACCCGAGGTGGCAACAGCCCTTGCCGCCCTGACAGGTGAACCGCATCCGCTGGCTATTACCTGCCCAGGCGCGAGGGGAACGGAACTGGTAAGCCCAGGAAAACCTGAGTCAACATAGCAAATGCACATTTAGCGTTGCCGTCAAGACGCCGCGCGAGGCTGGTCTTTCCGCGGACAGCTTCAAGTGATCTGCGGACGACGGATCGCGACGGCTGCTATACGGTTCGTGCCCTCGTCACCGGTTCACCAACGAGCGTGCAATCCACCGTTGATCGCTTCGCTCAATCTCTTACATGTAAGCAACTCGGCAGAACCTGGAAGGTCACGTCCCCGGTTCCATCTGGTGGCTGCCCCGCTAGCCAATGCAGCTTCAAGCGCCCGAAGAATAGGTATGTACATGCATATTCCGGGTTAGAGAGCGTAACCTGAACTGGGTAAGTCCGCCACTCTCCGCCCGCGCAATTAGGT
>Ga0302324_100027380_pt1 | contig 10861 bp, 9 predicted proteins | sample Palsa_T0_1_FD_201949 | JGI IMG/M metagenome (GOLD analysis project Ga0302324, IMG submission 201949) | Peat permafrost microbial communities from Stordalen Mire near Abisko, Sweden - Palsa_T0_1 | ecosystem: Environmental > Terrestrial > Soil > Palsa > Peat permafrost | place: Sweden: Abisko...
CGGTTTGGAACATCACGCTGCGCAGCGGGACGTCGACGGTGTCGATCAGCGCCTCAAAGGCGGCGATCTGGTCGGGCGTCCCGGTCAAGATGATCGCGTTCAGACGGCGATCGATCGCGATGTTGTCGTTGACCCGTTGACCGGCGCTCTCTTGTTGTGCCGCCGAGCCGGTCACCGAGGCGAAGTTGACCGTCGGCGAGGTCGAGGTACCGAAGCCGGAGGCGCTGCCGCCGGCGCTACCGAGGCCCGAGGGCGCGCCGAGTCCGGAGGGTGAACCGAAGGCCGACTGCTGCGCCTGGAAGTTGCTGCTGGGCGCGACCGTGGAACCCGAGAGGATCCCGACCACCTCGCTGACGTCGGCGTATCTCAGCGCCACGACTTTCGAGACGGTCCCTTGCCCCGTCACCAGCGAGAGCGGATTGGGGACGGGTTGCGCGGCGGCGCTCGGCGCAGCGGGGGCGGCCGACGGAATGTCGACCAGCAGCGTCGAGCCGGCTCCCGGCGCAACTTGCAGCGTCGTCGGCGCGCGCAGGTAGAGAACGATCGTCGTCGTCGCGCCGACCACCGAGATCTGCCCGGCCGCGATCGGGCCGACGGCGGGGATCGCGGTCGGCGCGTTCGAAACCGGCGACCTGTTCATCAGCATGACGGTCACCTGGGTCGTCCCGTTGCCGTAGACTTCGTACTTGGGCAGTCCGGACGAAAAGGTCAGCGCCAGGCGCGCGCCACCGTTGCCCACCAGCACCACGTGAGCGGCCGTCAGGTTTGCCGCCTGAGCGAGCGCCGGCGCCGCAGCGTACCCGACGCACGCCGCGAGGCAGCACACCGCGACCGCCCGCGGTCGCAAAACGCTTCGCCACCCCATGACCGTCTCGAGCACCATGGACGCCCCTCCACTTCGTGCCGCTGGCCGACGGGAAGAACTTTCTTCCACCTTCGCGGCGAACCTGCGAGCCGGCGCGGCGGGTCCCGGCGGCGCCGGGCGCGTAGAGAGGGGCTCGTGATCGACGAAGCAACGATAGCCGGGATGCTCCGCGCCACCCTGCCGGACGCCGAGGTGCGGGTCTCCGACCTGACCGGCACCATGGACCATCTCGAGGTGTTCGTACGAGCGAGCGTCTTCGCGGGCGTCTCGCCGCTCGACCGGCATCGTATGGTCGAGCGGGCACTGGCGCCCGCGCGCGCCGACGGGCGCATCCACGCGCTCCAGATTCGCACCGCTACCCCCGAGGGATGAGATGACCGACCTACGAGACGAGATCGCGCGCGAGATCGCTGACAACACGATCCTCGTCTACGGCAAAGGGACGAAGGACGCACCGCGCTGCGGGTTCACGCTCGAGACGATCCAGTTCTTCAACGCCTTCGGCTACCCGTTCGAGGTGGTCGACGTGCTCGAGAACGTGCCCAAGCGCCAGGCGCTGGCGGAGCTGACCGACTGGCCGACGCTGCCGAAGGTCTTCATCAAGGGGCAGTTCTACGGCGACACCGACATCCTCGAGCCGATGGCCCGCAGCGGCGAGCTCGGCACGCTGCTCGAGAGCGCGTTCGCCGGCAGCGGCGTCAGCCCGACGATCCAGCTGCGCTAAGCGGTTTGCTGGAGCTGTATCCGGCGGGGGGCGAAGCCGACTGGCTTCGCTCCTTCCGTTTCGCGGTCGACCTGCGCCCGCGCTTCTGTGAGACCGACGGGCTCGGCCACGTCAGCAATACCGTCTACACGACGTACTGGGAGCTGGCCCGGCTGCAGTACCTGGCCCAGGTCGGCGAAGCCGACGACTCCCCGCGCCGCGCCTTCCCCTTCAACCACATGGCGGTCGAGATCGCGATGCGCCTGTTGCGCCCGTGCTTCTACGACGAGCCGCTCCGCGTCCACGCGCGCACGGCCGCGCTCGGCCGCTCGTCGGCCATGATGGAACACGCGCTCGCCGCCGGTGACGAGATCCGCGCGGTCGCCCGGATCGCCTTCGTCGCCAGCGACGGCGAGCGCAGCATCCCCTGGACTCCCGGCCAGCGCGCGAAGCTCGAAGCGTTCGAGGGCCGCGCGCTGCCGGCGCCCTAAGCCCGGCTTATTTGAAGTCGTGCGAGAGCGAGAGGACGAACGACCGCGGGCCGTAGCCCTTGAGGCTGGGGATGTAGTACGTCCCGTTGCCGGCGTAGCCGAGGCCTTGGTAGTCGAGGTCGAAGATCTCGGGATGGACGTTGAAGAGGTTCCGGACCGAGAGCTGGACGTACGTGTTGCCGTGCGCGTCGATATCCATGCCGTGGAACAGCGGCACGCGGACCGTCGAGCTGAACACCATGAAGGCCGGCTCGTTGTACGAGTTGTTGGGACCGATGTAGAGTCCCCCGACGTTCGCGTAGAATCCGTTTTTCCGGTAGTTCGCTTCGGCGTAGCCCTGCGAGTACGGCATGCGCGTGTTCGACGCGAGCGTCTCGGGCCCGAAGTTCTCGCCTGAGACGAGGAACGGATTCTGGGCCGCCACTCCAGCCGAGACGTCGTACGGGGCGTCGTGGATCAGCGAACCTGACAGGATGTAGCCGAAGCCCGTCGGCGGGGCGTGGCTGAGCGTGAGCTCGATACCCTGGTAGCGCGCGTCGGCGAGGTTGGAATACGCATCCGTGTACAGCGGCAGCCCGTCGAAGGTGCCATTGGGGTAGTACGCCTTGAGGAACTGGTCGTGCAGGTTCGTCAGGTAGATGTCGCCGCTGACGACCGTCGTGCCGTCGCTACCGATGCGACGGTCGGCGCCGAGATCGTAACCGAACGAGGTCTCCGGCTGGATCTTCAATCCGCCGCCCAGCGTGTTGTAGTAGCCCGTCGGCTGTCCGTCGGGGCAGAGGACGGTCTTGGGTGGCGTCTGTGCGGCCGCTGCTGCACCGCACGCCGTCGGGGTACCGGCCGCGGCGCCGGTGAGAATCCCGAGGTAGGCGGGAACCACCGCGGAGCCAGCGGCAAAACGGAGGCTCGTGTCGTGGTCCGCCCGGTAGGCGAGCGCGACACGCCCGTCGCTGTGCCAGTCGACCTCGTCATGGAAGACCGGCAGATACAACGCCGAGGCGGTGTCGTACCAGGTCGCGAAGTTGGACGAGAACCGGGTGAGATAGTACCCGGCGATCGCGCTGAGCTTCGGTGTGATCTGGAACGTCCCGCGCAAGAGGTACGTACCGGTGTTCTGCGCCGAGCCTGACGGGATGTCGCCCGGGCCGTAGGCCACGTCGGTGACGCCCGGCTCGTAGACGTGCGTCTGCGAGTAGTTCTGGTCGGTCGAGAACGTCAGCACGTCGCCGCTCTCTCCCAGCGGATGGTCGTATTCGAACGAGTACCCGGTGAGGCTGTCGATCTCGTTGGTCTGATAGAGCGGGTCGGTGTAGGTGGCGGTGTACGGCTTCCCATACGGGTCCAAGCCGTTCAGCGGCGTACCCGTCGTCGTTTCGCCGTAGAGGTAGACCGGCATCACGATCGGAGTGTCGGGTGCGTCACCGTTGGTCTGGAGCCGGCTGATGCCGGCGTGATAGGCCCGGAAGAGCACGTTGTCGCCGCCGAGCTGGGTGCGCAGCTCGCCTTCGAAGATCGGTTCGTTGTTGATCTCGTAGTCGCCGGCGAACAGATCGCTGTAGGGATTGAACGCCTCCCGCGAGCCGGGCGCTAACAACCCGGGAACGGTCGGGGCGAAGTTGTACGCGAACATTTCGTTCGTGTTGCCGTTCTGCGAGCTCATCGTCTGCGTCGAGATCTCGGTGACCGTGAGCGACGTGCTGTTCGAGAGGTTGTACCGGAGCTTGCCCAAGAACCCGCGGTTCTGGTACCAGGTGTTCAGGTTCACGCAGCAGGCAAGCGCGCTGCCGGCAAAGCCGATGTAGGTGTTGTAGGCGCCGACCGTCGAGCCTTTGACCTCCGAGGGCTGCGGGATGGTGACCGGGTGGCCCTGGGAATCGGTATAGGTGACGTTCCCGTCTGCGATCAACGTGTAGGGCAAGTACGACTGCGGATCGTCGTTGCCGGCCGGTCCGGGCGTACCCCAGTCGGCATAGTCGAACACGAATCCGAGCTTTCCGTTCGCGACCGTATCGGCAATACGCAGGTTGTAGTATTTGCCGCCCCACGAGTCGGCGCCGACTTCGGCGTTGCTGGTGAGCGTCGGGGTTGGATCCCAGGTGCGGAAGTTGACCGTGCCGTTGACCGCGCGGCTGATCAGCGGCGTAATCGCTCCTGGGCCTTTCTCGAGCTCGACGCTCTGGAACAGAAAGCGGTTGATGAAGGTGGTGACGTAGTCGCCGTACTCGCCGACTGAGACGGGATGGCCGTCGATCAGCGCCGCGGTCTCGTACGAAAGGCCGCCGCGGATCTGCGGGAAGGTGATCGCACCCGGTACGCCACCGTTCGCCGAGCCGGCCGGGATCGACGCCACGATGCCAGGCGTCTCGTCGAAGATGTCGCGAACTTGCAGGTCGCCTTGGTTCTCGAAGACCTGTTGACTGATGATCTGCTGCGAAGCCGGCGTGGTGTTGAACTGCGGGAGGGCACCGCCGCCGGCGCTCCCCCGCGTCGAGCCGATCGTCTGCAACGACGAGAACGTCGGCCGCTGCAGGCGCACGCTGATGGTCACGCCACCCGGAGCGAGCGCGACGTCATCCTCCGTCGCCCCCAGGAAGCCGGTCTTCGTCACGGTGACCGAATAGACGCCGGGCACGGCGTTGACCGAGAAGTGCCCGTTCACATCGGTCGTCGTGGTGGCCGGTGATGGACCGTGCAAAGCGACCGTCGCTCCCGCGACCGGGGTGCCGCCGGGGTCGGTCACGTTGCCGCTGATCGCTGCGGTACTCTGGGTCGCGGGTGTCTGCGCGAGCGCGGGGGCCAGGCCGAGGGGGCCGCCGATGAGCGCGACGAGACCCACGACACTCAGAACGCGAGACAGGCTCAGCACGGGTTCTCCTTACGAAGCGAGGTGGGTCGGTTGCTGCGGCGCATCACGGGATCCCCTGGAGGTTCACGTTGTCGACGAAGTAGTAGGTGCTGTAATGGGTCGAACCGCTGCCGCTGCCGGCATGCACGTAGACGCCGATGAACAGCTCGCCCTGCTGACCGATGTACGGTGCAAGCGTCGCCGGCGCGATCGAGATCGAGCGATACGCCGTATCGCCGGCGCTCGTCCCGGTGATCGGGTCGGTGCTGTCGTCGCTGTACAGGTTGGCGACGAACTGGCCGGACGTGTTCAGCCAATCGACGTTGAAGCTGAGATACGTAGCGCCATCGTTCCCGTTGGCGAAGATCTCCATCGAGAGCGCCGCGCCGAGCGGCATCGTGATCGCCTGGCAGAGGCCGTCGTAGCCGAAGTCCTCGGCGTAGTAGTTCGAGAACACGCCGCCGAACACGGCCGCGTAGGGCACGCTGTTGAAGGTCGGGACGGTCGTCTGCGTCGGGTGCGGCGAGCTCGAACCGACCGCGAGCGTCGCCCCGGCAGCCATGACGACTGCCGCCGGCGTCTCGTTGGGGTCAGGCGTGTACGACGAGACCGGGTGGTTGATCGGAACCGGGGCGTTGCTGGCGACCGCGGTGATCGAGCACTGCGTCCAGCCGGTCCCGGTCGGCACCGGCGGCGCGGACGGCGTCATGTAGACGACCGCCGTACCACTGTCGAAGTTCGGCTGGCTGATCATATTGGTCGGCGTCGCCTCGGGGGTCGGCGTCGGCGTCGGCGTCGGCTCCGGGTTGTTGCCCTGATAGAACGCCAGGTACAGCGCTCCGCCCGCCGCGATCGTGATCGGCTTGTTGGTGGAGGCGAACTGCACGGAGTTCCCACTCACGCTCCCGGACTCGACGTTCGTCCAGGCGGTGCCGCTGAACTGGGCCTCCTCGTAGGGTGTCGCGGCCGGGGAGGGGAGGACCAACGCGATCCCCGGCAAGCCGCCTAGCGTCGCACCCGCCTGGCTCGAGATCGTCACGTAGAACACCGTCTGGCTGAAGCCGCTCTTGGCGCGACGCAGGGCCGACGGGTTGACCGGGATGGTCGCGGCCGGCGCCGTCGTCGACGTCGTCGCCGTCACGGTCCCGGTGCCCCCACTATAGGTCACGACGCCCGTGATCCCGTCGGCCCCGGGCAGTTGCTGCTGCTCGGGGGTCCCGCTCAATGCGAGGGGGCCGGCGTTGACCGGCCCACTCGGCGGCGCGATGTAGGAGTTGTTGGGATTCGAGGTCGTGCATGCGGCGAGGGCGGCGGCTGCGAGGACCGTGGTGCCGAACGCCATGAAAGCGAGACGCATGAAGTTCCCTTCGAAGTAACGAGGCGGCGCGAGCGAGAGCGACGGAGAAAACGGGGTTCGCCGAAACCGAAACATACCGGGCTTCGTAGCGGTCCGGTACGTCGTGGTCGGCCCTGCTTCGCCCCGCACCGTAGCAAGGCGACGTTATCGGTGCTTTAAGCCGACGGGTTGCCCCTCCTGCGCCGCTTGTCTATCTGGGAACGGTTCTCATCGGCCGATCGTCGAACGCTCGGGTCGTGCCGCAACATTGGCTCTTCAAAACGGAGCCCGAGACGTTCTCGATCGCCGATCTCGAGCGCGACGGGCGCACCGAATGGTCGGGCGTGCGCAGTTTCCAGGCCCGCAACCTGATGCGCGAGATGGCCGTCGGCGAGCAGGGCTTCTTCTACCACTCGAGCGTCAAGCCGCCGGGGATCGTCGGCCTGTGCGAGGTCGTCGCAGCGGCCCATCCCGACTCGACCCAGTTCGACCGCGCCAGCCCCTATTACGATCGGACCTCGAAACCCGCCGAGCCGAAGTGGTGGTGCGTCGATGTCCGCTTCGTGCGCGCATTCCCACGACTGATCCCGATCGACGAGCTGCGCTCGATCCCGGCCTTGGCCTACCTGCCGCTCCTGCGCCGCGGCCAGCGCCTCTCGGTCCAGCCGGTCGGGCCGGACGAGTGGGCGTTGATCCTGCGCCTGGTCTAGACGGTTTGGTAGCGCTCGAGGAAGATCTGCTGCGTGTCGACGCGCGCCTCGCCGGGCAGCACCTGGCGCCGCTCGTACGTGCCGTCGGAGCGCAGGACCCGCGCCTTGACGTTGTCCTTCAGGTAGACCGCGAGGATCTCGTCGCAGATCGCGTCGCACAGGAGCGGATCGAAGACCGGCAGGACGGTCTCGACCCGGCGGTCGAGATTGCGGCCCATCCAATCGGCACTGCCGATGTAGACCTCGCGCTCGCCGGCGTTGGCGAAGACGAAGATGCGCGAGTGCTCGAGGAAGCGGCCGACGATGCTGCGCACGCGGATCGTCTCGCTCACCCCCGGTAGCCCGGGGCGCAGCACGCACATCCCGCGCACGACCAGGTCGATCGGGACGCCGGCCCGCGAGGCGCGGTAGAGCGCCTGCACGATCCCGGCGTCGCTGATCGCGTTGAGCTTGGCGACGATCCCGCTGGGCCGGCCGGCTTGGGCGTGGGCGGTCTCGCGGTCGATCAGCTCCTCGAACCCGGTCCGCAGTCCGACCGGCGCGACGAGCAGCTGCTCGTAGCTGTCGGCCTTCGAGAACCCGGTCAGCGCGTTGAACAGCTGCGTCGCGTCGGCGCCCAGATCGGCCCGGCAAGTGAACAGGCTCAGGTCCGTATAGATACGGGCCGTCTTGTCGTTGTAGTTGCCGGTACCGAAGTGCATGTAGCGGCGAATCCCATCCGGCTCGTCGCGCACGATCAGCGTCACCTTGGCATGCGTCTTGAGCCCGGCGACGCCGTAGACGACGTGAGCCCCGACCCGTTCCAGCGTGCGCGCCCAGTGGATGTTGTTCTCTTCGTCGAAGCGCGCCTTGAGCTCGATCAGCGCCGCCACCTGTTTGCCGTTCTCGGCCGCGCCGATCAGCGCGCCGACGACCGGCGAGTTTCCCGAGGTGCGGTACAGGGTCTGCTTGATGGCCAGCACGTTCGGGTCGCTGGCGGCCTGCTGCACCAGCTGCACGACCGGATCGAACGACTCGTACGGATGGTGCAGGAGCAGATCGCCCTCGCGGATCACCGCGAACAGGTCGGTCTGGCCGATCAGCCGCTTGGGGATCGCCGGCGTGAACGGTGGATCGTGCAGCGCCGGGTCGTCGATACTCACCAGCGTCCACAGGTCCGCGGTCCCCATCAGGCCCTCGACCTCGTAGCAGTCGGTGCGATCGAGCTCGAGCGCCTCGAGCACCATGTCGCGCAGGCGCTCGGGCATCCCGGCCTCGATCTCCAGGCGCACCGGCTCGCCGAAGCGGCGCTTGCGCAGCTCGGATTCGATCGCGCGCAACAGATCGTCGGCTTCATCCTCCTGCAAGTCGAGGTCGGCGTCGCGCGTGACGCGGAACAGGTACGACGCGCGCACGCGCAACCCGGGGAAGAGCGCCTCCAGGTTGTGCGCGATGATCTCTTCGAGCAGCACGAACCAACGCTGCCCCGCCGGCGCCGACTCGACCGGGACGAAGCGCGGCAGCGAGGCCGGCACCTTGACCCGCGCGATGTAGCTGACGATCCCCTCGGGCCCGGTCTCCTCCAGCTCGACCGCCAGCGAGACCGACAGGTTCGAGATGTACGGGAAGGGATGGCCCTTGTCGATCGCCAGCGGGGTGAGCACGGGGAAGACGCGCTCGTCGAAGTAGCGCCGCATCGCGCGCCGGGTCGCCGCGTCGAGCTGCTCGTAGGCGAGGATCCGAATCCCGTGCCCCTCGAGCGCCGGCAGCAGCTGATGGCGCAGGCAGTCGTCGAGGCGAGCCAGCGAATGGCGCAGCTGCGCGCTGACCAGCTCGAGTTGCTCCTCAGGGAGCAAGCCGTCGTCGGACCGGCGGTGCACCTCGGCGGCGAGCTGCTGCATCAGACCGGCGATGCGGATCATGAAGAACTCGTCGAGGTTGGTTCCGAAGATCGCGACGAACTTCAGCCGCTCGAGCAGCGGGTTTCGCTCGTCGAGAACCTCCTCGAGCACGCGGTCGTTGAACTCGAGCCACGAGGTCTCGCGGTTGATGTAGAGCGCCGGGTCGTCTAGCGCGGGGGCGGACGCGGGCTCGGGCGCGGGCGCAGACGCCGGGCGGAGCTCGGAGTCAGCCTGCGAACCGGAGATCATGGTTTCCGAGCGGTTCGGCACCTGATCGCCGACTTCATCGCGCACCTGGGCCAGCACGTGGCCCTAGCCGGCTCGGCCCTCGCACTCGCACTGGCCATCGGGCTCCCCGCCGCCGGGCTGTGCGCCGACCGCGGACTGCCCCGCGCCCTCGTGCTCGGGCTGGCCGGGGGCTTGCGGGTCGTCCCGTCGCTGGCGGTGCTGATCCTGGCCCTCCCGCTGCTGGGCCTGGGTTTCGCGCCGGCGCTGCTGGCCCTGGTCGTCCTGGCTTTGCCACCGGTCCTGATCAACGCCGACCTCGGGCTGCGCGGCGTTCCGTCGGCGACGCTGGAGGCGGCCCGCGGGACCGGGATGACGGAGCGGCAGATCGGCCTGCGGGTGCGCTGGCCCTTGGCGCTCCCGGTCGCCGCCGTCGGCGTGCGCACCGCCGCGGTCGAGGTCGTCGCTTCGGCGACCTTGGCCGCCTTCATCGGTGGCGGCGGCCTAGGCGATTACATCGTCGCCGGCTTCGCCGGCGGCGACCTGCGCGAGTTGCTGCTCGGGGCGCTCGCCGTTACCGCCCTCGCGCTCGCCGTCGACGCCGCGCTGGGGGCGCTCCAGCGGCGGTTGGCCGTTTGACCGCCGCGATGCCGAGTCGCGGGCGCGCGCTCGCGCTGCTGGCCGCCGCGCCGCTCGCCGGCTGCGCCGAACTCGCCGGCTCGCCGCGCGTCGGCTCGAAGAACTTCACCGAGGAGCTGATCCTGGGCGAACTCTACGCGCAGTCGCTCGAGCGGCGCGGCCTGCGCGTCGCGCGCCGGCTCGACTTGGGCGCGACCGCGATCGCGATGCGCGCCTTGCAGCGTGGTGACATCGACCTCTACCCGGAGTACACCGGAACCGCGCTGCTCGACGTGCTGCACCTGGCGCCAATCGCCGATCCGAGGCTGGCGTACGAGACCGTCGCGCGCGCTTATCGCGAGCGCTTCGGGTTGGTCTGGCTCGCACCGGCGCCGTTCGAGGACTCGCAAGCCTTGGCCGCGACGGCCACGACCGCGGCGCGCCGTTCGCTGCGCACGCTCAGCGACGTCGCGCGCGCGGCGCCGCAGCTGACGCTCGGCACGGTCCCCGAATTCCTCCACCGCGCCGACGGTCTGCCTGGGCTGCAGCGCGTCTACGGTGGCTTCCGCTTCCGCCGCATCGTGCAGCTCGACAACGGGGTGAAGTACGACGCGTTGCTCCGCGGTGCCATCGACGTCGTGGTCGCGTTCACGACCGATGGTGAGATCGACGCGGATCGGTTGGTCGTCTTCGTCGACGACAAGCGCCTCTTCCCCGCCTATCAGGCCGCGCCGGTCGCGCGACCCGCCGCGCTGGCCGCGCACCCGCAGATCGCTCCGGCGCTCGACGCGCTCGCGCCGCGGCTGACCACCAAGGTCATGCGGCGGTTGAACCGGGAAGTGGACGGCCCGGCGCAGCGCGAACCCGCCGACGTGGCGCGCGACTTCCTGGACGAGCATGGCTGAGCGGCGCGCGGGTGGTGCGCAGGTCGAGCTCGACGGCGTCGGCGTGCGGTATCCGAACGGCACGCTCGCGGTGCACGACGTCACGCTCGCGATCGAGGGCGGGACGTTCGCCGTCCTGCTCGGTCCGTCGGGCTGCGGGAAGAGCACGCTGGTGCGCACGGTCAACCGCATGATCGAGCCGACGAGCGGGACGGTGCGGATCGACGGCGGCGACGTGCGCGCGCGACGCGACGCTGCTGCGGCGCGAGATCGGCTACGTGATCCAGGCGGTCGGCTTGTTTCC
>Ga0302324_100027384_pt1 | contig 10860 bp, 9 predicted proteins | sample Palsa_T0_1_FD_201949 | JGI IMG/M metagenome (GOLD analysis project Ga0302324, IMG submission 201949) | Peat permafrost microbial communities from Stordalen Mire near Abisko, Sweden - Palsa_T0_1 | ecosystem: Environmental > Terrestrial > Soil > Palsa > Peat permafrost | place: Sweden: Abisko...
CCGCGCCACCGGCCGCAGGAAGCTCATCCTCTGCGCCCTGTGGACCGAAGTGTGCATGGCCTTCACCGCTTTGGATGCCCTGCGCGACGGGTACGAGGTCTACCCCGTCGTCGACGCGATCGCCGGCACCTCGCCCGAGGCCCACCGGGCCGGCCTGGAGCGGGTGACCCAGGCTGGCGGGCAGCCGATCAGCTGGGTCTCGCTCGCCTGCGAACTTCAGCGCGACTGGGGCCGCCAGGAGACCGTCCCGGCGATTTACGAGCTCGTCCTGACCGACCGCCTGCTGAAGGAGTAATGCCATGTCTAGCGCCGACGTTCTCGAGCGCGGCCTGCTGATCGGCGGGAAAAGTGTCCCCGCGAGTTCCGGCAAGCGTACTGACGACGTAGCCCCGTGGGACGGCGAGGTCTACGCACGCGTCGCGGCCGGCACGCCGGCGGACATCACCCGGGCGGCCGACGCGGCCGAGGCCGCGTTCCCCAGCTGGTCCGCGATGGGGGCGTTCGAGCGACGCGAGATCTTCCTGCGGGCCGCCGACGTGATGGCCAAGCGCGGCGAGGAGGCGATCACGGCCTTGGCTCAGGAGACCGGAGCGTCCCGCGTGTTCTCAGGGTTCAACCTGGCGTTCTGCATCCAGGTGCTGCGCGAGGCCGCGGCGGCGATTACCCGCCCGATGGGCGAGCTGCTGGCGACCTCGATCCCGGGTGCCTACTCGATGGCCCAGCGCATCCCCTTCGGCGTGGTGGGGGCGATCTCACCGTGGAACGCGCCGCTGGTCCTCGGCATCCGGTCCATCGCCATCCCGCTCGCCACGGGCAACACCGTCGTCATGAAGCCGAGCGAGGACGCTCCGATCACGTGCGGGCTGCTGCTGGCCGATGTCCTGACCGAGGCCGGGCTCCCGGCCGGGGTCCTCAACGTCGTCACCAACGACCTGGCCGATGCCGGCGACGTGGTCGCCGCCCTGGTCGCCGACCCGCGAGTACGGATGGTGAACTTCACGGGCTCGACCAACGTCGGGCGCATCATTGGGGTCCAGGCCGCCCAGCATCTCAAGCCGGCCGTGCTCGAGCTCGGCGGGAAGAACCCGCTGATCATCCTGGAGGATGCCGACCCGGACCTGGCAGTTGACGCCGCCGTCTTCGGGGCGTTCATGAACTCCGGGCAGATCTGCATGTCCACCGACCGGATCATCATCCACCAGAGCCTGGTCGAGAGGTTCATCCCGAGGTACGTGGAGCGGGTCAAGGCGCTGCCCGTCGGCGACCCCGCCGATCCCGCGACGATCGTCGGGCCTCTGATCAACACGCGTGGTGCGCAGCATATCTCGGCTCTGGTCAAGGGCGCGGCCGCCAAGGGGGCCACCCTGCTGACCGGCGACGGAGCGATCGAGGGGCCGAACGGAACGCTGATCAGGCCGGTCGTGCTCACCGACGTGACGGCCGGCATGGACATCTTCGCCTCCGAGATCTTCGGGCCGGCGGTGGTCATCCACCCGGTCGACTCGGCTGACGCCGCCGTCGACCTGGCCAACGACACCGAGTACGGGCTGACCGGCGGGGTCATTTCCCGAGACCTCGACGCAGCCCTGGATGTCGCCTCACGCGTCCGGTCAGGGATCATCCACATCAACGATCAGGGCATCAACGACGAGCCCATGGCCCCCTTCGGCGGCGTCAAGAACTCTGGTTACGGCAAGTTCGGTGGCACGGCCGGTATCGAGTCGTTCACCGAGCAGCGTTGGGTCACGATCCAGGCCAGCGGTCGCCCCCACTATCCCTTCTAGGGAGGACCCTCTGCGGCGGCAAGATCATCGACGGCACGGCCTTCTACGGCAGCATGGCGTTCACTCATCGAGGAACTGCTGGGCGTTGGCGTACTTACCGGAGGCGGCGGGCCTGCCGGTGATTTCCCAGAATATCTTCAGCGAAGATGCTGGCGACGTAGCCGGTGCCGTTCGCCCAGGAGTGGAACACATCAGTGACGATTTCTCGGTTGGAGCTCATGGCTAACCTGCTGACTACGGGCAGGATCAGCTGGCTGGGATAGTCGGGGCCGTGCAGCACGCGGTTGACTGCGATGGTCGCCTGGTCGGCCGATTCGTTGGCGATCACGCCGCCGGTGTTGGTGTTCCGGTCGAAGCGCGGGAAGTTACTGCTTGAAACCTCGAGCCGGATTCGGTGCCCAGGCAGGAAGACGTTCGATGTCACCGACAGATCCAGGCTGAGCTGGTAGGACTCGCCCGGCGTGAGCGGCTCCGGCTCGGCCAGCGAGTTACGGTACCGGGCCCGGATGATGCCGTCGGTGAGGTAGATCGCGCGTCCGTCCGGGAACACGTCGACCAGTTTTCCGGTGAAGTCGGTGTCTGGTGCCGAGGAGGACGCGTAGAGCGTCAGCGACACGTGCCCGGTGACCTCGAGCGGCCCGGTCAGCACCGCAGAGGTGAAGCACAGTACGTCGTCGCGCGTCTCAACCGGCCGCTGGTCGACCGGGCCGGCCGCGTTGGCGGTCGACGGGAGCATCAGCCGCCCGCCCAGGCTGGGTACCGGCCGCTGCGGGTCGTACAGGAAGGTGTCCACCGCGGTCTGCGCGGACGCCTCGGTGCTGAGCTCCCCGTCGCCCGCGGCGGTGTTGGCCCGGCCCGAGCTGTGCAGGTAGTAGGGGACGTAGCTGGTTCCTGGCAGTGGCCAGTCCTGCTCCTCACGCCACCGATCGATGCCCATCACGAAGATCTTCACCGGGGCCGAGCCGTCCAGCGCGCCGCGCCAGCCCCGCAGCCACCGGTCGAAGAACCGCACGTGCTGGCCGGTCAGGTCCTGGGTGATGGCGTCGGCGGTCAGGCCGAACCTTCGGTCGGGATAGATACCGGTCGAGTTCAGGTGATCCCAGGGGCCGATGATCAGCCGCTGCCCGTCCCGGGCCTCCGCGGTGCCGGCCCGGGCCCGCAGCTCGGTGAACGACCGGGCCGTGTTGGCCGCGAAGATGTCGAACCAGCCGCCGATGTGCAGCGCGGGCACCGTGACCTGCTCGGCCCGGTCGAGCACGGACAGGTTCTGCCACCAGGCGTCCCGCGCCGGGCGGGACAGCAGCTCGCCCCACCACGGCCAGACCTTCTCGACCGCGGGCTGCCGGCTCGGCGGCATGGCTTCCAGGTACGGCTGGGGGTCGGCCATCATGCCAGCCAGTTCACCGAGCAGCTGCGGGTCGCCGCTGCCCCGGCCGAGCTGGCGCAGCGTCTCGATCATGGCCATCTGGGTGGTCCACGACTGCACCGTGTGCCAGGAGGCGGCGCCGCCCTCGGAATACCACGGCGCGGTGTAGTAGTCGGTCGTGGTCACGGCCGGGGCGATCGCCTTCACCGGCGCCCCCGCTGACACGCTGGCCCACTGCACGAAGCCCAGGTAGGACGGGCCGTAGCTGCCGATGTTGCCGTCGCACCACGGCTGGCGGAGCACCCAGGCCACGGTCTCGGCGCCGTCGGCGGCCTCGTTCAGCATCGGCACCAAATCCCCGCCGGATCGGAACGTGCCCCGGCAGTCCTGATACACCACCGCGTAACCCGCTTCGACCAGCGCAAAGATGTTCGGCATCAGCCCGTAGGCCAGCAGCTGGGGCAGGTCCTTGCCGTAGGGCAGCCGTACCAGCAAGGTGGGCGCTGGGGTGACAGACGGGATCCAGGCGTCGGTCGCCAGCTCCACGCCGTCCCGCATGGTCAGCATGACGTCCTTTTCCACCGTGAAGGTCATGCCCGCTCCCATGCCACGCCGGTGATCGATCTGAACCAGCATAAACTGGCCCCTCCGAGCCGACGAGGCCAGCAGGCAGGCAGGCGCGTGTACGCAGCGTTTGGCCGTTGGGATCGGCACCTGGGAGAGGGAGTCGGATCCGATCTCGGTTATGCCCCGTTATGTCTGAACTAAATATTGAGACATTTCGGTCACCAACCATGATCATGGCCGGAATGGGCCCGTATTTGGTCGTTTCTGGCCACGATCATGAAGAAGGCCCGATCCGAGGGCGCTTCCTTAACGTCCTGATCTTGCGCTAAGGACGGGACGCAGGCCTATCCGACCGAACCCACCGGCTCTACCGCTGCGAGCTTAGGCAGCAGGCGCCGCCTGGCCGTCGCGGTCTGCATGGCGACGATTGGTCCAGCTACGGCCGGGGCTAACGGATAATGATCACAGTCGCGCGGTGCCCAGCGGCGTTCTTTAGCTTGACGTCGCCGGTCAGCAGATCACAGCCGAGTGCCTCAGCTAGCGCGATGTAGGCGGCGTCGTACGCTCCCAGATTGTGGCGCAGCTCCCACATCCGCGGATGATATGGCCAGACCGGATGGCGGGTGATCCGCAGGCGGGAGTAATCGGCGAGCATCTGTTCCCCGCGGTGATCGGTGATCTTCTTTCCGGCCGCGAGCCCGCGGACAGTGGACGCAACCTCCACGTCGAGATGGTGCGGGGCATGCAGCGTGCGCGGTGCGGACAGTCGCTGCCGCAGCACCTCATCCTCCTCCCGCGCGGACAGCGCGTCGACGACCAGGGAGCTGTCCACCACGTAGGTGAGGCTCAACGGCGCCCCTCGTCGCGCGCCGCGAGAATGTCATCCATGGTCAGGTCCACCGGTTCCCGGTCACGAGCGATCCGGGCGATGACCTCGGCGTTGGTCTCCGCGGCGGCATCGGCGTCCATCAGGTCGCGCAGGTAACCAGACAGCGACTGACCGAGCGATCTGGCTCGGTCGCGCAGGACGGCGAGTGTCGCCGGATCGACGTCGCGGACTTGGACGATACCCGTATCCGTAGGCTCGCTCATCCCCGTAGCCTACCATCATTCATGCGCCATGCATGAATTCATGGCGCCGGTCTTGTCGCTAGCCGCGGCCTTGTGGCAGTTTCGGCAGGTTGGTTACGCTGAGCGCGGCAACGAGCTGAGCGCGGCAACGAGCCCTGGCAAGGAGATCCCCGATGGCCAGCGCGGCAGAATTCAAAGGCAAGGCGGCCCTCGTCACCGGCGGCTCCGGAGGTATCGGACTGAGGGTGGCCTAACAACTCGCCGAGGCGGGGGCCTACGTCTTCATCAACGGCCGCTCCGCGGAGCGCGGTGAGCGGGCGGTCGCCAAGCTGAGCGAGATCAGCCTGGATGTCCAGTTCATCGCCGGGGATTGCGCCTCGTATCAGGACGTGGTCGCCGGGTCCCTGCGGGCCCGCGGCGAACAGGACAAGCACGGCCGACCGCCTGCCGCCCTCCGGAGGCGGCCGGAGCTGCGCCGGGACCTCCGTCGTCCTGGCCGCGGCGGCAAGTTCACGCAGCCAGGTCGGGACAGGCTCGCCACCTGCGGTCACGGTACCTCCTGGCGTGGAATCGATACCACGGACCGTTCGGTAAGAATCGATTATGCCGAAAGGCCGCGGACTCCCTGCCGACTCGCCGTGACTAGTGGCGACGCCTTTCGTCCAGTCGGGCCGACGCAGATTGGCCGGTTCCGGGCGTGGCACCGTGCCGGTTATGCCTTTCGAGGTTGCCTGCATCGTTGGTACCAGCCTGGGGTTCCTGGTTGAGCGCCGTGTTCTCGCCGTGGTCCTGCCGCGGTACATGGCCTCAGAGCTTCTCGTACTGCAACCGGGCGCTGAAGACACCGGTGCACGCCTGTCGGCAGCCTCCGGCCGCTTCTTGGGTCAGGCGGGCGGGTGGTGTGCAGGGCTGGGCGAGCGCAGGAGGGTGACCGCTTCCTGCTGGGTGAGCGCCCGGCCAGCGGCTAGTTCGGCGGCCCAGGCCTGGGAGGTGACGGTAGCGCGCGCCGGAGCCAGGAACCCCTCCAGCATGGAGTCCTCCAGGTCGGTGCTCCGCGTGCCCGACTGCTGCCGGATGGACTCCGCCGCGCCCGCCAGGCGGGCCGCCTCCAAGGGGTCGCCGAGTGCGGCGGTGATCGCGGCCGACAGTTCGAGGATGTGCGCGAGGAATGAGGTGTCGCCGGAGTTTGCGACATAGTCGAACGTGCCGGCGAGCAGGTCGCGGGCTTCTCCGGGGCGGCCCGCGCGGAGGCTGACCAGGGCGAGCGAATGCTGGTCGAGGGCCATGCCGAGGAGGTCCCCCTGTTCGGAGTCGATCGTGAGCGCCTCCCGCAGGACCTGGGTGGCACGGTAGAAGTCGCCGGCGGTGCTCTCAAGCTGGCCGAGGTTGGTCAGCCCGGCGGCGAGCCGGACCGGGTTGCCGACGTCGCGGGCGATGGCGATGCTCTCCTCGAGCAAGGGTCGCGCCGCCGCTAGGTCGCCAAGGTGATGGTGGGCGATGCCAAGGCTGTTCAGTTCCCGCGCCTGCATGTCCCGGTCGCCGAGCTCGCGCCAGATGGCCAGGCTGCGTTCGAACAGCCGGCGGCCCGCGTCCGGCTGGCCTTGAGTGTCCATCAGTACCCCGAGCCCGTGCGTCACTGCGGCCAGCGGCGCCCCGCCATCGGCGGAAGCCAGGTCCATGGCCCGCTGCAGCCACCGCCGTCCCTCGGTGGCGTGGCCGTGGTGATACCAGAACAGGGTCAGCGCCTGGACCAGCCGCAGGCCGATGACGGCCCGCTCGCCTCCGCCGGCGCCGTCTGCGGCCGGGGTCTCCAGCGACCAGGCCAGCGCGGCGCGCAGGTTGTCATGGTCGGCCTCCAGCCGGTCCAGGGCGGTCAGCTGCGCCGGACCGTCCAGCTGATCGCGGGCCCACTCCGCGAGGGCCGCGTAGTGCTCGGCGTGCCGGCGCCGCGCGCCGTCCAGGTCGTCGTCGTGCTCGAGGCGGTCGAGGGCGTAGTCGCGGATCGTCTCGAGCATGCCTATTCGCGGCTCGCCGTCGATGCCTTCGGTCACCGTGATCAGGCTGACATCTTGCAGCTCAGCGACCAGCTCCAGCAGGTCAGGTTCGCCTGGACCGCCGCCGGTCGCGGTTACCGCGGCCAGCGCGTCCAGGTCGCATCCGCCGGCGAACACGCTCATCTGGCGGAACACCTGCGCCACGCCGGGGGCGAGCAGGTCATAGCTCCAGGCCACGGTGTTCCGCAGGGTCTGCTGCCGCAGTGGCCGCCCGGCCTCGGCCGCGGCCAGGCCTACGGTGTGGCCGAGGCGGGCCAGCAGGGCCCGGGGGGTCAGCAGCTTGACCCGGGCGGCGGCCAGCTCGATGGCTAGCGGCAGCCCGTCCAGGCGGCCGCAGATCGCTGCGACCTCGGCGGCATTGTCTGCGGTGACGGCGAAACCGGGCCGGACCATGCCCGCCTGCTGGGCGAACAGCCGCGCCGAGGCAGGCGATCTGGCTGTCCAGGAACTCGGCGCGGCGGCCCAGCTCACGCAGCGCGATCCGGGTGTGGTAGCCGACGACGGCGCCGGGCCGGGGCCGCAGCGACGCCAGGGCGGCGACCAGGTCAGCGGTGCCGTGCGCGGCGAACCGGACGTGCAGGTCTTCGGGGCCGGTCACGATCAGGGCCCGGGCCTGGTTGATGGCCTGGGTCCGCTCGGAGCGGGCGCTGCGCTTGGCGACCATCAGCGCCCGGACCGCCTCCACCGCGCCGTCCCGGCCTTTCGGCGCGCCGCGGGCCCTGCCGGACTGCGCCGCCCGTGCCGCGCTGACCGCGTCCAGCGGGTCGGATTTGCCCTGGCGGCGGCGGTCCTGCCGGTCCGCGCGGTCCACCTCGACGACCCGCACGCCGGCCGCTGACATGTGGCGGGCCAGGCCGGCGCCGTAGCTGCCGGTGCCCTCGATCCCGACCAGGCACACGGTCCCGAACCCGCCCAGCCAGCCCAGCAGGCCGGCGTAACCGGCCGCGCTGACCGGGAACTCCCGGACGCCGAGCAGCCCGCCGACCGGATCGAGCGCGGCAGCGACGTGCAGGTCAGCGTGGGTATCCACGCCGCCGGTAATTGCGCGAGTCTCTACAATGGCCATGCCATCTCTTTTCTCTGGTTGAAGAGGTGGCACGCACCCGCTGGCCGTCGGATCCTGTGAACCCCGGCCTCTTCCCAGGCCAGGCAGATCAGACCGGCACGCCGGTGGGTGCCTGAAAACCTGGATCCCGGCTGACAAATCGATCGCAGGACAGCCCGAAAAAGCGTCAGCCGATTAGGAGGTCAGACCGGGACCCAGGCCCCCGACCCTACGCCCGTACCACCTCAAAACCGGGGAAGCCAGGCCGGAAGCGCTTATCCACATCCTCCCTGCCGATTCCGCGTCCGGTACCCGGGCTTCGCCTACCGGGTGCGAAGAGGGAACGCACCTGCCCGCATTCCGCGTCAGGGGCTGCCGCCCATCCGGTTGACGAGCTCATCCATGTTGATGCCGTACGGTATGGCCCACTTCGCCGCTTGTTCGCTGTCCACCGGGTCGGGCAGGTCGCGCAGGGCCTCCTCGGCCATATCCGGCAATCCTGCCTTGCGCAGAACGTCAATCACGTGCTGTCTGGTGAGTTGCATCGCCACCACCGAGCTTCGACCTGTCTGCGAAATCGCCCTGCCATGCTATATAGCCCTCTGGTCAAGGCAACGCGCCCACTCCTACGGCCGGAATATAACCGGGGTAAAGTCCGCTTACGTTTCCAGTGCGGCACTCTCGCCCCGGAAGGGTGGTCGGGTTCTGATGCGGGAACTAAGCAGGCTGGCGGTGCTCGGCGCGGGCCATGTCGGGCCGGTCATCGCACGGCTGGCCATCAAGGCCGGATACCCGGTAGACATCGCCACGTCGGGCGACCCGGAAGACATCGCGCTGATCACCGAGCTCGTCATTCCCGGCGCGCAGCCGCGGTGGGCCAGTGACGCGGTGGCGGACGCGGACATCGTGGTGCTCGCGATACCGCTGCACCGCTTCCTTGGCCTCGATCCCGCGCTGCTGGACGGCAAGCTCGTCGTCGACGCGATGAACTACTGGCCGGTCAGCGACGGCGTGCTGCGCGCCTTCGAAGACGGTGGGAGCAGTGAGGTCGTGGCCCGGCGGCTGGCCGGCTCGGCCGTGGTCAAGGCGCTCAATCACATCGGCTATCACGAGCTCGAGGACCGGGCGCGGCCGGCCGGCGCCCCGGACCGCAGGGCCGCCGGCGTCGCGGGCGACGACCCCGCGGCGCTGGCCACGATCGCCGGCCTGGTCGACCGGATCGGCTACGACCCGGTTCGCCTGGAAAGCCTGCGGGCGGGCCGGGTGCTGCAGCCAGGCGGCCCGGTGTTCGGGGTCGTGCTGACCCAACCTGAGTTCGAGCAAGCCGTAGGTCAGGACGCGAGGAGCCTGCCATGACATACACCTTCGGGCTGGACACCTTCGGCGACCGCAACAGCGACGCCGACGGCGCGCCACTGTCGCACGCCCAGACCATCCGCAACGTCGTCGAGCAGGGCGTCTTCGCCGAACAGGTCGGCGTGGACTTCTTCGGGATCGGCGAGCATCACACCGAGTACTTCCCGATGCCGGCCGGCGACGTGGTGCTCGGCGCGATCGCGGCCCGCACCGGACAAATCCGCCTCGGCTCCGCCGTCACCGTGCTGAGCTCCGACGATCCGGTCCGGGTGTTCCAGCGGTACTCCACGCTGAACGCGATCTCCGGCGGCCGGGCCGAAGTCATCCTCGGCCGCGGATCGAGCATCGAATCGTTCCCGCTGTTCGGCTACGACCTGGCCGACTACGAGGACCTCTTCGAGGAGAAGGCCACGCTGTTCGCCGAACTGCTCAAGGGCGGGCTGGTCACCTGGGACGGCAAGACCCGCCCGGCCCTGCTGAACCAGGACGTGGTGCCGCACCTAGAGTCGAGCCCGTTCCCGGCGTGGATCGGGGTCGGCGGCAACCCGCAGTCGGTGATCCGCGCCGCCCGCCTCGGGTTCTCCCTCGCGCTGGCCATCATCGGCGGCCCGCCGGACCGGTTCGCCGCGTACTCGGAGCTGTTCCAGCGAGCCCTGGAGAAGTTCGGCCGCCCGCCGCTCCCGGTGCTCGTGCACTCCCCGGGCCACGTCGCGGCCACCGACGAGCAGGCGAAAGCGGAGTTCTGGCCGCGCTGGCTGGAGATCATCGCCCTGATCGCCCCGGAGCGCGGCTTCGCGCTCCCCACCGAGGAGTCCTTCAACACCGAAACCGGGCCGCACGGAGCACTGTACGTCGGCTCACCCGAAACCGTCGCGCAGAAGATCGCCACGAACCTCCGCGTCCTAGGCGCCACCCGGTTCGACCTGAAGTACGGCATGCCGGGGCTGACGCACGACCAGCTCATGACCAACATCGAGCTGTACGGCCGCCAGGTCATCCCGCGCGTGCGCGAACTGCTCAGCTAAACGCCAAGGAGCGATCGGCGGATGGCCCGGCCTCATCGGATGGCCCGGCGGTAGGCGTCTTGTGCAGGGCAATGACGTGGACGTCGATGCCAAGCGCACCCGCCTCCCTGATCACCCGGGTCACGTTCGAGCCGCCGCCGGTGAGCTGCTGCCAGCGGCTGCGCTGGCTGGACCCGATCACGATCTGGGTGATCTGGTGTTCCTGCGCGAAGGCGGCGATGGCCCGGGCGGGATCATCGCCCTGGACCTCGTGCCAGCGGGCACCGACATCGGCGGCCAGCTCTTGCAACTTCTCCACGGACCGGCGATCCCCCGGGCGGGTGGCGTCGCTGCTGGCCACGTGGACGACGTCGAGTTCTCCCTTGAGCCTGGTGGCCATCCGGGCCGCCCGGCGGAGCAGGCCGCCGGTCCCGGGAACCGCGGTGACGGCCACCATGACGCGCTCGCAAGTCTCCCACACGACCTTGGAGTCGTGCCGCCGCAGGTGCTCAAGCAGGTCCTCGTCGGTCTCGTCGGCCAGGAACCGCAGGGCGAGCTCCCGCAGAGCGGTCAGGTTGTCGATCCGGAAGAAGTTGGACAGGGCCAGCGAGAC
>Ga0302324_100027387_pt1 | contig 10859 bp, 9 predicted proteins | sample Palsa_T0_1_FD_201949 | JGI IMG/M metagenome (GOLD analysis project Ga0302324, IMG submission 201949) | Peat permafrost microbial communities from Stordalen Mire near Abisko, Sweden - Palsa_T0_1 | ecosystem: Environmental > Terrestrial > Soil > Palsa > Peat permafrost | place: Sweden: Abisko...
CGAACTTCGCGAGAAACTTGCAGTAGCTGAGGCCGATCGAGACGGTCACGCCAACTTCATGCTCTACCTTCAGTGCAAACCGGGCGAGCGCCATCGCAACCGGCAAACCCAAGGCGCGCTCGCAGCCCGAGAGGTCGAGGAAGGCTTCGTCGATCGAAAGCGGTTCGATCAGCGGCGTCAGCTCGAGCATTAACGCGCGGACACGCCCGGATGCGGCAGAATATTTCGACATCTCAGGCGGTAGAACGATCGCGTTCGGACAAAGCTTCAGCGCCTGCGCCATCGGCATCGCGGAGCGCACGCCGTAGGTTCGGGCGATGTAACAAGCCGTCGAAACGACGCCGCGCTTGACGCCGCCGCCGATGATGAGCGGTTTGTCGCGCAGTTCGGGGCGGTCGCGTTTTTCCACCGAGGCGTAGAACGCGTCGCAGTCGACGTGGGCGATCGAAAGCGCGGGATCGGCGACGCAGAGTCGCGGCGATCCGCATCGCGGACAGCGAGGCTCGCCCGCCTCGAAGCCGGACGCCAGGCAGTCTCGGCAGAAGGGGCGGGCGGTCATGGCGGTTCGGGCGGCGGCTCGCCGAGGGCGCGCCGGGCCGCCGCGATCGTTTCCGGCGCTTGCTCCTGATAGGCTGCGAACGCCAGCAGCAGCGGCTCGTCGGAGAGCAGATAGTCGAGCACCGAGGCGAGGAAAGCGGGATCTGCGGCGGCGGCCCGCAAATTTTGCGGGCCGAGGCCGGAAAGCGAGAGAAAGCGCGACAATCGGTCGGGCTCCGCCGCCAAAAAGCCCAGCGCAGCGACCGCGAGTTGCTCGGCCGTCTCTTGTAAGGCAGTTGTCGATGGCGACTCATTACCGCGATTCTTCATTCGTCAACGTCTCTCGACTAGTTTGGCGGGGGGCCAAGGCTTATGTCGCCGCTGGGCTCGCGACGGATCGGCCAATGACCAAGACAGTTCTCATCGTAGAGGACAACGAGCTCAACATGAAGCTCTTCAACGATCTGTTGGAGACGCGGGGATGTCGGATCGTTCAAACTCGCAACGGCGTCGAGGCGGTCAGGCTCGCCCGCGAGACCAGGCCCGACCTCATCCTCATGGACATCCAATTGCCCGAGGTTTCCGGCCTCGAGGTGACGCAATGGTTGAAGGATGATGAATCGCTTCGCTCGATTCCGGTGGTAGCCGTTACCGCTTTCGCAATGAAGGGGGACGAAGAGAAGATCCTGCAGGGCGGCTGCGAGGCCTACCTGTCGAAGCCGATCTCCGTCGCCAAGTTCTTCGAAACGGTCGACCACTTCCTCGGAGCCCCTAAGCGATGACCGCTCGCGTCCTCGTTGTCGACGATAATCCCGCCAACCGAAAGCTGCTAGAAGTCCGGCTAAACAACGAATACTTCGAGGTTCTCGCGGCGTCGAACGGCCCGGATGCGATCGCCATCTGCGAGAAGGCGCTTTGCGACATCGTGCTGCTCGACGTGATGATGCCGGACATGGACGGTTTTGAGGTCTGCCGGCGGCTGAAGAGCCACGTCGCGACCGCGCATGTGCCGATCATCATGGTGACGGCGCTCGACCAGCCCGCCGATCGCGTGCGCGGCCTGGAGGCCGGCGCAGACGATTTTCTGACCAAGCCGATCGACGAGATGCACTTGATCGCCCGCGTGCGCTCGCTTTCGCGGCTTAAGGTGACGATCGACGAATTGCGCAACCGCGCCAATACGACCGTCGCGCTCGGCATGATCGCGCCGTTCGCCATCCCGAGCGCGGAGGACGGCCGGCGCGGACGGTTGCTGATCGTCGACGACCGCAAGAATTCCGCCGAGCGTCTGTCGCACGCGCTGACCGCCCATCACGCCGTGGTCGTGGAGCCGGACGCGCAAGAGGCGATGTTCAAGGCGGCGGAGGATCACGTCGATGTCCTCATCATCAGCCTGGGGCTCGCCGGCTACGATTCGCTGCGGCTTTGCGGCCAGATTCGCGCGGTCGAGCGCACGCGCAACCTGCCGATCCTGCTGATCGCCGACGTCGAGGACCGCGCGCGAGTGCTGCGCGGGCTGGAGCTCGGCGTCAACGATTGGCTGAGCCGCCCGGTCGACCGCAACGAACTGTTGGCGCGCGTGCGCACGCAAATGCGGCAGAAGCGCTACGCCGATTCGCTGCGCGAGAAGGTGCAGCAATCGATCGAACTGGCCTTGTTCGATCCGCTGACCGGCCTCAACAATCGCCGGTTTCTGGAGAACCATCTTTCGACGATGATCGAGAACGCGCGCATCCGGCGCTCGCCGCTGACCTTGATGATCCTCGACATCGACCATTTCAAGCGGGTCAACGACACCTATGGCCATGATTGCGGCGACGAGGTGCTGAAGGGTTTTGCCGACCGTTTGCGCGGCATCATCCGCGGCGGCGATTTGCTGTGTCGGCTTGGCGGCGAGGAGTTCGTCATCGTGATGCCCGGCGTCGACGTTCACGCCGCCGCGCGCATCGCCGAGCGCGCGCGGCTGGCGATCGGGCAGGAGGCGTTCGTCATGCCGGCCGGCGGCGAGAAGATCGTCATCACGGCGTCGATCGGTCTGGCGGAGCGGCGCGACGACACCGACCCGCACCAGCTCTATCGCCGAGCGGACCAGGCGCTCTATCGCTCGAAGTCAGAAGGGCGAGACCGGGTGACGGCGGACGCGGCGTAGGGCTACCGCTGGCGACGCGTCCGACGGTGGACGCTCGCTGGTAGACCCGACCCGACGATCTCTCAAAAGAGGATCGTTTGGAGGGATTCGCCCGCGGCTGGTTTCGCTGCATGGTGGTCGCTCTCGCTCCCGCACGTTTTCTGTTAGGCTGGATTGGTATTCCTGCAACTGGCGAGCACGGGTCCCCATGCGGCGACGAGCGTTTCTTGCAGGCATAAGCGCGAGTTGGCTTTCGCCGGGGGGCGCCAGCGGCCAGGGGCGCGATCGTCCGCGTCGCATCGGCGCCCTCATGAACTTTCGCGAGCAAGACCAGGAAGCGCACGCCAGAATCGCCGCATTTCTCAACGCGTTGCAAAAGCTTGGGTGGTCCGCAGGCGACAACCTGCTTGTAGAAATTCGGTGGTCCGGAGATGATCCCGACCTGTCTCGCAAGTATGCCGAGGAATTGGTCAAGACGAACCCCGAGGTCATCATGGCGTCGGCCTCGCCCAACGCCGCCGCATTGAAGCGACTGACGCAATCTATTCCGATCATCTTCGTCAATCTGATCGACCCCATCGGGTCGGGCATGGTCGCGAGCATGGCGCAACCCGGTGGAAATCTTACCGGCTTCACGGCCTTCGAATACAACCTTGCCGGCAAATGGCTGGAGTTGCTCAAGGAGTTTGCGCCGGGCGTGACCGAGGTCACCGTAATCGAAGACCCGTCTTACGCTTCAGGGATTGGCCAATTCGCGGCGATACAGGCCTTTGGCGCATCTTCGAATCTTGACTTCAGGGTCATCGACCCACGTGACCGGAGCGCAATCGCCGCCGATATGTCCGCGCTTGCAGGTCGACCCCACGTCGGGATTATCGTGACCGGGAGCACGTCGGCGGGGGCGCAACGCGATTTGATCATTGCGCTCGCCCTTCAATACCGGGTGGCGACGATCTATTCGTTTCCCTTTTTTGCGCAGTCTGGAGGCCTTGTGGCGTATGGCCCCGACACGATTGAGGGCTATTCGCGGGCCGCAGAATATATCGACCGGGTGCTGCGGGGCGCGCGCCCTCAGGACCTGCCCGTACAGGCCCCAAACCATTACAAACTTGTCGTAAACATGCGAACGGCCAAAGCCATCGGACTCGATGTGCCTCCGGCTGTGCTGGCCCGCGCCGACGAGATTATTGAATAGAGTTAGGGGCGGCTGCTCATGACGAGAGCGGCGCGGTTTCCAGCTTCGCCTCCCGACGTCGGGCAGCGCCGTTGGTGACTTCGCCCCTGTGATGCACGCGCCCTCAGGCGCCGCCTGTCGACCCGTCCTCGGCGGGCGTCTCGAATTCGACGCCCTCGTAAAGTTCGGCAAGCGGGAAATCGAGGCCGATCTCGGGCAGGGCGAGGGACGAGTCGGCTAAGAGAATCTCATGCGTCCAGCTTTCGCCGGCGCGGGCGTAGACGACGGCGGCGGCGCTGTCTTGCTCCAGCATCACATAGCGCCTGACAGACGGCGTCGCCTCGTACTCGCGCGCTTTGACAATGCGGTCCGTATCGGTCGTGCTAGGGCTCAGGACTTCGAACACGACGGTCGGATGCTCGACGTGCTTTGCCTTGGAGGCCACAGGCGCGCAGACGACAATACCGTCCGGATAACGGACGGTTCCCTCGGCCGTCAAGAATTTCAGGTCGCTGCCAAAGAACTGACACGGGCGGCCACGCAACCGCGGGTGCAACGCGACGGCCAGGTTGCGCTGTATGGCGGCGTGCGCCGCCGTTCCGCCCGCCATGGCGATCACGCGCAAACCGTCAAATTCGTGGCGCAACTCCTGCCGCTCCTCCCATGCGAGGAACTCGGAGAGCGTCGTCGGTTTGCGGACAGCGACGTTCATGAGCGGTTCTCTACCACATTTCGCGGCGGCCCGCGACGCACGCCTGTAGCCACGGGGTCTGACCGCCGCTCTAACCAAATCGCTGAGCTATTGGGGGAGCGCCTCGACGGCGAATGCGCGAAATTTGGCGTACTTATCGCCAACCTTTCGGGCCTCCTTATACTGCGCCGAATTACGCCAATTCTGAACCGCTTCCAAACTATCGAACTGGTTGATGACTACACGCGTTTGCGGCGGCGCTCCGTCCAAGCCAACTATGTTTTGCCCTGCAGCGAGGAGATGTCCGCCGGCGGCCCTGATCGAAGCCTGCGCCAGCGGCACGTACTCTTTCTGATAAGCGTCCAAATTCGTGATTCCGATCTCAGTGACGACGTAGGCAGGCGGCTTGGTCTGTGCACGGAGGCCTTGAACCGAAAAGGCTCCAATGGCGACCCCCGGCAACAATGCCAACGCGACGATGAAAAGCGCTTTCATGGCGTTCCTCCCCATTGCCGATGACAACCCAAAAGCATCATACCTTGGTGCAGCGTACCTCACCATATCACGGCGCGGCCTGGCCCGCGCGGTGGTTTGAGTTGCTGTCTCGATTCCCGCCAGCCGCCGCCAGTTCACTCGCCCCCGTCCCCGCATGCGGGGGATAGAAACCCGGCAGCGCGACGCCCTTGGCGACTTCGCCCCTGTGATACACGGGCCTTCACGCGCCGCCGGACAACCCGTCCTCGCCGGGCGTCTCGAACTCGACGCCCTCGTAGAGTTCGGCGAGAGCGAAATCGACGCCGATCTCGGGCAGGGCGAGGGACGACTCCTCCAAGAGAATGTCATGCGTCCAGCTTTCGCCGGCGCGGGCGTAGACGACGGCGGCGGCGCTGTCCTGCTCCAGCATCACGTAACGCCTGACCGATGGCGTCGCCTCGTACTCGCGCGCTTTGACAATGCGGTCCGTATCGGTCGTGCTAGGGCTCAGGATCTCGAAAACGATGGTCGGATTCTCGACAAGCCGTGCCTTGGGGGCTACGGGCGCGCAGACGACCATGCCGTCAGGGTAGCGAACAGTCCCCTCTGCCGTCAGGAATTTCAGGTCGCTGCCGTGAAAGCGACAAGGTCCGCCGCGCAGCCGGGGGATCAGGGCCGCGGCGAGATTGCCTTGGATAGCGGAATGGGCGGCCGTCCCGCCCGCCATGGCGATCACGCGCAAACCGTCGAATTCGTGGCGCAACTCCTGCTGCTCTTCCCACGCGAGGAACTCGGCGAGCGTCATCGGTTTGCGGACGGCGACGTTCATACGCGGTCCCTTAGCACATTTTGCGGCGCGCCGCGCATGCCCTGTTTGGACGACCAACGGCCACGCAAGGCTTCGGCAAAAGCAGCAAATTTTTCGAGATTCGACTAGCGAATTTCAACATCGAAAGGCGGAGGAGTTGTTACCCGGGCCGAGGCGCTGCCTTCCCCCGCTCCCGCTCAAACCTCGCCCGAGTCTCCGCGTTGGGCGGATAGAGGCCGGGCAGCGGCAAGCCCTTTTCGACCTCGTCCATGATCCATTCCTCCAACCGCTCCTGCTCAGCGGCGAGCGCTGCGATTTCCTCGGCGAGAGCGGCGGGGATGACGACGGCGCCGTCGGCGTCGGCGACGATGATGTCGTCGGGAAAGATCGCCACGCCGCCGCAGCCGATCGGCTGATTCCAACCGGTGAAGATGAGGCCGGCGACGGAGGGCGGCGCGGCGGTCCCCTTCGCCCAGACCGGCAGTCCGGTGGCGCGCACGCCCGCGATGTCGCGAACGACGCCGTCGGTCACCAGCCCGCCGAGCCCGCGCTTGACCATGCGGGCCGTGAGAATGTCGCCGAAGATGCCGGCGTCGGTGATCCCGAGCGCGGCGGCGACGACGATGGCGCCTTGCGGCGCCGCCTCGATCGCCGCGCGGGTGGAGGTCGGCGAAGCCCACGCTTCGGGCACGGCGAGATCTTCACGGGCGGGGATGAAGTTGAGCGTGAAAGCTCTGCCGACGACGCGGGTAGGCTCGTGAGCGAGCGGCGCGGCGCCGCGAATCCAGACGTTGCGGAGGCCTTTCTTCAGGAGGACCGTCGTGAGGGTTGGGGTCGAGACGGACGCGAGGGTCTTTGTGAGATGAGGCTCGGTCACGGGAGCTCCGGGGGTTGGCGCTAGAGGTAGGACGCTTTGCTTCCCGTGTCGAGATTTCGCGGGCATTTCGCCGCCAGGCGCCTGGATTGGACCAGACATCGCGCGTGCCTGTCATTCCCGCGAAAGCGGGAATGACCGCATGGAGGCTCGACGAACATCGCGCGATTAAATAATAATGGTTTGACAAACCGGGCGAAGGTCATGACGGGACGCGGCAGCAACTCGGTTCAACTCAGACACTACAACGAGCGCGTCGTCCTCAACGCTCTGCGCCGCTTCGGGCAGGCCTCGAAGGCCGAGATCGCGCGCTTCGCGCGTCTCACGCCGCCCGCGGTCGCGACCATCGTCGGGGCGCTCGAGCAAGGCGGATATGTCAAGGGCGGCGGCCGGCGTTTTGGCGGCAAAGGGCAGCCGTCGGCGATGTATGAGCTGTCGCCGAACGGGGCGTATTCGATCGGTTTGCACTTTGGCCGCCGCGCGCTGGACGCGGTCTTGATCGATTTTTGCGGCCAGCTGCAAGCCTATGAGACCCACGATCACGACTACCCCGATCCCGCCGTCATTCGACGAACCGCCAATGCGATCCTCAGGCGCTTCAGAAAGAGCGTCGGTCCAGAGGCGTCGCGTTTGATTGGGATCGGCGTATCGGCCCCTTATTTCATCGGCGGTTGGGATCGCGAACTCGGCTTTCCCCCGGAGGTCGCCGCGGCCTGGAAGCCGATCGACATCGCCTCGGGCTTTCTGGATTCGGGCGGACTGCCTGTGCACGTGGAAAACGACGCCTCCTCCGCCGCGGTGGCCGAACTCGTTCAAGGCGTCGGCACACGTTATCAGGATTTCCTGCATATTTCACTGACGACCTTCGTCGGCGCGGGGCTTGTGCTCGACGGCACGTTGCAGACCGGGCCGCACGGCAACACCGCGGCGTTCGGCCCGTTTCCGGTCACCCCGTCGTCGCTCGCGTCGGTGGCGAAGCCCTCGGGACCGTTCGACGTCCTGCTGCATCGCGCGTCGATCTATACGCTGATCAATCATCTACGGTTCGGCGGCGTAGAGATCAAACGCGTGCGCGATCTGGATCCGCTGCCTCCGCGAGCCGCAAATCTCGTTTCGGAATGGCAGGACGATTGCGCGGCGGCGCTCGCTCAGGCGATCATCGGGGCGATCGCGATCGTCGACGTCGAGGCGGTGGTGATTGACGGCCTGCTTCCGCGCGCGTTGTTGCTCGATACGGTGGCGCGGGTCAGCGCCCAATTCTCGAACCTCGCGCCCAGGGGGTTGATTGTTCCGGAGATCCTCCCCGGCTCGCTGGGGCCCCGCGCGTCGGCGATCGGCGCGAGTTTGTTGCCAATCTACTCGATGTTTGGTCCCGACAAAGGCGTACTGATGAAAAAGGGGCGAGAAAAGAAACCGCTGATGGTCGGCTCGATTTTCTAGCCGAGCGCGATGCGGACAGAGTGTGAATAGAAATTAACCAAGAGCCGTCCGCTGTGCTTTTCCGAATTAGGCCCGCCCCAGACATCGGATCGGCCGCAAAAATTCCTATCATATGGCCTTGAGGCTCTTGACGCGCGCAAATGCTTTTTGCGATTCGGTCTGCTAAAGCCGTAGCCCTGCCCGCGGAATGCCCGTGATTCGCTTGTGAATGCTGGGAAAAGCCGGGGCTGAAGTCTGGCTGACGATCGATCCGTTGCGTTAGGTGTTGCGTTCGTCGCGCCGCGTGATCTCCGCGTTTCTCCGATGTTGTCGTTTTGGTCGACGTTCTGCGTTGCGGCGCGGGACAGTCGAAGGGGCTCGCCATGACCACTTTTACTTGGACCGGAACCGGAAGCGACGACGATTGGTCGAATGCCGGCAATTGGACGCCGTCCGGCGGCCCGCCGGGCGCTCTCGACAACGCCGACATCGCCATCGCTGCGACGATCAACGCCGGCAGCGGCGCCAATCATGCGACCGTTGCGGACGCCGATTTTTCAGACGACGATTTTCTAAACGGCACGCTGCAGACGACCGTCAGCCTCACGGTCGCCGGGGACGCGGCGAGCTTGATGGTAAACGCCGGCGCCGCCCTTCAAGCCTCCAATGTCGATCCCGGCACGGCTTCCCTCTCGATCGACAACAACGGCCAAGTCGACGACACCGGCCAAATCAACGAGACGCTGGGCGGCGTCGAGGTCGGCTCTGCAGGCTACGGCACGCTGAGCATATACGATGACGGCGTCGCCACGTTCGACAATACGACGAACGCCGCCCTCATCTTGGGCCAATCTGTGAACGGCAACGGAAACGTGTATGTTACAGGCGCCGGGTCGACGCTGACGATCAACGACAGCGGCGTTATTGACGGCTATGCGGGCCAAGGCGCCCTGGACGTCTTCACGGGCGGCCTGGTCACTGTGGATGATGGAATTTCCCTTGGCTCGCAGGCCGACTCCGACGGTCAGATATTCGTCGACTTCGACAACGCAGAGATTTCGGTAACCGCAGGCGCCTTCGACGTCGGGGTCGGCGGCCTGGGCGGCGTAACTATCGGTAACGGCGGCTTGGTTGACGATCAATCGAGTCTCGGCGTCGACGTCGGTTCTCTAAAGGGTTCTTCCGGCACTCTCAACGATTCTGGAGACTTCACCGTCGCGAACGGAGTGGTCGTCGGCGACGGGGGGCAAGGAGGACTGGAAGTCGAGTCGGGCGGCGCAGCCACGATCGGCTCGCTCGACATCGCGGCCCAGGCCGGTTCGATTGGCACAGTCACCGCCGCGAATACGGGCTCTACGCTCGACGCCAAAGCTGTCGTGATCGGCGGAACGCCGACCGCCGCCGGCGGCGCCGGAAGCCTGACCGCCAACACGGGTGGAAGCGTCGATGTCCAATCGGTGCTGATGTGGAACGGGACAATCAACGTCGACAGCCAGAGCCTGGTGTCGATCGGCGCCGGTTTGGCGACGGTTACTACGGGCGTCGATGTGCAGTCGGGCGCCTTTCTCAGCGGTTATGGGTCCATTACCGGTTCAGTCACGAACAACGGCGAGATCACCGCTTCCGCGGGCGTGCTGAAGTTGGATGACGCTGTCTCCGGCGGCGGGAGCGAACGGATCGACACCGGCGCGACTCTCGCGTTTGCCTCGAGCGTCACGGCGGGTCAGACGGTGTTCTTCGCCAGTGGCGGCGGCTCGAATTGGGGATCGCTCGATCTCAGCGGCGAAGGAACCGGCTTGATCTTTGCCGCGCCGATTTCGGGATTCGCCGGCGCGGACGGTACGGCTTCGACCAGCGACGTCATCGAGGTTGCAGGGTCGGGCGGGACGGACCATGTCGCCTGGACGCAAAACACAGCGTCGCAGGGAACGCTGCAAGTCGAAAATTCCAGCGATGGCGTGTTGGAGACGCTGACCCTCGACGGAAGCTACAACCAGAACCAATTCACGATGGCGGATCCGGCCGCAGTCGGTCAAATAACCTATACCGCTTGCTACGCCCGAGGGACGCGTATCCTCGTCGATCGCGGCGAGATCGCAGTTGAGGATTTGCGCATCGGCGACCTCGCCGTCACGCCTTCCGGCGGCTTGCGTCCGGTGGTCTGGCTCGGGCATCGTCGTATCGACATCTCCCGCCATCGCGATCCCGCCGCCGTGCGGCCGGTGCGGGTTTCAGGGAACGCTTTCGGCGAGGGATTGCCGCGGCGCGATCTCTGGCTTTCGCCCGGCCATAACGTGGCCTCGGAAGGCGCGCTGATGCCGATCTCCTGTTTGATCAACGGGCGCTCGGTTGCTCAGATCAACCAGGAAACGGTTGAATATTGGCACGTCGAACTCGACGCGCACGATATTTTGCTCGCCGAAGGGCTAGCGGCGGAATCCTATCTCGACTGCGGCAATCGGACGGCTTTCGCCAACGGCGGCGCCTTTGTTGAGGCGCATCCCGACTTCCGACCCAAGAACTGGACCGCGACGTGTCTGCCGCTGGTGAGCGGAGGGCCGGAGGTTGCGCGGACGAAGGCGCGGTTGCTGGCGCGGCTGGCCGAGGAGGGGCAGCGGATCGATCACGAGGCGGACGCGCATATTGTCGTCGACGGCGTGCGGATCGAGCCGATCCGTCTCTCGGAATGGCGGCTCGCTTTCACGCTGCCCGCAGGGAGCCGCGAGATCGCGCTGCGCTCGAATGTGTTCATCC
>Ga0302324_100027388_pt1 | contig 10859 bp, 6 predicted proteins | sample Palsa_T0_1_FD_201949 | JGI IMG/M metagenome (GOLD analysis project Ga0302324, IMG submission 201949) | Peat permafrost microbial communities from Stordalen Mire near Abisko, Sweden - Palsa_T0_1 | ecosystem: Environmental > Terrestrial > Soil > Palsa > Peat permafrost | place: Sweden: Abisko...
GATTCGTCGAGATCTGCGCGAATTGGCGAGTTCGGGAAAGATCCAACGGGTACACGGCGGCGCCCTGCCTCGCCGTGCCGAGGCCGTTCCTTTCGTGTCTCGCCAACAAATCGACATGGAGAGCAAGCTCGGAATTGCTCGAGCGGCGGCCGACATGATCCGCGACGGTCACGTGGTGCTGATTGATGGAGGTACCACTAATCTAAGAATTGCCTCCTACCTTTCAAGAGAGCGTTCGGCGACGATTGTTACCAACAGCCCGCCGCTTGCGCTGGCGTTGGCGGATCATCCGAAGTTGAGCGTGCTGATGCTCGGAGGAAATTTTCTTAAAGAGGATCGGGTCACGACAGGCATCGAGACCATTCGTCGAGTCGAATCCATTCGCGCTGATCTATGTTTTCTCGGAATGTGCAGTTTGCACCCGAAGGTTGGAATAACCGTCGGCGACCGAGAACAAGCGTACGTGAAGCAAGCGATGATAGGGGCTTCAACGGAAGTGGTTGGCCTGATTTCACTTGGTAAAATGGGGACATCTCTGCCTTACCTGGTCGGTCCTGCTTCCCGACTGACACGTTTGATCACCGATGCATCAGACGAAGATGTCCTGAATCCCTACCGCTCCCAAGGCATAGAAGTCACAAGTACGTAAACTGAAGATCCGGGAAAAGTGCGGCACGCAATACGAAGATTTCTTAGAGACTTAGGGGATGTCTGACCCCACACTTGGACTCGACTAAATGAACAATCGCAATCGTGGCTCCTTTTTTCTCCTCTCGCTCCTTGCAGTCATCGGAATCATCCCCGGAGCAAGTTCACTCGCAGCCCAAGACACGGACCGGCCGTGGATGAATCCCAAACTTTCACCAGAAGAGCGTGCCGAGCTAGTTCTGAAGCAGATGACGCTCGACGAGAAGTTGGCGCTCCTGCATGGCAATGGCATGGCCAATAATCCGATGTGGACGATGCCGCTTACCCCGCTCACAAACGGCGGTGCCGGTTATGTGGAGGGCATCAAGCGCCTTGGGATTCCCCCTCTGGTGATTTCGGACGCCGCATACGGAGTGCGGGACAGCGGAGTGAATGGACGGTATGCAACCGCAATGCCTTCCAACCTAGGAGCGGCATCCGGCTGGGACCTGGAATCCGCTTGTGCATATGGTGAAGTGATTGGGCGTGAACTTCGAGCGCAGGGCTTCAATATGACGCTTGGCGGCGGCGTGAACCTGACTCGCGAGCCTCGGAACGGTCGCACGTTTGAGTATGCCGGCGAAGATCCACTGCTTGCTGGCACCTTAGACGGAAACATGATGAAGTGCGAACAGGCACAACACGTCGTCGGCGACATCAAGCACTATGCGCTGAATGACCAGGAGACCGGACGCAACTTCGTCAATTCCATCATTTCGAAACGGGCCATGCAGGAGTCCGATCTTCTCACTTTTCACATTGCCATCTCCATAGCAAATCCAGGCGCGGTAATGTGCTCTTACAACCGGATCAACGGCGATTTCGGTTGCGAGAACTCATACACCTTGAGGGACGTGCTAAAGAGAGATTGGGGATTCAAAGGCTTTGTGATCTCGGACTGGGCCGGGACCCACAGCACGGAAAAGGCATCTGCAGCCGGTTTGGATCAGGAAGAGCCGATGGCCGACTACTTTGGTCCGAAATTGAAAGAAGCGATCGATGCAGGAAGCGTACCGCTGTCAGAGATTGACGATCATGCAAGACGAGTACTCTATGCGGAGTTTCTATCGGGAGTGGTTGATGATCCCCCTCGCAAAAGCGTCGTCGATGCCGAGAATGGGTTGGAAGTTGCGCAACGAGCAGAAGAGAAAAGTATTGTTCTCCTGAAGAACAGTCAAGCGATGCTCCCAATCGATCCGTCCGACGCTCGCAGCATTGCGATAATCGGAGGCCATGCTGATGTCGGCATGCTTTCCGGCGGCGGTTCGGCGCAAGTGGACCCGCCGGGCGGCAACGCTATCATGCCTCCGGGCAAAGGTGAAACACACTGGCAGGATCACATCTGGTTTCCGACCTCTCCACTGAAAGCTCTCCGAGCGAAACTGCCGAATACCAAAATCAGATTCGATTCCGGAGCTGACTTGAACTCCGCGGTAAATCTCGCCAAGAGTTCAGATCTTGTAATCGTCTTTGCCTATCAGTGGATATCCGAAGACATGGACCTGCCGAGTCTTTCTCTTCCTGACAAGCAGGATGCTCTGATCGAGCAAGTCGCAACGGCAAATCCGCGCACGATCGTTGTCCTTGAAACCGGTACGGCCGTCACCATGCCATGGCTCGACAAAGTTGCAGCAGTAGTCGAGGCATGGTACGCAGGCAGTGCCGGACACAAGGCATTGGCGAATATTCTCGTTGGGGACGTTAATCCAACAGGCAAATTGGCCATCACTTTCCCGAAGAGCGAGACGGATCTGCCACATCCCGTCCTTTCACGATTGCCACCTCGGGATCAAGCCTTGAGTTATGCAGTTCGCTACGATGAAGGTCCCGAAGTTGGCTACAAGTGGTATGAAACGCAGCATAAACAACCATTATTTGCGTTTGGGTTCGGCTTGTCCTACACGACCTACGCATATTCCGATCTGAGCGTCGACTCAAGCGTGAAGACTGCGCGCTTCACCGTCAAGAACACAGGTACGCGGGCAGGGACTGAGATCGCGGAAGTGTACGCACGCCTTCCGAAAAGCGCAGACGAATCCTTCAAACGGCTGGTGGGGTGGAAGAGAGTCGCGCTTGTGCCCGGTGAATCACAGACGGTTACGGTGGCAATCGATCCGCAAGTCTTGCAGACTTTCGACGAAGCGTCTGACCGTTGGAACCTCGCACTGGGCAACTACGAAGTCTTTGTTGGGGCGTCCTCGGACAACACACCCCTTACCGCGAGTCTCTCGGTTCGTTGAAGTACTTCACGCCACAGATAAGCGTTCGACTTTTTTAGCTAAGGAATTTTCATGCTTGAATCCACCAACCGGCAAGGAACTAGAGCTGCTCGGACCTTTCATAAAGTCGTCTGCTTCGCAGAAACGGTTTTGGCGTTGGGAATGATGGTGACAGTCTCGCTCAGCGCCCAACAGAGTGCACCGTCAGCGACGACGTGGACCGGGGTTGTGCGCACGGCCGCTGGGCAAACGGTAGCCGGAGCGAAAGTTACGGTCATCACGACGCAGGGGAAACAGCAAACGGCGGTCACAGTAGCCGACGGAAACTTCGTGATTGAGGCGGTTGCAGAAGGGCCGCATACGGTCACCGTGGAACTGCCGGGTTTGCATCCGACCGCACCAATAGCAGTGAGCGTTACGGGTGCCAGGGTTATGCTGACGGTATCCGATCAAAACACTCTGTCAGTTGCGACTCAGCAAACCAATGCAGCAGAAGGTTCAACTGGAATTGCCGGAGCGAGCGGAGAAAAACTCTCCAACCAAAAGGTAAACGAATTACCGTTGAACGGACGTGACTTCAGCACGCTTCTGTTGTTGGCAGCGGGCACGATGACAGACGTGAACGGGCAGACAAATTTCACCCAGCAGTTCGCCATCAACGGACAGCGCGGCGTCGAGGCTGTGTTCGCGATGGACGGTGCCGATGTGAGCGATCCAGAGATGGGCGGGAGCACGTTCACGAATTTCGACGTGGACGCGATTCAGGAACTGCAATCAAGCTCAGGCTGGATGCCGGCGGACATCGGGCGCGGCGCGGCAGGTTTCACCAACATCGTGACACGGTCCGGGAAAAGCGGTTTTCACGGGTCATTCTTCGAGTTTTTGAGGAACTCTGCCCTCGATGCGCGGAATTATTTCGATCACCCGTCGATTGCGGACCCGGGCCGAATCCCTCCGTTCCGGCGGAGCGAGTTTGGATTCACGAACGGCGGCCCAGTCGTGTTGCCGAACGTGTATGACGGACGCGACCGCACGTTCTATTTTGTGCAGTACCAGGGATTCAGGCAGGTCCTTGGAACAACTCAGGTTCTGGCCGTTCCAACGGGAGCCGAGCGGGCTGGCCAGGACGTGGTGACGTACCCGGACGGCAGCACGGACACGCTGCAGGTACCGGTGAATCCGGCAATTGCGACAGCGCTGGCCCGCTATCCCCTACCGAACAATCCAACCGGCGCGTATGGTGCCCGAACCTATGCTGCGCCTTCAAACGTAAACACGGATACGGATCAGTTTTCCATCCGCATCGATCAGAAAGTTGGCCCAAAAGGACAATTGTTTGGTCGATTCAATTACGACAATCTGACGGGACCGACAACAAATCCAGATCAGACGCTGCTCGATTCGAGCTTCGGTGTGCAGTATGTGGATCGGCAGCGGAACGGGGTCATCACTTACACGCGCACCGTGTCTCCGCACCTTCTCTGGTCGACGTCGGTGAGTCTCACGCGAACGACGCCTTCGTTTGTGACGCCGAACCACACCGATCCGGCTTTGAAGTTCATCGATGGCCTCTATGAGGCGTTCAATGGAGCGGCGGGCTCGGTGATGTCGGCGTTCGGGAATTTGTTCCAGGGACACTTGAATGCTTCCTGGACGACAGCGCGACACGTCGTGAAGTGGGGCGCGGAGGCACGCCTTAACCGGGACACGACATACTTCGGTATCAGCCCCAACGGCGAGTACGATTTTGGGGGTGGGACGGTTTATTCTCCGGTGTTTATTGCTTCCGCTAGCGGACAGCACAACGTGCAAGTCGGCGATCCGCTGCCTGACACGCTGAGCAGCCTGCTGATCGGATATCCCTATGGTTACACGGTTGCAGTGGCACCCCCTTATTCGTCGAACGGCGCGCACATTGGGCCCGCGGCAATCAACCGGAATGATGTGAACGCCTACGTCGAGGACACATGGAAAATCAATCCACAATGGAGGCTCGACTATGGGCTGCGATATGAGATCTACACGCCGATTTCGGAGCGGGCGTACCGGACGTCGAGTTTTCTGAATTCGTTCCCACCCACGGGCGTTGGCCAGGAATACTTGATCAATCCGCAGCCTACTTATCAGACCAATTGGAACGGCTGGGGGCCGCGTTTGCAGGTGGGCTGGAATGCGCCGCAGGCGGTGCATGTGCACATGGGCGGGGCGATCACAGTGATTCCGCCCAATATCTGGCAGGACAATCTTCTGACAGGGTCAACGCCTTACGTTGTTTATCCGCGCGTCAATGCAGCGCAAAATGGGGAGATTTCCTACGGGTTCCAAATCACACCGGACGAGTTGCCAGAGGTTTACAACACAGGGGGCATGAACGTGTTGGCCAGCGGCGATCCGAGAAAAGTGCCGGCGAACACGGTGATGGACGTGAATAGATACCAACAGGATTTGGCAGCGCTGGCGCCAAGTCATCAGCTCTCGCTGCTGAGTCTCGCCGGGATCGACCGACGCTTCGGCAATGCTTATTTGCAGACTTGGACGCTGGGGCTGGAACGGGCTTTCGGCGGCCTCACGGTCGATGTCGCGTATGTCGGAACATCGGCGTTCCGACTTCCCAGAATGTCATATCCAAACGCGTATCCGGGAGCAGATCCGGAATTTGCGCGGTTTATAAACTTCGACGGTAGTGGCGCGGTGACGGGTGGTTTCGGATTCGAGTCTGTGATGACAGCGACGTCGCACTCGTCGTACAACGCCTTGCAGACCTCGTTATCGGGAAACGTCGGGCACGGCGGTCCGTCATTGCAAGCAGGCTACACCTGGGGCAAATCGCTGGATGATGTCAGCGGCATCCTGGGAGGAACAGGATCCACCGGGGCTGTGACGCTGTTTAGTCCGCAAAACCCGTTGGATACACAAGCGGAACGAGGGCCGTCAAGCTTTGATGTGACAGACGCCTTCACGTTGAGCGCGGCCCAGGATTTGCATTTCGAGCATTTCGGACTTCAGTCGGATCGAATCCAACTGGTGACGAAAGGCTGGGAGTTGCTGAGCATCTCGACGATCACCAGTGGTTCGCCGTTTACGGTGTATTCGGGGATCCAGCAAACGGGTGCGGGAACGATTGGCGCGGACCGACCGGACCAGATCGGAATACCGGACCTATCGAGCGCTGGCAGCTCAACCCGATCGCGCGACGATTATTTTGGGCGGGGCGCAAACAACGCAAGTTTCTTTTCCATTCCCATCGGTATCCAGGGCGGGACCGGACCAAACTCCGGGCTCTTTGGAACGCTCGGCCGTAATACATTTCGCGGCCCGGCATATTATGATTTCGATTTTGCGCTCATTAAGACGACTCCGATTGGCCACCGGGAGTTCTTTAATCTGTTTAATATCGTCAACATGGGGCTGCCTGCCAATATCATCGAGGGTACAGGATTTGGCATGATCAGCAAGACGGCGGGAACTTCGCGGCAAGTTCAGTTTTCGCTAAAGCTCATCTACTGAGGCGCGTCAAGCAGTGACTCAGGTTTGCGGGACGGCATGTTACTCGAAAGTGACGCATCGCCGCTAGCTAAGCCGGATAGATCGCGAGAAACGGGCTAAGCAAGAATCATTTCCGGGACAGAAGTCGGCTTGTAGGAAGTTTCACCACATAGGTAACGATAAACGCGCTTGTGGTCATTGACGCTCATACCATGAGAAAAGGAAATTGATGTGGGCGCGACGACACGGATCGAACCTGGAAGGGGCGTTGCGCCGGGCAGTCGCGGCACACGGAGGGCCCCGCTGACGCCCGCGATTGACAATGTTTTCATAGATGCGATTCTCACTCGCCTGCTGCGAGAACTCGTCTCGGTCGGCAGAGCGGGCTTCACTTTCGACTCCCCAGCTAAGCCAGGAAAGGAACTGTTCCTTCTCCCCTTTGATCAGCACGGGGGCACGTCCGATACCGAGGGCACGGATAATCGCTTTATGGGTTTCCAGTTTCAGAAGGAAATGGCAGAAGCAATTCCGGGAGCTCGTTGGGTTGCGGTGCCAGAAGCAGGCGCTGTTCGTTGATGCGCCAGAGAACCTCGACGATCAGCTGGCCCCAGTTGTTGAAAGCGGCTCGCAGCGTGGCCAATGAGATCGTTCTGATCATTGCGGACGCGCACGCGGCCTGAAAAAGGCTAGAGCGGTCTGCTCTTCTGATCAGGCAAGTCTAATTTGATCTTTCCGGCCCGTTCGCCCGCCTTTTTCTCTTCGCTATGGGCTCGACCAGTACTGGTTGCGGAACAATCGGGGCGAGCGCGAAGGTGAATTCGTGACACCTTCGACGTGCGTTGGAGGCTCCCGCGTGGTGCTGGAGAAGGTTGATCAGCCGTGTCAGGAGTTTGTTAGCTTCCTGAAGTTCTTGGTCTGATAACCATCCCTTCCAACGCGCCACCCAGAGGTTTCGCTGAGGGCCATCGATTGTAGCCACATCTCGATGACAGGCACGCACGAAGCCGCGAGCCGCACTGCGCAGCCGCGTGCGGGCCAACGCAATGACTGCTCGCCTCGCCCGCTCAGTGCTGAGATCGTAGCGGACGGATAGAGGACGACCAGGCAGGTCGTAGCGGGCGGTCGTCCTCTTCCCCTCGCCCGAATGATGAGTCTCTAGGAGCAGGCCGCTGTCGCGAAGTGCTCGTACATGGTAGTAGAGCGCATGGCGCGACCGTCCGACAAAGCGAGCTAGCTCCGGAACAGTACATGGGCCGATTACGCCCACCGCGTCAATAATGTCCTCTCGTCCGGGAGAAGAGATCGCCAGAAGCTGCTCTAGCGAGGTCACGATGTAGGGCCGATTCATAGATAGTAAAACTTTAAATAATATTTTACAATCTTCCTAGACTTGCTTTCCAGCGTGCAAGCCCGCGCCTGCGTCAGCGTTCACCCCGCTGGGCGCCTAAACGAACTAGGCCGAAATGCTCGAGTGGTTGGTCGTTCCGGAGACCTGTGGCTTGTGGTACCACAGATGATCCTTCAGCCGCTGGTGGAAAATGCGATTCGCCATGGCATTGCGTCATCACGCGAGGAAGGATGGATCGAAATGGCGGCGAATGCAAGCAATGGAATGCTGAACATGCGCGTTTTGATCGTCGATAACGAACCCCTAGCCCGCGCTGCCTTGGCGAAGATTTTGACTGCTAATCCCGATGTCGAAAGTTTCGATTCCGCTAACGACGCGATCGAGGCTCAGGAGCGTCTCTCTAGAGACAGCTATGACGTTGTGCTCCTCGACATAAGTATACCTTCGGGGCTTGAGCTATTGGGTCGTCTGAAGCAAAACGAGGGACCGCTGCCCTCCGTGGTCATCGTTACCGCGCACGCCCAGTATGCCGTGGCTGCCTTCGAAAGACACGCCGTTGACTACGTGTTGAAACCCTTCTCCGCTGAACGGGTGAACCAATCTCTCGACTTTGCCTATCGAAAAAGGGCGACCGAGCGTACGGCGAAACTAATTGAGTTGATGCCCTATCTGCGGATGCTAACCCAGCAAAACTCGTCCAAGATCGGAATCAAGAGCAACGGGAGGATTCATTTCATCGATCCACATGACGTCGTTGTGGTGCAGGCCGAGGGTAATTATGTCTTGCTTGAGCGGGAGACAGGTTCGGATCTGCTGCGAGAATCGATTTCGACTATTGCGGAAAAGCTCAAAGGATATGGATTTGTTCGAATTCGTCGGTCGTTGTTGGTGAATGCCTCTTTCGTACAAGAGATTCGCCCTTGCCCCACAGGCGAATACCAGCTTCGCGTGAGGGATGGAAGAGAGTATACCGTCACGCGCACTTACAAGAAAAATCTTAGGGGTCTTGCAGCGTTCTGGATCGGAACTGGAACGTTCCTTACTGACTGAACGCCACAGTTTCGCCGATTTTATACGTCACCAAAGACTAGTTCCCATCGTCCGAGGATTGCGCCTCCCGCGCACGCCAAAAACAACAAGGATCGCCACCGTCGTGCAACATCCCCACAGAAGTGACTTGTGAAACATCTCGAATTAGCACGGCAGTAGCAGATCATTGGTGACCGACACCCAGTAAAACTCCGTCTTTTCATAGCCCGCTATCGGTGGAATTTCATTTCTGGTAGATGCCGCTGATCCGGCAATGAAAAATGACTTCGAGCGCAAAGTTTGTTCCCGCCATCTGTTGTTTATCCCTGTACGACCGCACCCTTTCTTTTGTCGTTCTGTAACACAGTCACAGACCTTGCCGTAGATGGACGCGGAAATGCACCTGTGCACGCCGGTGAATCGGGCGCTTGGCGGGGTTCATGCTCTAACAGCGCCAGAGAGATGGCTGTTCTCGGACCGTGTGCTTTTTCTGAAACGCAGGAATCTTTCCGGCGAGAGCTCGAGAGCCCGAACTGGAGCGGGTCAAATGAAAGGCACACAGCGACGAATTCAAATCAACTGAGGAGAACGTTATGAGGCTACAGCAATTTTGCAGACTGATGAGTGTGCTGCTTCTCGCCGGCGGCCTGGCAGCCGCCCAAAATACCATCACTTTCGAGGCCCCCGGCGCAGGCACGGCAGCGGGACAAGGTACGCTTGCGCAGGGCATCGATCCCTTGGGTACAACGTTCGGCTATTACACCGATGGAAACAGCGTGGCGCATGGTTTCCTGCGGGTCTGGAACGGTTATTTCGTAACCTTCACCGCGCCCGGGGCGGGCACCGCAGCGGGGCAGGGTACGTTCGCTTTCGGCCTGAATCCCGAAGGCACCATTACCGGATACTACGTCGACGGAAATGGCGTCATGCACGGTTACCTGCGGAATCTCTTCGGCAACTTCACGACCTTCGACGCTCCCGGCGCGGGCAGCGGGGCCGGGCAGGGCACCTTGCCTCTCAACATCAATCCGGAAGGCATGGTCGCCGGCTACGACTTTGATTCCAGCGGTGTGGCGCACGCTTTTCTGCGCTCTCGGGAGGGTTCCTTCGTTACCTACGAAGCTCCGGGCGCGGGGACCGGTGCAGGCCAGGGCACGGGAACAGCATCAAACATCGGGTTAAACCCGGACGGAACGATCACGGGAGCCTACATCGATTCCAATAACACGCTGCATGGCTATGTTCGCGCTCCGGACGGCACCATCATTTCGATCGATGCTCCCAGCGCGGGCAATGGTCCTGGCCAGGGCACTGATACGGACGGACTCAATTTCGCCGGCATCATTCCTGGCGTGTACGTTGACTCAAACAATGTGCTGCACGGCTTCGTGCGCGCCTTGGACGGAACTTTCACCGAGTTCGATGTCTCCGGAGCGGGCACCGGGGCTGGCCAAGGCACGGTTCCGCAGGGGCTGAACGCGGAAGGGGCAATCACCGGGGGCTACACTGACTCAAATAGCGTAAGCCACGGTTTTGTGCGCTCTCCACGCGGCGCCATTACGACCTTTGACGCGCCGGGAGCGGGGACCAGCGCCGGTCAGGGCACATTTCCGCTGCTGAACAATCTCGAGGGGGCGATCACCGGATATGAGATCGATTCGGGCGGGGTGTATCACGGCTTCCTGCGAAGTCCGAGGGGCCGCTAGCAAACAAACCTGGTTGGCGCGAGCTCTTGCCACGCGTAAAGGGTTTGCGGCAGCTGGCAATCGGGTGTGAGCTTATGGCTCGGTCGGAGCAGCGCTCAAAGCCAATAAAGAACGCGCGAACCGCGGAACTCAGTCGGTGAGGGCGGTGCCTGTTCCCATCCAGAACCCGGCCAGGACGCAAAGAGGTGCACGTGATCCGGAAATAACGGAATTGAAGGCGCTGAACGTGAAGTTTGTTCTGATTGATAACAACGGCATATCGTCGGTGACCTGCCCCCCATCTTTAGTCCAGGGATAATGAGACTTTCTCCGGTTTCTGTTCGCCCCGCGTGCTTGTCTCAGTAGCGGGGATGGGGGTGTGGGGCAAGGGGTCGGCGTTTGAGA
>Ga0302324_100027389_pt1 | contig 10859 bp, 4 predicted proteins | sample Palsa_T0_1_FD_201949 | JGI IMG/M metagenome (GOLD analysis project Ga0302324, IMG submission 201949) | Peat permafrost microbial communities from Stordalen Mire near Abisko, Sweden - Palsa_T0_1 | ecosystem: Environmental > Terrestrial > Soil > Palsa > Peat permafrost | place: Sweden: Abisko...
GGCACTTGCCGACGCACGCTCGAGCTTCGAGCGTGCGCTCGCGCTCGATCCCGACGCGCCGGACACCCTCGTCAACCTCGCGGCGAGCCTCAACGTGGAGCGGCGCTATGGCGAATCGCTACCGCTCCTTCGCAAAGCCTTGGCCCGTGCACCCGATCACGCCCAGGCGCAGAGCACGCTGCTCTACGTGCAACAGCAGACCTGCGCCTGGGACGAGCTCGATGCGAGCATTGCCAGGCAGCGCGCCCTGTTGGGCCGACCGGACGCCCCGGCAGCGGCGCCGCACCACTTGCTCGCACTGCCTTTCACCGCCGCCGAGCAGCTTGTGGCGGCGCGGCACTGGGCGCGGCTCAATGTGCGCGCACCCGCCGCAGCGTCGTTGCCGCGCCCACGCGAGCGCGAAGCCAGGTTGCGCATTGGCTACGCCAGCACGGACTACCGGGCGCACCCGCTAGCCAACCTGCTCACCGAGGTGATCGAGACGCACGATCGCGCTCGCGTCGAGGTGTTCGCCTACTCGCTCGGTCCCGATGACGGGAGCAGGGAGCGGACGCGCTTCGAGCGCGCATTCGATCACTTCGCCGACGTCCGCAGCGAGAGCGACGAGGCCATCGTGCGCCGCATCCGCGACGATCGCATCGAGATTCTCGTCGACACCAACGGCTACGTCCTGCATGCGCGTAACGACATCTTCGCCCTCCGGGCGGCACCGATCCAGATCAACGGCATCGGCTTTGCCGGGACGCTGGGCGCGGATTGCTACGACTTCATTCTCACCGATCGGTTCGTGACCCCGCCCGACCAGCAGCCGTTTTTCACGGAGCGCTTCATGGTCCTTCCCCATTGCTACATGCCCGGCGACACGCGCCGGGATATCGATCCCGCGCCCACGCGCGCGCAATGCGGCCTGCCCGAATCCGGCTTCGTCTTTTGCTGCTTCAACGCGAGCTACAAGATCCTGCCCGATGTCTTTGCCATCTGGATGCGCCTGCTGCAAAAGGTCCCGGGAAGCGTGCTTTGGCTCCTGGCGACGAACCGCGAGGCGACCGCGAACCTGCGTGCGCAAGCGCGCCGGCACGGCCTCGCGGATGGGCGACTCGTCTTCGCACCGAGCCTGCCGCTCCCCGCGCACCTTGCGCGGCATGCGCTGGCCGACCTGTTTCTCGATACGTTCCCCTACAACGCCCACACCACCGCCAACGACGCCCTTTTCGCCGGCCTGCCCCTGGTTACCTGCGCCGGGAGAACCTTTGCCAGCCGTGTCGCCGGCAGCCAGCTCTCCGCCATCGGCTTGCCGGAGCTCGTCACGCACTCGCTCGAGGCGTACGAAGACCTGGCACTCGACCTCGCCCAACAGCCTTCGCGCCTGGCGCAGGTGCGCTCGCGCCTGGCCGCCAACCGCGCAACCGCACCGCTGTTCGACGTCGCGGGCTATACGCGCGCGCTCGAAGACCTGCTCTTCAAGGCCCGGGAGCAAGGCCAAGAAGGGCGCCAGGCGGATGCGGTAAAATAACCGGTTGCCGCGGCGCTCGACCTACGCGCTAACCCACGCGGCCCGTGATCCGCATGTCGACTACAGCTCCCCCTCCGGCACCCGGCGCAACCGCATTCACCGGTGAGCGTTTTCTGCCGAGTTGCAGTGGCGAAATCGCCTACGAGCACTGGCATCGCTACGCCTTCGCGCGGCGTTGGGTGCAGGGCAAGCGCGTCCTTGACGCCGCCTGCGGGGAAGGCTACGGCACCGCGCTGCTGGCCACGGTTGCCTCCAGCGCAGTCGGCATCGACGTCGACTTCGCCACCATCGCCCAGGCGCGCGTGGCCTATGGCGAAGGGATGCGCGTGCGTTTCATTGCCACCTCGTGCACCGGTCTGCCGCTCCCCAGCGCCTCGTTCGATGTCATCGTGTCGTTCGAAACCATCGAGCACCTGGAGGCCGAGGAACAGCCGGACATGCTCTCCGAGTTCGCGCGCGTGCTCGCACCCGACGGCATCCTGATCATCTCATCTCCCAACAAGCGCCTCTACAGCGACGCGCGCGAGTACACCAATCCGTACCACCTGAAGGAGCTCTATCGCGAGGATCTCGCGCGCCTTCTCGGCCGGCGTTTTCCGGCACAGCGGTGGTACCACCAGCGTCTGGCCTGCTGGTCGGGCATCTGGTCGGAGGCCGCCGCAGCGGCAGAGAGCGAGCCCGAGGGCACGCGCGAGCTCGAGGCCTGGATCGGCGATGCGGCGAGCGTCGTGCCCTACCAGGCCCCGGAGGGGATGTATTTCATTGTCGTCGCTGCCCGTGACGCCAACGCGCTGCCGGAGGACGTGGCAAGCGTCTCGCTATTCACCGATGTCGACGAGAGCGAACTCAAGCGCGCCGACGAGAACGCGCGCGAGGTGCTGCGGCTCGACGCGCTGTTGCACGAGAGCAACGATGCCGTGGCGCGCCACACCGGCCACATTCATCACCTCGAAGCGCTGGTCATCGCACGCGATCGGCTCGTTGCCGAGCGCGATGCGGCCATCGCAAGCTCCGGCGAGACGGTACGAGGGCTCGAGGCGCAGCTGGCCGAACGCGATGCGGCGATCGCTGGGCACGATCAGCAGCTTCTCGAAGCCAATGCGCAACGGGTGGACCGCGAGGCCGAGCTCGCGCGCCGTAACGACACCATCGCAGGACTCGGCAAGCGTGCCGCGGTCCTGGAAATAGAAAAGGTGCGGCTCGAGGCCGCGCTGGCTGCGCAGGGACCGCAGATCGCCTACCTGGAGAGCTTTCGCGGCTGGTTCGGCTGGCCGTGGCGGCGCCTCCTCCAGTGGTTCGCCCGCTAGGTTCTGCAGCAGTGCAGGGCGTGCCGATCGACATCGTCGTCCCGGTATACAACCGACTCGGCGAGCTCGCGCGCTGCGTCGACAGCGTGCTCGCGCACAGCAGTGGCGACTGGCGGCTGCTGCTCATCGACGACGCCTCACCGTCGATCGCCATCCGCACCTACTTTTCAGGCTTGCGGGCGCGCCGCCTGCCCCACGTGAGCCTGCACCGCAACGAGCGCAACCTGGGCTTCACGCTGACTGCGAATCGCGGCCTCGCCGAAGCGCGGCCGGACGCCGATGTGGTGCTGCTCCATTCGGACACGGTGGTGACGCGGGACTGGTTGGGCAAGCTCGCGCGCTGTGCCGCATCGAGCCCCCATATCGGCACCATCACGCCGTTTTCGAACCATGCTGAACTCTGCTCGTTGCCGCGCTTCTGCAGCAACAATCCATGGGCGATGGGGCAGGACCCCGAGCCCTTGCTGACCGCGCTCGAGCTCTCTGCAGCGCCGACCTATCCGGACCTGCCGACCGGCATGGGCTTCTGCTTCTACATCCGCCGCGGGCTCGTGGCGGCCATTGGCGGCTTCGATCCAGCACTCGAACCGGGCCACAGCGAGGTGACCGACTTTTGCCTGCGCGCCGCCGCAGTGGGTTATCGCAACGTGCTCTGCGAAGACGCGTTCGTGCCGCATCTTGGCCAGAGCTCCGTCGACGACAAGCGCGCCGACCCGGCGCTGCGGGACAGTGCGCTCCTGCTTGAGCGCCACCCCGGATATAGCGACCTTCTGCGTGCCTACATCGCCGCGGACCCTCTGCGTCCGTTGCGCGAGCTCGTGCGCACACAGCTTCGCGTGCTCGCCGGTATGCGGCAGGGCATCTTGCACGTGCTCCATGGCCACGGCGGAGGCACCGAATACCACGTGCGCGAGCTCATCGCGGCATCGTCCGCGGCGTTTCGCCACTACCTGCTCACCGCGGTCGGCGACGACTGGCAGCTCGAGGAGCACGCCGATGGAGAAATTACAGCCTACGACTTTCGCCGCGGCGCGGACGAGAGCTGGCACGATTTTCTGGGCGGAATCGTCGCTCGCTTCGGTATCGAGGTGATCCACCTGCACAATATCTCGAGTTCGCGCGAAGCGATGCTCTCCGCGCTCGCGACGCTGCAGATACCGTACGGCTATACCGTGCACGACTTGAATTTCGCTTGCCCGACGATCACCTTCCTCGACGCCACGGGACGTTACTGCGGCGCCGTAACCGACCGCGCGACGTGCAGCGCCTGCCTGGCCGCGCAAAGCGAGTTCGCCACAGTCGATATTGCTGCCTGGCGCGCCCGACATGGGGCGCTGCTGGAACGCGCGGCGTTCGTGATCGCGCCGTCGCAATGGGCGGCGGATACGTTGCGACGTTATTTCCCCCGGCAGGCGGTGACGGTGGTCGCGCACGGCCGTGGCAGCGGCACGGCGCGCGCGGATGCGGTTTACACGCGTGTCGAGCTCCCCGCCGATGACATTCCCACGGTGGCAGTCGTCGGCGCGATCGGCAGCGACAAGGGCGCGCGCCGCCTCGAACGGTTGGTGGAGCTGACCCGGCAGCGCGGCGCTCGGCTGCGCTGGGTGCTTATCGGCTATGACGATACCAGCCGGGAACCGACGCAGAGCGAGGATGCGGTTTACACGCGGCACGGTCCGTTCGATTCGCGCGAAATCGGCGCGCTGTTCGAACACTACCGCGTGCGGCTGGTGGCGTTTCCTTCCGCCGGCCCGGAGACGTTTAGCTTCACCCTCTCCGAGGCCTGGCTCGCGGGAAGGCCGGTACTCGTGCCCCCCATCGGCGCGCTGGCGGAGCGGGTTGCCGCAACCGGTGGCGGCTGGATACTGGACGACGACGAATGGCAGGATGATGCGCGCATGCTCGACCGCATCGAGACGCTGATCGATCCGGCCAACGGCGGCGCGTGGACCGCAGCGTCGGCTCGCGCCAGGAGCGCGCCGCAGCCAACACTCGAGGCGATGGTGCAGTCGACCCTTGGCGCCTGGCGCGAGGCATTGGCACACGCGCCGCCGCGTGCGCCGTTGCCGGCGATCGCCGCCGGACGCTGTCTTGCCGCGCTGCATTACACGCCATGGACGCCTCCTGCCCAATCCACACCGCGTATCCCGGCGCCAACCATCGCCCATCGCGCGCTTGCGCTGGTCGCGCGCGTCGCGCTCGCGCTGCGCCATACGCCTCCCGGCAAACTGCTGTATCGCCTCGCGCCGCAGCCACTGCTCGACGCCCTGAAACAGCGGCTTTGAGTGCGAGCCTAGATATCGTGCAAAAGGATTACGGGGAATGGTTCGCGCGTGGCAGAGCGCATCAAAAGGCCGGCCGGCCGATCGATGCGATCGTCTGCTATCGGCGAGCGCTGCGCTCGAATAGCCATGCGGTCCAGGCGCAGTATCGGCTGGGCGAAGCGCTGCGCGACATCGGCCGCAATGATGAAGCCCGACGTGCATGGCGCACCGGGCTCGCACTCGCGCCCGCACATGGCGGTATGCTCATCTGCGCTGCCACCGCCGCGCGCCGGGCCGGTGCCTACGATGAAGCGCGTGACGCCTATGGCCGCGTACTGGTGGCACGCCCCAACAACCCGGATGCGCTGGTCGGTTACGCGCTTTCCCGGATCGGCCTTGGCGAAGAAGCGGCGTATGCGGAGCTCGGGCACATCTTTACCGCCGGAGTCGTGAACCCGCGTTGGGAGGAACTGGGCCGTGTGCTCGGCACAGCGCCGCCCTCCGTGGCCCGGAACGCGCTGCTGTTGCAGCTCGAGGCGACGTACGCCGCCGTGCTGCCACCGCGGCTGCTCGCCCTGATCGCCGAAGCGCAAATCGCCGCCGGTGCACGCGACCGGGCGCGCGCGACCCTGGCGCAGGCGGAACAGCTGATGCCGACGATCGATGACCCGGAGATCCTGCGTCGCCTGGCACTCGCGGCGGCGGCAATCGGGGAACCAGGCCCCTGGGCAAAGTCCTACGCGGTCTACTGCACCACGCTCTTTGCCTCCGCCGCGCCCGTGCGTTGGCCACGGCGTACCGCAGGCGGCGCATTGCGCGTGGCCTATCTGCTCGCGCCAGAGCTGGGCGTCAACGTGGGAAATACGGCAATCCCTGTCGAGCGCTATCTGCGCGCAGTGATTGTGGGCCATTCGCGCGCCGACATCAGCGCCGTAATCTATGTCGTGGGCGACGTCTTGCCGCAGGAGCTACGCGCGCTGCTCCCCGCAGACCTGCCTCTTGCAATCCTCGGGGCGGCTCCGGCACCGGAGATGGCACGCACGATCGGCGAAATCGACGCCGACGCCATAATCGATCTGGTGGGGATGCACGCGGCGCTCGGACCGCTGCTCGCGCAGTGGCCGGCACGCAGCGCATGGACTTACCAAGCGCTAGCCGCAGCCCACGTCGCGCCGCTGATCACGCATACGCTGCCGCCGCTGGAGGGCGACACCGAGGAGGCGCTGGCGCGCCATCGTTTTGTGCTCGAGACGGCACTGCGCGACGCCTGTGCCGCCGAGCCGTGGTTCGCCGACGTCGCCGCGCATTCGGCAGCGGAACTCGCCGCGCGCTGGCGCGCGGCAGTCGGTGCGCACCAGAGCGGCGATGTGGAAGCGGCGATCGCTGCCTATCGGGAACTGCTCGTCGAGCAGCCTGGCTATGCCTCGGCACAGCATCTGCTCGGCGTCGTGCTGCGCGACCGCGGTCAACGCGCCGACGCGGCCCACGCATTTGCTGCCGCGCTTGCCACCGCGCCCGCCTACACCGAGTCGCGCACGGCACTGGCCAATCTCCAGCGCGAGGACGGACTATCCGCTCAAGCCGCAGAACTGTGCACGCAGGGGTTGGTACTCGCGCCCAACGACGTCTCGCTGTGGCGCGCGCTCGGCATGGCACGGCTCGCGCAGTACGACGGTGAGGGCGCGCGCCGGGCGTTCGTGCGTGCGCTCGAGATCCAACCGGGCGATGCGACCACACACTACAACATCGGCGTGGCCATGCAGATGCTGCATCGACGCGATCCCGCGTTGCGCGCCTATCAGCGCGCGCTGGCGCTGAACCCGGAGTTGTTCGAGGCGGACTTCAACATCGGCGTCATCTTCCGCGAGCAGGGTAAGACGGATGCCGCCGTCAAGGCGTTCGAAGCGGTGCTCGAATCCGTTCCGCGCCACGTTGCCGCGCACAAGGCTCTGGTCGAGACGCTGCTTGGAGCGCGCCGTCTCGGCGCCTGGTTCAAGGCCTTCGATCGCTTCGCAGCAATGTGTCCCGATGCGCTGCCACTGGTGGTCCCGGGTCTCGAAGCATGCCAATACCGCGCTGACTACGTGGGACTCGACCGTTATCTCGATCGCCTGCGGCAGGAACGATTCATGGCCGGCAACGAGACCGAGCTTGCGGATTGCCTCGAGGAACTCTCGCATCTCTTGCTCTATTTCGATGTCGATTCGGACGTTCAATTCAATCTGTACAAGGCCTATGACGCCGTGGCGCCGCGCGTCTACGGCACGCCACTGAGGCTGCCCGAGGCACGCCGCCCCGGCCGCATTCGCATCGGCTACCTTTCCGGCGATCTGCGCAACCACGTCATGGGCAAGATGATGTGGGCGGGGCTCGAGCATCACGACCGCGAGCGCTTCGAGCTTTTCTTCTACTCACTGTCGGCGACGAGTGACGCATGGACCGACCGCTTCCGCGGCCTCGCCGATCATTTCGAGGTCATCGCGGAAATGTCGGAGCGCGAGGCGGCGGAGCGCATCGCCACCGATGAACTCGATATTCTCGTCGACCTGTCGACGAACACCTTCGGCGGCAAACCCGGCATCCTTGCTCTCAAGCCCGCGCGGGTGCAAATCACGCATGTCGCGAGCGCCGGTGTTGTCGGCTTGTCGACCATCGACTTCAAGCTCACCGATGCGTTCGCCGATCTTCCGGAAAACCAGGCATTCCAGCTTGAAACGCTGCTGCCGATGGACGGCTGCGTGTATCCGTACCGCCATGTCGAGCCCGCGGCCGAGCATCCGTTTCACCGCGGGCCGCTGGGCATTCCGTCCGACCAGGTCGTCATCGGCGCGTTCGTCAATCCGCTCAAGCTGTCACGGCGCTGCCTCGCCCTGTGGCGCGAGGTGCTGGAGCGCATTCCCGACGCGGTGCTGGCGCTGTCGCCATCGTCACCCGAGCGGCGCGAGGTCTACGGCCGACTGCTGTCCGCGGCGGGCATCGCCCTGGACCGCGTGCGCGTCCTGCCGCAGGGACGCGACGACGCGGCAAATCATGCGCGCTATGCGCTGGTCGATTTCGCGCTCGACCCGATGCCCTATGGCGGGGTGAATGGCACGCTCGAGGCGCTCGACATGAACGTTCCCGTCGTGACGCTCATCGGACGCAAGCACGGCGAGCGTTGTGGCTACAGCATCCTCACCAACCTCGGCGTGCTGCAAACCGTCGCCGAGAGCGGCAGCGACTACGTCGCCATTGCCGCGCGGCTTGCGACCGACCCGGCGTTCAAGGCCGAGGTCAAAGCCGCGATCCGCGCCGGCATCGAGCGCTCACCCTTGACCGACGTGCGCGCGTACACGCGGCACCTTGAGCAGGCGTACATCAACGCCCTTGCGATGCGCTATCCGGCGACGCTCGCTGCCACACGCGATGGCTGAGACGGTGCAGTGGCGCGACCGCGCGACGCAGGCACGAGAGCGGCTCGCTGCCGGCGATCTTGCCGCCGCGCGCGCCCAAGCCGAGGCGGTCGTCGCCGGTGCCTCCGGCAGCGGCGAGCGCGGGATGGCGCATCTGGTCCTGGCGGCGTGCTGCCAGAAAAGCGGTGACGCGAAAGCGGCGCTGGCGCATGCCCGCAGCGGCGCTGAGCTGGTGCCGCTCGATCCCCTCGCCCATTACGCGCTCGCCGAGCTGCAGGAGAAGGCTGGCGATGTGGAGGGTGCGATGGGGAGCCTGCGCCGTGCCATCGAGGTCCAACCCGCTTTCGCGCCAGCACAGCGCCACCTCGGCATCCTGCTCGGCGAGCGCGGGGACAGCGAGGGTGCGCTCGCCGCGTTCGAGGCGGCCGTCGCCATCGACCCGAATCACGCGCGCACCTGGAACAACCTGGGCAACGCACAGCGCGCGCTCGGACGACTCGTCGATGCCGAGCGCTCGTTCGTCCGCGCGCTCGCGCTACGCCCGGACTATTGGCTCGCTGCAGCCAACCTCGGCCAGATTCAACGCGACCAGGGCGAAGTCGTGCGCGCGGAAGCCACGCTGCGCGCCGCGCTCGCGCGACAGACAGCAGGCCCGCCATTTCGACCCCTTATCGTGTTGCTCGCGGGGCTCCTGCGCGAGCGAGGAGCGTACGACGAAACCATCGCGCTCTACCGCCAGGCGATCGAGCTCGCGCCCGCCGAGTCCGGCAGCCAATGGTTCAACTTGGCCTGGGTGCATATCCAGCGCGGCGAGGCCACCGCGGCGCACAACGCCTACATTCGCGGACAGCAGTCCGACGCGAGCGAGTTGCGTAACCTGCTGGGCAGGCACCTGTCGCTGCCCATGATCTACACCGATCACGCGACCCTGCGTTCGGCGCGCGATGGCTTTGCGGCGGGACTGGAGGCACTGTCTCGGGAGTTGCCCGACGCCTGGCGCGGGGTGCCCGCCGATCAGGTTCTCGACGGTTTTCGCTGGACCAATTTCTTTCTCGCCTATCAGGGCGAGGACGATCGGGCCTTGCAGGCGCGCTACGCCGAAATTGCGGCGCATGCGATCGATAGGGTAGCACCCCACTGGCGTGCCCCCGTCGCGGCGCGTCCCGCCGGCAATCGACGCCGGCGCGTCGGCTTTGCCTCGGCATTCTTTCATGACGGCACCTGCGGCCGGTACTTCCGCAGTTGGATCACCGATCTCGACCGCGATCGCTTCGAAGTGTTCGTCTACCACCTCTTCCCGGGTATGGATAACGTGGCGAGCGCGGTCATGGGGCGCGCGGACTGCTTTCGTACCTTCGGCGGCAGCCGCGCGCGGCCCTCGATCGTTGCGCCGGCGATTCGCGCCGACGAACTCGACGTGCTCGTCTACCCCGAACTCGGCATGGACGTATGCTCCTTCGGCCTGGCCGCGCTTAGACTCGCGCCGGTGCAGTTCGCCGGCTGGGGGCATCCCGTGACCACCGGGCACGAGACGATCGACGCGTTCATCAGTTGCGATGCGATGGAATCGGCGCAAGCGCAATCGCATTACACCGAGCGTCTGATCTTGCTTCCGGCGATCGGAACGCGTTACGAGCGGCTCGCTGTGCCGACCGACGCGACGCGGGCAACATTCGGTTTCCCGGAGGATCGGGTGTTGTTGCTCTGCCCCCAGTCGTTGTGGAAGATCCACCCCGACAACGATGCGCTGTTTGCCGAAGTGCTCACGGCCAATCGCGACGCCCTGCTGCTGCTATTCAGCGGGCGGCATCCGTTGGTTACCGACCAGCTCATGCGCCGGATGGAACGCTGCTTCGCGCAGCATGGGCTTGCCATACGCGAGCGCGTGCGCGTCCTGCCGCCCGTGCCACACGAAGATTACCTGCGCATCAATCTCGTCTGCGATGCGATGCTCGACACCCTGCATTGGTCCGGCGGCAACACGAGCCTCGATGCACTCGCCTGCGGATTGCCGATCGTCACCTTGCCGGGCGCATTCATGCGCGGCCGACAGAGCGCGGGAATGCTCGGCCTCCTCGGCCTGCCGGAGTTGATCGCGCGCGACCGCGCCGATTATCTCTCGATCGCGGCACGGCTTTGCGGCGATGCGGCCTGGCGGCACGGGTGTGCCACGCGCATCCGCGCCGGCCAGCATCTTCTGTTCGACGTTCCCGACGCGATTAACGCGCTGCAGAAGGTACTTCTTCAGGAGGGCGTCCCGCCGGCGTGATCTGCCCACACGCGAACCATGGCATCTTCGAAGTCACGTGCGTAGCGGTCCATGTCGAACAAGGGCGCGGTGTGGCGGTTGGCGGCGAGGCGCTCACGCAAAGCCTGCAGCAGG